>Ga0307507_10012165_pt1 | contig 10684 bp, 11 predicted proteins | sample 7_EM_MG_FD_207223 | JGI IMG/M metagenome (GOLD analysis project Ga0307507, IMG submission 207223) | Populus trichocarpa ectomycorrhiza microbial communities from riparian zone in the Pacific Northwest, United States - 7_EM | ecosystem: Host-associated > Plants > Roots > Unclassified | place... | reverse complement strand
AAATAAGGATCTTTTGTCGAGAGCTCGTCTACGTGTCACACCGCCAGGGAGATTTATTGACTTGAGCTACTTGGTTTATCCCGCGTGTCAGATTTTGTTTTTTTCTTAAAATAAAAAATAAAAAAATACCATCGGCCTTTTGACCATAGCTATAAATATTCAGTGAATTGTCGGTTTAAGTCTAACCTAACAATTAATTTAGAGATTCAAGGACTTGAAGAAATCTAAATCAGGTTGAGTTTTGTTTAAACTAGAATTTTTTTATATAAAAATAATATCATTTCTTATATTTTTTTAAATAAAATTATATTTTCTTATTCAATCCCTACGCTATCAAGATTTATTTATTTTATATAAAAAATAATATTATTAACCTTTTAATTATAGTTATAAATCTAACTTTACTTTGATAGATCAATTCAGTAATTCGTCAATTTAAATATTAATTTGAAGTTAATTCAGTTATTAACCAACTTGAAAATTAGCCCAAGTATAATTTCTTTTTGAATTAGATTTTTTTATTTAATAAAAATGTAATTTAAATATTTTTTATTAAAAAATTATAATAATACATGTTTTATTAAAAAAATATTATTTTAATAAAAAAATCTTGGTTGTTCCGACCTTCTTCTGAACTTGCTCAGCCTACGACCCTGATTTTGGGTCTAGCAGAGCTCGATCTTTAACAAAATAATCATGGCTCGGAAGGCCCAAATTAAAAAACTGGGCCTAATTCCCTGATTCGGGGCTCTCTTTTTTATTTTTCCAATTGATTTCTCACTCTCGTAAAGGATTACCTCCCTTTCAAATTTTTCTCACCTTCGTTAGTTTAGTTCTGTTTCAATTTGATCGTTCATCCACGATCCAGGTATGGCCATTTCAAATTTAGGGTTTTTGTTTGTTTTCGGAGAAAGTCGCTGAAAGCGAAGAAAAGTGTCAACTTTTTTGCTGTTATTTTTTAAATAATTTTATGTAATTTAATGTACTGCTGATAGTTATGAACTCATTGATAGCTTAAAGCTATGAAATTCCAAATCATTTTGATAAAATTTGTGTTGATAACTGTGAAGTTTTGAACAGGGAATGTGTTTATGAATTCAGTTGATTTGATTCTATGTTGTTTTTTTAAATTCCAAATAGCAAATACATGGTGGGTGGATTCTGGTCGTATAGTTTTGAGGCTGTGTAGAAGGGATTTGCTAATATCTTTTTGGATATGGTTTTTTGTCATTTGCTAGTAGTGAGTTGTGGTTACTATCTTGTTGATATGCTGTACTGTTCTTTCATATTTTTCTCATGTGGGTTTGGGAGGTGCATAAGTGATTCGCTGTAAAATGAGGTGTTACAGTCACTTCAGCCTTAGCATTCGACATTATTCATTCTGTTGATGCAACGTTGGTGGGTTGTTTTTGTGTTGATTCCCAATAGCAAAATTCATGGTGGGTGGGTTTTGGTCAAGATGGGTTCTACTATTTTCCTTCTAGATATGGTTACTATGCTGTTGATATGCCGTACTATTCTTTCGTTCTTGTGTGGTTATATCTGTGAATATAGCACGTGTCTCGATTTCTTGGAGTACAGCAGCAATGAAACGGAATTTTATGTTGGACTGATAAATCAAGTTGTAGGTTTGGATAATGGGAAGATAGTCTCCAGTTATGTGGCTATGGTTTGGGTCTATTTTTGTTCATGATGTGAATAATAAACTGTATGGAATGACATTTAGAGCAATCAAGGAGGATAGGAGCATGTGGCAACATCATTATATCAGTCTTTCAAAACTTTGGAAGCTTTATTGTGGAAAAAGTTCATCTGATTTTTAATTTCTGATATGTATGTATTATTTGATTTATGAATTTGATGTTATTGATATGACTTTAGTTGTAAAGGCTAATTATGATGGAATGTGTTTTTGGACTGAAAAACTGGGAATGTCTAACTTGTTTAGGTTCTGGATGTATTGTTACAGGTTGAGTGTACCATCCTATATGGATTCTACTTCCACAGCTGAAGCAGACTATGCTGCGTTTCTGGAGAAGGTGAAACGTACTGTTTACATTGACAACCTTTCACCACAAGTGACTGAATCTGTCCTGAGAACAGCTCTAGGTCAGTTTGGGACTGTGAAGAATGTGCAGTTTATCCCGAACTACACAGGACCCAAAAATATCCCATGCTGTGCCTTAGTGGAAATGGAGTGTCGTAGACAAGCCGAAGCTGTTGTTTCAGAGATCACCCAGTTCCCCTTCATGATGTCTGGGATGCCTCGGCCTGCTAGAGCATTTCGTGCAGAAGTGGAGATGTTTGATGATCGCCCAATCAAGCCTGGTAGAAGGATACAGTGCCGTTGGGTGGACAGAAAAGACCCTGATTTTGAAGTGGCAAATAAAATTAAGCGTCTTGTCAGAAAGCATGCTGCTGAAGATTTATTTTTGCTCCAGGTAAGTTCATGTGACAGCATCCATTGAATTTCAGTTTACTTGCTTGATGCTTGCATGTTTTTCGTGTAGAGTAGATTTTTAATATGTTTTGGCTGGTTATGTTCTTTTAAATTGCCATTCTCATTTGCAGCAACAGTTGGCCCAAGAAGAGAAGCTTGCAAAGCAGCAAGAGGAAACCCTCAAAGCAAATTATAAGAAGTTCACCATAATAGATAATGTCGTGTCTGACGGAACTGCTCCTGGTTTGGCAAAGTTTTACAACATGAAGGTTTTCGATGCTTGATTAGTTCTGAATCAGTAGAGATCCTACAAAACATAAGACATACAATAGTCTAATTAGCTCGGTGCGGACCTCATTAAGATAAGATTTTTGTATCCCGGGATGCATTACCAGCTTTGTAATCCTGCTTGGGTCCATCTTTTAGATATCAGATGTGTAAATCCAATTAGCTTGGTCATTCTGGATTAATGTAGTTAACTATTTGAGGAAGGGTAACTGATACAGATGGAACTTTATGAACTTCATCTTTTTAACTGTGCTTTTGTGTTTCCTATGTAGTAAGATCATCATCCACTTATCAAAACTGATTGGTCTGGATCATGAGTTTAAGTTCTTCGACTTCTCAGAATATTATTGCTCTATAGTTGCTATTTTTTCCTTCAGAGCAGTCTTAAACTGAAATTGCTTTCTATCCCTCTTTTTGGCTGTTACCAGTTGAGTGAGAGCCCTTGTTTGGGCTGTGGGGACAATTTGTAAGAGACCTTAAGGAAAGTTACTGGGAATGGATTAATCATGCCCGTGGAAAGCAGTGGTATGACCATTTTCTAACTAATCAGGGATTGGCTCCTCCTTAATGTGTTCTCAAATGTTAGTTTTCAGCAATGCATTCACAGGTTGAAATGAGTAAATGAAATCCATCAACTGAAGCCAAACTTTTCTCTGTTCTGTAATTGCTGAAGGAAAGTTTAGTCAAATATTTCCCGATGCCTTCAGCATGTGTTAGCACAACTTGTTTTTTTGAAGGCAAAGGCCGGAATGGCACTTTGATTTTTGTTTTTGTTTTCTTGTCCTTTGCTTTATGGTGGCAAACATAGTTTCCTATCTTAACTTGTGAATAGGAGAGGGGAGATGGGGGGATCTGGCCTCACCCACATCTACCCAATCAAAATCCACCTCTGTATTGCACTTGATGATATCTTCTTTCTTCACAAATTCCTTATCTCCCACCAAGAATCCGACCCACACTCAAGTCCTTCCACACTCCATCAAAGCCATCACATCCCTCCTCGCTACTTTCATCACCTTGACGATTCCACAGCTTTCAGACCCTTTTCCTTGCCCTTTCTTTCTATCTCGAATGGCTACCAGCTCTTTACGGTCCCTCAACCACCATCACTCCCTCCTCAAGTTCCATCCCTCAGACACCACCCCTCCCTCCTCACTCTTCCTCAAGCCTACCACCTCCATCTCCGTCAACACCGACACTTCTCTCTCCCTCTCTATCTCCTCCCCAACAATCACCACCGCTTACTCCGTCTCCCCCACGACCTCCACTACTCCCTCCACTTCCAAAACCGACTCCCTTGACCTCCTCCAGCAACATCTCTCGAACCAAAACTTCCGCGAAGCCGATGAAGAAACCCGCAGACTTCTCATTGTTCTAGCTGGTGAAGCAGCACAAACGCGTGGCTATGTCTTCTTCTCTGAGGTCCAGTTTATCTCAGAGGAAGACCTTAAAGACATTGACGAACTATGGAAAAATCACAGCAACAACAAGTTTGGATACAGTGTTCAGAAAAGAATATGGCAACTGAAGGCTAACAAAGACTTCACCAAGTTCTTCATCAAAGTTGGGTGGATGAAGAAGCTTGACACTGAGGTTCAGCAATACAACTATAGGGCTTTTCCTAATGAGTTCGTTTGGGATCTTAATGATGGGACTCCTGAAGGTCACTTGCCTTTGACAAATGCACTCAGAGGGACACAATTGCTCAAAAACATCCTTAACCATCCTGCTTTTGAGGTAGATATTGAAGAAGGGGAGGGAGATAAAGTTGAAGGTAATGAAAATGGTGGGCTAAAGGGATTAAGGGATAGCTCAAAGCTTCCATTAAGCAAGAGAGCATTGAAGACAGATTATAGCTTTTGACTAAGAAATTTGAGGCAAATGATCAGTAAACAACAGAGATGGGATTTGGACTTTTTTCCATGTACATGTAATGAAAGTTGTTGATTAATTACATCTTTTTTATTTAAATATATTTTCATGCTTCTGTCTATGTAGTGGGCAAATATTATATATATAAATGAGAATATGCCCTGTTGTTTTTACATTTGGTGCAGCAAGGAGCCTGCCCTTCTTGTATCTTTGTCTGTCTTTTTCCTATGAAATCATATATCCTCAGGTGGGAAGGAGGTTTTGTGACCTTTTATATGCTGCCATTGATTAGTACCATGAAATTGCTTATTTACTTGTAATCAAGTACCTAAGCCCCACTTCATGGCAATAAAATAAAAAATAAAATAAGAATCCAAGTCTCACTTGATAGGGTTTTCCCCCCCTCAAACTAGCACTATCACAGTTCTAAAATTCAATTAGAAAAATGAAATGAGAGAAAGAATTGAAAAAATAGTGCATTTTTTAGTTGCAACAAAGGTTTTTTTTCACATTTTATTTATTGTGACAATAGAATTATTGAAAATTTTAAAATTTATTTCATTAGATATTTTAAGTTTTTTATTTATTGATAATAATGCGCGCACATATATACACACATATATATAATTAACATAGTTTTTTAAAGATATTTTATGTTGTAAACTTAAAATTAATATGATGAGAATACTTTAAATATATATGTGTTGTAAAAGATGTATTAAATTTTTTTACTTAATTTTTTTTTTAATGTTTTTGGATATTTTGGATATATTTTTATCAAAAATAATTTTTTAAAAATAAAAAAATATTATTTTGATATATTTCCAAACAAAAAAACACTTTAAAAAACAATTATTACTACACTCTCAAATACAACGTTCACAATATTTTTTAATCTAATGAGAGAAAATTTCATTTTTTTTTTTGAAAAAAAAAAGACTTTAACTTGTATGATAAAATATTCAGTATAATCTGATATAATTTGTGAATTTTTTTAAACAGAAATAAAAGATTCTTATGCAGGTGTAAACTAGCTATTTAAAAATAATGCCTGAAATAAATACCTTGAGTCGGGTCATAGGCTGGGCCAGACCTCGTAACTATATTTAATACCCGCTGAGAAAAAATTTAGTCAGGATATAGGGCCTGATAATAAAGCCCATTAATACTTTTATATTATCATCAATTAGCCCAAACCCAAACCCACTTATAAACTACCCAAGTCCACCAACCTCAACACCTCCTCTTTTCCAATCTCTGTCTGAAAATAAAAACATAAAAAAAAGCAAAAATGTCAGGGAATCAGCAACATCTCCTTCGGCTAGTCCTGTCCTGCCGGAAAATAACAGCACAGGTAACAAATCCGACGACTTCCACAATAATTGCCATGGCTTCCTCCGCTGAGCAAGAATCCTTCCTCTCTCACTACCGCAACTCCACTCTCTCTCGCTTCCCTCGCCAATCCTGGGACTCAAAAGCGGCGTCGCGCGTCGGGGAGAAATTAGGTTTTAGATTAAAGGGAATTGGTGTTAGTAACATCTATATTGATTTAAACGAAGAGTTGTCAAGGCCGATTCATTATAGAAAGCGTGTGTTACCGTTGTTTGATTCGGTGAAACGCGTTGGCATTGTAGTTGATGGAGCTGAGAAGCTGGGAGAGATCGGTCATGTTTGATGGACGGTCAGGATTTAATTGACGAGTATGCATTTTTTGATAAGGAGAGGTTCCTTTCTTCTTCTTCTTCTCTCTCTCTTTTTTTGCCTTTTTAATTTGAATCGATTTGATTTCAGAATTGTAGATTATGATGGAATAATTATCACATGAGAATGAATTTTTTTTTTTTTGCAATTTTATTACTATTTTGTCTATATTTTCTTACCCAATTTTTAATATGTAAAGCTATACAAACAAATGAATTATCCACCTTTAGATTAAAAGTTACTCAAATTGTTAAGCTAGTCATTTAATTTGCAATTGTTTTTTAGCATGATCTAAACCAGTAACATTATATATTAATTCGGTATTCATCCCGAATTTATCACTTCATGACCATAGAAAAAAAAACATTATGTGTGTGTGTGTGTGTGTGTGTGTGTGTGTGTGTAGTATGTATAGCTAATTTAGGATAAAGGGAATTTGATGATTTGAGGTACATTGTGGATTGCAGTGTGGGTATGGGTGGAGGGTGGGGTGTTTTGGAGAATAGATGGTAAGACAAGGGTATGCTTAGTGCTGATTGGTATTCGGGCCGAGGGCAATTAGGAGTGTTTAATTGGGTTGTTTTGATCTATATGGGTAAGAAAATAGGTAGGCTTTGGATTTATCTGAATAATGTAAGTGTAGTTTTGGTTGTTAGATTACTAGTAAATTTGTGTTTTGGTGATGCTTGAATTGTTTGCATGTTTGAAGTCATTCCCATGGTAAATGCTGGATTGCCATTTTTCTATGATACAATTTTGATCACGATTGGGGTTTTGGGATCCTGAGTTTGTTTGGTGGGCATGGAGGAGTGGGTTGGTGTTATGTAAATTGAGTAATGCTAGGTGTGTAGACATGATATATTTTGGAAGTAGACTTCAAGTCTTGTTGACCTTTTCATTACTTTCCAAGCTCATGATTCTGTAGTTGCCATGTTGTCTTTGATTATCAACATTGGGGAACTCCTCTATTGAGTTGAAAGTAAACCTTAATGGCGTTGTTTTGCTTACTACTTGTGCATTTTGAGTGTTAAAATTTATCTTAGTAACATTCCTCGATGATCCTTTGCCAGACGATTTGAGTCTGTTGCTAGGTGATATTACTAACGTTTCTGGTCTCTACTGGATCCTTTATTAGTTATGCTTTGCCATCCTTATAACAGATGAAAAGGTGCACGGGTTGTTGAAATAAATGGGAAAAGGACTAGAGGAGAGCAAGGAGCAAGGATTATAGAAATTACTGTAAAGAAAGATGTGGACCTGGAGAAAAAATAAGAATACCATTGCTTCATTTGTTACACTCTTGTATTATTTCTCTTGCTTTGAGAAAAGATTATCTTATATTACTAAAAAGCAAAGTGTAGATGGAATGGACATCATCTTCGTGGTATCATTTTCATGGCTCTCAATCTGCCCACCCACATTTGAATACTCTTGAGTGTATCAGCATACCCTAGAAACCCAAATTCTCTACTCTTAATCATGCTACAGACATGTTGAAACCTGAAATTCAAAACCACATTAAGTGCTTCGAAACAAGTAATATCCTCCATCTTAGTTCTAACAGCTCATACTTCTCAACAATCTCATCCCACATTTTGCCTTTACCCTTCATCATCCCCAGCCAATCAAACTTCTCATCACTCTCTTCATGGCCACAAATCCAACATCAAAGACCTCAAACAAGACTTTCCATAAACTCTTCCACGTAAAAACATCACCATTTGTGCAATTGAAGGCTTGATTCTTAGCTCCATCAGTCACCGCTGCCCATATTTGTCGCTCAGCTAGCACCCTTGCATCAGACATGTCACAGAAGGGCTCCCATGTGTATTTGTGTATCGAAATGGTAACCCATGGTATTGACAGATAGTGGCATGGACAGATAGAGTTAGCAATATGTTGTCCACACTTCTTGAAGAAGCACCTATTATGATCGACCAGCGATGAACTGGGTGTGTAATGGAAGGAAAATATGATGCAACCAAGTCTTCCAAGGCACAATAGAAATTGGGGTAGGGGAGTCTATCAAGGTCCTCTTTGAAAGGTGGCTCCTGGTCGACAAGTTTGCCTTTGCCTTCAAGTGAAGGATCCAAAATCGGACCCAAGTATTGTTCCGTGCCTGTTTGCAAAGTAATATGTTTGAGTCGTGAAAGAGTAGCTGATTAATGTGCATTAAGCACATTGGCTAGCATGGTGGAGTTCATGGAGATGCTCACGGGCATCTCACGGGTTTGTCAGGGGTTGTCATGTTAAGCCACTACTTATAATAGTAAACTAGTTTTTTTGCCAGGTTAAGCCAAGACTCGTAGTGCAGTAAACTAGTTTATCCTAAAACAAGATTATATGATTTGTCTGGTGGTATGCTCATAGTCATAACATTATAAAGATAAGTTAGATCTATAAATAACTTAATTTCTCCTCCTAAGAACTCTATCTTGCATGTTTTGTTTTGCTTGGAAAATTAAAATGAATCCGATATGTGTCCTGGGATGCTTTTTAGATTGGGAAATGAGCAAATTGGGCTCCATCTGAATTTGAACCAACCCTTAACAATAGCTTAAATATTAGGCTCGACTAAGTCTTGGGTCAAATTCGTTAAATTTAGTCTCTTTTTTTTTCTTCTTCTTAGAATAGTTAAACTTTGTCAAATATGTGCTATAATGTGCCTTTTACTTTCCATGTGGTGGACATCTAAACCAGGTCACTTTGATAGGGTTGACAACTTGAGCTATAAAATATGTCCAGTTATTACTGCAGTTCTTGGGCTATAGAATTAGATTGGGTTTGAGGCCTAATTGTGTTATGATTTATGCATATATAGAGTTCACGCTCAACCTAGATCTTATTCGAAAAAAGGGGTTGGGTTAATCTATGAGTTATTGGGTTAAACATGTAAAATGATACTGTTTCATTTTTTTTTGAAAAAAAAAATTACTCTAAACATCCCAAACAAACAATTACACGTTTTGACAGTGTAGTAGCGGTTACTTTTCAAATAACTTTTCGTGCCGAAATACATGTCAATGATGTTTTTTTATTTTTTAAAAATTATTTTTGACATCAGCACATCAAAATAATCCAAAACATGCAAACCATATTAAATTTTAGCAAAAAAAAAAAAAATTGAATTTTTTGGGAACGCAGTTTGCACCGCGTTCCCAAAAGGTTTCTTATTTTCAGCTGAGTTTATTCTGTTTATTATTCTGGGAAGAATTAAGTTGTTCATCTGGTAAAATAGAGCGCCACTTATTATTCTGTTTTACAATTTTCTTGTTTCCATATCATTAATGGACAGGAGGTGTTTTGCAGTAAGTTGGCATGGTTACAGGTAAGAATGCTGCTCTAATTTTCTCTCTGTCTCTTTTATTTTTATTTTTTTTGGACTAGACCTTGTAAGAAAAAAAGTATGCACAAAGAAAGATAATTTTAATGCTAAATATATTTTTTTTCTAACGTAGCGATCTCTTTAATATATAAGATAGAAAAATTAGAATCCTAAACTGAATAGAAAAACAATATAAAATTTAAAATTAAACAAGAAATCAAAAGAAAATAACGAAATTGACTAAGATAGCATTTCATGAAAAACCATTGCATCATTAGTTACACTCGTGTTTTATTTTTCTTACATTGAGAAGAAACAAGCTAAGCATTGATTGGAGTGGACATCATCTTCATGCATGGTATGATTTTCATGTCCCTCAGTCTCCCCACCCAAATTGGAATACTCTTTAGTGTATCAGCAAACCCTAGAAACCCAGATTCTCTACTCTTATTCATGCTACAGACATGTTGAAACCCAAAATGCAAAACCAAATTAAATGCTTCAAAACAAGTAATATCTTCCATCTTAGTCTCAAACAGCCCAAATTTCTCAACAATCTCATCCCACACTTTGCCTTTACCCTTCATCATCCTCAGCCAATCAAACTTCTCATCATTCTCTTCAAAGGCCACAAACTCGACATCAAAGACCTCACACAGGACTCCCCATAAACTCTTCCACGTAAAAACATCACCATTTGTGCAGTTGAAGGCTTGATTCTTAGCTCCCTCAGTCACCGCTGCCCATATTTGTTGCTCAGCTAGCACCCTTGCATCAGACATGTCACAGAAGTGCTCCCATGTGTATTTGTTCCCAGGGTATCGAAATGGTAACCCCTGGTATCGACAAATTGTAGCATAAACAGATAGAGTAAGCAGTGTGTTATTCAGACTTCTTGAAGATGCACCTATTATTATTGATGAGCGATGAACTGAGTGTGTAATGGAAGGCAAATAGGAGGCAACCAAGTCTTCTAAGGCATAATAGAAATTGGGGTAGGGAAGTCTGCCTAGGTCCTCCTTGAAAGGTTGGTCCTGATGGACAAGCTCGCCTCTAAG
>Ga0307507_10012164_pt1 | contig 10684 bp, 8 predicted proteins | sample 7_EM_MG_FD_207223 | JGI IMG/M metagenome (GOLD analysis project Ga0307507, IMG submission 207223) | Populus trichocarpa ectomycorrhiza microbial communities from riparian zone in the Pacific Northwest, United States - 7_EM | ecosystem: Host-associated > Plants > Roots > Unclassified | place... | reverse complement strand
TGCCTTGCTCTGGGTCATATCGGCGGTAACGATCTCCCACGACAAGGGCAGCGGCAACATCTCCAACACCTCCGACAGCGGAACTACAGATCATATGGGAGGACAGAGATTAGTGGGGACTTTTCCTTTTGGCGTTCTTCTTGGGTTATTTTGTTTTCTTCTTTCCTGTTCTATCTTGTTATTCTTAATACATTGGACTAGCTTTGGGAAATTGGTGAGGCACTGAGAGTATTCGTTTACCCGCTGTGATCATTTCCCAGGGGAAACACATTAACCGATAGACATAAATTCCGTGAGCTTTTCCTTCCATACAGGGGGAAGATTGGATCTCTCAACATGAGAAACTGTCCTGATATAGGGTACTGCTAGGTCCCGCAACAGGGGAGTGCATAAACAAAATAAGAACAAATACGGCACCGAAAGAGCAACAGTGGGAGAGAGGATAATGGTAGTGAGCAAGATAGGTCTATTCGTCGCACTTGGCTTACTCACTAAACTGATGGGAATACCAGGTGTATATATGAAAATCAAAAAGCTCTCCTCAGCCGTCCAACAATCACCACACGTTTCCACCTCAATCCACACATGTCTCCTCATCACTTTGTCTATCCCTCAGAGAAACAAAAGAAAAGAGACGTTCTGCGTTATCCCTAAACAGAAACGCATCACAAAGACTTCCTTCATTTCCGTAGCCTCCATGCTTTCCATTCTCATATCCGTTCATCAATGAAATTTCTTTCTTAACCTCCGTGCTTTCATGAAACAAAAGAAACTCTAGCATGCCGAGCAGCATTTCCAACAGTGCAGGATGGAAACGAGTGTTTTTTTTTACTAGGGAGGCCAGGAACAATATTATAACTAGTATGATAGCATTTAGCGAGACAGAAAGCCGAGACTACCGGTACGCATTAATTGAACCCCGAAGTGCAAGCGTGACGTTGCTCGGAGTTAAACGGCACCGGCGCAGGGGGAGGTGGCGGCCGTAATGCATACAGCAGGATAGGTACTGTGCCTTCAGGTACGATACGACGGTGGGAAAAGAAGAAAAGGAAAGAAAGTAAACTCTGGTCCCGACCCTTGCTGGTATGATACATATGTTTGGGAATTATAAATTTTGTTCCTTTCTACTAGGATTGTTTCCCATCCTGCCACCAGATAGCAGCGAGGAAGGGGATTTCTATGCTACGATACTAGGGAAAGGGTAAGAAAGCCGCTAATTGGACAGGAAAGGTGCGGATAATAAAAGATATATGTCTTGAAGCAAGCAGTGAGGAAAAATAACCGTTAATAGAAAAAAAGGTGAAGAGAAAAAAGGTATGATGCAATGATAATGCTATTGGCGTCAAATTTGATAGCTACACTCCCTTTACACCTACACACGATTAAAGTCAATGGGAAAGGTTTCCAACAGATTTTTGAGATGACGGAACCGCAAGATCAAAAAGAGAAGGAACCGGAAGGAAGAGGAAAGAAATAGAGAAGAAATAAGGAAGACATCATAAAACCAACAGACAGGGCAGGAGGGAGAAGACGCGCGGTAAGAGTGTTAAAGGGCTAGGTAGTCGCCAGCCTGCGGTGGGTTAGAATCGTTAGATGGAAATTCGGGGAATAAGGAGGTGTGCCGAGCTTTAGCTTTGAACGTCAAAACCTGCGGATCCTTTTGGAGGGGCGCTGATTGGGATCGGATGGCTCGGATGAGGAAAGTATTGCAAATCCATCGCCGCCTACCGAGAGAATTGAATTTCTATGTTCAGATAGTAACCCCACAATGGCATCATGTCCACGCTTCAGGGCCTGCGAAAGTGCTGTTTGACCAGCGAGATCTATCATATCGGAGTTGACATCCACTCGCTCTAGCAGCGTCTTCACGACTCCCGAATGCCCTTTCCGAGCGGCTATTGTGAGCGGTGTTTGGCCATGCTCATTCACAGTATTGAGGTTGATACCGTTCCGGCCCAATAGCATCTTCACTACTCGTTCATGTCCCTCGCAGGACGCTGTGAAGAGCGGTGTTTGGCCATATTTATCCGCAGTATTAGGGTTAACATTCGCTCGCTCCAGCAGCATTTTGACCACTCCTTCATGCCCCTTATAGGCGGCTATAAGGAGCGGTGTTTGGCCATCTTCATCAGGAGGATTAGGGTTGACCTCGTTCCGCGCTAACAGCATATTCACGACTCCTTCATGTCCCTCGCAGGAAGCTATGAAGAGCGGTGTTTGGCCATATTTATCCACAGTATTAGGGTTAGCATCCCCTCGCCCTAGCAGCATCTTGACCACTCCGTTATATCCCTTATAGGCGGCTATGAGGAGTGGTGTCTGGCCATCTTCATCCGCAGGATTAGGGTTGACATCGTTCTGCACTAACAGCATATTCACGACTCCTTCATGTCCCTCGCAGGAAGCTATGAAGAGCGGTGTTTGGCCATATTTATCCATAGTATTAGGGCTAACATTCGCTCGCTCTAGCAGCGCCTTCACGACCCCCTTCCATCCTTTCCGGGCGGCTACGAGGAGTGGTGTTCGACCATGTTTGTCCATAGTTTTGGGGTTGACATCGTCTCGCTCTAGTAGCGCCTTAACGACTTCCTCGTGTCCCTCGTAGGCGGCTTCGAAAAGCGGTGTTTGGCCATATTTATCCGCAGTATTGGGGTTGACATCCGCTCGCTCTAGCAGTGTCTTCACGACCCCCTTCCGTCCCTTCCGAGCGGCTATGAGGAGTGGTGTTTGGCCATGCTCGTCCACAGTGTTGGGGTTGACATCGTCTCGCTGCAGTAGCATCTTAATGACCCCCCTATGTCCCTGGCAGGCAGCTCTGAAAAGAGGCGTTTGGCCATATTTATTCGCAGTTTTGGGGTTGACATCCGCTCGCTTTAGCAGCCTCTTCACGACCCCCTTCCTTCCTTTAAAAGCGGCTATGTAGAGTGCTGTTTGGCCATGCTCATTCACAGTGTTGGGGTCGACATCGTTCCGCTCCAGCAGCATCTTAACGACTCCTTCATGCCCTTCGCTGGAGGCTTCGCAAAGAGGCGTTTGGCCATACTCATTCGCAGTGTTGGGGTTGAGTTCCCCCCGTTGCGCTAGTAGCACCTTTACCGTATCTTCATGCCCCTTTCTAGCAGCCCAGGCAAATGCCGTATTTCCCCCGACATCAGTTGCATTAAGATCCCATTCCTGCGTCTCCAATAAAGCACGTGTTATCTCCCCAATCCCGAGGCAAGCCGCACCGTGAAGCCCCGTGAATCCTGCAAGGGCATTGCTTCCTTTTTTTTCAGAACGGTGCAACCACCAAGCTCCTTCATGAATTAAGAGTAGCTTAGAGGATACATGCTTATCGTAACCATCAAGAAGCTTCAATGCTAGTAATTTCGCTCTTTCGCTGAGCTCTTTTCTTGCATGTGCTCCCCAAAAACAAGAGGCATAAACAACAAAGGGAGCTGTTACTGGTGGCGAATAAAGAGTAGTTGGTAGGTCCATAATGCACCGAAAGTTAAGGAAGGTCAAACATATCTCCGCCATCATCGAGTGGGGACTATGGAACAGGGAGGAATCATTGGATAGATGTTCTTGGAGAGTAAAGTGAACAAGGCGAACGGTAGATGATGATGCCTCAATTGTAACGAGCCCTAGCGAACAGCGTAGCACGGTTTCTATTGCAGGTATATCCCCAGAATTCTGGTCCGTATCTCCTGTCTCTACCCCCAATGCCTGACATAACTCAAGAGCTTTTAATGGCCGCTCGGAATGTGATATCCACATCAGGGCTTCCATACCGAGCCTCGATTTGCTTCCCCCCTGTGACTTTATCCGAGTTAGGGTTGCCGTGTACGCATCTCCTAGCCCCTTCCCTTTCGTCATCTCTTTAAGCCTTTTCCTTCTCTTGTTGATCGTCACCTCTCCCAGGATTGCGTCAATATTTAGCGAAACCAGGAGGAACCTAGCTACCAGTGTCAGCGAACTGTCCTTGACCGTATTGTCCAAGTACGCCATATTGCTGCTCACACTTCAGAAAACATGTTAGGAATTATTCTCATAATATCCTTCCGTAAACCATCGTCCATCGCATAGGGTTCCGTGTCCCTATCCAACTTCACATCCAAATATACCCTAATGTCACCTTTAGTCGGGCTAGCTAGAATTGTAATGAGCTTAGTGAAGTATCTCTTTACTTCCTCCTCGACATGAGATCTCCCGGTAAACAACACTCGTGTACTTGGCACCTCCTGAACAATATCTCGCAGTGACTCAAGCACCTCCTGCCGACTGTTCGGAGTTGCTTCATCCAAGGCGTCGATGCATATATAAACCGGGGGGAGCAACGAGATAGTCGTCTTTAGCATCCCAACAACATTGGGTAATCGTAGGCCCCGATCAGGAAATCGCTTCCGGAACATCTGTCGTATATTCTCCGGCATCTTTCCTATGCTCACAAGCTGCTTTAGGATGGCGCCTAGCATTGCCTTTGCTGACTGCTCCTGTTGGGCAAGGAAATCACAATATAGCCAAGCGACAGCCAGATTATTTTCCCCAGCCTGGTCATATAGGCTGTCAATCACTAGGGAACTAATATTTATACTTGTCAGTAATATTTACTTTCTTTTCCTTTCCCCGAGAAGGGGTGCTTTTACCTTAAATACGTCTTTCCCACGCCCGGACCCCCCGAACAAAATAACACCTGTTCAAGGCACCTATCCTCACCTTTAGTCCATTTTCGAAACTCGCTGGTTTCTAGAAGCCAATTCCCCACTCCATCGAGCCGGTCAGCTCGCACCTCTATGTGCCGCTGCTTAGGTTTTAGAGGAGATAGCCACTTCCGGATCTGATTTTCCTCATCGGGTTCCCCTATACTGACGTTGATAAAATTACTGCAATTGAAAGAGTTGTTATTGTCCGTGATGCTTATGTTTCGGGGCGACCTTTGTGCCATGTTGCTCGAAATGCTTTCGGTCAGCACCGGGGGTGTAATTAGGAATGGTGTATCAAGGAGCTTGAAGGGCCCCGAGGATTTTAAGACTCGGAGCAGGTAAGGCTTTGACGTTTCACAAGGAATCAATCACCCAGCGATAGCCAACCAACAGAATCCTGCACCGGCCACAACTCCATGAATCCTCAAACACTTACAGTACAGTAGCTATCATACCTGCAGCACTCATGCGGCACATCGAGACACTTGCGCCAGCTACAGCCTTACTTAGGTACCAGTATACTCAAAAGGAGGGCTTTTAAATACCCTAGGTGATTGTGAAAGAAAAACCAATGAAAGCAGCTCCCTAGCAAGAAAATCAGCTATCCACTAGGTATACCCCATGTGGTATAGTGCGATAATAGTACAGCCCTGTTTCCGCGCTCTCCTACTAACAGCCCTGATCCGACTGGATTTCGAAATATTCAAATATTCTCAATTAGCCAAGATAAGGCAGTGCTAACAGTCATCTTCCTATAATACCAATGAGTTATCGCTACAAGACGGCCCTACTGGGGGTTGCTAAGCCAGAAAAAAGCCCAGGGATAATATCGCTTCGAGCAGAGGGCTGTTAGTCTCTAAGTCACTATACAGTATACGGTACTGTATCATACCTTTGTAATAACAGATAATGATAAAGGTTCACTGCCACCTAAACAAAATTTGACAGCTCAAAACCAAAGAGTACAGGGGGTAGCTGAGGGTCGCTTTGAGAGTGTAAACGAGGGAGAAAAAGAGAGAAAGCCATGGGATTGGAGGGCTGTTTCGCTAGCGTAAGTACCGTTCGAATACTTACGAGTGACTGACTAGTCCCCGCTGTAGAAATGCGCTACCGTAAGAACTCAAATAGAAGAGAAATGTGCTAGGACGTTGGAGTTGCCTCTCCTAGTAAGGTGCCTCGTATATTCCTTTTGTTTTGTCTCAACTGGGGGCTGAGTTTGCGGTGTTTTCCTCTCGCGTAGCTGAGAAGGGAAATTCCAACGTCCTAGCACATTTCTCTTCTATTTGGGTTTTTACGGTACTCTACTCCTGACTTTGAGCTAAGGTACTAGTGTTTGTTTCGTCATGATTTCTGTTATTGCTATCCCATAGCATAACAGACAAGTATGAACTGTGTAGAATAATCTAATAGAAAAGGCAAAGCAAAAAGAGCCGTCGTTGCCTGTAGCTCCATTCACACACACATATATCCAAATAATACTAGGGTAATAAAACCAAATCCAACCATGAAACGAAGTGACGGAAAATAACTTGGAGGACTTTCTCTGAAATTGCCTAAGACAAAAGAAATACATAGAGCAGAGCCCTGCTCAAGCGAACTTGCCAGTGTTCCCAACGGTCCGGGGGCCCGACAGGGCCCGAAGGACGGACTGCCAAGAGCCCGGGACCGGACCGGACGGCAGAAAATATGCCGTCCTCGTCCGCAAAATCTAAAGCCGGTCGTCTTTAGCGAGGACGACGGGACGGCAATCTGAGACACCAATATGCAGGGCGCACATAAAGACTGTGGGTTTGTTGTGGAAATTGTAGTCAAAGGTGGGGAACGGCAGGGGACGACAGGGACGGCGGGGGACGGCGGGGATTGTGGGAGGCCGCGGGGGACGGCAAGGGACAGCTGGGGACGGTAGGGGACTGCGAGTGATGACAGGTGACGGTCGGCAACCGCAGTCCTTATGAAGAAACCCTAGGGATGGCAGATGACGGCAGGGGATAGTGGGTGACTGCAGGGAAAGGCGGGGGACCGTAGGGGATAGCGGAACACTGTTAGTGAATACTGGTGACTGGAATAAATGATGGGATGCAGTTGGTATGGTGGGTTCGTGTGTAGGATAATTATACCAGGAGGCCAATTAGCAATAGAGTCTTCATAGATCAAATGGAATTATGAAGTGAGAAAATATGTTAAGGTAGAATCGAATACCAATAATGAAAAGGCTGTAAACTCGCCAATTGTTTAAAATAGAAGATAGTACGTATCTGATACAAATCGCAAGATCGACTTGATAAAGTAATTCACCACCAAGTTTGACTTCACTTATTTTTCATATCTCAAACTTTCAATTTAGACTGCACACCTGTAGGCCCAGTTAGCCCGCAGATATCTGTGAACGGCCTGTAGGCTTTTCACTGTTAATCACTTAGAATATGAGAATAAAAAAATCAACCCATAGTGCTATAGATTTCTCTTAAGACAAATCGATATCAACCAATCAATAACCACAATCTTCATATCCATGTTATACCTACTCGACACTGCCTTGAGTCCCTTCACACAATTCTTTTCAAAATACTTCTACCTCTCCCGGTGGATTTCTGACAGAGATAGTGTATTATGAATAACAAGTCCCATTTAATAAGCCTCTCCCAAGTGAGGAAACCCAAACTATTGTGCAGAAACTTCGGCTTGCCGGCTTAGGCTTTGAGAAGTCCCTTTCCCACAGTCGCCCCCGGTTGTCCCCGAAAAGCCTAGGTCAGTCCGGCCCTGCTCAAAGCAGAGCGGACCTGCAGCTTGAGACCCGGGAATGTAAACTATCACCCCGACTATCCATTTAACACAATATTTTACTCGTTTCCTAAGGGGTTCCACCCCACTAAAGCATAAACTAGAAGAGAAATAGATATTGTGACAAGTCGTGTTTCTTTCAAGGAAATCGTAATCGGGCTGCGTGTATCGCTGATATACCACTTTTACAATATGGAAGCCCACTCCATAGTTTGTCCTGTATGTTTGTCAAGCTGTGCAGCTTGAATTGCAAATTCGGACCAATTGAGAGGGGAAGCTGTCATTTTAGACCAAGTGTAAATAAAAAGACGTTTTGATGGGTATTCACAAAGTTAATTGTAGACTTCTCTTGACATATCCTCCAGTACTGCTAATTTGAAATATTAGAATTGAAAGCGTGCCCAAATTGGGACCTTTTTAGAATGTTTTTAGGATTTTTTTTCTTTGTGAGGCTGACCGTTTACCCGCTATAATCATTTCCTAGGTGAAACACGTTGAGCGACCGACATAAATTCCGGGAGCTATTCTAGAGAAATGACTGCACCGTCCATGTTTTCTGCTTTTTACGTTTTTGTGTTTTTTTCTTGTTTTACTAGGGAGGCCAAGTGCAATACCACCACTAGGACTCGGGCACCGTACTGTAACATTTGACAAAACAAAAAGTCCGGATTGTGCACCACCCGAACCCCCAAGGCGTCGATACATATATAAACTCGGGGGAGCAACGTGATAGTCATCTTTAACACTCCAACTGTATCGGGTAATCGTAGACCTCGATCAGAAAGTCGCTTTCGAAACGGCTGTCGTATATTCTCCGGTATCTCTCTTATGCTCACAAGCTGCTTTAGGATGGCTCCCAGCATGGCCGTTGCTGACCGCTCTTGGTGGGCAAGGAAATCGCAATATAGCCAGGCGATAGCCAGATCCTTTTCCTCGGCTTGGTCACACAGGTTATCAATCACGAGGGAGCTAATATCTTCTACTTGTCAGCGACAGTTGCCCTTTTCCCCTCCTCCGGGAGCGGAGTGTCCTCACGTTAAATATGTTTTTCCCACGCGAGACCCCCAGAACAAAATAGCACCCGCTCAAGGGATCTATCCTCTCCGTTACTCCGTTTTTGAAACTCGCTGGTTTCCGGAAACCAATCTCCCACGTCATCGAGCCTGTCAGCTCGCGCACCTTGGTGCCGCTGCTGAAGTTTTAGAGGTGATAGCTACTTCCGGATTTGATTATCCTCATCCGATACCACTGTGTTAGCATTGATGACGTTATTGAAAGAGTTGAGATTGTTGGTCATGCTTAGGTTTTGCGATGATTTTATGCCATGTTGCCCGGAGCGCTTGCGGTCGGTACCAGCAGTGTGATTGGAGGTGTTGTGTCGAAGAATCTTAGGGATACCACTGATCTTCAGACCTCAAGCGGGATAAGGTTTTGACGTTTCACAAGCATTCAATCTTCCAACTAGCTCGGGCCAGCAGAACCCTGCAAGACCCTTGCCTCAAGAATCTAACTTTGAGATCACCTAACCATCTTATCCGCCGTACGTGCTCCACACAAGACACTAGGGTACTTGCATAGGTTCAAACATATCATACTTGAAGATATCATAAGATTATCATACTTATGATAAAAGGAGAACTTCTAAATACTCTAACTAATTAAGAAAAGAGCTGAAAAAAGAGACAGTTGCCAAATAGATGTACCCATCTAGCATTAATAATGTTTGTACGGTACTACGCTTGCTTTCCTAATAGCTTGAATGGCATAGAATTTCGAATTAATAATACTCCTAACTGATTAAAAAATAAATAAAAAAAGACCGCGTTAACAGCCATCTACCTTACTTACCGATCTGTTTTAGCCACGGGACGGCTCTGCTCGTGGGGTTGACAAGCTCGAACAGCCTTATACTTTAGCACTACCGGTACATGGCGGAGAGTGTCAGTCTGCCTGGTACGGTGCGGTAGTGGAACGTCATGTTCGCCCGGTACAAGTACTGGAGCCAAAAGATAAGCAGCCTATTACCCCGAGGTGACCTAATCGAGTCGTGTAAAACGGTGACGAATTTTTTTCTCCATAGTTTGTGTCCTCTGGACGCTGTGATACCGTAAAAACCCAAATAGAAGAGAAATGTGCTAGGACGTTGGAATTTCCCTTCTCAGCTACGCGAGAGGAAAACACTGCAAACTCAGCCCCCAGTCTTTTCACCTTCTGTGACAGGTCATATTGTGGGTGTGGTCCAATCCTTTTCCTTGATTCTATCTCGCGATAGCTTCAAGTCTTTATTCTCAGCGGATTTTCCCCTGGGTTTAACTCCACTTTTCGAGGTCATTTTATCTCGTTCATCTACTTTTCGAGGCTCCTCATCCTCCTACGGCTTTCCTCTTTTCGGAGATATGGCCAAGCGATCTGGTTCCTCCTTTTCCGCCGCCTCAGTTGCCCAAACTGGGGTGGTCCTCTCCAAGTCGGTTGAGAAGGTTTTCGCCCTCGAGGCGGAAGTCTCCCGGCTTCGACATCACGTTTCCGTCCTCTCCCGTCGCCTGCATTTGTTGGCAAAGGGGAGTGAGCCGTCGGGGCCTCCTGTTGTTCCTCGGCATTCTCGTCCCTCCTCGGTTGGGACTGACGGTTCCCCTCCCCCCTCGGTCGGTGAGGGGGTGGCTTCCGGTGTGGCGCAGTCGGTGGCGTCGTGGCGTTCGGTGGTGGCTTCCCCTACTGTGGCGGAGCCCCAGTATCCCGATTCTCCTGTGGTTGGTGGCTTGTGGCGTTCGGTGGTGGCTTCCCCTTCTGTGGCGGAGCCCCAAGATCCCGTCTCTCCTGTGGGCGGTGGCTCTCCTGTCCCTTCGGTGGGGAGTGTGTTTGGTCGGGTCTCTTCCGGGGACAGCGACGTTGTGTTGGGGGGTGTGATCGTGGCCCGTGGTGGTGCCCGGTCGGAACGGAGACGTGGCCCTGGGAAGAGGGCTCGCTCCAATATGGTGTTGCTGGGTGGGCCTTCAGAGGTCCCCGCACAGAGCGTCGCGGCGGTTGCGGTGCAGGCGAGGAGGATGGATGCGAGGTTGGCGGGCCCTGGTGTGGTTGCTGACGGTCGCTCCTCGGATTTGGTGGTGTGGGGGCAACGATGGACGTCTGGCGGTCTTGCCGGACATCTCTGCCCTCGGGGGCGTAACGATCGGGGCGCGAAGGTGGTTCGTTGTCCCTGTGGCTGGGAGGGGTTGAGGAAG
>Ga0307507_10012163_pt1 | contig 10684 bp, 9 predicted proteins | sample 7_EM_MG_FD_207223 | JGI IMG/M metagenome (GOLD analysis project Ga0307507, IMG submission 207223) | Populus trichocarpa ectomycorrhiza microbial communities from riparian zone in the Pacific Northwest, United States - 7_EM | ecosystem: Host-associated > Plants > Roots > Unclassified | place... | reverse complement strand
GCAATTAGGTTCCTGAAAATTGTGTTTTTGCATCAATGACACAATCTTAATCCTTCATGCAATGTGTTTGTTCAAATTTTCTATAGCTCTGCTGAACCTATGTTACTTTCATCTGTTGAATAATGTCGCCTGGAAGATTGATGAAAGAATGTTATTGCATATTCACATTTAGCCAAATTATTTGGGTGTCAAGATCTTATGTCTATCATTTGTAGGTGGAGCAACTGCACAAAATCTTCAAACTTTGTGGGTCTCCTTCTGATGAGTACTGGAAGAGATCAAAACTGCCACATGCAACCATTTTCAAACCTCAGCATCCTTATAAACGTTGTGTTGCTGAGACATATAAGGACTTTCCGTCATCAGCTTTGTCCCTGCTTGATGTCCTTCTTGCAGTAGAACCTGAGCCCCGTGGTACTGCTTTTTCAGCACTTGATAGTGAGGTAATTCGAGTTCTATATTACAATATGATTTCACCTTGTGAATTTTTGTGAGTCTTAAACGTCTACAAGTGCAAGTCTTCTTCACTTGCTATATTTTCCACATATGTTGGGGCTGTTTTCCCTAGGATTTTTGAAGCAGAAGCATTATTTATCCGATTATCATATTACACTCGATTAATTGTTAATGCTTAGTTTCGGATTTACAGGGTGTTTGACACAACTTCTGCTTCTACGTTTAGGTGCTTTTCAAAAGTGTTTTTGGCTTAAAAAACATTAAATTGATTGTTTTTTCAAGTGTTTTTGAATGGTTTTGATGTGCTTGATATCAAAAAAATTTAAAAAAATCTGAATTTTTTTTTTCATTTTGATGTATTTTAAAGTGAAAAGCTATTTTGAAAAGCACCCTGTACTACAATCCAAAACACCCCTTTATAATATCACCCTGAGCAGTTAGCAAAAGTAAAATCCGAGTCCTGAACGTCCTTCCTGCAGTAAAGTTTGTCTGCTAGTTTGACTCTGCCTATGAGTGGATAAATTGATGAAAAAAGGCATGGCTATTGCTAAAGAAGAGGATGGTGATCGAAACAGCATTCATAATGGGTTAGTTCACCTGTCACAAGTGGTGATAAAAATAGAACCCTTTAATTATTCTACACTTCTTTTTTCGTTGGTGGTATTATCAGGGTTTGTGATGCTTATATTAACTTTCTATGCATTCCACTCTGTTAATTTGGAACTTGCATGCTTTAAATGATTAAATCTCAGGAATTTTTTCTCTTCCCCAGTTCTTCAAGATGAAGCCTCTTCCTTGTGATCCATCAAGTTTGCCCAAGTACCCACCAACCAAGGAGTTTGATGTAAAGTTTCGGGATGAGGATGCTAGAAGGTAAAGAACTTCACCATATTATTTTCCCCTAGCATCTGTCTTTTTGACAAGAGTTGGATGTGGCCTTGTTATTGCAAATCATCAAAAGCAGTTAAGCTGCCCCTTTTCCTTTTGTTATTAATAATAAAAAAGGTTGTTTTTGTGATGAATAAAACTCAAAAGTAATAACAATGTTTGTTTGTGGATTACTGTGATGCCCTTAATCAGACACATAATCTCTGAACCCGATGACTGTTTGTCTAGCTTCCGTCACTAATATAAACTTGGAAATATAAACTTTTAATGGATTCAATGATGGAGAAATCCTCAATCAGGACCTGATATCGATTTAGTAATGGTTGAATTTTATTTTTCCTGCACTTTATTTATGCCACCTCTTTATCATCTTGCAACCAGGCGGAGAGCAGTTGGAGGTAAAGGACGTGGACATGAATCAACTAGAAGGAGTTCGAAAGAAAGTAAAGCTGTGCCAGCACCAGATGCCAATGCAGAGTTGCAGGCATCCATACAGGTAAATTGTGACTGTATTTTCCTGAAGGTTCCTATAGTTATTTATGCTATGGAGAACTAGTTTTTTAGGTCATGATTTACCTCTGTTATATGTCTAATACAGAAGCGACAAGGGCAGTCTAACCAAATAAGCATCAGTGAACAGTACAATCATGAAGAAGATGGTGGTTCTGGCTATCCTATTGGTCCTGCCAAAGGAACAACAAGAAATGTCTACTCTCATTCTGGCCAGTCAATGCATCCTACAAACTTTGGATCTTCACGTAATATGAATATCAATGATGCTGCTCTTAGGGCTCCTAGCCAAGACTTTATTTCTCCAAGGCAGACTGCAGAGTTGAGCGCTCAGAGATCTTTTGTTCAACGGGAAGCAGTCCTGTCTAGATTTTCTAATTCAGTTGCAGTTAGAGGCGATTCACACTTTCAAGGTTGCAGTTCAACTAACATGAATTCGCACTGGCCAGAGGAGAGTTTTAATGTTAGATACAACAATCTGGACGATTCCTCCCACAGTCTATTAGGCGGGCCAAATTTCTCGCATAAGAAGCCTGGTTTGGAGTCTACAATGGTAAAGGAATTACTCCAGCAATTATATGTTTAATAATCTTCTTCCTCGTCCGTGTCATGATTCATTCAATTAATGTAGTTGGAAGAATGACAAAAAGGCTGCCTTGACCCCTCTGATTCAGTCATTCCTGGTTTTTGAGTGGAACTGGACGTTGTGAAAAATTAAATTTGGATTACATGAAAAATTAATTGAAATGCAAATGCAAGGTTATGTCTAGTCTGATTGCTTATTGCTCTCAATATGGAGGCATTGAGTGACACTGGCTCTTTCAAAATCTAGTGATGTGCTTGCAAAGCTAACAATGTGTATAACTTGTTTCAGGACAGGGTTAAAATTTTGCATTTGTACCTTGAATGGTTATTTAAGACTTTTGTTTGTTCACTCGAAACTTTTTGTAGAAATGCACTAATCACTTGCACTGTTTGCTTGTGGCCTCAGGGTTATTCTGCAAAGAAAGGACGTGTTCATTACTCTGGACCATTGGTGCCTCAAGGTGGAAACATTGAGGAAATGCTCAAAGAGCACGAGAGACAAATCCAGCGAGCTATGCGTAAAGCTTGTTTGGAAAAGAACAACAATGAAAGTGGACAGTCTCAATCACTACTTTATCATCAGAGAATAAATGGTCAATGACCCTGGGTTAAGAGAGCATGGCAAATGACATAACTTTTTATATTCCTTAATGACAATTAAGGAATATCAGTGGCATCTTTCCATCAGATAGTTACAAGCATCTTCCATAATTGGCATGACATCGAACAGCAAAATGGAGAGAAATGAATGAAATGCCAATCAAATCCATCACCTCTGGTGTAGTACAAGATTGGCGATGGATTTTTCATGACACCAACCAAGTATGTGTTTGCCAAATCACTCTCTTTGGTTTGTCCAGTTTCAAAGGTATACTTTGTACAGCTGAAAATCTGATTGTTATTTTTTTTTGGATCAATTTTCCCTCATTCTGTGGAGAGGCTGCAATAATCCCAGATGCCACTCCAAAATGTTGCTCGGGGTAGCTTTATAACAATACAAAGTGTAACTCGTTCTTTTCTTTGCCCTAGCAGGCACATGATGAATAGCAATATAATGAATATATATATAAAAAAAAAACCATTTGATTCTGGATTATTGAGTAGAATTTCTGTGTTTCCTTTGTTTCAATCACAGATACATTTTCCTTTGCTTTTCTTGAAAATCCTATCGTTTCTCCAGAGGGGATTTGAGCTTGGATCTTCTCTTAATAAAAGAGGTGTTGCTAACTTCTTAAAGGTCTTGTCTTGGCCTTGTTACAATTGCTCTCTTAAATTCCCTTAAAATTCTACTTAAAAAAGAGTCTCGGTGAAGAAGAAAACAATTGTGGCAAGGCATTGAAATGATCTCTCTCTGCACCAAAAAAATAAAAATAAATAATCAATGATATACAAAAAAACCCAAGATTTCTTCTTTGTTTTCCTTTATATTACCAGGAAGTAGTGGTAAATGTTCACAAGTGTGGTGCTTTTTCATTTGAGAAGTTATCCTACCAGTTCATCCAGAAGGCTTTAGCTTGAGGTTTTTGATTACCTTTCTACATAATAATCTGTAAAATAACTTCTTTTTTTTGGCAGAAAAAGATTATCTGGCTGCAGTCCTACAAGTATTTTAAAATTGTAATCGCGGTCACGGCCAAACGCAATTTATACTACACCTGACCAAACTGTCAAACAGACCAAAACAAGTTTGCATATACGTTCAGTTCCTTGACCACAAAACAAGTCTGAAACTTGGAGAGGTGCACAAGAAAGACAGCACCCTCTACTCCATAGTCCAAACCCACATGGCCACAAACCAAGAATTAGAAGTCCATAATGTTAACAGAACAAAGAAACTCAGAAAAACTGTCAACATACCACCAAACTTGCAGGTCTACCAACAAAAAAGCTTGCTTCGTCCATAAACTTTGCAGCTATGTAGTCTTCATCAAGTATCCATCCAATCCAGTGTTCCTTCCCTTCATGTCTAAGCATCAAGAAGCAATCACTACCTTCAACTCTCAAACTCTCCACTTCTCAACTCAAACCTACCGAAATATATTCTTTGCATGCAGCTTCCAAAACACAAACAAACAATATCCAGTCCCCTTTACTTTTCCATTCCAAACCCGAAAAGTGCAAGGACCTTTTTTTGAGTTTCTCTCGCTCTATCCCAAAGATCAAATCCAATATGAGGCCTAAAGGCCAACAAATCACCAATCTTAAGATGCTCCTCTTTGGTGTCTTCCTTGCTTTCTTTGTGCTTTTCGTGTTGCGATCAGGCATGCCGTCTTCCCAGGAAAGTCCATCTCCCACCTCTCAACCAGGAGTTTTAAACCCCATGAAAGAAGCTAGAGAAACAAATTGCTCACAAGCATGCACTCAGATCCCACGCTCCCTAACTCAAGCTCTCGTTCACTACACAACCTCAACCATCACCCCACAGCAGACACGCAAAGAAATATCAGTGAGTGCCAAAGTTTTAGAAAAGAAATCCCCATGTAACTTCTTGGTTTTTGGCCTCGGTCATGATAGCCTTATGTGGAGTGCACTCAACTACGGTGGACGAACAGTTTTCTTAGAAGAAGATGAAGCTTGGATTGCGCAAATTAAACGCCGGTTTCCCATGTTAGAGTCCCATCATGTCACATATGACAGCAAGGTGAATGAAGCTGCCAATCTCATGGAAGTAGGCAAGGGACCGGAGTGCACAGCAGTTGGTGATCCGAAGTTCTCCATGTGCCAACTTGCCATGAAAGGTTTGCCTGGTGAAGTTTATGAGATAGAATGGGACTTGATCATGGTTGATGCACCAACAGGCTACCATGATGAGGCACCAGGGAGAATGACTGCCATATTTACAGCTGGAATGATGGCACGAAACAGGAAAGAGGGAGAGACCGATGTTTTTGTGCACGATGTGAACAGAGAGGTGGAAGATAAGTTCTCCAAGTCATTTCTTTGTGAAGGATATATGAAGAAACAAGTTGGAAGGTTAAGGCACTTCACCATTCCTAGCCACAGGGATGACTTGGACAGACCCTTTTGCCCAGAGTAGATTTTCTTGTTTTTTCTTTCTTTCTAAAAAGTCCCATTTCCTACACTAATTTCCATGCACTTGCGAAGAAATTTGCTATCATTTTGGAAAAACATGCATGGCTTTTACTGAATAGGCAGCTAAAAGCATATTGAAGATTTCTCTTCACTGTCATTGAATTGATGCTTGGTAAATACCAGAGTATACATAGAAAATGCGAAAGGTTGAAGTTTCTCAAGTCGTATATACCAACGAGGGGTCTTTTGACAGTAACAACTCTCATCTCTTATGCCTGATCATCAGATGGTAAATTCTTTTACCAGAGAGAAATTGCCCAGCATTTGTCTTTCTAATTTTTCAGATTCTGTAGGACAATAGTACTTAGCACGCACACAAAACAGCCCTATCTTCACATATTTACAAGGAATCAAATCCAGAGAATTTATCAAAATAGAGGAACTTGATGCCATAATGCAGAAATTCTGGTCCCTGCCGATATATTTCTAACATGATATCACCAGTTGTACACAACATACTTCCAGGATGATTTATTGTCACGTACCAAAGAATTCTTGAAAAAAGAAACGAACTTACAGAGGGACACTATAAAAAAAATAAAAGTTTTTCAAAATTCATCCATCAAACAATCAGCAGTTTGTTCGTGACACAATTCCTGATCAAGATAGATTTGAAATGAGAATTACTGAGAACAGAAATACAATATAACCTAACAGACTCAATATTTATAATTGTATAGAGAAAATGCATTACCAGGAAAACACAAGGGTAGAGAATACTTATAATGGAAGAAAAACCATCTCTGAATTCCCAAAACATCTATATCTAGTTTGTAGAAACCAACAAGAGGAACACAGCATCTTAGACAACAAAAGGAGACAGTTAATGCAATAACAGACCTCCTTTTACAACTAACTGAAATCCAGGAGCAAATTTCTTGAAAGAACTCTGCATCCCGGAGCTTCTTCAAAGTAACTTGTATGGGAAAGTCATCAGCTTTGAAATCAAGTAATGAAAAACCTCTAAACCATATTTCCATGCACCGTTGTAACTACCTGTTGCTGTAGGATAAAAGGACAAAAGCCAAATTTCAGAACATAAATTTTTTTAGCACAACACAGCCATATATGGCAGTAAGATAACTTGAATGTGTTTTCAAGGAAAACAGAAGTCAAGAACAAATTTTGAACTGGAAAAGCATTATGACAAAATCATAAGGTTCATGTATAGAATTAAGCTACCATCATTGGATGCTAGCAAAGATAAGGAACATTTCCTCCAACAAACAAGTGTAGCTTTTCAATCTGAGACATAACGCCGATGTACTATATGGCTATCTGATTAATTTTAAGAACTACGTAAAATAATCTACAAACTGGTAGGAATAAGCAGCTATATGGAGACTCAAACCAGCAGCCTGATAGAAGCATCTCCTAACCCAAGTCGATAAGCTTAAAAACAAGCTCAAAGCAGTTTAAACAGCAAGCCACAGTCAACACTTAATTAGACAAAACAAATCTGTTCCGAAACAGAAATAGAATCAGAATGAGTAAATAAAGCCAGCACACAAAAGGAAATAGGCTGATCTTTAGCCTGAGAGTTGGGTACCAATTCAACTGATAAGAAGTTAACATTCAAGCACTTTCTATGCTTAATTAACCAGGACAGGAATAAGGACAAACACGGGATACATCAGAAAATCTAAATACATTATAAATACATGCGATTATAAAAAATAAAGGAAATAGTTTACTGGCCACAAACAAAAGGACAAGTCTCACAACAACAAAGGCCACATTCCTGTAGATAAATTTAAGTTGGCACGTGAATGAATCCTCTCACCTCAACAAAAAGATGGCAGTTGGCTGTCCAGGAGAAGGAGGATTTTGATCCAACAGAGAGGAAAAACTACCAGCTTTGGCTCTAGCATCATGGTCATTTGCAGACAATATTTCCACCAACTCCAGACCAATTTGCCTCTTGATCAAGTCTGAGTTCTCCTGAAGAACCTCAATCTCACCGAACGGAAGCTTCAGATTCAAGGCTTGAACCCCAATAGCAATAGCCTCTTCCTTTTTGAACCTCAAGAAAGGCATACAAAGCTTTTGCACTTTCTTAAAGTTTGCATCTTGACCAACCGAACTTTTTTGCAGTGCCTCTAATATCTCCCCTTCTGGTGCAAAAGTACCTGTGTTTCTGTCAAATTTGCTCTGAAGTATATTCAAGCATTCTGCTTTCCATCCATCAAACTGCTCATTCACATATATCAAACCTGTAATCTTCTCTTCAGTTAGTGTTGCAGCAGGAGCTCCCTTCTTATTGGATTTCTTTGAACCCATGATTTGCTTTTGAAGAAGTTTCCTCATCAAAACAATTGAATCTTGCAAGTACTTGTTGGAAGCCTTAAGAGTTTCATCCGGAAAATCAGCTGTAGGCCAGCCAGCATTCACAACTAATCCATCCTTCCTCAGAAGCTCCCTCCAAACATGTTCAGCATAGTGTGGGCAGATAGGAGTGATAAGCCGTGTCTGCACATCAATATAACGCCATACCAAGTCACGATTCATGCCCCCACTTCCACAAGATAACCTGTACTCATCTCTGGCAGCTTGGAGATCATAGCATCCAGTCTTTAGAGCCTCTCTAAACATGCATTTTTCATAATTCTTCTTTGTCGTTAAAACAGCAATGTTTATTTCATTTTCAAACACCCGATCAGCATAAGTAGATGGTGGTCCTGTTCTCAAGGATGCCTCTGCAGCTAAAACCTCTTCAATCCATGCAATCTCTTTAGTGAGGCGAAGGATTGCAGAATTTGCAGTCTCAAATACAAAGTTAGCATCATCCACACCATCTCCAGCATCAGCTAGACTGAACCGAGTAGCATCAGCAGAAAATTCCTCAATGGCCTGACGCAGTGTCCTGAAATTTCCTGTGGACTTAGACATCTTCTCTGAATTGAGCATAATGTGTCCATTACATCTGAATCCGCGTGGCCAGTGATGCTTGGCCATGATTGCTGTGTGGTTGAAGATGCAGAATGTCAGATGATTCTGAATGAGGTCCTTTCCAGAGACTCGAAGATCAAACGGGTACCAATATGTAAACTCCTGTTTCATCTTATTAAGAATAGATGGTTCTATTTTTGATGATTTTGGGTATGAACCATCACAGAAGATAAAATTCCAGACATCGTCAGTCATTTCCTCAGGTCTAATAGGATGGGTCTTGTTAGAACCATACATGTCCTCATTATGTAGAAAGTGGGCAACAGTGTAATAAGCCATGTAAATAGTGGAGTCAGATAATGACTCAACAAGAAAATCTGGATCCCATGGAATGCGCGTACCAAGCCCGAAAGATCGTGAGCAAGCCCACCGATTTAGCCAGCCCAAAGTATGCTCAAAGCCATGTTTTGTCTCATCAGTGTAGAGATTCATCTGGGATAAGCACTCCTCAGCCAATTTCTTCCATTCAAGATCATCATATGTGAGGTACCATTGGTCTGTTAGAGCCACAACACATTCATCACCAGACCTTGACATGACACGCTTCTCAGGCTCGCTATACATAACTGCCTCACCTGTCTCAATGAGCTTGGTCCTTATCAATAACTTTGCTTCTTGGACTTTCCTCCCTGCACATTCTCCAACAAGCATGGTTCCATCAGTAAATCCTTTCAAGTATGTCAACCTCTTAGCTTCAGCAAGCTTCTCTTTCTCATTTTGGCTCTTAATTTTCAGGTCCATGCAAACCTTTTCAGCAGCCTTATCACCATATTCTGGAATATTGATTATGGGTATAATATCAAAAGGCACTACCCACTCATCCTTCACGCCATACTTTTCCCTGAAAGCTGGTTTCGCTTTCAAAACCTGCAATGCCATGTAATCATCAGGGGCATCGCTAGGCACACTGGTCACGATCCCTGTACCTTTGTCTGTCAGAATGGTCAACATGGGAAGCGCATAAATGACCTTGTTGAAGGAAAGTGGAGACTTCAATGGTAGACCAATCAGATCATAACCAGTCAGCTCAACCAGGCAACTAGGTTGCTTGGGGGTCTTTGAGAAGCCCTGATAGGCGAGGTTAAGGGCAGCTCTCTCTGTCAGGATGAAGACATCGGTATCATTCACTTCAAAAGCTCCATACTTGCCCTCAGGCAGTACCCATGCATTTGTTTGTCCATACATTGTCTCGGGCCTCAATGTAGCAGCAGCTAGAAACACGTTTCTTCCCTCTAATGCTTTGAATTTAGGCGGGAAAGGAGGCATCACTTCCATCTTTATAAGAGTGTAATCTTGGGGCTGCACACCTTCACCACTTGCCCTGTCATGATCTGCGCATGGCTGGTCATCCAAGGGAGAGTATACAGTGTATCTTTTATCTTTGACAATCTTCCCCATGTCCTTCAACTTCCTCATCTGCCACTGCACAAAAGAATCAAAATATGGATTCATATCTGTTGTAATAAACGATCTTCTCCAATCACATCCCAAGCCAAAATCCTTCAGATCTTCCATGGCCAGTGGTGGAAAGTAAGTCAACCATTTTTCTGGTTTCTGGAACTCTGCTATCTCACTGTCGGACAGCCCAACACTGCGCATAATCTCCCATTGGAACATCTGTCCACCCGATTTTGCCACAGCCTTAGACTTTTTTCCCTTGAACTTATCTGGTGGTTGACCAGCATTTGCATCCTCAGGCTCTGGTTGCAATTCTACTGACTCTACCTCTTTAGGGAACACAGGTGGATTGCCAAACTTTTGGATCTCCCTTGCAAGCTTATCTGCTGAGGCCTTAATAGGCATACCGGTGCAGTGAAAGCCAAAAGGAAGGAGCACGTTAGCCCCATTCAATCTGTGAAAAGCAGCAGCAAATTCAAGCTTGGAAAGTGAGAATGCATGTCCAAGATGCAAGAACCCATTCATATACGGAAATGGGAAGTTGCCAAAGAACTTCTCGCCTGGTTTAGGAGTCCCTTCACCAGGTTCAGCCCGGAAAACATCTTTCTCATCCCACCAGCCGCTGACCTTCTTCTCTATCTCCAACAGACGGTCCCTCCTTGCAAAACTTTTTCCACTCTCGGTTGCCATTACACAAAATCGACAAGAACTGCATACAGAAAAAACACACAACACCTCAGTCAGGCACCCGAAATCAAACCGCGTGAATGAATGACCATTGAATCGATATAAACTCAAATCAAAA
>Ga0307507_10012162_pt1 | contig 10684 bp, 10 predicted proteins | sample 7_EM_MG_FD_207223 | JGI IMG/M metagenome (GOLD analysis project Ga0307507, IMG submission 207223) | Populus trichocarpa ectomycorrhiza microbial communities from riparian zone in the Pacific Northwest, United States - 7_EM | ecosystem: Host-associated > Plants > Roots > Unclassified | place... | reverse complement strand
CTTTAGGTGTAATATAAAATTTTGGTATGCCAAGCAATATTGCAATATTATCCGAATATTGCCAATATTGGCAATACCGATATTTTATTGGTTCGTATTGGATAAGATTTTATTGGTGCCAGCACTGGATAATCGTGCTTATTACGCGCCCGAGCCACTTCGTCTCTACCCCTCAAGTCCCTCAAGTATTCTTGAAACCCTGACTGCCTTTCAACGGCTGCCTTCACATGGCGTATGTTCACAGTTACTATTTTGGGGATTGAAGATTCCTCGCGGCCAATCTTAGCTGCGAAACGACGCTCAGCTCGTAATTTGATCTCAGCGGACGCAACTGCATTCTGCAGCACGTTTCGAACCTGTCGACCATTGAGCTCTTTGCAATTCGTTGTCAGGTACCTTACCGCTGCCTGTTCGACCACGATAGTGCCTGATTCTTCGAATTTGTTGACGAATTTCTGTACTATCTTCCCCTTCGGTTCGGCGGACAGGTGAGGATAAGCAATTGGGTAAGTGATCCGCGAGATAAACGAGCCGTCGATATGACCTGGCCGATTGGTGGTAAGAAAGAGTACTCCCTTGTAGTACTCCATAGTTCTCAAGAAAACAGTCGACAGGCTGTTACGCTTAAGGTCCCCTTCCTTCCGCTGTTCGAGGAAAAGATCAGCTTCATCAATAAGAAGGATGGCATCCCATTTTGCCGCGAGAGTGAACCATTTTCGAAGATGCGATTCCACGTCTGAAGCCAATCCGACATCTTGAGCTGTGAGGCGGAGAAGAGGCCGACATGTATCGTTCGCCACGCACTCTACTGTCAATGTCTTGCCTGTGCCAGGACCGCCATATAAGAGGAATATCTTTCCCTCCCCTTTCCCTGCCACAAAGTCGGAGGCTGAACCGATAGGATGCTCCCCTTTAGGCAGTACCGTTCGTAAAGACTCCTTGTCGACATCGGAAACTAAAACTAATTCCGTGCCGAGTTGGTTCTGCGAGGGCATTGGTGCCTCATCACTAATGCCCTCGATTTCGAAGACCATCCATCTCTTCGTCCTTAGGCCGAAGCCTTCAATTCTTCGAGGCAGGAGTAGGCAAACTTCTTTGAGGCGGGCGAAGGATTCGCTTTTGGCGGGGTCAAATTCGGTCAACCCACTAAACCGTTCGCCGCCGCCACCATCGACAATTGGAGATGGCAGGGGGGGGGGAAGAGAGGAATACCAGCTGTAAGCATCTTCTGGCTCTGCTGCATACTGTCGGTATGCGTCTGGGTCAACGATGATCTGGCCTTCATCTCCACTACGTGGATGGTTGTACGTTCGATGCGCGGCCGGCTCCTTGAGAATAGAAAGGTACTTGTGACCGCGCTTTTCGAGTCTCTGCCGGAGAACGCCTTTATCGAACTTATCGTAAAAGTGAGATGGGATGACCGGGAGGTTCCTGAGTGGTTCGAAAACGTCAAACTTCACAATGATGGCTTCGCGTGCAATGCGCTGGAAAGCCGTACCGTCGTATTGAATATTCCACAGCTCTAGCTCTAGGCGGTCGAAATTTTGCCGCGGATCATTGGCGCTAGTATCTTTTTCCATGTAGTCCCAAGATGCAACAACGCACGCCGAGTATTCGTCATCTTCCTTACCGCGCTTGGGTCCCCAGAATGTTGTACGTCTTGCTTTGGGGTACTGCTCCAAGTTGTCCGAAAAGGCCGACTGCTTGACGTAGACGGTTGTGCCCGGCCTGAAAAGCAGCCATAGAGTATCATATTTAATCATCGGCTTCGAATCAAGGAAGATGGATGTCAGTGTAGGTACCGCCCTGACACGGTACATTCCAGCGAGAAGGCGTAGCAAAACAGCAAAGTCGTAGGCAGTTGCCTTATCGCATGAGTTATTTAACTTTTTAAGCCCGCCGAAGTCTAGGTGTGGCCGCATAGCCTTAGTGATCCTCTCGTCTCCGCAGCTCCCAATATCTAGTTTTGGATCGGCCTGCTTGCCTTTTGGCAAAGACTGTCGATATGTACCGAAGTAGTGCTTCAGTTCTGCGTAGCAGCACATGATAACGACAAAGTTGTCTTCTAGATCCGAGGAGAAGGTGTCCGTGTCTCCTCGATAAGGATAGTAATTTAGTATCAAGTCCACGACCTTAATGAGCCTTTTGGAGTAAAGCTTCATCATCGGCCAATATCTGCTTTTGAGGAGCGCATCTCGTCCGAATCCGAAGTCGACACGTAGATCTCTCGAGGTCTTGGTGTTTGGTTCCTTTTGAGTTTTGTCCTTGATATTAGCGTCCACATAATAGGCAAGAACTGCCCTCGATTCTACATCCTCATCGGGGTCTGAACCTGGGAGACTATTGTTGATACCTTTCCAGGGTGTATCCTTGTAGAAACTGCGGTTGGCTTTGCCCTCCTCCTTAACTCTGAGGCAGAACAGAATGTTTGGGCGCTCTGGAGGATCATGCGGACCTGGCCGATTACTTTCCGAGATTGATGGGATTTCAGGTACAGATGATGGTTGAGTTTCTTGGGTGCTACTAGTCTGTTCGCTATCCTTGACTTTGTGGGCTGGGTCTCTGCTCGGCTTTGATCCGTTGAGATCAGTCCCAACGGTCTCATCGCCAGCCCCGGATCGAAGCCCTCCCGCGTCCGCAGCTTTCGTCGGGTCGTTAGGGTTTATGGTTACGATGGCGGGGCCGCTTGGGACGGAGGCATCTAATTCGAATTTAGCCTCAGAATTGTATATGGGGATTAGGAGCCTATCGATGATACGTGAGCGGAAAGCGTGTTACAATGTACGATAATTACCTACCCAACAGTATGTGATATACGCTAAGTCCTTCCACTTGCTGTTGCCTTCTCTGATGCTTTACACAGTCAAAACAATTGCTAAGATGTTAGAGGAGTTCAAATGACGCAAGCAACGGTACCGAGGGGATTGGATAAATGAAGATGGGTATGCCGAAAATCTCCGAATGGGACAGTGTAGTAAAATATAGGCGCTTCCAACCTGTCAGCGGTGTCGCTGATATATATAGAGGCACTTTTGATTCTGAGAAGCCGTCTTGAGAGTCTCGTTTCGTGGAGTCTCGTTTCGTGATGCACGCTGAAAGCCTCGCCGCATCCGTAGGACTTGCCCTACAAGGCAATGGGAGGGTCTGGTGGCGTCGCATCCTTCCAATCGAGTGATCATGAACCTAGCTCTAACTGAAGCCTGCACAAGAGTAGGGCTAAACCTTGCCAATGCGGGCGGCAACAATGACGGGGCGCGTATTGAGAAGACTGAAAGACTCCTTGGGTGGGTCTACCATCGACATCGTATTTCAATGAGGCCTCCTGGGGAGTATTATACGCTCGTGAACTATGAGTGTGAAACTACGTTGGGGCCGGATCAGCTGTTCTAAGGCTGCAAACTCCTTCTCAGGCTTCGCCCTCTTTATTCCAACTAGTAAAATGATGATTCCAGACACCATACTTCTGCCAACTCATCTTCAGCTTTCATTTCATCGGCATTGCGCCAATCCGATCCACCACCAGAGAAAGAGATGGGTGCGAAGCTGCGGGGCCCGGCTTCCCTGATTTTCGAGGTAACAAATCCAGCAATCAGTGTGACGCAAGGTGAAATCTCTTTGATCTGCCTCACAGCAAGTTTTGTCGCCATTGCCACGTCGCAGAATTGCAGTTTATGGATCCTGTATGTCTTACTGCTAGACGACAACGCAACATGGGTTGGATTGGTGAATGTGAATATGAACATGGTTATGGATGTGTGCCTATGGTTAAGAGATTGATGGTTGTGAGGTAGCCGCCCCCCCCCCCCCCCCCCCCCCCCGCCTGCCAACATGGCTGCATGGGTAGCAACGACACGCTGACATGCGCAGCCACTACCACTGCTCATCAGTCTAGGTGCGGAGTGGCCGCCCTCATCAACTTCCTTTGTAGGAGAGGACGCTTTTACACGTCAGCAACAGACTGCTGGAGTACGCCTCGTCAAAAGGCTTCAGCTATGCACCAAGCCAATGAGCCACCCTGGCGGTTAGATGCCAACTGCTTTGAGACTGGCAAAGAGAGACCTAAGGTTTCCGGACTTTGTTGTTCGCTCCTCTATGAATAATAGCTCGGCAGTCCTTTTGATCCTCGCAGACTTCGCATACCGACCATCGAATTAGAAGGCCAATACAGTGTTCAAAGCATGGCTGAACTGGCTCTCGCCATCATCGGAGTGGCTTTGGCATGGAAGGGTATACTCGATTTCGGACAACTCATGAGCAAACTTATGGACGATGATACAAGGCAGCGAGACATATTAGCAATAAAACTCGATTCCTCACAGCATATGCTTAAAGACTGAGGTGAGCACTGGGGAGTGGACCGCAATACTGGGCGCTTTCATACTTTTGAGGCTTCGAGGAAAGAGTTGATTATGGAGTTCATATTTAGGCTTCGGGATTCACGATACAATGCAGTCAAGAGACTCAAGGAAAAATACGGCATATTTATCGATGAGGAAGAGAAGCAGGGAGAAGATTCAGGAAAACGGCTGTCAAAGATGGTGGAAAGGGTCGTTGGTGCTGCGAAGAGGGGCAAAGTGAAGTCTCGATGGCTGATGCATGATCGTGCCTTGGTCACAGAGCTGGTGGAAGAGACGATGGAGTTACATACGTGTCTCAATTCTTTGACATCTCTGTCTATCAACTTCCTTGTTGCCCATTTTACAACCCTTCGAGACGCCCAACCACTGGAGTCCGGCCTTACACGTTTGGAGAGCCAAGTCAAAGAACAGGTTCAGAACCGCAGTAGGGCTGCGAGTCAACTTCAATCTACCGACACAAAATCTCATCGATGGGTTAGACGAGCAGACAAGCAGAACGTGTCCAGAAGCATATCGACTGTTCACTTTATTGTCATGGCGACACACGCGTTCCGGAGACTGTTGCTATATGGTGGAACGACACCCGCGCAGGTATTCTAGTTCTCGAGGTTCCAGACGATGCTGAAGACGAACGTCTACGTCGGCTTGTGTCTCGCTGTATTATTTAGTCGATTGCCACAAGCTTATCTTCATATTCGAATCGGAATCTGAAAAGGGACCAGCGCAGCAGCAGCTCGACATGCTTCGAGCTCTAATCCAGAGCCTGGTGTCATTGCGAGGAAACCAACCACTCAACGGGATTTCCTTACCGGTTAATATTACTGAGATGGAAAACGAGACCGTGGACACCGCAAGAATTCCACGACTGATCGGTCTTTTCCACAACCTCCTCCGCGATATTCTCGACAGCTGCGACAGACGGATCCTGCTCATCATCGATGGACTGGAGCTTAGCGGCTTGAGCGAAGAGAACGGCTTAGGCCATCTAGTCCGCTCATTCGTTTCAGGACTTCAGACCGTCTGCAACACGAACGATTGCGGACCGAAAGCTATATTTAAAGCTCTTCTTGGTTACAAAGGCCATGCAACGATGTTGTATGATTGCGTAGGAGACACGAACATTGTTGACGTTACGGATCGCGCAACTCGTGTGACCTGCATGAAGGAAGAGCTAGCTCTAGCTCTTCACGATTGACCGCGGGTCGGCATGGATCATCTCTGTAGGAGGAAGACCTTTCCTTCGGGCATTAACCTATTATACAATGCACAGAATAGCGCCGTAGAGTAAGTTGGCTTCGCCATCTAGCAGGCTTACAGCAGATCTTCTAACTTACCGTCTTATCTTTATAGTATTATATTCGTATACGGTTCCACCGGAGACCGCGAAAAGACGTGGACGGCAAAGAACGCCGCTACTCCATGGCCTTAGACCCTTCTACCATCCAAAATCCCTAACGCTCGCGTTCTTACATTCGGATACAACGCATACGTGGCAGACTGGTGAGGCATAGTGTCTAAGAATAGGATTGGGAACCATTTAATAAACCTACTGGCTGCCGTCTCAACGTATAGGGAGAATAATAATACTGTAAGTTACCAGATTACAATCCTAAGAGTATAGGGCTAATTGTTAGACCGACCGCTCTATCTTCTTTGTCTGCCATAGTTTAGGGGGCCTTGTCTATAAAGATATAAGTCTTCTGGCTTCTAGCCAACCAATATTTAGCTCTTATACACTATAGGCTTTAATAGCGGCATGACAATGGCCGGAAGGATATCTGTAGAGAATTCTTTATTCCACTCGTGGCATCGTCTTCCTTAGCACTCTATACTATGGCACCGGCCTTACAAAGTGGGCTAAGATGGTCGCTAAATTGGTTGGCTATTTAAAACAGATAAATCCTTAAATTCTAGCAACCCTTAAGAGCGACTTGGAGGTGCTTGCGCGGGTTTAAGATAGTTTCTATACTATAATTAGGTCACGGGTTAAGGATGGGCTTCCATTAATTAAGATCACTTACTTTTTTAAAGAGTTGCCTTTACTAGGTGTTGGTGTTATAAGTTTAGTAATATACCTTGCTTTGTCTATTTATATTAATGTTATTTAGGTTGTCCCTTCTTATTTAGCTATCTTGCCCGGCTATATCCCGATTATGATATAGAGTAACTATATAGACATAACAAAGTTAAAGAATAAAGATGACCTAGGTTTTATTGCTATTGCTGAAGAGCTTTATTAATAGATAAAGGAACTAACCATTTTAAGTAATGTATTAGTGCCCGGAATGGAGAGGCCCTAAGAATAAGTAGAGCAATATTACAGTGTGCAGTGTATATATAAGAAATCTTACAAGCAGTATTAGAAATATTAACTCTATAAACGTTAGTTATTATTCTATTAAGCAACCCTACCGTAACATTCTTAGGCGCTATTTATATAGAAAATTATAGGGTCGGATTAATATGTGCTCTACCTATAGAAATGGCCGCAGCGACAGCCATGCTAGATAACCACTATAAACCCCTTCCACGGCCTTTGTGCGATTATAATATATATACCTTCGGCCGTATTGGGCTGCACTATATTGTTCTTGCGTGTCTACCTGCCGGAATCACGTCTGAGCCAGATTTCCAAGATTTGTTACCAGCTCCGACTTTTTTTATAATTCCCCCTACACTCGCGGCTGAATCGCTCAACTACTAAAAGTTCATCGATTATATAACAGAACTTGGGCTTTTAGAATATATCATTTTTATTACTTAGGTATTTTTAGGTCCTGTGCTTATTTTCGTTAAAAAAAAAACGCATTGTTAAGGACTGTAGGACTATAGACCTCTATATAATTTTATTAAACGCAAGCTAATATATATATAACCCGCATAAATCTATAATAGGTACCTTAAGGTATTTACTATAGCTAGGTAGATATATAATATCCATATTATGCTAACTACTAAGTCATAGATATTCAAGCAAACCTATAGTATACTGTTATAAAAATTTGTCGCATAAAGAGGTAGAAGGTTAAATAAGATACTAAAACAGCTGCTACCGTATTAGGTGCTAGATACTTGAAATTAAAGAAGTTATAGGACAGAGCTGGGAGCGACGGCTCTGAATGGATATCCGCAACGTCCTTAATCGTACTGCGGGTCTCTTCGTGCAGAGCTTCGAGCAGAGCTTCGAGCAGAGCCTCGTGCAGAGCCTCGTGCAGAGCTTCGAGCACAGCCTCGTTCAGAGCCTCATGCAAAGCTTCGAGCAGAGCCTCATGCAGAGCTTCGAGCAGAGCCTCGTGCAGAGCCTCGTGCAGAGCTTCGAGCAGAGCCTCGTGTAGAGCCTCGTGCAGAGCTTCGAGCAGAGCCTCGTGCAGAGCCTCGTGCAGAGCTTCGAGCAGAGCCTCGTGCAGAGCCTCGTGCAGAGCTTCGAGCAGAGCTCCGTGCAGAGCTCCGTGCAGAGCTTTGAGCAGAGTTTTGTGTAGGCATTTATGTAGCGTTTGTACAGACGTTCGTGCAGACGTTTGTAGCCCCCTAAGACAGCAGTAATAAGCAGCTTAAAGTCCTTAGGTGGTTATTGTTTGGGTAGGCTGTAGGCGATTCAATCGACACATCGCCCGTTCGGCGGCGCTTTTTACTAGATATCGTGGAGGCGTACGGAGTAGATATACTCATCGATTATAGAGCTGCTTCTGCGGATCAATTTAGTAGTGGTTCTGAGATGATAGCTGTTGTGGGGGTGTAGATTAATTTCGTTGAAAAAGGTAACTGCTCTACATATAAAATAAGTCGCGTCGCTTAATAAAGTCTGGAAAAGTCTCTCAGACCATAGAATCAACTTTTTGACAAAAAAGGTTAGCGATATCCGCTTGCGGATATACGTATGTCCGCTAATTGATTCTATGGTCTGAGGTAAACGTCTGAGCTCGCTGAGGTAAATTTACAGCAGGTGATCAAAGCGTAAAATACTTTAAACTCGCCCCCGCTAGCAAGGAGGGTGGCCGAGCCGCACCGACCAGACCCTTGTGAAGGTCTACTTTTTGAAGTGGAGAAAGTAGAGACAACTGTGGTTGGAACAACTGTCTTGGGCGTGGCGTTGCGGTGCCACTAGCCGCAGAGGTAAGGTGGTAGTTTAGTGGCGGGGTTGCTGAGTCAACTGAAGAGCGTCGGCGGAATGGACTGGATTTGGAGATATGAACAACACCAAAACACAGTCTCGATCCCCCACCGCTCCACATGTTATTATGGCCACATCGCCGCCCGTATCACCCTCCATGCTCACCGAAAAGACCACGCGAATCTCCTCCTGGCTTAAACAGCTCCCGCCGACGCCGCCCGCAGACGAAGAACACCGGCTGCTGAAGCGCAAGCGCGCCAGCTCAGAGCCCACAGCCGTACACCAGCTCACCGCCATGTCCGCGCATCGCGATGTCAGCCCCAGCAAGCGTCAGCGGCGGAATACAGATGACTTGCTTCCAGGGCAGAGCGCATCGGCCGTCGGGTCGAATGCCCGCCCGCTCACCTTAGGCAATTCCAACACCTTCAGCCCGCCCGGCAGTCGCGTAGGCGCCTTGACGCCACGACGCGGAAATAGCCCATCGCGCGAGACAATTACGGCGCTGAGAGTTGCATCGCCTCCGATCACGACGGAACCGCTGGACGGGGTGGAGCCGGAACCTCCTACGCGGGTAATGGCCGTGGTAGCGCGACTCGAGGACGGGCTGGATCAGGGCTGGATACCCGGCTGGCTCGAGGTGCGTATCAGCGTGCAGCCGTCTACCGCTAAAGCTGGTTAACCTGTCATAGAAAGCAATCAAAGCCGATACAGACATCGGCTTCCAAAGATTTAAGCCTGCCGCCTTCAGCAAGACCGCCACGCGCGATCTCTCTAACCCCGACCTCGACCCCGCCGTCCGTGCCGAGTTAGAATACACACTGAGGAAGGTGAGGAAGATATTCAGGAAGGCGCTCCATTGCCAGACGAGGGGCCGCGACGAGAATGCGTGGTGCGACGACGTGGTCAGGCCGATGGTGAGGCTGGCGCTCCGGCTGTACGCTAAGGGCAAACTCTGTGTCCAGAGCGTGTACTTCTACCCCACCCGACCTACTTGAAAACACTGACAAGCTAACGCGTTTGATATGGCAGGCAATCCCAGAACATCGACCTTGAGTTCCTCTCGCGCGCCGCCGATGCATCCGGCAAGCAGCGCGTCCTTGACCGAAAGGCCGATTACACCCTCTCCTACTCGCACGACGCATCGCCTTTCGAATCTTTATACGCACGCCTTCTCCAGCACGGAAATAAGTGCGTCAGCCATACAACCGACGCCTTCACCAAGACCACGGCCGTCTTCTCCGGCATCGAGGTCAAGCCCTCCGACGGCGACAAGCTCGAGGCCGAATACCAGCTTAGCATATGGATGGCGGCGAGTCTGCGCAAGAAGGCGAAGCTGGGACGACGCGCGGGCCTGCCTGACACTACCTGCCTCGTGGAGCCGGGCTTCACCGTTGTGGGACACGAGCTGTATTTTTATATCGCATATCTGGAATCTAAGGAAGGCGAAGCGGTGCGCATCCTAGAGTTTGGCAATGCTGCAACAAGTAGTGTGTCAGGCGTTTTCAAACAGCTGAGGATGTGGCGGAACGTTGTAGAATACGGCCTTGATGAGGGGCCGGACGGTTTCTGGGGTGGGTTCCTAAAGTCGGTGTTGGAGAGATTGGCGGTTGGTAATAATGGAGATACGGCGAAGAGGGGGGGTGTGAATGGCGAGGGGACCGACGGAGGGTCTGCAAATCTGGGTGAGGGCCTTTGGATGGGGAGTGGGGCGTCGCACGTTCCTGTCTAACATACTCTTTTGCTATTGAGATAGTCTTGATCTATATCCTCCACGCGTCTGACCGATGTCTAGGTTGCCGATCGCCCTCAGACAGGTCCAACATCCCATGGCCACTACTCCAACACGAACGGCTGAAGACCTCCCCAAAACCCAACACGCCATTTTCTACCTACCATCTCAATGCCAGAAATGCCTACCTCGCACGGCTTTGTTGTGTGTCGTTGACCAGCTCGTGCAAAGCGAGCGGGTTCAAAACTGAACCAGTCTCCTATTGGTCAGACGCGGCTTGGCCAAGCTGGTTCTATTTTTGCCTTGCCGGAATCTGTTTCCGGAATCTCTTGGCATCCGCCCGACCAACTTGAACGTGGTGGAACGCCTCCGCCCAACCTTTCCACTTTAGGGCTTGTTTGGTAACTTTTTTTGACCAGGTCAGATCGACCAGGTGGATATCCACTAGGTCAGCCTTTTCATACCTATGCGCCCGATATTAAGCGC
>Ga0307507_10012161_pt1 | contig 10684 bp, 9 predicted proteins | sample 7_EM_MG_FD_207223 | JGI IMG/M metagenome (GOLD analysis project Ga0307507, IMG submission 207223) | Populus trichocarpa ectomycorrhiza microbial communities from riparian zone in the Pacific Northwest, United States - 7_EM | ecosystem: Host-associated > Plants > Roots > Unclassified | place... | reverse complement strand
GCTACAACTTTCGTTTTTTGACCATTTTAGGAAATTGGTCATGTGACCACCCTCCCAACAACCCATTACATGGACCCTGACATGTATCATCATTCTTATCTTGGCTTCTTCTACTTTTTGGTCAAGGATGCAATGATATTTTCTTTTTTGGATATATAAAGTGGACCCTGAAAGCAGTAACTGACATCCTATACACCATTCCTATTTTTATTTCATTTTTGTTCAGATTTTTTGGCTATTTTTAGTACAATGAAATATTCATTGAAAGTGCCAGACATCTGTATGAAAAGCACAATGAAATATCCTGGAGCTAAGAATGAAATATCCATTGAAATCACCTAGGTATTCATATGAAAATTGCATTGAAATATCCTAGGGATAAGAATGAAATGTTCATTGAAATTGCCTAGGCTAATGAAAGTCACAATGATATTACCCAGGTAGCTAATGAAAATCACAATCATATTGCCCATATCGCTAATGAAAGTCGCAACGATATTACCCAGGTATATAATGAAAATCACAATCATATTGACCAGATAACTCATACAAATTGCAATGATATCACCCAAAGTAGTCAATGAAATAGCTAATGATATGGCCTTGGAAAGATATGAAATCGGTAATGATATACCCAGGCTAGCTTATGAAAGAGATTTAAGGCCTTGCCTATGCTTAATGAGAAAAGTGCAGGGTTTATGATAATGACAAGACATGGTAACAGGAATGATTCCCTATCATAAAGACTGTGGACTTATACACAATGACCCATAGGCAGTTGCCTTGTTTATATGATAAAAGTGGTACCCACCAGTCTTCATTCCTCGTCGGCATATCCTTCCACAGGCACATGCAATATAAATTGCGTTCATATTCTCTTAGTCCCAGAGACAGATAGATGTCCTACTTGGAGCTGCAGGGGGGAGACCGGTTTTTTTCATGAGAAAAAATCACAAGGATTGGAGGATGGATTGCAATCTGAATATAAGTGATTGAAGCAATGCTGTGGCCAAGTGAGTGTAGGAAACCAGAGGCAGAGAGGTGCTGCTGAATGCCAGTCATATTGGCAATATAACCCCAGCTGCGGAATTTTCGTAGTCGTGATTCCACATAAGCGTGAAAAGCAATGTATTTATCAAGGAGCAGTTCAGAGAGAAAAGTTCTTTTGGAGAGGGCTCACCAATTCAAGGGCTTCTGTTTAAATGCCTGAGGAACTCTAGATGAAATGATTGCGAAACATCAATGCAAGCCAGCAGGAAGCAATTACTAAGACCTACGGGGTGAAAGGCATAAGAACTTGTAACTTAGGTTCTCTTCTGACAGTCGACACCTGATTTTTGTGTTGCATTAACTTCTTGAATTTTTCGTGATTCATAACTTTTACTCCCTGGAATTGACAAGCTCGAAGCATTCTTTAGGCATTGATGTCATCACTGTTCAAGAACAGTCTCACCTTCCCAGCACCTTCTCCTTTGGTTAACCTGAAAGTCTGGTGGGACAAATTCATATTGAACTCCACCGATTCAGGTTGAATAGGGGACTGGAGATGGCAATGATGTAGGTGACCAGGGGTAGTCAACCTCCCAAGGTGATGATTGGTCGTAATGCTCAATTTCATACAACAATGCAATTTAATCAGTCCAATGCCACACAATCCAACGACAAGCCAGGCACAAGACTCTCAATAAATTCTTTCAATATTCCTTGATCCATGCCCACCAGTCTGTGATGCACATCCAGTGCTCTCGATTTGCTCAAATCCAGTTCCTCTAGGTTCGCGAATGAACCAGTTAGAGGACCATCCAGAAGGGTCGGGTTGATGTTGCCAACAAATCGGATCCTCTTCAGCTTTGGACAAGTTTTCACTGCATTCGCCACCAACTGCAGTGACCCCATATTAGCCCAATTTGATGCAGCCACTCGGAACTTGATGGATAAACTCTCCGGGGGTGGAAAGTTTTTTAACAGTTCTGATAAATGCCTGTTGAGTGTGTCTCCCATTGTCCACCAATAAAACTTGATGGACAGCTGGGTGATTGCAGTTGCATGCCCAAAAGGCTCCAAGAACTTTTCAACGTCGATAGGGTCGTCGGGTCTATTTGGTACAATAAAATTCAAAGAGAGTGTCTTTAACGAGGAGATGATGTGGCAGATGGAAGAGCATGGCCTGGGTGCCTCCCACATGAGGGAGGCTACCAAGGTATGAAGGCATGAGCCATTCAGACAGGAGATGTCGAGAATTCCAAGAATCCGGTGGATATTGTTGAAAGGGGCCGTCGTTTGTTGATGCCAGTCGACATCGAAGAAGATCTTGAAATGGGTCAAGGATGACAACCTCGAAATGATGCCAATGTTTTCATCAGTGAGCTCGGCATAATTCACGTCCAAACTGAGAAGCATTGAAAATCTTGACAACAAGTTGGGCAAGTTTGTCGTGAAGCCTGGCTTCTTCCATGTCAGCCCACTTATTCCTTGACAAGTCGATGCCAAAATGTCTAGAATTACATCACTATTTGGCTCTTCGGCCTTGAAAGAAAATGTGATCAAGGACGGTGGAAGCAGAGTTTTTAGCTCCAAGCACAATTGTGGCTCCAAGTGCAATTGCAGCTCTGGGTGCCAACAATCACCCAAACAGGGTACCAAATATATGAGATGTCGTAGTCAGGGGAGCAATGGTTCACCAGGAAACAGTTCCATGATCGTCTTGTATGCATATGAGTCTGGCCTTGCATCATTGGGCAGGTGTCTCCTCATTTCCAGGCTATGAACCCTGGCTGCCATCCACTTGAACCTTGTCCAGTGCTCGGGTTGAACTGGCTTGGATGGCAAAAACTATACTCTTATTGGAAAAACAGAAAAAGAAAGGTCTCAGTGCTTACCAGGCCATAGTCTTCTACAAAACATTCTGGAATGATCGGGAACAAATCCTTCAACGTCTGGACATTTTTCCACAACATATCCAACACTGACATGCTGACAGTTTTTGAAGTTAAAGCCAAAGTGAAGAGCTTGTTTCCCTCTGAGTAGGAGCAAATATTGTCAGCGATTTCTGTGATTGCCAGGGTCTGAGCAGAGGCTGTCATGGTTGCCATTAGGAAGGTAAATTTCTTATGTAATCCTCACTCTTCACTTTTGACCATGTCCGACACTCTCTTAATCTACCACCATGTCTGATGTTTTAAAGTGCCTGCAAGCCCTTTGTGGCCAGCTCGATGACATTGAACCCCTCTCGCCCATGGCCACACCCACCACGTGCCAGAGATGTCTTGCGCTCTGGATGACACTGTACCAGTATGGGGGTCAGATGTTGATGCATCTCAGCATGCTGTCAGAGCTCTCATCGGCACCAATGGACACAGGTAAATTTCTTTCTCACTAAAAGGCTCATGCTGATACCATTTGGACAAGATGCATGCCCTAGACATCTGAAGCGGAAAGGGCATCGTTGAGAGCCTGGTTCATCCAAAAGGACTCATAAAACTGTGTCCGATAATAGTGACGTCGATGAGGAAATTGAAGTTGAAGGTTATCCTTTTTCCTTTAACCCTGTTGCACCTCACTTTGTACATGTCTAGTTGCACTCCGGAGTGACAAACCACACAAAGACAGTGACTCGAATGAGCAAAATCAGGGTAAGGAGGAGTGTGAAGAGGAACAGGATTGGGAAGGTGAGTATAGGCGCATATTCTTGTCTTCATGGAAGAAAGCCTCAAACTCGACGGCATAACTGATGCCTCTCAAGAACCCATTAGTTGAGATCAGGTGCATGTTCATTTCTCCATCGACTATTCAGTCATTAATTGGGGAACAGTTGATCAATTGAGCCATTGGTGGGGATACCATGGATAGATTTTTACACTACATTGTCAATGCCATGCTGGAAAAAAATAGTTCTTCCTCTCCCCCCAGTGCCAAGATGCAGAAAAAGATGGAGCAACTCTGATAAACCTTCTCACAGATGTGGAAGTGCAGAGTAATCCATTCATGTCACTCCCTTTCTTCTTTTGTTTTTCGTGTGCTTTAGATTTTTCGATTTTTCTTTGTATTTTAGGTCACATGACACAACTGGTTGTACACGACTTGTCATCAATTTCACGTAACAGAAGTTGCTTACAAGTCACAAGCTCGACTGGTCGAGCTTGTCACACCCTTGTCACATGCATATGCGCTACCGGCTACTTACTGCAAATGCCTTTCACAGAAGACATCATCACCAGCATACACTTTGATTGACTCCCCCTTCTATCACTCAAATGATCGGCTTAGGGTTTTGTTTTGTATGTTTAGAAATTCTTTTCTTTTATCTTTTATCTTTTTTTTATGCTGACCCCTTCTGAGACCAAAGCCAGACTCAAGAACTAGATGGTAGGGTTGAAGCATTGGCAGCTGTGAAGCCCGCACTGAAGGGGGGCCAGTCACACATGTAAATTGGCCTCTCACAGCATCGATAGCTCCCCGAGCAATTCCTAGTCCAACGGTTTGGTAGAGGAATTGACAGGATGTGTCAAGACCTATTTTTATTTGTTTGACTTCTTTTCTTCTATTTTTAATTAGATTTCTTTGAGAAGGGCAGCACGTGAGAATGTGCAGATGCCTCATGATTATTGTTTTTGTACTTAAAGGTGTCCTCCCACCTCACGAATGGAGTAGATTCTTCCCTCTCAAAAAAAGTCTCTCCAGCCACTAAGAATTCAAGTTTTTAAGAACCATCAAGAATGATTACAACTACAAACTCCAAGATTTTCAACGCTCTGGATGCCAGTCCTCACACCACTTTCTCGATGTTTACCTTATACACTACCCAATTCGGTGCATTCACATGAAGGCTGTACACCATTAAGTACTAGATCCGTCTACTCTTTTGTGGACTCCCTCTCTTTCTTTTCACCCCTTGTTCTTCTTTCTGAAGTAGACGACCAGCCTCTCTATTTCCTGTCAAGAACTTTTGTTCTTCCACACTGAGCTTGCACCAGCTTTGGTGGTGGAATTCATGAGGGACTTTGTAGAAGCAGGACCCACTGACAATGAAATTGGAATTTCCTTCATTTGAGAATATGTTGTACACTATGTATCCAAAAAATAATAATTAAAGGCTCCACCATGTGAGCTATTCATCTGTATGAGAGAGTGGTCCATACGCTAGTCCGAATTATGCAAGAGGGATCAATATATATATAATTGTCAAGTCACAGCCTCAGTATGGGCTCTCTAAAGGTGGATTTGGCACCTGACATCAGATGTTCTTTGCGTGTTCCCTCAGGGATGTCACAGACAGTTTGGACTTGGCACCTTCAACTTCTTGAAAAATAAGACCCATGAGGATGTTCAAGCACCCAATGGAGAAGAAGAAAAAGGCAGAAACGAGGGTGAATGCATCCCTGCAATGGGAGAGGATCATGACTCTGATCCTATGTACAAATGAAAGGAATGTGAGCTTGTCTGGCAATGAAGGAGGAGATGGGGGTGGGGAACATACAGCATTTGAATAGGAACCAACGCGCAGAGACCAAAGCTCTTTCCAAGAACAGGGAAGCAGAAAAGACGACCACCACCATCTGTCCGATGAAGAACAGACAATTTAAGGACAGACCGAAAAGTGCCTGCTGGTTGGTTCAGCACACTGCTTCCCCTGCAAGAAATTAGTTATATGAACAAAGGGCAGTAGCAAGCAACATACAAAATGTAACCATGATATCCATCATAGCTAGTGTTCGCAGGTTCAGTCCTATGGACCGAAAAAATCCATAGGACCGAACTGAACCGGACCATGGTCCAGTCTATTTTTCGGTTGCGGTTGCCCAAATTTGGGGTTATTCTGGTTGCCAGTTGCTGCATTTCAAAAATCATTCAAAACCATTCAAAGACTGGTTGAAATCAGTTGCAACCAGTTAAACGGTCACGTGCATTACATAGCCTTGTAACGACATTTATTACCTTCAATTTGATCTTTGGTTCATCAAAAACGGTTAAGAATTGAGAAAGACATAATGAAATCCATTTTGGTATAAATCCTTTTTTTGTGCAACTTGTACCAGAATGACTTTAATTCTAACTCACTCAAATTTTCATCAGTTTGCTTCATTCCATTTTTGGATGTGGAAATTTTAAGTAGGCAAATGTGCTCACCATCTATCAATGTAGGGTATGCATCAAGTAATTTACAGTTGTCACACTACATTTTGCCTGAGTCTTTATGAGATGTAATTCAGTTTCAGTCATAGATATGTCAAATCTTCATTAAATCTCTTTAAAATTGGTTGAATGATGGGTATTTACAGGCTCTACTATGTTATATAACCTGTTTAATTTTCAGAATAATGATAATTGAGATACAGATGGTTTATATTGGTACAATGAATTTTACACAAAAAAACTGGTCTGAACCAGTCTAAATCAGTTCCATGGACCGAAAAAGACCGGTCCTAGGTGGTCCGGTTCGGTCCCCACAATATCTGGGTCGGTCCTAGACCGGTTGCGGTCCATGGTTTCCTGTTTTGGGGGCAAAAAACCGGACTGAACCGGACTTGCGAACACTAGTCATAGCATTAGGAGCTTCACTCGAAGTGACCATCCTCTTCTCTGTGCAGCACTTGTTGACCACTTGGGTGTCATGCACAAGTGTAGCAACGCTCCTTGCAAACATAAGCGCGATGATGCTAAGGATGCATACCCCACAAGAAAGATTCACAAGTGCGAGGAGGGTATTGATGATGACTTGCATGCTGTGGTTGTACTTAAAATCAGGCCGGGTCACATGGAAGAAGACAATGAGCATACCAAATATAGACCTGAGCCCAGCTGCGAATGGTCGCAAACTGAATTGAGGAAGTGCATTCGTCAGAAATCAAAACCCTGCCATGGAGTTCCCACCAAAGCTACTTGACCTCCGTTCTGGCTTGCCGAAAGGGGAGCTGATATATGATGAGCAGGATGTAGCCAAGTGTGGCTCCAATGCACTGCGTAGGCCAAGCAGCTCCCCTCAGATGCCTGTGTACCTCACAGGTGGAAGTGGCTCCAGGCGTCTGCAGTGCATAGAGGTTGGTCTGCATGAAAGCAGTAGCTGGGTTGTCACCCCCACCGGGGAGGTAGGATACCAAACCCAGTGAAAGAGAGACACACTCCCACCGAGGAGGTTAAGCACCAAACACGGCGAGACATGGAGGGCAGGGGGAATCCAAAACGATAGGGTGAGCCTGCACAAGAATTGACAGGTATGATGAATGTTGTCGTTTGTTGAAAGATGCAAAAAGACAAAAGGAATGTTCACATGACTTGTCACATGATGGTTCCTCTACCCAGCAATTACAGGGTTGTTTACAGCAGATTTTTCTATTTAAATGCACCCAAGCCATTGTGTTTCTCACATTCCTCCACTCCTTCAAATCATTTTGATTCATGATGCCTGGCATGGATCGTTCAATGTAAATCTTTCTCTGATCATGACTGTGACAGATTGCTCTTGAGTGCTCTGCATGTTATTCAAGAACTGGGCAGGGATCTTTTTTTGACTCTGATCAATTAAAAAGACATTTGATTTATTGGCTGTGGCCAAAAATACTTCAAAACCAATGCGATAAATTTGATGAATTTACTGTCCCTGCCATAACCCTAACCCAAAATATTAAATGTTCACCATCGCTCGCCATCCTTGATGAAAATCTTCCCTTCCTAAAAAACCACACCCGTTCTGGACCCAATACTTGTAGATATTTTCCTTGGAACATATGGGTTGAAACTGCATCTGCCCAACTTCATCTGGGACAAACTTGATGTGGAAACTTGAATCCAAGGTTTCTATGCTCCGTAACACCAAAAGAACAACCGGCTCCAGACCAGTCAAATGTAACAAGTCGCACGAAATGATGGTGACAGTGGTGTAAGATGAGTACATTCTTTTTGCTTCATCTTCATCCTCTTCATTTTCAAGCATGAAAAACCTCCCTCAGGACCTTCCATCAGACATCCCCGCACCTGGGAATGCAAATAGCCACTCTCTAATGCATTGGAGGCATTTGTGCATTGCCCCTGCCACTCCACTTGCAGTGTACCACTTACGCCGCTGGCAAGGCGTGCTCCCTGGTGTACAAGACATGTTCTGGACTTGCAGAGACAACTTCCACTCTGCAGACGTGGTCTGGTTTGCATCTGGCATGAGCCGCGATGGAAACCACCACCACCCATTGACCTCATTCCACCCATCTCTAGTAGCGATGGTCAAACAAACCTGATATCCTAAAGGGAAGGTTGAGTGTAAGGCACTCTTGGAAGAGGTCAAGGATCTGATATTCGACGTGGTATGTTTTGATACCAGTCCACGCAGGGTACAACTAATCAAAGGGCTTCTTAGGCTACGATGTACGATCGACTGAATGGTAGTACCACTATGATCATGTCAAGTGCAGGCACTACCGTTCCACGGGCTCCAGTTCGACCTGAATACCTCAAAGCACCCACCTTCATTGCCCACCATCCAGACCTTCACCGCCCTATCTTGGGCATTGTTCAGATGTTCATCGAAACAGTTGGTGTTAGGACCGTGAACATGTGGGCTCAATGAGCATGCTGTGACTTAGGATACACCCTTACACAGCCTGGAAATCCACACCAAAACCCCGTCTTCAATGCTATGCCAAGCCCACAATATAATACTGCTCATTATACTTTCCTTGGCCAACCTTCTTGAATCGAAGAAGACATATCTGATCACCCCGTTCAAGTCTCGAACCCTGCGCATTCAGACGGTTCTGATCATTACCGAGAGGAGCTGGATACCACCAGAATGATCATCGTTGAGCTACAACAAGAAAACAGTGACCTTCAAGAGCAGGTTCATATCCTGCACCAGACCATTGCTAATCTCGAGGAGCAGGTTAGAGTGACCAACCTGCGCAATTCCTCTCAGTATATTCAGTGGCAGCGGGATCAGGACTGGATCATGGACCTTGAGGCGCAGGTTCATGTTTGAACATAACAAGACTTATGTGAATTCTGTTACAGTACCATGGTAGAAACACATAATGCCTCCTCCCCAAGCAGAGAAATGTTAGGGAGGTAAAGGTCATTCTGGCAAAGTGCCTAATTCATTCTATTTTTATCACATATGTATATATACAGCTACAACATCATAATTCCTCATTCACAAGCTTCATCTCAACTCTCACATGTAAGGGAATGCTGTGACAAAGAAATGATTCATTGACTCTTGCAGACTCAGCATGCTCAGACATCCATGTCGAATTGTCAAGCGTTGTCACATCTGGTCCAAGAACAGCCTCAGGTTCATCGTGGACCTTGTTGATGGTCATTACCAGTGCCCCCTATGTGTTCAGCACCAAACCCCGTCCAAAAAGAAATTCAAGGTGTGTGTATGCGCTCGCTCTTCATCCCTGTCCAGTATGACCAATTCAATATGCAGAAACATGTTGTTAGATGCTGATCCATTGCATTCACACAGTGAATCCTTGAACTTGAGCACAGCCCTCTATACCCACATGGAGCCAAAGATGGCCCCATCTGCACTCTGACACCCAGCATGATCGCTGCAGACGACAAGTATGCTGAAGAGATATGGCATATTGTTAAGGATGGACCATAGATTCATGGACAATGTAGCATACATTCAGTGCCCCTTGTAATATAGCTGCTTTCTTTTACATGTACTCTCCTATTTGATGCATGTGTGATGTATGTAGATGTGATGTTCAAGTCACAATGTAGCCATGCATGGTTGGGGAGGCAAGCCCTTGGTGCTAGCAAACCACCATGTCCGATGTGCTCCCACCCCAATGGTTGTTCAAAGCCCAAAGTTTTTCTTTGCAAGAGCATCTTGCAGATACTATGTCAAGAACTTCCAACCCTGCACCCATTGATGTAGGAGGCAATCCCACTTGCTGAAGAGGGAACCGATCACTGTTACCTGAGTCTCTTAGTAGGCATAGGCAGGTGTCTTATTGTAACAAGTTCCAGTTTTTTTCAATGATATTTCTATCCTCCCATCTATTAGCCATAATTAATGCTTCGGTAGGAGTTCATACATTCATATACTTAATTTGGAGGAATGGCATCCAGACTTGGCATGCCAGTGACAGAGTTGCCTGGAGATGGCTGGAATCTGAGTGGGTCATACTCCCAGGGAGATGGCTCTAAGCTTGGTAGGGTACACTCTCACTTAGATGGTTAGGTACTGAGCTCAATGATGGTGTCCCGTTCAAAGGAATGTGCTATCATTCAGACAGTTAGGGAGGACTTTACCCTAAGCCACAGATTCCATGTGGACTCCAGGTGGACTTTTGACCTTTTTTTTATAGGTGTTAGCCCAGCCAATTCCTTGTCAAGAATCCATCTGGAGTCCATCTGGAGTCCACCTGGAGTCCACCTGGAGTCCACTTGTCCATATGGACTCCACCTCGGAATACAGGGAAATATGAATTCTCCAAGCCAGACTCCATATGGACTCCACATGGATTAATTACATTTTATTGTATTATATCATAATTAAAAAAATGCACAAGCAGGAATTGAACACTCAACCTAGTGAATGATGACTAATATAACAACCTAGCCACAATTATCCATTACACCACAGGACCTTTAATATAGAGTGCAAATGAGTACTCTATATGGCCGCGTCGCTCGGCACGTTCCGGACACTGTTGTTTGCGTTGCCACGTCAAACATCTTTCTT
>Ga0307507_10012160_pt1 | contig 10684 bp, 11 predicted proteins | sample 7_EM_MG_FD_207223 | JGI IMG/M metagenome (GOLD analysis project Ga0307507, IMG submission 207223) | Populus trichocarpa ectomycorrhiza microbial communities from riparian zone in the Pacific Northwest, United States - 7_EM | ecosystem: Host-associated > Plants > Roots > Unclassified | place... | reverse complement strand
TCAATTTAACGAACCTTCGGGTTGGCTGTTTGGGGAAAAGGTAATTCCGCAGTCATACAGTAATGGATTAACGCCTGACCTCCGCCCAACATCAAGGCCCCTCCGCCAGGCCAAAAGCGAGTTAAAGAGGAATGGGAAAATGCCTGGTACTTTGGAATGTTTGGTTCGATGTTGTTCGCCACGGTCTTGATATACTATAAACCGGACTCGAGGTCGGCATGTTGGGTATCTCTCTACTCTGATAATCTAACAAGTGTTATCACTTTCTCAGCATACAAACATGGGCCCTCAAAGAAGCTAAGGAGAGGATGGAAGTCCGTGGCGAAAAATACCGATACGAACCGTCGTCATAAAGATACGTTCTGTGCCATGATTACTGTTCCAATGCTATCTCAATACCAAATCTACCGGAAATCTTTGAAGATTCCAGAGGGTGTTCCACCGTTCAGGTTCCCATTCTCGTGGGCTACGTCATGCCGATCTATTTCTCATGACTCGTAACTGGCGTGATAATCTTCTTCAGTTAGGAGTTTCTCCACCTATGGGGAGGTATAAGCTGTGTTTGTTGGGATAAGAGATTCTTTATACCTCTGAAGGATCATGGAGTTTGATTTTGCAGAGCCAGCCTGATTCATCACTCGTTCAAAACCTCCAAGTCATGATTGGCTTGCGCGTACCTTTGTCCTCTGGAGATTTGTTCAACAACCCAGGTTCTGATGACAGTTTCTCGTTGATTTCTTCGATTGTTCCCGACACAGGTGCGTACTAGGGGTAAAAATTTCAGGGTAAATTAACTTCCCTGCCTGAGAAAAAAACGCGACGTACGATATCGGAAGCAGCTTTTACGCTTTCCACGGCACCAATTTGGTCTGGAAGTTTACCATTCACTATCGCACTCCTCAAGTCGTTTGGAGCCACTCACCTCCTTGATTAACCTTAGTGCCCAATGTGGGGAGCTCCACAAAAACAACGTCCCCGAGGGAAGACTGGGCATGGTTCGTGATTGAGACAATGCCAATGCCAGTAGAATCATCGAAAGTAACGGCTTCGTGTTCGATTGTGTATCTTTTAGCTAAGAAACGAAAGGTGAGGCTGCCGTGCGAGTAAGGACAAAGTCAACTGATACTTACTAACAAGTGTTCGCAAATTCTGAGGCATAGCCCAAGCCCTGGACATAGATGACTGGCGTAAGAGAATGCTTGAGTGCCGCGAACGGGTTGTTGCTCTCAAGATGGACTGCATTGTGAACGAAGAGACGGGAGAACGAGGAACGGTTACGTTCTGGCACGAATAAAAATCTGAACGTGAATGACACTCAGGGTCCACTCAAGCATTTCCTCTTTGGGTTAGACGAAAAAAAAAACTTTATGTCTGCTTACAAATCTACCTAAGTAGACGTGGCCTAAAGACACTATTATTATTCCAGTGAGGGCGTACTTTTGTTAGTTCTAAGAGTTGGGATGGACAGCGCTTGGCAAATAAAAAAAGCAAAAAGGCCTCCCTGCTTTACTCAAGAATCTTGGTAACAATTCCAGTCCCAACTAAAACGAAAACCATCAGGAGAAATCCAAGAAAAAACAGGTAGATCCGCACTTGTTTTATGTGCTTCACGAAGAGTGAATCTATGGTGCGCAATTATCAGAAATGGCAAAAATGGTCAAGAAACTAGAACCAACCGGGTTCCTTCTTCCAACGCAACGTCGAAGTAGAGGGTGCAGACAAGCTCAACATTGTCACCAGGCATGACCTTCAAAATGTTAATTTGATATATGGTCTGGCAAGCATCCTAAATACCATCTTCTCGGCAGCATCAGGTGTGCCCTCAGGAAACGTAAGAGCAACGGTTATATCGGCCGTTCGGATGAAGCACTGAGGCCTATAGTTGCTCATGAAGGGTGTATAACGTCCACCTACCGAGACTTCAATCTGAGCTCGTCGGCGGAGTGGATCATAATTCACCTTCGTCTTTAGTCAATACCTGAAATGGCAAGATCAGCGGGGTTCAGCTAATCACAATTGTGACCTACGTAGATCTGGGCCAGGAACTTCTTCGCAGCTTTGACTGAACCGGGAGCAGCCAAAACGTGACCACGGCGAATTTGTTCGCGCTTTATACCACGGAGGAGAGCACCCATGTTGTCGCCAGCTTCAGCCTAAGTTAATGCGTAAGAGGGTTCGATGCGATGGTGGCATCTTAACATACTCGGTCCAGTTCTTTGTGGAACATTTCTATGCAAAACTTCAATTGGTGAGATAAAACTATAGAGAGCAAAAGCCCTCACCAATTCCGGTTAGTGTAGTCTTGAAGTTGGCACCAAAACCCACAACTTCTACGTCACTACCTTTCTGAGCGACTCCACGTTCAACCTGTGGCATCTTCGCGTTAGAGAAGCAAAATTCCAAAGGTGTTGAACTTACACGACCAGTTGCAACAGTACCACGTCCGGAAATTGAGAATACGTCTGCTCGTGGTTAGGTTCTACAAGCGATAAAAGAGGGCTATCCGAACCTTCCACGGGCATCAGGAAAGGCTTCTCGAGATCACCTGGAATGATTATAAACGCGAATAGAATAACAATGTGATGGACAGCACATACGAATAGGGAGTTCGAGCCATTCATCACAAGCTTTGACCAATTCCTGGATCTTCGTAGAGCCGATGTCGTCGTTGCGTCCTTCCAGTGCAGCCAAAGCCGATCCCATAATAATTGGGGTTGATTCGCCGTCGAAGTCATACGTGGTCAAGAGGTCGCGCATTTCCATATCCACAAGTTCGAGCATTTCAGGGTCCGAGATTTGGTCAACTTTGTTAATGAAAACAACGAGTCGTTTTATACCGACCTGACGCGCCAATAGCAAATGTTCACGAGTCTGAGGCATTTGGCCATCAGTAGCAGAAACGACGATGATAGCGCCATCCATTTGTGCGGCGCCGGTAATCATGTTTTTGATGTCTTGACTGAGATCAGGCAATCTGGACGAGAAGTAGAGGCGAAAAAACCTACAATCAGCATGACCCGGACAATCAATGTGACCATAGTGGCGCGTCGCTGTCTCGTATTCAACGTGAGCAGAGTTGATAGTGATACCTCGAGCTTTCTCCTCTGGGGCCTTATCGATCTGGCTGTAGTCGGTGAACTTTGCTCCACCCTGTGAAGCAAGGACCTTGGTAATGGCGGCGGTCAATGTTGTTTTACCGTGATCGACATGGCCTGTTTTTGAGGGGAGGTTAGCCGGCAGGACGAGGAAGTAAGGCATGGAAACGAGCCAATGGTCCCAATGTTCATATGAGGCTTAGCCCGCGAAAACTGTTCTGCATAGCCTCTGCAAAAAACTGCTATATCCTTAGAAATGAATGAAGGCCAGGCAGCATACGAGCGCACCAAAGCTGGGAATACTTGATCTGGGGCTACGTTGACAGGCCAACAGCAAGGATGCTGGGTAGAAAAGAATAACTTAGAAGAGAATTGTTAATAGCAAGGGGAATACTCACAACGTGCCGCGGTTAAACCACGAGATACAGCTTTGCAGGTTGCGAGAGGCAACATATTCAGCCTGAGTGGAAGAAGCTTCAGCAAAATTCGTGGCAAGTGGCACACGGCAACGTCCGAATGTACCTGAGGTTAGGGTTGAGGTTAGCCCTAGATTAGGGTTGGCCCTAGGTTAGGGTCCCGGCTCTCAGTTAGCCTTAAGTCAAGGCTTTGTCTTCATTATGGACCGTCAGGAGCTTATTCGCAATGCCGTCGCCTTCCTTGTCGATCCAAAGGTATTGCGTTTTCAAAACCATTTATACCATTCTGTCACTACGCCTTCTTACAGGCACAAGCCTCCCCTTTGACCCAGAGGATTCAGTTTCTCGAGGCAAAAGGATTAACTCCGCAAGAAATTGAGCTTGCAATGAAGCAGGCATCTGTCACCACTGCAGGCCCATCTCAACAGGTTCCATATCCCTATAGTCGTCAGCAATTCCCTTCTCAATCCCGTTGGGACTGGCGAGATTATTTTGTCAGCTGATCTCAACAACCAGTGAAACATGTGCTAAAGTTGGGAATTAGATTACGGCTGTCGTGTCAGGCGCAATAACTTATAGCGCAGTTGCACTCTTCAGGGTATGTGGGTTTCTCCGCGTTCTCTCCTTGACTGAATTTTTAACGCAGAAGTATCTTTCCCCACACTTGCAACCCCCGAATTCCTCAGCGTATGAGGAAGATCGAGATGCTCTCAGTGCGCAATTTGACGCTGCGGAAGCCCTCTTGAAGGAGATACAGAATGAAACCGCTGCCGTTCGAGCTGCTGTGGAAGAACAAAAAGACAAGATCGACCAAACAACGGAGGACATGAAAGCTGTCGTGTCTGAAATGCGTGAAGGAGAACTGAAGACTCGAGACGAAATGCGTGAAATACGGGAAGAAATCACCAATGTGCGGGAGATGCTCCCAAAGGTGGGCCGCCGCCCTTTCTTTATGTATCTTTCATAATTTTCTGGGCCAGATGATTGAGAAAAATAAAGAGAGCCAGTCACAGTCTTTGGCTGAGCTGCAACAAGAACTCAAGTCTCTGAAAGCGTTGCTTTTAAGCCGCGGGCCTGGTCTCTCGGGCACTCCCACATCGCCGTTACCGACGCTCGGCCGACCAGCGATACCAGCGTGGCAGTTGGCGAGCCCTCCCAAAGCCAACGGTGTAGAAAGTTCTTCGACTTCACTGGGTACGATATCTTCATCTGTGTCTTCCAACAATGGGAAAGGCAAGGAAAGTGAGGGCCTTGAAAGCTCCGTGGAATCGTAGACTGTATACTCGATTTACTTATGTTACTTGGATATGATTATAATTGCAGTATGAAAGCAGTTGGCAAGGCCTTCCCACGAGTACTTTGAATCCATAACTTGCAGGTAACTTGTAAGGACTGCCTCACCTCCACAAAGCGCACCTTAGTGAATGTCATGTTCACCCATTTTCGTCAAGCTGTCGAACAGCTAGCGCAACAAGTTCCCCATGGACTAGACATTTCATCAACGGAGGACCAGCGCGACAGCGCATCACGTCCTCGCTCTCTGGATTCACAGCCAACGCGTTCTGCAGCACCATTATCTTCTGGGCAATTGGCAGAGTCTGCACTATCTTCTTTACGCAAGTCTCTGGCCTCCCAGCGATCCGGAAGTCCAGCTGGACGCACAGGGAGCCCATCGTCTTTGTCCGAGAGTAGGACACCGAAAGGCAATTTAGAAGAAAGGTTACGTAGAGCCACCTTTGCCATCGGAGAAGCCTCCGGCCCCTCCACTGCACAACCTTCTGCAAGAGCTTCACCATCATCTACGCCACACACAATGATTGAACGACACCCACTTTCACCTGCCTCAACACCGCTTCCTGATTCTCCCATGCTCACCCCTTCTACCGAAGACACCTTTCAACTCGAGCCTGCGCCAATGTCTCCACCCTCTTCAATCCTTTTGAATTCAGAGGGCCCTCCTTCACAGCGTTCAGAGTTGAAGGAACTCAATGGCGAAAATCTTATGTTGCAAGAAGCAATCTCCGTGCTTATCAACTTTGACCATTCCGATATACCCGATTCCAGCCAGGACACGCTCCCATCGAAGGAGAATCGCGCAGACGATAAGGAGAGTGACCAAGTCGGGGGTACACCACTCGAAGAGGAAGAGCAACCGACCTCACAAAACTCTTTAGGTACGAATGTGGAAGATCTTCAGGAACGACTTCGACAAGTAGAGCAACGGTTTTCGGGTGTGCCCTTAACTTCATGTTCCTGCTGTCTCTGTCTTTAACCTCGTCGAAGATGTTTCGACATCCTTTAGACGGCTACAAGCGGAAAAATTAGCTGCGGATTCTGTACTTCGTGACTTGACGTCATTGCATAGCATACAAGATGCTGCTGCACTTCGGGATTACCTACAAGACACTAATACGAAGGTGGAGGTTAGAATTATATGATGTTTGGCTTTCGTATATATCCTGATATGAGTGATGCAGCATTATAGGGGTGAAGTCCAAAGCCTGAATAAGAGATTGGAAAGTGAGTTCGACGTGGTTTTCTTTTTTTCACGCTCATTGGTATCTTAGGCCACGATGGGCGTCTGCAGGAACTTCAGGACACCCATCAGTTGGAGTCAAGCTCCCAGTCGGGGCTAATAAACAAACTTAAAACGCAGCTGAGTGAGACTGAAGCACTTTTTCAGGCTTCTCAGAGTTCGAACACACAAGCGGAGGAAACGGCAGCTACTCATAGGTCCGAGGTTGACCGCCTTGTGCAAGAGTGTGAGCGGTTCAAGACTCTGGCCAAGGAGGAGGAAGAGAAGCGAGTAAAGGCAATAAGCCTTCTGAAAACTCTGAGACAGAAGCTTGTCAAGGCGGAGAAGGAGAAGGAAGATGCTTTAAAAGAAGCAGCCTTTTCCAAAGAAAAAGAGAAGGGTGAAAAGGACAAGGAACATATCGAGAGCGCTCGGTTGCATCAAGAGATCGAGGCTCTGAACAAGGAAAGGGAGAAAGTCATATCAAATTTGAAAGGTCAGTATGAAAGGGACGCTTCCAGCCTAAAAGATCGTTTCGAGAAAGAACTCTCTGCCATGCGGGGTCAATTAGAGCTGGAGATAGCTACATCCAAGGTAAGGGGTGAAAACGACTTTCTGTGATTCCTTAGTTGATCATGGCCTGCAGAGTATGCACCTCAAAGAATTGACCTCGAAGAACTCGCAAATATCAGCCCTGGAGAACTCGCTCAACAATACAGCGAGGGACAAAAATGCCTTCTTTGACCAACTTCAACTACGACAAGCTGAACTAGAGTCGGCGCACACGCATCTTGAGGCCCTCCAACACAAGAACACCGAATTCCAGTTTCAGCTACGGGAGTCAAATGATCGCCTCATACTGCTAAGAGAGGAATATGCAGAATTACAGCGCGAGCAAGAGGCAACGGCGAGGCAGCGTGATCCCGTCACTCCCGCTGGCGATGTTGCGCAACTGATATCTGCAGTTGAAGCCAAGTGCGAAGTAAAGATCTCGGAGCTAAAGCGAAATCTTATTACACTCGAAAAGGAACGGAATGAAGCCGAGGGAGATTGGAGTCGAAGGCTCAGAGAAAAAGGCAAGGAGCTGGATGAACTTAAACGCGTGCTGGGCTCTGCAACCAAAACGCGAGAGGCCGACGAAGGCGTGGCCTCTGAACTCCGTGCAGAGGTATCGCACGCGAAGGAGGCGGCCAGAGTCTTGCGGCAACAAGTGTCCGAACTGCCCTTTCTTCAAGATCAAGTGAGCGAGCTCAAGGTGAGTGGTTTGATCTGTTGATTTAGGTCGCTATCATAATTTCCGAGGAATAGAAATCGGCGAAGGAGCGTGAGACGGAGTTTGCCCTCAAGATCAGCCATCTGGAGCGCCAGGTTGAGGAAGGGCAGAACCGCGACGCTCAACTTCGGCAGAATAACAAGGTAGTCCCAGCTTTTTTGCATGTTTGATAAAATATGGATTCGTTTTCAGACCCTACGTGAGGAGCTGCGCAAGGTCCAGTCATCTGCAGCGCTACTCGAACGACAACGAAACCCCGGAGTGGGATACTGGACTACACGTAGTAACCCAGAAAACAGTCCTGCCGAATCACGAAATTCCTTCTCCCCCACTCCGACAGAGTCTCCTTCACGTATCGCGTCACCTGCACCGAGCTCGACTAAGAACGAGGAGGAAGTCAATCTTGAGTATTTACGAAATGTCATTCTCCAGTTTCTAGAGCACAAGGAAATGAGGGTAAGCATCTGATTTACCTCTTACGAACATCACAATGATCATTTTGGTGCAACCAGCCAAATCTTGTAAAAGTGCTGTCCATCATCTTGCATTTTACCCCACAAGAGACCCGGAGGCTTATAGCCAAGGTGTAAACTGTCACACATTTGTTGATGCTCGTCGAATTCAAATACCAATTTTTGTTCCTCCGTGTTGATCGTCCGATACAGTACATCATACAAATGGTAACATTCCAAATTTAAAATCGAGAAAAATTACTGCAAACCAGGTTCTTGATAAGGAGGCAAATCTTCCTCAGGTCCATCCTTCTTTGGGGACCCTCCTTGACTCGAACCTGCCTGCAAAATCCTCTCCCGTTCCTCTCGCTCGAGCCGTTTCTTTTCTTCCTCCGCACTCTCGTGAGCTGGTGAAACTACCGCAGCTGCTTGAGAAGTGGATGTCGACGGAGTTGAATCATGCAGGGTATACGCAGCCTCCAGCCTCTTTTTCTCCTCCTCTGCAGACTCAAGTTTCTGAGAACTTGCGACGTTGGAGGTTGGGGGTTGACCATATGCAAGTATTTGCGACTCATTGCCTGGTAAACCTCCACTTCGCGGGCCAGCGAGAGGAGACGCAGCCTTAATATCGTGCAGCGAACCGCTAGCTGGTCCAGGCCCAGATGGCCCAGCAGACACGGGAACACCAGTCTCTGCAACAGTCGGGATGATTGTTGGGACAGTGATGGATGTATCGCCAGAGTCCAACGCGATGGGAGTGGTGGCTGCATTCACAACGGCGGGAATTGCTGTTGGTGACTGGTTAAGTGTAAGCGGGTTGATAGGAGGAGACAGTGCCTTTTCAGGAGGGGAGGTCTGTTCCGTTGGGGGAACCTGGGCAAGAGGTTTGCTGACAACTGGAGGTGTGGTTGGGATGCTCGATTGAAGACTTATGTTGTCGGTGCTAATGCTCGACAGCTCGCTGGCGTGACTTTCCCCGAAGCTGCGGGTGTCTGAACGACTGAGATCAGAACCAGCAACTTGAAAAGGGAGATTGATGTGCCCCGTTTTATAGTTGTCTAAAGCACGCTGGAGGGAGGCGCGAGCTGCTCCTGTTGCTTGAGCACCTGTGTACGGACTGGCCGGGTTTGGTGGCAACGTAGGCAGTGCTGCGATGATTGGTGTTGCTGCTTGGGAGAGAAGAACCAACTTCTCGCCGTACTGGAGGGCATCCTATCACAAATGTTATTCTTGGATTTAAAAAAAAACCTACCTCACGAAGAGCTTCCCATTTGATTCGCTCGCTTTCCCTGACCGCTTTGCGCTTTAAAAGCTCAATTTCTCGTTCCAGCGGTAAATCGTCCTGTTCAGCTTTCTTCAGCTGACTCCTGAGATCCGAAAGGTTTTTCTCCGTGCCCTTCTGCTGGGCGTGCTCGAGACGACCGATCTGATTCTGTATCCCTGCACGGATATTCCGACGTGGTAGAAGGGCTGCTTCAGCATCTCGAAGGGCCTTCACGGAAGCCCTGGCGGAATCAAGCTTGATGGCGAGTGAACTAGCGAGGGATCCCTGAACAAAGTTTAGGTACGCAAGTCTGTCGGTCACTTGATATATGCTGAGGTTGGTATTTGGTAGGAACAAGGGGCAACTTGCCATCTTTCAAATCCTCCGCTTCAGATTGACCCCAGGTGTACAACTCTTTGCTTTGAGCCTTTGAGTCGCGCGAAACGCTATCGAAGTCGATCGCAACACCCTTTTCTGCAGTAATGACCTTCTGGACTGGAGAGGTAGACCTAATTAAGATAAGTTGAGAAATATCACAAAGAGATATGGACGCCAACTTACGAATACTGCTGCTGCAGGGAGCGAAATTGATGCTGAATTGTGTCGAATGTGTGTGATTTATGACCGCCTTGCGCAGCAGCATCATTGGCAGATGGTTGATTGGCGGCATCTGGGCTGATTGGGCGTGATGAAAGATTAGCTGGGAGATGACCAGCGAGTGGCGAAGCGTTGATTGCAGACTGAGCCTTGTCAGCGAAGGAGGCCAAAAAACTGGGAACGGGCATTGTGGAAGGGAAGAAAGAGATAATTGAGAGATATCTGAGAAAGATGGCAACTCTTATAAGCAACCTTGAAAGCAGATGATGTCATAACATAGCTCCTAGAGAACAGGCGTACACAAGATACAACATCAAACAACAATCTTCTTTGGCTTGCCCTTTTTCTCCGAGTCCTTGTGTGACAGGAACTCGACCTCCGTCGCCAGTGGCCCAGCAAGCTTGGCACCCTCGGGGTATCCCAATACACTGATTTTGAAGTATTTTCCAACCCCTTCAATTCTCTCCCGTAACCCATCTTCGTCTGCACCAGACGGTGCGAGGCGCGTCCATATCGACAGTCGATAGAACTGCGGACGCGTAGACACGATCACCCCCGTAATCAATGACTGCGACCCGTTCTCCGAATCTGCGGGTGACGGATCAAATGTTTCGCCGATTGCGGCAAGCATCTAAGCGTAATGTCAGGTTGAGGAATGTTGCACGACTTGCTTCACTCACAGTATAAAGCCACATCTTGTCAACGTTGGGACGATTTTTGTCTTTAGGCAGTTGAATGCTCCATTTCCCTCCATTCTTGTTTGCCTCGTCTTCCCATGCAGGAATAATCCCCTCCTGCGATGCACCAGTCAGCAAACACGATGTCTTGTGCGACTGAAATCTCACCTTGAATAGATAGTAGTTAGCCTTTTGCGGCAATTGAGACGGTGGTACAATGTTATTGTACAAGCTAAAGTCAGGGTCAGTGATTTAAAAAAATCTTATTGTCAAAAGTTGGGCATACCCCCAGAATTCCTCGACACTATCGAAGCTGATGACACGCTTGATGTCCTCCATCCAGCCCTGGGCTGCAGCTGCACCAGGAGTTTGGGGAACCGGTGTCTGTGGAAATG
>Ga0307507_10012159_pt1 | contig 10686 bp, 6 predicted proteins | sample 7_EM_MG_FD_207223 | JGI IMG/M metagenome (GOLD analysis project Ga0307507, IMG submission 207223) | Populus trichocarpa ectomycorrhiza microbial communities from riparian zone in the Pacific Northwest, United States - 7_EM | ecosystem: Host-associated > Plants > Roots > Unclassified | place... | reverse complement strand
AAAAAAATTATTTTGAAATAAAATTTTTTTAAAAAAAATTAGCAAAACAATAGCTGAATTTATTAACTTTGCTTTATAAATCTCAAACCATATCTCACATACAATCCCCACTTTATAATGACACCTCAACAATAAATTAAACATTCCTTCATTTTATCAATGATAAATGGATAAATTACCTAATTTCTCCTAGTATCATTGGTTTGAAGCTTGAGGTCATGGCTGGGAATTTTTCATTGGAATCTCTCCCACCCTTGAGACTTAATTTTCCCTTTACTCTTCTTTATTTTTCATTATACATAGAGAAAGTTAATGGTACATACAATCAGGTTGTCAATTTTTTTCGAGTTCTTTTTTATGTTTTTAGCACAACAAGAAAAAAAGATAAAGTAACATAGTGGAAAAAATATTTAGGGATATAACACAATTTCATTAGTCGTAGTTGCTATCTACAACACTACAACAAACGAGTCGTAGATACCGTCTGTGACACTTATTTTGTAGTTTTCATATACGACATGCGATTCGTATATGGCACCTGTTAGTTTATTCAAAATTAATATTTAGAGCCCTTTTCTTCCTCTTTCTCCTTACATCCCCCCTCTCTCCCTACAGCCACTCACCCTTCCCCTCTCACGTCGTTAGTGACCTCTCTCTCCCCCCCCCCCTTCGCCCCTCATCACAAAACACACCCAAAACACCATAAGATCACTTATCTCTCTCTCTCTCCACCGTGGATCAATTGATTTCTAGCCAAAACAGTCACCACACTACCCACATTCAACATCACCTATATGTCGTGAGGGATATGACCTTTGATTAGCATAGGTCTCGTTGAAATACATTGACATTATTGAGATGCATTGTCCATATCGGGTAATGCGACAGTTTGTACTATCTCAGCATATACTAGATTATATTGATATCGGTGATGAGCTGCATAGTATTAGTCGTCAGGGTAAGCGTGAGGGGAATTAGTTGACGATTCATGCATTTTAACAGGATCTTTAGGATTCTAGGAGAGAACATGTTTTTTAGGAGCGACATCCAGTGATTGATGTAGATACCTATATGAAATGGTATCTGTCCATTATGAGTCATTTTATTACACCTACTTGATCACATTTCCAAAAACATCCACATAATCCAGTGCATTATGTTCCCTAATATTCAAGACAAAATCGATTGATATGCAATATTGTTTTACATACAACATTTATTTAATATTTTTAATGTTATTATACATGATGACTACTAATTAATTTTTAATGTGTGTGTGTATAGATTCATTACTTAGTATGAGAGGCTCGGAAAGTAACAACAACTATTTATGAAGGTGTCGATGAAATGAGATGTGTCATGGCCAACACTAAGCTCATTTTATATCATGATGGACTTCAAAAGGTTGGGGGCTAAGCGTTTTGAAGTGGCATTAGTGGAAGATGAGATTGCTTATTATGAGAGTGTTGGGGATGTTAGTCCATCCACGAGCATCTCAGACCCATCCATAAACATCTTATGTCCATCCACGAGCTAGGGTGATATTGGTCCTCCTCATACCTATATGGATGTTATAGACACATCCTTGAGGTGGACGATTTAGGGTGATACTCTAAACTCGTCCACGAGTGCTTCAGGCTTTTCCATGAGCTGGGGCAATTATTAAATATAACTACATGTTATTATATGTTATGAAAATTATGAATAGATGCATGGTTAGTTTAATTTTAATAAAATGTTATGTTATGTTAATCATCAGTTTAATTTTGTTACTTATGATTGAAGATGTTACATGTTGCTTATGTGAATTATATTTTGATGCTCAAAAACTGATTATTTAAATTGTGTTAATTGTGATTTTTTGAGACAGGAAGTTAATGGACAAAGAAATTATCCTAGGAAGTGTCTCTTAGTCAAATAACAGATAACTTCTGTGACTTATGTATTGCAATTGACATTTGCAACTCTTGAGTCGTAGATAATGAATGCAACTCTCATGTTACAGATGTTATCCACGACTTGATCAAGTGTGCTAGATCACTAAATATTTTTTCACATGAGCTAATTTACTTTTTTTTATATGCTAAGTTCCCATAAATCTCATTTTTTAGGTTGTCATTCTAATTTTTTTTATTAGAACAATAAATTTTAATATCCAAGTATTTTCGATGTTCTATTTTAGAATATATATAGACACGCGCGTGCGCGCACACACACAATGTCAATGCTAAAGTCAATTGGACAACAAACTAATTGATTAGCGTTTATGTACGAGCTATTTTTATTGGATAAATATAATTGATTCTAAAGTCACACCTGCATCACTAATGAAATAATTAGCTAAAGCTTATATCTTTAAAAACTAAACAGCTAATATAAATTCACAAACTCTGATATGTGGTTGAATATGAAAGTCATGTTTCAGTGGTCTACATTGAAAATTTGTATGGGTGATAAAGTTGTAAACACCTTTACCCTAGTTTCTTATTTACACCTAGCATTCGTTTGCATATTACAATATTAATTGTTTAAAATAGAGGAAATGTAGTTTTATAATTGCCTACTCATAATCTCAACTAGAAGTTTGTCTTTTTACCAAGAAAATAAAGAGGAAAGTGTGCATAACAAACCACAATGACCAATGTAATTGGCATAAATTATATTGATGGCCCTCCAACTCAATATTTGAAAATCAAATTTAGAACTCCTTTTGTAATATTTTCCCCCATTTATTGTATATTTTTTCACCACTAATGGTCATTTTACATTTCTTCTTAAAGTTTTAATCTATTATCCTGAAACATGTTGCTCTTCTTAATCCCCTAGTAGGCTATGGTGGAGGCTAGGAAATAAAGAACTCTCTCAATTGTGGAAGTGGGCATATTAAGATGTAAACCTAGAATATCTCTACTAGAATTTAAGCGAGAAATAAAAAAATGTTAGAGATTATAGGCGAAATAAAATTTGTTTTATTTTGTTTTGTTTCTTGAAATGGTATGAGGTATACTGGCTATTCCGACCAGAATAAAACGAAATTGACAATCTTGCATAATGTAGTTCTTAAACCTTTTATAGGCTTTACCTAGCTTAAAGTTTGGGTTATGGATAAGTAGGTTAACTCAAATTAACTTTAAAAATTAAAAAAAAATCAAAATGACCTTTTTTTAAAAAAAAAAAGTTATTAGATTTTGATTAGATCAACCGGATCACGGATTAACTCAAGTTTTTAACCGAGTTATATCAAATCAACTCCTCGATATTTTTGTAAAACCAGACCCAAGCCAATTCACAAATTGACCTACTAAGCCAGGCCAAGTATATAACTGTGGTTTATTCTTACATAGAGAGAGTATATAATATAGGTTTTGATAATATTACAAACAAACTAACTCCCCTTGACAATGTGCTAAGCTTTGGAGGTAAGATTATTTTTCATTATAACACAATTGTTTTTTTTTTAAATTGTATGAGGTTAGATTGATAATTTTATTTTATTTTGTGTAGTAAAATTACTAATTTAACATTGAAATAAAATAATCTAATATCTACTGCTCAATGAAATTTTTCTATTTTTAATTTTTAGAATAATGTAATTACTTTGATGCCATTAAAAACAAAATCAATTGAACTCTCACGCAAGAGCTATTTTTGTCATTTTACATTGTTATTATTATAATTTTCATGGATGCTCGGAGGCATTGTTGTAGATTATGTTTATTAAATATATAAAAAAAACATGGTGACGCATGGGGTGTGGACAACGTTCATGTTGTTTGGGCGGCGCGTGAGGGGTCGTCCAGCTATAAAACACTGTTTTTTAGGGCGATATTTGAAGGGTCTTGGTGCCCTAGACTAGATGAGGTAGCATGTGTGCCAAGATTCATGAAGGTTTGACGTTGACGACCATTTTTTCTTCCCCCTCTTCTTCTCTCTTCCCACCTAGATTTTCACATCGACCCCTTAAAAATACAAGAACAACCCTTTAATTTGTTGGTTCTTCAAATTTGGTCCCTTACCTTTTTATTATGATTTTTTTTTTATCTTGAATAATTTATTGAATTTGAACTCTGATTCTTTTGATTTATATTTTCTTTGCTTGGAATCATTTTTTCAATTGATTTTATTTTACAATTTCATCCTTTTTTTCTTTATATTTAATCCATTTTCTTTTGATCGTCAATTTTTTAGCCTTGACAAGTTTTTATTTTAAATCAGAAATTATTTTATTTTATGATTCCACCCTCTATTGTTTTTTTTTATCAAATTTAATCCCTATTATTTTGATTGCGAATTTGTTTGCTTTGAAAAGTTTTTAAAATTAATATTTTTAAATCGGCTCATAATAAACTTCCTAATTGAACCTGGATCCATGGTTTCATAGGTTGCGAGTTTTTAAAATTTGACTTGATTTAGGATATTTGCCTAAGTTTATTTGATTTTTACAAAAGTTTTTTAATTTTACTCCCTATAATTTTTTTTTATCTATAAAATTTGGTATCCATTTTTTTAATTATTGTGTATTTTATTTTGCATCATTTTTAAAAAAATTTAAAATTGCATCCTCCTTTGTTTTTTTTTTTTAATTAAATTGGTTGATAATTAGGCTTCTTAATTTAATCTAGGTCAAAGATTTTACGGGTTGTGACTTTTAGAGATTAGACAAAGTTTAAAAGGTTTGTTGGGTTTGCTTGGATTTTTTTTTCTTTTCTAAACTGATGTTTTCATATTTTTTTATCTTCTTTTTCTTTTCTTCGAAAGGGGGGTTTGTTTTGTTATTTTTTGTGTTTTGATTCTATTTGGTTAGCTCTCAACAATTTATTTCTATTTCACCCCTTATCGTTTTTTAATATATAAATAATTTATCAAATTACAAATATTTTTCAATTCACTCTTAAGAATTTTTAATCTTTCAAATTGGGTTCTCATTCTTTTAATTGCAATTTATTTTGTCTGAGATCATTTTTAAAAAAAAATTTAAATTTCACCCCCTCGGGTGTTTTTCTAAATTTTATCATCATTTTTTTTGCTATTTTTTTCTTTAGCAAGTTTTTATAATTAATATTTTTTACATAATTTCATCATTCAAAATTAAATTTGTTGGAAATTAAGTTTCTTAATTGAACTCATGTCCAAAATTTCACAAGTTGCAAGTTTTAGAGATTAGACCAAGTTTAGAGGTTCGTCTAGGTTTACTTGGTTTTTTTCTCTCTTTTTTTATTTTTAATATCCTTTTGTTTTCTTATTTTTTAGATTTGATTTTATTGGGTTAGGTCTCTATAATGTTTTTCAATTTCACCCCTATTATTTTTTAATTTATAAATAATCTATTAAATTATAAATGTTTCTCAATTTATCCCTTATGGTTTTTTAATCTTTCAAATTTGATATTCATTCTTTTAATTGCTATTTATTTTATTTGGGATTATTTTAATTTTTTTTTCAAATTTCATCCTCCTTAGTTATTTTTCTCTCAATTTTTATTCTCATTTTTTTTCTTCTTTTGCAATTTTTTTATTAATATTTTTTCAACGATTTTATCCATCAAAATTAAATTGGATAACAATTAAGTTTGATGATTGAACTCGAATCCATGATTCAACGAGTTGTAAGTTTTTAAAATCAGATTAAGTTTAGAAGGTTAGCTTGATTTTTCTTAGATTTTTTTTTAAGCTGATGTTTTTTTTTTTTTGAAGTTTTGTTTCTTTTGTTTTTTTATGAGTTTTCTTTTATTAAATTAACATTGGATTGTTTGATAATCCAATTCCAGATAGATTGATATAATGTTTTTTTATATATATATTTTTTGTTAGTTTATTTATTATTTATTTATTATTTAAACTTCTATTTGAATAATTAGTTCAATGAGTTTTATATATATATATATATATATATATATATATATATATATATCCAGCAAGAAAACGCGGCACATATCTAGTTATTAATAGTAACTTCTATAGCACCTAATCTCTTGCTTCATTGCAACTTGCAAGAAACACAAACAAAAGGAAAGGGATAGAAAAAGAATGTAAGATGTCATGCCATTAGAGGGTGATTGAAGAAAATTCCATTTCCATTTCTGTAAGCTTCTTTCTCTTTCTTAAATGTTACATTTATAAGCTTCACATGCTGTCAATCATTTTTTGTGCCTTTCAAAAGTTGTATTCATTGTCGAAGGTGATAGCTTTTTTAACCTCTCAAAGAAGCTTTTCTCTCTCTCTCTCTCTCTCTCTCTCTCTCTCTCTCTCTCTTTTATCATTTGAGTCATGCCTGCTATTCTTAATCATTTTAGTCATTTTTGGTTTCTGGGTTCTCTCTTCTTTAACCTGGTTCTATGTTGTTTTCAGTTTTAATCTGCATTATTGTATTTTTGTATCCTTTTGTTTTTGTTGGTCTTTTTGTGGTTTTGGTTGCTGGGATTTCTTCATTGGAGGCAAATCTATCATGTCTTTCCAATTTGTAAATAAAGGTGCCTCTATTTTCAATCCGTTTACCTCTTTAAAATATATCACATCTTTTTCTTTTTTCTTTTTTCTTTTTTCTTTTTTCTTCTTTGGTTTCATGCTCATAAAACAAGGGAAATGCAGAGTAATAGTATCGTGAATGCAGGTTTCTGTATGTTTTAAAAGTTGAGGAGCTAGTAAAAATGTTTTAGGTTTTACCTTTGGTCACTTTGTTTAGTTAAATGTATTGTCAAGCATGTTGCAATTTGAACTGCCAGGGCTTTGTTAGTGTTTAAGTTCTACACTTTTGGTGAGGGAAAGGGAATTCCACACAGGGGTGGCTTGATTTAATGTATGTTCTTTTTTCTTTTTTTTGAACTTTTTTAAGTCCTTTCGTTTTTTGCAATTTGAAGGATGGGGGATCATTTTGTGTTCCTGGTGGATCGGTTGCTAACTGAATCCACCCTTGAAGCTGCTATTGAGAGTCAAAACCGATTGCGGCAAACCATGGCTTCAGCAAGTAAAGAAAATACAAAAGAATTTTCACCACATTGGATGGATTTAGAATTGACTTCATTAGCAGGAAAATCAGTAGAGTGTAGGATTTGCCATGAGGAGGAGGATGACATGAACATGGAGATGCCGTGTTCTTGCCGTGGCAGTTTGAAGGTCAGTTTTAGCTAAATTTGTGGAACCATTTATTTGAAAATCTCGGTATATGCTGTTAACAAACAAAATGATTGTCTTATTTCTCATAGACCTTTTGTATACAATTCTGATAAATCAAGGAAATACCTTACCTCCCTTGAAATTTTAATGTTTACTAGGCAAATAATTTGAACATTTTTGGTTAACAAATAAAGCAGAAATTATCTCCCTCAAATTCAAGCACCTTGTGATTCTTTGTAAATTTTAATTCCTACATTTACCTCAGGGATTTTGATCTCTACTTGTTGCCAAAAATTCAAGTACTTGATTTATCATAATGCTTCTGATGCTTTCAATTTAAGTCTTATATTCAATTGATTGTTGAATAACTAAAGCTGAAGCACATTGTAAACTAAGATGTCCTGCAACAAAAATCTAGCGTGGGTAAGCTACATGTCGTTGAATTTAGATGAGCAATCTCAATTGATTGTTGAATAGCTAAAGCTCAAGTAAAGTGCATTGTAGTATTGCAATTTAAGATGTCTCACAACACAAATTTAGCATGAGTAAGCTATATATTAGTAAGATGCTAAGCCATTAGAGGGTGCAAGCCCCTGAGAATGGAGTATACTTGCATGGAGCAAACTTCGGTGATACTGTTACTTGTATCATTTATCACATTAATTTCAAGTACATGTTGGAGGAAAATGCCACTAGCTGAATTCCTTATACATGTTGGAGGAAAATGGTACTGGCTGAATTCCTTATTCTGCCCTCTTTTAAGTTCCGTTGCTAGTTTCAGATGCTTCAAACGAGGTTACAAGTTTCTCTTTATTTTCTTTTGTTGCAGTATGCTCATCGAAAATGTGTTCAGAGGTGGTGCAATGAGAAGGGTAACACTATCTGTGAGATCTGCCATCAGGTGCACTATTATATTATTTTCATGACCTCTGCATTTCATGCTGTGTTCCAATAACTTTAAAGGTGAAAAACATAAGCTTTCTAATATTGTTTTTCAATATTTGCAAAATTGCAGCAATTTGAGCCTGGTTATACTGCACCACCCCCTTTGTTTTGTTATGGTGCTATTCCAATGAACTTCAGGTATATTTGTAATTTGCTATATGTGTTCTCCAATCTTGGTTTCCTCATTTCTTATTGGGGCTTTGGTTCCTTTTCTTTAACAATAATGGTCCTAATCTGTTTGGAATTTTCTTGTTCAGAGGAAATTGGGAGATACCCAGAAGGGACCTGCACAATCCTCCATCTATAGCTATGGTTACTACTGACCATGAATTTTTGGACTCTGACTTTGATGAGTATTCAGCACCCTCTCCTAGGAGTGTGATGTGCTGCCGAATAATTGCTATTATAGTATGACTCTCTTTCTCCCCCCTCCCCTAGGACCGTGTTTGCTCATACACGTATGCATTTGTTGCTTCATGTGTAGAACTTGATCTAACAGATTCATAATTTACTTCCAAATCCTCTGGTTCAGTTACTGTCAATAAAACATTTTTTATTAATTTGACCCCCCTAAATATGTGTGACGATTATGGCAAATGGTTTTATCAGCAGTTATTTTGCTCTTTTATGTGTGTGAGAGCTCCAGGCGGTGGATGTCACCGAGCCCTTCTCTTAGCTTTTATGTAGAGAGTCCTTTCATATATCTGACTAAGCTCAGGGAAATTATTAGGTAGACTTAATCTACCACTTCATCCATAGACAAAGTCACAAAGTAAATCTATAAAAGCTACATAGACAAAATCATGTGACTGTAAAACATGACTTGTGTTTATTGGCCAAGTCCATGGATGATGTGGTAAACCTAGTATACCTAATAATTTCTCAAACTCTAGGGCCAAACCCTTGTTCTCTGAGCCAACACATACCATTCAATATAACTGAGTATTATGTCCTGTTGCTGAATTCTTGTCCAGTTAGAGAAAGATTCATTAACTTATCAATCGTGGACTCGTTTATTAAAATATCTGGTTGTGCATTAGCAAAAATAATGATTATCTTATTTTCCTAGCTACAAGTTTGCCCCGTGGCCATGTATTCAGACCAAGCACCTTTCCTACTCATTATCATTGTTGCGTGTGTTTGTGACCTCATGTTTGTTTGGTCTACAAGATCCTATGAGGACATTAATTTTCATTTAATTTGCAGTTTATGGTTCTGTTGGTTTTACGTCATACTCTTGCCATCCTAATTAGTGGAGCACATTAATTTTCATTTAATTTGCAGTTTATGGTTCTGTTGGTTTTACGTCATACTCTTGCCATCCTAATTAGTGGAGCTGGAGATTACTCAATGACATTGTTTATGGTAAGGCTGGGCTCCGTTGCTTGCTCTTCTTATAAAAAATTACAACTTGGTTTGCCAAATGGTGCAGGAAAAAAAAAAAACTCAACCTGTGTTTTATATGCAGTTACTGATATTGAGAACAGTTGGGATTCTTCTGCCTGTTTATGTCATGGTCAGAGCATTTACTGCTATTCAACATCGGGGTCGGCAGCAGGTTAGTGAAGATTAATGCATTTTGTTGACTTTGACTGGACAGTGGTTTAGGTGGCAGAAGCATCGAATTCTAGAAGTTACTTTAGCAATGAGTTTCAGGAAGTGCTTTTTCATTAGTCTCGGCCGGTTTTCTTAAATCTGTTTATGCTGCTTGTATCTAGTCACTAATCCCATCTAAATGATGCTATCCAGAAAGTTGCAAAGTGCCTCGAGCCATCACACACATATAGCTAAGCTTAGTTCCTTGAGCCATATGAACTATGAATTTGATTCCAGAACTTGCAAAACATAGCATTCCAGTGAGCTGTGTAGTTTGTCTTTCATCAGTGATTGTTAAAGATATAAACTAATTGTCTTATTTTTTTGTACGCAATAGGATCCTCATTTTCCCCTTGCTGAGTCAGATGAGGAAAATGAGTTGCCGCAACTTCAGACTCATTCGCGCATTATTCATATTCAGTGATCATTGCAGCCACCTTACACATAAAAGGATTGCAAATGTACAGAAGAGCAAGTCAAAAGTGTAGTGTCTAAATTTCGATGATGCTGTGTTGAAGTTTGTAGCATCACAATAGAGACAATCAACTGCTTTGCTTCTTTTTTCTTTTTTTTTTTCCTGTGTGCTGGTTCACATCAAATCCTCAGGCATTCGTCATTCCAATCAAAATGAATAGAATTCAGAGCTAGGAAAACCATGTACACCTACATTGGTATTAAACAGCTATTTTCACTGCTGCTTACCAGAAACGGAAGCCAGAAACAAGAGTTGAAAAGGGTGTCTGGTATCAAAAAAGTAGAGTTAATGCTAGCAAATACCATGTTCCTTGATGTGAGAATTGTGAGCCTTGTTTCTGAAAGAAAATGTGAGGTGTTAATAGCCTTGAACTGTTCTATATTTCCGCCCTATTAATGTCTCTTCTTTTTCTTTTTTTTTTTGAAAAAGAAAATCTTGAATAACAACTTAATAAGTAGAACAAGCCCGGATCCTTCAAACTGAACTTAACAAACCACTTCTGAAAGGATATTAAGTCCGGGCACTGAATCACTACTGAAACTACCGAGTCATTAATTT
>Ga0307507_10012158_pt1 | contig 10686 bp, 10 predicted proteins | sample 7_EM_MG_FD_207223 | JGI IMG/M metagenome (GOLD analysis project Ga0307507, IMG submission 207223) | Populus trichocarpa ectomycorrhiza microbial communities from riparian zone in the Pacific Northwest, United States - 7_EM | ecosystem: Host-associated > Plants > Roots > Unclassified | place... | reverse complement strand
GATGATGAAGTGCCGATTCGAGCGAGGACTGCAACACTTGAGACGTTTGCTTTGGATGATAGCGCTAGTGTTCAGGTGCGTATACAAAATTCTTCAAGTTTCTCAATGGGCAACCAAGTTTCCTGATTTGAGTTGCACTTTTCAGGCTACGTTGTACAAGATGGCCCAACGAATTATTGCTGAGAATGCGTTTGTCCAATCTGTCTCGTATTCTCTCCCGAACAAACATTATATTCCCGTCGACATGAAGTATATTGGCCTGGAGAATTTAAAACCGTTCGTGTCTCATCATCAGATTTCGCACATTTTTAATCTCTTGTTAACCAAAAAATTTCAGTGATCATGCCGAAGTATTCGTGCCAGTATCTGCTCCAAGGTATATATACTCTATCTTTTACACATTTTCTCTGCCTTCTGAATTGATTCTTCTAGCGGTTTGATCACGGCCACCGTTTCGAGGAAGGAGTGATGAAGCATTCAATGAGTTCCGACCTGGCGTGGATTTATTGGGCTGTAGATTTTCGTGCTTTCAGCTGTCCTGACTGTTGGTTAAAACAGAATGTACAATAAAAAAAAATTATTGACCAAACTTATATGGTCTTCCGAACCTACTACTGGACAACTTTTTTATAAAGTGTGATCAATCTGAGGTCCAAAAGCCGTCAGATTGTGTGTAGGGATCATCCGACGACGGCGTCTATCAAATCTACCACTCTAGGCCCAATAGCTTCCAGCTCCTGTTCACTTCTAATCCCCATGTCAGCCAACATTGCCCATGCACCAGGAATTACTCCAATTTTCTTACACACCGCCTTGTAAACGAGCATCTCGGGACGAATGCGGATGCCAACCTGATGAGCACCAAGGCTAACCAACATAGCAGCGTACTGTCCTCTATAAAGAATCTCGAGCTCCTGTGGTTGTGCGCCGAGTGCGTACGCCTCGTGGTTGAGCCTGAGGTCTTGATGTTCAAGCCGAGCGTCAAGCCAATCTTCGGCTACTTCAACTGGCGCCTCGATGAGTAGAAGAGCGAGCTCGGTGGCAACTGTAACAAAGGCCTGACCGAGGCCAGAAAAATAGTGTTGACACTCTCTTCGGTATAGGCTGCGGAAAGTCTTGGCTGGATAAGGCCAGAAAACGCTGTTCTGCTCGAATTTTTCGATATTGCCTTTGGTCGCGAGATTGCAGATGAAGGAGGTTGGTTGGAGACCTTTGTTCCGTGAGAGAATTCCGGTGGCTAGACAGAGCCCGCGAGCGTCGACCCCATCTGCGAGCATCGGCCATGGGGAAAGGATGGCTCTCGGTACGGAGATTATTCCGCGACTGCACCGTCGTTGGAACCCGATATGTTCTCCCCATAACAAAGATGCTGGTTCACCAGGCAAGATAGGCTGGAAAACACCCTGGCGGGCGTCACTCTCTGGAACCCAGAGTGTGTCATCCCTTTGATCTGCGGTGGCTCGTGCTAGTAGGAGGCTGGTTATATCGGAGACGATAAGCCGGCGTCGAGAAAAGAAGGAAATTCTGCTGAATCTCTCAATAGGATGCATCGTGACCTTTCCCTTCGCTAATGCTTCGAGAGTTACCCAATCTCGTCTATCACCGATATAAGAAACGAGTTCTGCCTTTATTCCGGTCCTGGATGGCCCACCCCACGCCTTCCAACGCAATCGCAGATACCTTCGATTGTGATATACTGGCAACACGTATTCCAGGATGCCTATGAAGGTTCCTGCGGCATAGATTAGGCTGATGGAAAACCTGAAATGGTGGAAGGACGGAGGAAGGTGAAATATGAATGTATGTGCCAGTGCAATCCATGCGATGAAGATGGATGGGATGAACAGCAGGTGTTCGACGATGGAAAGCCGGAGACGGAGAGTCCAGAGATTATGGTTTTCAAGGTATTTTGTGGCCTTGGAAAACGACCAGATAGTGAGAATCAACGCGACTGCTGTGTCCATTACATGTACATGTTGATACATGATGAGATGATTCCAAAGACCCTGATCCTCGTGTTCCAAGCGTGTGTTCATTTATATAGATGAATCTGATTCTCATCTATACAATATGAAATCGCATTAGCCGGTGGGCTGGATCTAAGAGTTTTCCCTAGAGATCATGACTGGCGTCTTCGGAATCGTGCGACGTGGGGAGAGGTCCGACCGCCTCCAAGTTCCAACTCTTGAACCATTGCTTCTGTCCCTTCCTCTTAGAGTTCCTTTTTCTTTCGCCGAAACCAAAATGTGGAAGTCGAATTTGCGTTGAAAGACGCGAAGATATTCAAACAGGATACCGATCTGACTCCGTGGAAGAACTGGCCGACTTGCATTCCAACCAGTCACCAAAATTGGAAATATTCCGGACCGGTAGAGCCGTCAGCACAAGCACAACTACATCGACCCACAACCAGTATGTATACATCCGAGTTCGTCGAAGCCTCCTTCAGTCGATCCCAACAGGCAGTGTGAACCCCACCTTCTGGGCACCTGTACCTGTTCAAAGGCAAAATACAAGAAATCAGGCAATATGCTGGTTCTACAGTAGATTGGGTTGCCCATCTGATCTGTGCCCCTACTCAGGCTGGAGTTGGTCAATTGTATACCCATACGACAGGCATACCAGGGGATTGGTATGACAAGGACAGAGGAGCTCCCTGGAGAGAAGTCTGCTTGGGTGACCCACTGGCACTACTTCCTGGAATCTACGAATTCGAATCAAGTATCCTCATCCTCTTATTCCGACTCAGTAAACGCCACACCCGTTCAAAAACATCCTCAGGATCCAAATCTGGTGTATCCACTTTCAGTCAAGGAATAACAGAACGTGATGGCACATGCGTGGTGACAAGTTCTTTTTGGGCGCTCGCTGCGTCTCATCTAATTCCGAAACGCATGGGCACTGATGGTGTGAAAGCCATTGTGAGGGAGTTCGTTGGAGCGCAAGCGGCCAGTCATGTTCACGGGTTCCATCCAATTATTGGAATCTGTCTCAATAGCAATTTATGTGAGCGTGTAGGTCAGTATGTTTTGGGTTTCTACCACAATACGGTGAGTCATCATACCTGTTCAATAATTCTATTATTCAACCGCGGTCACTAGGGCAATACCTATACTCTTCATAATTTCGACACCACGGCGCCAGATATAACATTCGGTGGCAATGGGATCCCTTTGTTATCCAGTACTAATTTACCACGTCTTCACTCGTACCAGGTGACGCTTTCAGTGCCGGAACTGAGGCTTTACCCCCAAAGGGCATCTTCGATTGGCATTATTTGCAGTGTGTTGCAAAGAGATTCGCCACGTCAGATTACAAGACTTTTGACAACATCTATTTCTCTGTCCAGCCTTTCAAAACGGATGACGACATTTGAGGACTATGATAGGATCGAACCTCCGTACTCCACGTATCACTTCGATCATTATTTGGGAAAAACATGGCGTATCTCAATTTTTCCTCATTATGCCAAAAAGATTTTGCCTGAGGTCCCTTAACGACTGTCCTGCAAGTTCGTGGCCAGTCAACCAGTCTAGCGTTGGCGACGAGTGGCTTTCTGTAATTTATAGCGACATACTGCAACGACCAATTAGCAGTTTAATCGGTTTCTCTCTTGACTTCCAACCATGGACCACAGTGCTCACATGTATGACGCACCAGCACCAGCGATGCCCAGATGCAAGATGTACATGATTTGGTGAGTCCTGTACATTGAGAATCGTCAGCTTTTGTTAACTGTATGACAGGAACACAGATATCATCGACACCTGTATCGTGTTTCGGTGGTGGCACACAGATTTCGTTCTCACTCTTTTTGCAATCGTTTCCCTCGGTATTCTGTTTGAATATCTCCGCGTGTTTCAACGCAAACTTGACCCACATTGCACAATCTTTGGTTTCGGCGAAAGGGAAAGGGTCTTTGAGAGGAAGGGACAGACAAGATCTGGGAGGCTCCCAGTCCCACCCATACCTCGTGTCTTGCGAGCTCTAGCATATGGCTTATCGGTCTTCCTCTCGTTCTTCCTCATGTTGATCTTCATGACATACCCGTTGTCGATGACCTTTCGTATTTCGATCTTACCCACCTTGTAGGCGTATTATATCCTAGCGGTTGTCCTTGGTGCTACCCTTGGCCATTACGTTTTCAGCGGTACAATGAACACCGATGCTGCTTTTCGAGGTGACGGCGTCGATAAAGGCATGGCGTGCCATTGATCCTTCTCATATTTAAATTCTTAAATTGACTATTGGTCATGTACAAAACGAGTCTCCTATAGAGTTTTCATCTCCGTATCTTCATCTTTCTTCGTCAGTCCCTCTGTCAAGAGTAACGCATCATCTTGGCATTTGGTTGTTTCGTTTCTGAATCGAAAGTCAAGACAGCGAATTCAACTTATGAAAAGTAGTTCCAAGAAACAACAACCCAAAATATCCCAAAAGAACTAAGGCACTCACGCCGTTTCTCACTTCCCGAAGTCGTACTATCCATAGTTTTGCTCATGGTCCTCAGTACCAGCCCAATCGCGTCTTTGACGGTAATTTCATCCAGACAGGGGCTTCAAACCACTGCATTACCAGTCAATGTTCTCCTATCCGAGATAAGAATCAAAGTCAGGGACACATCAACTACCCGTCAACAATCTCAAGTAAAATTTCTCTTCCATTCGTGCAAGTATCGTATCCAATTTAACCCGCCCTTGAAGTTCCTGGGTGCATAGAAACAACACCCTAAATGTACGCGTCAGTTTCTGGTACCTTCTTTGTTCACCTTTCTCACCACTGGTGCTACTTCACTTCACAGGGACCACCAACAATTCGATACCCACACAATGCAGGATCTGCCATCTTCTGGGGGGAACACGACCCTCACCGGCGCCGTACAAGTGCTCAACGTCATTTCAGAACTCGGGAAGGCACTCCCTTTCATTGCACCCGCATTTATCTTGCTAAAAGTCATTATTGATGTCGAAACCCGCGCTCAAGAGGTGGACCTCAAATGCAATGACCTCCTCGAGCGAGTCACCTTCATGCTCGGCCACCTCCCCGTCCTCGAGAAAATCGAGGTTATGCCTGGCACGAGGAAGGTGATTGACCGTATAATGGAAGTGTTAAAAAACGCCGCATCCTTGATTGCAGCGTACAGGAAACAAAACGTTATCGCGAGGAGGCTTAGTCTGACGAACAGGGACAAGTTTATGCAGTGCGCAGACGGCGTCAATGCTTGCTGCAGTGATCTGCTCATGAGCTTGCAAATACACCAGAGCAAACAAATGGAGACACTCCTGCAGCGCGGAGTCCCCATTGACGACGAGGATATGGCCGCGCGGACGTTCGTGGAGGCTCATGGAGGCAGTGTGGATGCTGTAATGCACGATAGGGAGCTCGTGAAGGAGTTTGCTCAGCAGCAGCATCTAGTAATGGACGACTCAGTGATGGACCAGTTGAGTGCAAATATCGCGGATTCGGTGCAGCAGAACCACGAGAGGCTCGAGGGAATCTTGAAAGAGAATGTCAATACCGCCATTACCGATGGTCTCAAGAATATACTAGCAGAACTCAACGCTGCAGAAGCGGAACAGAAATTCACTTGCGTTCAATGCGAGAGCCAATTCACACATTACACTAACGGACCCAAGGCCTGCTCCTTTCATCAAGCAGAATACGACTCCTGGACGAAGCAATACCCATGTTGCAGTACAAATCATCCCTGTCAGTTTGGTACTCACCGGTCCAAGCACCATTGCGATTACCCGTACGGAGCATTCTTTCCCCGTACGAGGGCTGTAACCAACTACGTCGACACTCAAGATGAGTGGGCTTCTGTCGAAGATACCAATCTTGAAACAGATGCTGTTCAGAAAGCGTCTGTTGGTCAACTTTTGAGATGGGTCTCTCGAGGCGCGAGTTTAAAAGATAACACACTCCTTGTCATCGTTGGGAGGGTGTGGTACACCTATCCTTATTATTTCAACACATTTACTGCTAAAGATCTGGAAGACATCGCGATATCTGTCAAAATTTCAAAGCGGACGCTCATTTTCCGAACCGATAAAGGAGTCGACGAGTTTGCGATGGCGGAATGGGTATTATCCGTCTCGGGAAAGATCACGGGTGTCAGGCTAACGGCAAAAACTGCAACTTCAACTAACCCTTTCGTTCGGGTTTGTCCTATCGACTTGTCAACATGCACAAAATCTGGCGATGTACTTAACCTTTCCGAAGGTGGTATGCGGTCCTATACTCCCGCTTCCTCCTATACCCTCCCTCCCGTAGTCCGATATGGAGCCACATTGAAAGATACTCCAAGTCGAGCTGTCAGAACGAATTTCAAGACCCGAACGTCGTCGTCGTTACGTCTTGTTATGAAAACGCTTTCTGATCCACCACTTTCAGCAAATCCGCAACTCGCTAGCACAGAAGTGGATCACTTTGAAGGCAAAGTCAGCGTGTTCAATAACAATCCTCCTTCGACTACAAACCCCGTCCCTATCACAGTTGCTTCAGTCAGGGCTCAGTACCGTTTCATTGGGGAATCAACATACAAACCTGTAGAGGGATTTAAATTTCTTCATTCTCAGGGGGACTTGCCTGTGTCTGTTGATCCTCGTCAGACCTGGACAATCGATTTCCAAGTGTCAGTCCCTCGTACGGAAGAAGACAAAAAACTGGAAGTGAGGTGGTGGAATCGGGCTTTCGGAGCGAGGAAGCGACCGTTGCGCATTAAGCTAATATTAGAAGAAATAGAGGGCGAGGAGGCAAGTTTGGTGCTGGAGTACGTTTTTCAACCATATAAACTCGAGAAGGAAGGCGAGAAGGATCTGGGATTTTTCTTTTTCGATAATCCAGAAACGCTGGATCGATGTCATGTGCATGTCCAGAAAGTTGAGGATAGTGGTAGCGGGGTGGACGCTGGAGTGGTTAGAATTGCGGGATCTGAGTTGAGTGTGAAGAAACTACACCAGGTTGTCTACAAGGCGCTCAAAACCGGGAAGACTGAAGTAAATCTGGAAATTGGGCAAGAGAAAAATGGCGGGGAATGGGAGTGGAGTGCCTGGGCCCTCATCGATATCTCCTGCCGTCGTGTCTACGCATTCAAAATTATTCTCAAGGAGGGACACAAAGTCGAGGAATCAATGAAAAGGCTTGGGTGCATTGGATACGCTCTTTGCCCGCATTATGGTGAGACGGTAGTGGGAAAAACGAGGCCAGTGAGTTATGCGACAGAATTGGTGAAGCTGGAGAAGTTGAAGCGGTCTACGGAAGAGGACTTACCCCAAGATGACATTGTGGACGAATTCAAGCCTCCTATTCCACCCAAACCCGTTGCTTCTAATCTCAATGGTGTTAATGGGATTTCGGGCAGTCATCCTGGTGATGGTCCGCCGATGGCAATTCCTGCAGAACTGGGCAATCGGTTGGCATCGATTGATGCTAACCTTACAAGAATTGCTGATGCTCTCGAGTTGCTTGTTGTAGCATTGGGTCCGGCCGTCTCACGAAGCAGGTAGAGAATGTGAATGTGATAATTGTCCAATAGTTGTAATGTTACTCCATACTTGGGGGATCATCTAGTATCCATGCATTCTCTTTGACCAATTTCTCTCGCTCGAGGAGGTATTTGCCTGGTTTAAACAGTCGACAGAAGTTTTGATGGTGTAGTACTAGGAACTTGCCTTCTTTGTACTTCTGTGGGTCGTCAGCAGCTTTATGATAAAACCATCCAAGTCGTTCATTGCAACGAAGGCAGAATACATCTGCAACTGTATGCACTCCAGTCCTGTAGGTGAGCTTTCAGTCATTTGCGATGAATAAGTCTGGAAACAGGATAGCGAACAACAACGATCGATCTTCTTTCGGTCCAATCTTGACATTTGCAGAAGAGTGCATAAGACTTAAACAAGTCTATAAGAATAATTCGTTCATAAAAGACGCATGTATATGAATACGCACAATCCCCTTCCCTCTCTCCCAGAAAATGCTTTACTAATCAATTCGTCCTGCAAAACCTTGACAGATTCCTATGAGTGGCTCAAACTACCGAAGGAATTGAGACGGACAATGACTGCAGAACAGGTCGAACATATATAGTTTGGGAGACCATTATATGGATGGACCACATGGGATTTGGTATTAGACGTCGGTGTCAAGGTGTTTGTGATCATGGCTATAGACAGAGTGGAGAGTAGTCGATCTAATCTTGGCGAAGCTTACGTAAGTTTCACCATACGAAGTTAACCAAGCTTCTAGAGATCCAACATGTTTGCTGGTGAGCTACCTCACGAGGTCGTCGTGTCTATCCAACGCGTCCTCGAGATTCAACCGGCTGAAGAGGTAGACCGTTTGGACGGGCTTTCAGAAAGATTCAACGCTGTTGAAATACTCAATGATTTCTTCCCCGACGGTGCGTCATCACCCTGGTTCAAGTTAGCGACGTGCTGACAATTTCGTGCAGAGGCATCGCTTTTTCATATAGATGCTGTAAGCTCGCGGCTTTTGGAAACACAGGAGGAACTGCAGAGGGAAATCGACTCTCTTCAGGCTGAGCTGAGAGTGAGCCAGGACCCTGAAAAAATGCTGGTCATTCAGGAAATGATATCTGTTAGTGGTCGTGGTGCACTTTGTCTTCTATTTTCTTTGCTTATACTTCTACAGGACTTACTCGGTCAAATGAGCCTCATTAGAGAAAAGGCTACTGAGTCTGAAGCTGTCGTACGGGATATCACTAAGGACATCCAAGTTTTGGATTTAGCTAAGAAAAATTTGATCACGAGCATGACGGGGATGAAAAGATTGCAAATGCTAGGTAAGTGGAGTTGATTTTTCGAGAGCGCCAATTAAAACTGAGGTCGACGACAGTCAATGCCTTGACACAACTCGAAGATCTTATTCAGGAGAAGAAGTATGCGGAGGTGGCGAAGACATTAGCGGTTAGTTTATGATACCCCTTTCGTTAACTTGCCACTCAACGCCAAGTAGGCTGTCAAGGAAATCTCAATGACTTTCAGATCGTATACTGCCGTCACCCGAATAAATCGTTTATGGAAGCGCATCAACGAAATTCAGCAACAACTAAAGTCACAGTTAGACAGCGATTTTGATGATTTGTAGGTCTCTTTTGTTTCTTACGACTTTGTGATATTTATTTACCATGATGTAAAGCTACCTTCAAGACCCTAACAAACAAGTCAAACCAGCCCTCATGGTCGAAGCATGCCGAGTAGTTGACATTCTTGGACCAGATGTCAGGTCACACCACACTGAACGATTCGTTGCTCTTGAATTGAAAGAATACCGACGAATATTCCGGACCAATGACGAGGCTGGCCAACTTGATAACCTTTCCAGACGGTTTGCGTGGTTTAAAAGGTTGCTGCAAGCACATGAAATCGAACAAGGAAAGGTATTCCCCACAGAATGGAGAGTTAGCTGGCACCTACTCGCGAAATTTATCGAAATCTCTCGGTTTGTTCTTATCTGTCTATCTGAGGTAAAGCGCTAACGTCTATTTTCCGCTTCGCAGAGACGATGTAACCACCCTCCTTACAAAAGCAGGTTCAAATCTTACTGTTAAGTCCCTACTTGACAATTTGGCTATCACTATCGAATTCGAGCAATCTATGAGCAAGAAGTGGGCTACACCGGTACGTTTTGTAACGATCTCATCTTGAAGATACCTTGTTGAGTTACCGCAGCTGAAGGACATTCTGAAATCCACCGACAATCCTCATTCCGAACCAGGAAAGCCAATCTCCATGGCATTTGAGTCTCACATGAACATCTTCATCGATGCACAGGACAAGTAATTTGAATCCACCCCTCTCATTATTCCAAATTCATGTGTTTTCAGAGTTCTCGCTGATATTTTAGCACCTCATCGCAAGGGAAAACTGGGCAAAACGCAACCACAACAACCTCGCTCATCAACGGAAACAGCTGAAGACAGCAATTCTTCGTCGATGACAGTCTTGCCTTCGTCAACAGATCTGTTTTACTTCTATGGGCAGATTCTTGAACAGTGCGCCAAGTTATCTACCGGTCAACCGTTGTTTGATCTATCCACGCTGTTCAAAAAATGGTTGCGTATTTATGCAGGCAAGCTCTTATTCTCTTCTGTCTCTATTTCTCACTTATCTGACTAGAGGAGGTTCTTGCTATCAACGTGAAGCGGTAAGTGTTCCCAACGTAAAGTCCATAAGACTAACACTCATTTTCTCGAAAGACCTGTCGTCTCCACGCGTAAATCGACGGAAACGGGAATTGATACAGAAATGATAAAGCAAACTTGTCTTCTTATCAACACTGCAGATTATTGCCAGGCTACTGCACTCGAGGTAGGATTGAGATCTATCAAGCAAAAATCCCTGACTCATTGGCCGCCAGTTGGAAGAAAAATATAGAGAAAAGATTAATCCTGAATTTAGGGAAAAGATCAATTTCCAGGCGGAATGCGACCTTTTTGTCAGGTAATGTCAATGCCCGCTTACAACACCGGCTTCTCAACTATCTTTATTTGTAGTTCGATTTCAACCGCCATCAACGTCATTCTCCGCGAATTCGAAAGCAATTGCGAACCTGCTTTCAATACATTAAGCCGAATGTCGTGGCCTACCATAAACCAAGTTAGCGGGCAGTCACCTTATGCCTCCGATCTTGTCAAGGCAGCAGAGCAGGTTGTCGAACTCATTA
>Ga0307507_10012157_pt1 | contig 10686 bp, 3 predicted proteins | sample 7_EM_MG_FD_207223 | JGI IMG/M metagenome (GOLD analysis project Ga0307507, IMG submission 207223) | Populus trichocarpa ectomycorrhiza microbial communities from riparian zone in the Pacific Northwest, United States - 7_EM | ecosystem: Host-associated > Plants > Roots > Unclassified | place... | reverse complement strand
CCTAGGGCTAAGTTTCGTGCTTTTAGGATTATTTGTTATTAGAATTAATTATAAGGGTTATCTTCTAACTAAGAAAGGTCTTACAAACGGCGTATTAGGCTATTAGGCTTAGTACCTTATACTCCTAGCCTATATATAATTTTAAAGTTAAAATTGGAGAGAAATTAATTCTAGTGTACTTAGTATTAATTTAGTTGCTTTATAGTTATAAAGTACTTAAGGTTATAGTAATCCGTAAGAACTTTAGTTAGCTAGTTAGGTTCTACTAAGGAAAGTTTTAGTTAAAAAAATTTAAACGCTTATATAATTGTAAGAAGTTCTTTATTATAGATCTTATAGTTATACTCTTATAGTATAAGCTTAGATAAGTAGAATGTGACTAGGTAGAGAAGGCTGTTATTGCCTATCTAAAAAAGGATGCCTGCGTTAACGTAGTCTAAGGAGTTAGTTTTAAGGTAGAGTTACCGTTTTAGTATAAAGTAAGCTAGGATAGGTGCTTTAGTAAAAGCATCTTTAAGGTTTTAAAACGCCTTTTTATATTTAGGCGTTTAGGTAAAATATAGGTGTATTTTTCTTCCTTTTATAGGAAGACCCTTTATTTATATTATTATTATAAGTAATACTATAACGCCTAAGAAGTTATGTATAAATTTTTAATAGAAGTTAGCGAGACTAAGGAAGGCTTATATATCCTTAACACAGTTAAGGGTTTGCTATTTAGTAATTATTTATACCTTCTTAGGGTCTATATAGATACCCTTAATAGTAATAATTAGTTTAAGGTATTTTACTTTTATAACTAAGAATTTATACTTCTTTAAATTAATATAAAGTCCTATGTCTCTAAGGCGCTATAGGACCTTTTAAATATGCTTAGTATACTTAGAAGGATTATTACTATAAATAAGTATATTGTTAAGGTACATAGAGTAGAAGTTATTAAGGTAGTCCTATAAGGCGTTATTAATATAGCTTTAGAAGCTGTTTGGGCCGTTATATACGCTAAAGGGCATAACAGTATATTTAAATTGGCTAAAGCGTAATATGAATATGGTTTTCTATTTATTACCTTCCTGTATTTAAAGGCGGTTAAAGGCGGCAATAATATTAAGCTTAGTATAGATTTTGGCTTAGTTAAGCCATTTAAGAGTCTTATGTATAAGCGGTATAGGGTATTAGTTTTTAATTATAATAGCGTTAAGTCCTTTATAGTTAACGTAGAATTAAATACCTCCTCCTAGCTTCTTAGTAAGGAGGATAGGGGTAGTTACTAGAAATATACTAGGGTAAATAAACCCTTTATTAAGGTGCTTATTAATATACTTTTTAATAACTAGAAGTTCGTTTTTTAATATTAGATAGGGTCTCTTATAGAGTAGCATTTTTCCTTTTTTAATATTAATGGCGTGGTTATTAGGTTAATATAGGGGGAGTATATCTGCGCTCTTTTATAAGCACATATTAATAAAGTTATAGTACCTTTTAGGGAGGAGATTATGGAGTTCCTTATTAGTAAGTCCTTTTTTAAGCTTTATAAACTTTTTAAAGTCTAAAGGTAAGAGTCTATAAAGTTCTACGGGGGTATTATTTTTTAGGAGGTCGGCTATATCTATTCTATTACTATAGAGGACGTAGTCCTAATCTTTATTAAGCTTATATAGTTATAATTAGGAGGCTATAGTAATGGTCCAGCCTTTTCTATATGCTATATAGTAGAAGGCCGCGGCACTTATATAGTAGTAGTTAGTTATAGGTAGGGTAATAAGGGGTTCCTTAGGTTAGTATTCTAAGGAGTAAATAAAGGTGGCTAGGCTATGCCCTAGGCAAGTCTCTCTATAGTATTTAGAGTTAAAGGTTGCTTCTCTCTTTTTCTAGTTAATAGTGGGGTTGTGTTATTTAAGCTAGTTTATTTTAAGGATAATAGGGTAGTTAGTAAGTAGTATAATATAGGCCTAGAGTTTTTCCTAGTGCCCGTTTATATCTAGGTAGAGTTATACTATATAGGTAATCTTCTATATAGTAAAACTACTATTAGCGAGTTATAGGGCGCGGGCTTTGGTGAGGGGTAAGGTAGGTAGATTATAAGTACGCATAAATTAGGTATCTATAAATTTATTAATAGCTCCGTAATTAATTATAGAACGGCTTTTATATTGTTTTTTAGTAGTAATTCCTATTATAGGTAAAACTGTTTATTTCCGTCTATTTATCTTTACTAAGTTATTTATTAAGCAGGCCGATATATAGATCCCCTTATTATTAGGGCGTTCTAACCTATGACTTAAGGCTAGAACTTAGCGTTTTCTATTTCTATATCTAACTCTACTACTATTACTGCGTTTTTGTCTTATACGGTAGTGGCATATAGTGCTGTATTTAGTGTTTAAGGTATAGGGTTAGGTGTTAGACAGCGGCTATTAAATCTAGCTATTAGGCAGTTTAGGCTATAGCTATAGTAGCCTTCTTAATAGTATCTATAGTAACGCCGTAGCTTCTAAAGTAGCTCGCGCTCTCCGTCTAGTAGCTTCTATAGAAATGTTAGTATAAAGAGGTTAATATTAGGACTAGTAGTGTTACTTAGGGTAGTAGGCGTTAGTGGTTTAGTAGGTCCGGAGGGCTTCTATAGGGAGGTCTTTAGGTAGGGGTTTGCAGTAGTAATCTAATTTAGCTATTATTTAATCTTCTATAGGGCTACTACTATATTATAAATATCGTTATAATTGTAGCTGGTGGCTGCGTGACTAAAGTAATAAGTTACTTTTTTAAGAAGATCTTCCTGGTCTTTAGTATTATCTTAGGTAAGAACTCTAGTATATTTCTAAAATTTAATATAGAACTTATTAAATAATTTAGTAGGGCTTATCTTTAGGGCACGTAGTTTAGCTTAACTAGTAGCCACTAGGTTATAGTTACGGTATATTTAGTTAAGGTTATTAAGGACTTTTTAGTAGGACTGCCACCTTTAGGGACTACTAGTTTCCTATTAAGCGAAGAGCCTATTAAATGGAATATCCTTTATTCGTTTAATAATATAGCCAATTTTAGTATCTTTTATAGAGAAAAGGCAGGCGCTTTAAGTTAGTTTTTTACGGATTTATATTTTCTAGTAGCTATATTTCTTATAGTCGCCCTAAAAGATTAGGGGATTAGGGTAGTATATATTAGACCCTATAGTAGCAGTCTAGGTTTAATTATTATAGCTTTTATTATTGCTATTATAGTAGGGGTTCCTATTAGGTAAAGCTACTTAGCACTAACCCTTTATTAAGCGTTAAGTAGGTAAGGTTGCCAGGGGTATAAAGACTTAGGTGGCGTTATATATAGTAAAGAGGTGTCTAGTATTATTATAAATATGCTTATTAAGTTAAGATTATAGGTATTTAATTATACCCTCTCTTTTAGTAACTATAGTAATAAGTATAATCTTAGCCTTCTTTAGTTGTTAAACGTCGCGTTTAGACATATAGAGGTTATCTTTAATCTCTTAATATATATTATTAGCGAGCGCCTTATAAGCTTATAGGTCTTAGATAATATTATAATCTTAGGCGGTACGCATCTTAGCTTATATAAGCTTTAAATAATAGTTCTATAGAAGGTGGTAGTATTTATTAGGTTCTTATACTACTATTTTTATAAATATCTCGGCTTCTCGTATCTTAATTTTTATAGGTAGTAGCCCTTTGGCTTATTTATCTATAGTTATATAGTTAATAAAGGATAAGACATTGTTAATATCCACCTTATTAAGGTTATTGTAGTCTTTTAAGCTACTAGGATTCCCTTTAGGGATTAAAGCTAGGGCTAATAAATTAAATCCTTCTGGGATTAATTGGTGCCGTGGGTTTAGTATAGGTATTGGATTGTTCTTTAAGTTTAATATAGTGGCTAGTAAGGGATTTTGTCTTACTATTATTGATTTTTTAAAAGTACAAAGTGAGGTAACTTGTGGATATGCTGCTTCTAGCAGCGCCTATAGTATTGCAGAGACGTAGAATTGGTTATAGGCTGGGCGTTAGTAATAAAAAAGGCGCAACGTAATATTACGGGATGGGGTTAATGGTAGCTAAACGTATATATTTAAGGAGTCTATAAGACGTTGCGCGATCGATCGTAAGGGTTAAGAGCGTAAGGAGGTAATATACCCACGCGTAGCTGACATAAGCTATACGCGAGGTATATATGAGAGCACGGGGCTCTCCTCTAGAGGCCCCTACGGTTGGGTTCCGTGATAATTAAGTAGTAAGCTAGTACTAGCAGTTATTTAATTGCTTAGTTCTTTATAAATATTACTCCTTCCGTCTTATAAAGTGATAGATGCTATATCTAATAGTATTATAATACCCGTTACTAAACCGCGTTTTATAGTAGTCTTAGTCTTTACTTCTATTATATTATTAAGGTTTAAGCGCCCCTAGTTAGCCTCTTTTTCTTCCTTATTACTATTAATTAATATATACTCCGACTCCATTATTATAGTTACTAATCTTTATCTGTATATTGCTATAATATCTTAATCTAGATTATAGAGTTAATACTATTTTTTATCTAACTCTTTAGTTCCTTTAAGTCTTCTTAACTTTGGCTCCTATAGCTAATAGCTTACGCCATACTTGGCGTCCTTATAAATTTAGTATGCGTTATTATAATAAAACGCAAAGTGTCTAATAGAACACTTCTTAGTCCTATATAATGTCCCTATATTCGCGTTATTATACTCTAACAACCTAGTGCCCTTTACTGCATAGTTACCCTAACTACCTCTATAATCTCTAGCAAAATAACCCTCTTTTCCAAAATTTATATAAACTCCTTTTTTAAACCATTTTTCTTATTATAGAGTCCGCCTAAACATCTTTTACTATTAAGATCCCTGATTTAGCCTCTGCTCCTTAATCCTATAATTACTTAATCCTTAACCTCTAGGTTTCTATAGTTTCTTATTCTACCTTCTAGATTCTTTAGTGCTATTTAAGTCTATTAGTTCTGGCCTACTATTCTATAGTTTATAACTTTGCATCTATTACTGTGTACTTTACGCCTTATATAACTATAAAACTCTATCTTACCCTTTTTTAGCTTGTTCCCTTTAATTGATCCTATTATTAATCTTAATTAATTAATCTACTAACTCCTTTAGAGTTTCCGCATCTTTTATTAGGATAATTATATCCTAGACTTTAGCCTTAAGTCCCTATTTATACTATACTATAAGCGCCTTATTATTCTACTTAACCTACATTACAAGTATCTAAAACTATATTATATACTTAATTGCTAAAGTGTATTATACTAAGTTTTAAAGCTTTTGTTCTGCTATAGTTATTACTTTTAAGTTGCTAAATATCTATATTAACCTTTCTGCGAACCCGTTCTAGTTAGTAAATATATACTATACTTCTTGGTTAGTAGTTATTATTCTATTTATTTGGATTTTAGTAAAGTAAGGTTTAAACTACTTAAGTGCTCTTCCGGTTAAGAATAACCCTATATATACCACTTAGTCCATAGGTGTTACTAACTTTACTCCCTTCTATATAACCTTAAAGTGCATTTACATAAGGAACCCTTTAAGTTTTAACCTTTCTCCTAAGAATTGTTTAGTAGATAGTAACTTAACCTTTGCTGCTCTAATTCCATTAAGTCTTTCTTTAAGTATTTAATTGTTATCTATTATTTAATTAACTATTTCCTATAACTAACCCATTGTAACTAGCTGCAAATCTATATCCCTTATACTGGTGTCTCCTCCTAACCCTAGGGTTGTAGCTACTATAGATGGCGTCATGACTAGTGCTTTTAGTGGCATATTATTTGACTTTATTAATATTATAACTAGGTAGTAAATATATAACGAAGCCTTATGGGAAATACTATGGTAAACTTGCTAATAGGCTAGGTATATAGGTAAACAGAAAGTTAATAATATAGTAAGTATAAATAATAACTGGTGGAGTGGTTGCCTAATAGATTAACTCTAATTATATTCTAAGATTTACTACAAAGAAAGGAACTACCTAGGTAGGGACTGTGGGTTCTTAAATACACAACCATACGCCTAAGAAAGTCCTTGCTCCGCCTACTCTATCTACTCTATTTACTCTATTATAGATTTTATAGATTACACAGATTACATAGATTATATTACGTGACCTTGGTTACCATTCCCTATTATATAGTTCTACCGGATCTATCCTAGACCATGCCCTTATTAACTAACTAGCTTCTTCCAACTCCTCTCCTAGTAGTTATAACATTATACTTAAAGCGTCTGTAACACCTTTACTTAGGGCGCCTCCTTTTAAAGGTATAGATAGTATACTCCGCTATAGTCTAGCTGGTAATCTTATATAGATATAGCACTTAGTATTTACTACTAGAGTAGATAAAGCCTAAAGAGATAAGTAAAACTAAGCTATACTAGCTAGGTATAGTATAAAACCTATACCTCTGTACTATTGTGGGGGTATATAAATTAATACTAATAGTAGTACTAGAATATAAGATAGGGTTTCTACTTCTCTAAATATACCTTAAGGAGCTAATTATAGCCTATATAGAGAGGATATAAAAAGGACTAGTAAGAGTATATTAAAAGGGAGTGTAATACTATATAGGCTATAATAGCCTACTAGCTTTATCCTAGAATAAAGCTATTAATATAGCCTACTAGATAGAATATGCTTAAGAAGATAGTAGCTACTATTTTAGGAATAAATATAAAGCTAATAGACCTATTTAAAGTATAATATAGAAAGGGTAAAAGGGCTAAGTATAAGAGGTGTTTAAGAAGTGGTGGAAAATGGAGTAGGAAAAGTACTAAAGTATACCTACCTACTATATAACAGTCTAGGCTAAGCTATAGAGTATTTTTAAATGCTATATAAGGCTTACTAAGATAAAGAGTATAATTAATATACTGCTTAGAACTAAGTATATAGGGCTTAATAGATACCTTACTAATAAAGAGTATTAGGGTACCTAACTCTAGCCTACCTATATAGCTATAACTAATAATTAATAATATTTACCTAAGAAGTATATTAACTATAAGGCAGACTATAAGGCATAGAGTAGAGTATATAGCATTAAGTGGATATAGTAGGAGAAGGCCATAGTAATTAGGACCTTTATACTAATATACTACACTAGTACCTATAAGGCGCCTATAAGCAGGTAGTAATTATAATTATAGTATAAGATTACTATTAAAGAGGCTTTATAATAAGCTAAGAAAGGAAGCTAAAGGAAACAGCTATATAGGTAGAGAAGGGCCCTTAAAAGGTTAGTTAGCTATAAATGATTAACTATTTTAGGAGGAAAAAGGGCTAAAAGACCCTCTAATTAATACTTTAAATAGTATTAAATAGTAGTATATATACCCTAATTTAAGTCCTAGTAACTTAGGAGCCCCTATTAAGTATAGAGCTTAATATATAGGTAGAAGTAGAAGCCTAGATCTAAGAGAGGTGTTTATAGGTATTTAAACTATATTATAAGAGAGTATATAAATATTAAAGGGTACTAACTTAGCTAACTTAGAGGCTAATATAGACCTTTTATACTAGGACACTAAAAACTACTTATAATTATATAGTATAATATTAATAATAGTAGGAATAGTGTGCTGCTTTACTTCCTATAGAAGGTAGAGTGGGCAGACTCTTAGCTAGATATACTAGCAATTTAGGAGCTATAGTAGAAGAATTAAGGAAATATAATATATACTATAAAGTCCTACTACTTAGTATATGCAGGACTTAGTAATATAAGGGTCTGTTTTTATATAAATAAGGCTATTAATATAAATAAGTAGGCGCCTATATACTACTTAATAGATATATATATAATTAAGATAGAGGGCTATAAGCAGACTATATAGATTTACAACATTTATAATCTCTAATAAATAAATAGTAGCCTCTATATACTACTAGAGCTGCTAAAGGCTAAAGGAGAATATATACTATTAGGAGATTTTAATTTATACTACCCCTTTTATAAGGGTATATTAGTAATAAGTGTAGATAATATAGTAGACAACCTTATCTATGCTATAAAGGTAGCTGGCCTAAGCCTAACTACTAAGGTAAGTATAAAGATATAGGTAAATGGTATGTTAAGGAGCATACTAGACTCGTTATTTACCTCCTCTTAAATTACTAATAGGCTACTATAGAGTTAAAGGTAGGACTACTAGTATATAGGGTTTAACTTTTTTTAATTACTATAGAGGTAGATATAAAAGCAATAAATGGATATTTACTACCTAGAAAACTGCTGTTACGATAACGAAGTATTACATGCAAATACTAGATGAACAAGCATCAGATTCGTGGAATTAATAGCTACATACGGCTGTCGTGGAGACTTAAGAGGATTGCTAGAGAGCTCAACAAGAATGTAGCTGCGGGCGAATCTATATAGGGGTAACCGGGGCGGATAAACTAGCTGCCGAGCGATATTAAATAAGGAAGGAAACAAATAAACAAAGAATAAATCCCATGACGCCAGCTACGCGCACCGCGTAGTGTATATAATGGGCAGTTCCGTGACAACTGCTATAGAAGAAGGCTAGTTAGAAGGTAGTATAGAGTAAGCTAGAAGGCAGGCTCTAACCTCTATATAGTTTTCTATATAATATAAGAGATAAACTGAATACACTATTAGAGGTTATATACTAGGTAATAAAAAATACTATAGTAAATATAGTACTTAATATATAGTCCTTGCTATAAGCCTTTAAAGTATAGTTAGAGGAATATATAGAGGAGGTAAAAAAAACTTAGTACACCTTCTAGGCGTAAAAGGCCTCTTAGTTAATGCCTAACTAGATTAATTATAGAGTTATATATAATAAGAAGAAAAGGGCAGTTTAATAAGAGGCTAATAAGCTATAGAGATGGACTATTAAAAAGCTAATAAATAACCCTAATGGGGTATAGAGGATAGTAAAATAAATAAATATAGTAGATAGAAAGCTAAAGGCCCTACTATAGTTTTCTCCTATTAGTAGAGTAGAAAAAGAAACCCTATACTATAATAATAAGAAGAAGGCTACTATTCTTACAAAGTAGTTCTTTCTACTGTTAGTAGAGGTAGACCTTAGTAATATGCTAGGTTTTATATACCTAGAGCTATAAACTATAAAAGAAGAAGTTAAAGAGGAGGATATTATTATAGCTTTAAAGGGGCTTGCCCCTAATAAGGCCCTAAGTCTAAAGAAGATTACTAATTAATTCCTTAAGATATATAAAGAATAGCTAGCCCTAGTACTGGCTAAGCTCTTTAGTAGCTATATAATAATTTAATATTACCTAAAGCTATTTAAAGACCTTATTACAGTAGTCATTTAAAACTATAGAAGCCATTTATAACCATATTAAAGGCCTACTAGCTAATTATCCTACTTAATACTATTAGGAAGCTACTTAAGAGAATAGTAGCTAGCTAGATAGGAGTAAGGCTAGAGTGCTTAATATAGATAGTATTACAGCTACTAACCTAATAGATATATATAGTGTGGAGGAATAACCTAAACCCAGCAGCCTTACTGCTTAGCCTTAATATCTCTAGGGCTTTTAATTAAGTCTTTTATAAAAGAATAATCTATAATATAAAGGCCTAGGCTATACCCTATTAGATAGTATAATTTATAAAGCCCCTCCTTAAGAATTAAATAATAAGGCTCTTAATTAGAAGCTATATAATATAAATAATATAAATAAACACTAGTATGCCCTAGGGCTTAATACTATTGCTAATCCTATTTCTCTTTTTTACCTATATACTTCTACTAAAGCTATAAAAAGGCACTACTATAGTATTTAGGTTTGTTAATAACTTTAATATACTAATATATAGTAAGACTATAGAGCTTTAGAAAGGGCGTATAAAGCATATATAGTATGGGCACGCTAGTATAGGATAGTGTTTGCCCCTAAAAAGTATTACCTTATCTACTTTATAAGGAGCTATAAGAAGTTTAATATAAAGGTTATAGTTATTATATATATGGCTTTATAGAAGGCCTAGTTAGTAACCTATATATACTAGTAGTATAGGTTAACTTAAAGCTTAAATTGGGGTTATATATTAATATTATTAAGGTAAAAATAATTACCTAAATAGCCGCACTAACTTAGCTTATAGTCTCTACTTAGGGCACCTCCTTTTAAAAGGCATAGATAATATACTCTGCTATAGTTTAGCTAGTAATCTTATATAGATATAGTACCTAATACTTACTACTAGAGTAAATAAAGCCTAAAAAGATAAGTAAAACTAAGCTATACTAGCTAGGTATAGCGCAGAACCTATGTCTTTATACTATTAGAGGAGTATATAAATTAATATTAATAACAGTACTCTAGTATAAGATAGGGTTTCTACTGCTTTAAATATATCTTAAGGAGCTAACTATAGCCTATATGGAGAGGATATAGAAAGAACTAGTAAGAGAGTATATTAAGAGGGAGTATAATACTATATAGGCTATAATAGCCTACTAGATAGGATAAGCTTAAAAAAATAGTAGCTGCTATTTTGGGGATAAATATATAGTTAATAACCCTACTTAAAGTGTAGTATAAAAAGAGTAGAAGGGCTAAGGTATAAGAGGTATTTAAGAAGTAGTAGAAAAGGGAGTAGAAAAAGTACTAGAGTATACTTACCTACTATATATAG
>Ga0307507_10012156_pt1 | contig 10687 bp, 12 predicted proteins | sample 7_EM_MG_FD_207223 | JGI IMG/M metagenome (GOLD analysis project Ga0307507, IMG submission 207223) | Populus trichocarpa ectomycorrhiza microbial communities from riparian zone in the Pacific Northwest, United States - 7_EM | ecosystem: Host-associated > Plants > Roots > Unclassified | place... | reverse complement strand
ATGTCAGTGGAACCTATGTGGTACCTAAGAATACTGAAGAAGGGGATGCTACTTTGATAGATACATGGGAAGCAAACAATGCAAAGATCATTACTTGGATTAACAATTCTGTTGAGCTTTACATAGGTACGCAGTTGGCGAAGTATGAGACAACAAAGGAGGTTTGTGATCATCTGCAAAGGTTATTCACGCAATCAAATTTTGCAAAGCAGTATCAGTTAGAGAATGACATACGAGCTCTTCATCAGAAGAATATGAGTATTCATGAGTTCTATTTTGTCATGACAGATCTTTGGGATCAATTGGCTCTTACAGAATTAGCAGAATTAAAGACATGTGGTGCTTATATTGAGCGTAGAGAGCATCAATGATTGGTACAGTTTTTAACAACACTTCATAGTGATTTCGAAGGACTTAGAGGTTCAATACTGCATCGCTCTTCACTACCTTCTGTTGACTCGGTTATCAGTGAGTTATTGGCTGAAGAAATACATCTTCAGTCGTATTCTGAAAAGGGTATTCTTTCTACTTTGAATCCTTCTATACTAGCAGTACCCTCTAAGAAATTCTCCAATCACCACCATAAGCCTTACACAGGGGTTGGCTTCGACGAGTGCAGTTTCTATAAGCAGAAAGGTCATTGGAAGGCTCAGTGTCCTAAGTTGAGACAGCAGAATCAAGCCTGGCAGCCAGTCACAATCTAATGCTTATAGACCACCTCAGAATTACAAACCACCACACCACAATACCGCAGCAATAGCTTTTTTAGGCTCTATTACCGATCTTAGTACTTTGGCTGAGCAATTTCAAAAGTTTCTCTCCTTGCAGCCATAAGCAATGTCCGCTTCTTCTTTCATAGGTCAATTGCCTCATAGTTCCTCAGGTATGTCACATTCTGAATGGGTTTTGGATTCTGGTGCTTTAAATCATATGTCTCCAAATTCTTCATCTTTTACTTATGTTTCCCCTTCGTCATCCATTCCTGTTATGACTGCTGATGGTACTCTTATGCCCTTAGTAGGTGTTGGTTCTGTTGTCACACCTCACTTGTCTCTTCCTAATGTTTATCTTATTCCGAACCTTGCTTCTGTTGGTTAATTATGTGATTCTGGTGATTATTTAGTCATTTTTTCCTCTTCTTTTTGTTATGTACAGGATCTGCGGTCTCAAAAGCTGATTGAGACAGGCCGTAGGGAGAATGGACTATACATTTTGGATGAGTTAAAAGTATCAGTTTTTATTGTTGCTACTACTGTTGATTTGTCTTCTTTTCGTTTGAGCCCTTCATCTTCTAGTTTTTATTTATGGCATTTTTGTCTAGGACATGTTTCTTCTTTTCGTTTGAGATTTTTGGCATCCATAAGAGCTTTAAAAAATTTGAAAACTTGTGACATTTTTTATTGTAGTGGATGTAAACTGGCAAAAATTTTCGTTTTACCTTTTAATCGAAGTATTTTTGTTTCTTCTTCACCATTTGACTTGATTCATTCTGATGTATGGGGACCTTCTCCTGTTGCCATAAAATGAGGGTCTCAATATTATGTCTCATTTATTGATGATCATACTCGTTATTGTTAGGTTTATTTAATGAAATATCGTTCTAAATTCTTTGGTATATATGCAGCTTTTCGAGCTCTTGTCAAAAATCAACATTTTACTATGATCAAAACATAGGCACATTGTTGAAACTGCTCGTTCTCTCTTGTTGTCTATTTTTGTTCCTAGTGAGTTTTAGGGAGAAGTTGTCCTTACTGTTGTAAGTTTGATTAATACAATTATATCTTCTCATAGTTTGGGTCTATCTCTTTTTGAAAAGTTATATGGGTATGTCCCTGATTATTCCTCATTTAGAGTTTTTTGTTGTACTTGTTTCGTTCTTCGTCCTCGTGTAGAACGCAGTAAGTTATCCTCCCGATCCGTTATTTGTGTCTTTCTGGGTTATCGTTGTTTTGATCCAATAACTCAGAAACTTTATGTGTCTCGTCATGTTGTCTTTCTTGAGCATATACCTTTATTTTCTATTCCATCCACTACTCATAGCTTGACTAAACATGATCTTATTCGTATAGATCCCTTTTCTAAGGATTTTGGTAGTCATACCTCTCCCCATGTTCGACCAATTTATACTCATAAATCTGCAGGTACTGATACTTTACTCCCTGGCACACCTAAAGCTCTATTCTCATCTACAACCTCTCAAGCTTCATCTAAGATTGTGGATCCACCTCTACGTTAGTCCATCCACATTCGTAAGTCCATAAAACTACCAAATTTTTCTTATTCTTTATTCTTCATCATTTACTTCCTTTTTAGCTTCTATTCATTGTCTCTTTGAGCCCTCTTCCTACGAAGAGGCAATTCTTGATTCGTTTTGGCAGCAAGCTATGGATGAGAAACTTTCTACTTTGTATAAGATAGATACTTGGGATCTGATTCCTCTACCTCCTTGTAAGAGTGTTGTTGGTTGTCGTTGGGTGTATAAGATCAAGACAAATTCTGATGGGTCTCTTGAGCGATACAAAGCTAAGCTGGTTACAAAAGGATACTCTCAATAGTATGGTATGAACTATGAGGAGACATTTTTCCCTGTTGCAAAAATGACTACTATCCGTACTCTTATTGCCATAACTTCGATTCATCAGTGGCATATCTCTCAGCTTGATGTTAAAAATGCCTTCTTGAATGGAGATCTTCAAGAAGAAGTTTATATGGCACCCCCTCCTGGTATTTCACATGACTCTGGATATATTTGTAAGCTTAAGAAAGCATTATATGGTCTCAAACAAGCACATCGTGCTTGGTTTGAGAAATTCTCTATTATGATCTCGTCTCTTGGCTTTGTTTCTAGTAGTCATGATTCTGCTCTTTTTATTAAATGCACTGATGCAGGTCATATCATTCTTTCTTTATATGTTGATGACATGATTATTACTGGTGATCACATTGATGATACTTCAGTTTTGAAGACAGAGTTGGCTAGACAATTTGAAATGAATGATTAGGTTATTTTCGATAATTCATGGGTATTAAGGTAGCATACTCACCTAGAGGTTACCTTCTTTCTTAGTCGAAATATGTTGCAGATATTCTTAAGCGGACTAGACTTACTGATAACAAGACTATAGATACTTCTATTAAGGTTAACGCAATGTACTCTTCTTCTGATGGTTTACCTTTGATAGATCCTACTTTATATCATACTATTATTGGGAGCTTGATATATCTTACCATTACTCGTCCAGATATTGCATATGTTGTTCATGTTGTTAGTCAGTTTGTTGTTTCTCCTACTATTGTTCACTGGGTAGTTATTCTTCGTATTTTGCGATATCTTTGGGGTATAATTTTTGAGTCTTTTACTTTCATCCACCTCTTTCTTGGAGCTGCGTGCATACTTTGATGTTGATCATGGTAATGATCCTACAGATCGCAAGTCTGTTACCGGGTTTTGTATCTTTTTAGGTAATTCTCTTATTTATTGGAAGAGCAAGAAACAATTTATTGTTTCTCAATCATCCATCGAAGCAAAATATCGTGTCATGGCATCTACTATCAAAGAGATTGTTTAGTTATGTTGGTTACTTGTTGATATGGGAGTTTTATTTTCTCATCCTACTCCTATGTATTGTGACAACCAGAGTTCTATTCAGATTGCTCACAACTCGATTTTTCATGAGCGAACTAAGCACATTGAGATCAATTGTCATCTTACTCGTCATCATCTCAAGCATGGCACCATTACTTTGCCTTTTGTTTCTTCTTCCTTGCAAATTGCAGATTGCAGATTTCTTTACCAAGACGTATTTCATTTCTCGTTTTTGTTTTCTAGTTGGCAAACTCTCGATGCTTGTAGCTGCCGCATCGTGAGTCTGAGGGGAGATGTTAAATAATATTTATTTAGTCTTATTTATTAAGGGTAGAATAGTATTTTCAATTTAACCTATATATAATTTCTTTGTATTTAGGTTAACATTAAGCACTCATAATAAACATATTATAGAAAATTCTAATTTCTTTGTATTTAGGTTAACACTAAACACTCATAATAAACAAATTATTGAGAATTCTAATTTCTTTGTATTTAGGTTAACACTAAACACTTATAATAAACAAATTATTGAGAATTCTAATCTCCTTTTGTATTTCATCTTAATTATTTTAACACCTTCAACATGTTCCAAACCTTTGCACTTGCCTGGAGGCTGCAGTTGTATCCCGTGAAAAACATGTTAATGGCGACTGACCATACTCCCTCTATATATACTGGGACAAATTGACAAGTTTATCTCTCCGAGACCCTCCTCGTTCGATTCTGAATAGAAGAGAGCAAATGATATTGAATTTTAGCTCCTTGATTAAGGGCAAGACCTTTAAGCGAACATAAAAAACTTGTTTCGGTCATCTTTCTTAAACAAAGGGCAATTCATTCATGGTAAACTTCATCAATAAACCGTGACTTGTTTTCCTTGCCAACGCGTCTCCATATGCATCCAGACTTTCTCATCCATTTTCCCCACATAATGTTTCAGTGATTCAGGCTTCAAAAATGATACAAGAGCATCCCCGACACGCTTGTGATCTTGTCCACTGAGTTCTGCCAAACATTTATCCCCCAAAATCCTCGTCAAATTTTGTGTTTGGCTTTGGCGAGTGTGATGCTATCGCTGGTGAATATGAACTTGTTTTCAGCCTGGCCATACATGAAAACAGTTGGTTTGCCAAACAGACTTAGCTTTGATATTGGACCGTATTTTTGCCCTCTTCGTTGAAACCATTTTTCTGCAGTATTGGCTCTCATGGCACGCTGAAGTTGTAGGCTATATGGCCTGTTAAGGGAATTCCCAGTGAACCTGAAGGAACCTTCTTTGATGACCTTCTGCACCTGGTAAGCAGAAGGAAAATGGGTACAGGGAAGGTAAAAATGGTGAAAATGTATTCATTTCTGCAGATATGGAGTTGAAGTTAAGTGGGCATGTGACTTATATATGAGAATTATGAGGACAATTAAATTGCTTTTGGTCTTTGGGGTTGTAATTTGGCCATAATTGGCGATTAACCTATAAAAAATTGGTGGGACACATTTCTGGACCATAAAAATTGATTGATCTCTGCGGATGATGTGGAAATTTAGAGGTGTCAACTGTCCTAGGACAGGTACGAGGTTAGGTTGCAATCTAAATTTGGATCATAATTTGCAGTCAGCATTATAAGAAAATTGTCGTGGGACACGTTTTTGGCTGGTTTGACCTTGTATCAGAAACCCATGATATTGATCTTGCTCACGGTTATGAATATTATATTAACAGTGTTGTATTATTTGTTATTTTGTGCATTTGATTCCAATGCTTAGCACCAATCAATGCACGAAGACAGATGCTTTGCTGCCTTTGTCATCATGTGGTTTAAGATCGGCCATCAAATTTGATTCGTAAATTGTGAAAGTTAGAGCAGGTATATAGTACTGTGAAAGCAATATGTCTAGTTGGATTTGTTCCTAGTTCTTTTGTGTTGGTTTAACCTAGTGAATTTCTAGGGTTTTTCCAGTCTCTTCAATTTCCTCCTTGTCCTACATCAAATGAAGACTGTCCATGCAATAACCAAACCTAAAATAATAACTTTCTGGGCATATCCGAAGTCTGAAGTCTACTGGGTAAAATTTCACTCTTTCGTTTTTCTTCCTCTATTGCTTTTTGCAATGCTTCACATGAAGAAAGAGAAGACTGAAAAGATTTCCAAGGAAGTGAAAACTCTCCCACATGCAAGAGGTTAAGAGGTTTAAAAATTTACCTCTAATTCTTATCACTTTTTCCTCATCAGGTTTTCATTTACCAGTCAGTTCGAGGAGAAAGGGGAAACCTCATCAGGTTTTCATTTACCAGTCAGTGCGAGGAGAAAGGGGAAAGAGGGAAAATATTGAAAAGGTAAAATATTGAAAAGGTACTCAGCATGATGAAGAGAACGCCCCAACTGAGCCAGAAATCGGGTTGTACTTTACTCTTGAACAACATTTTGCCTCATACATTTAATAGCTTCAGCACACACTGGTACATTTAATAGCTTCAGCACACACTGGTACAAATCAGTTAAAAAATTTAAAATTCCTCGACACAAATATATGAGTTTCTACAATCTCAGTGCATCTATTGAAATCAGTTATATAAAAACCCTCAAAAGCCTTCACTCAGCCTTAGCTGGAATGTGGTTGCCACCAGTCGCGATTTTGTACAGGTAAAACAGAGTCATAAGAGCACTGCAAGAAAACACAACGGTAAGTGCATAGCTCATGAAATCAAAATAAATGATTCAATCAATAAAGGAAATCCCCGTTAATATGGTGATTATTAGATGGAGGGTTTCATAAAGTAAAAGATAACGCATAGTGGCATGATGCAATCGTGCACAATACAAAAGGATGGAAGAACTGAAATTTTGGGTGTAAACAAAAAAGAAACTTTAGCAACATGGCTTCTAGAATATTAGATCAAAGGTTTCACAAGGTTAATGGTAAGGCATAGTGGCATGATGCAATTACACACAATACAACAGCAGAACCAATATATTTTAGGGACTAGCACATGCTAGAAAAGATACTAAACAAGAGAGAGCTCAAAAGTTCTATGCCAATACCATGCCAGAACGGGGTTGGAATTTAGATTTCCAGACCAAAAATCAGATTGAATAGCTCTCGTTTGATTTATATTTCACAGAAAACACTAGAAAAATATTCAGCAAAGAGTACAATAGATAACCATTGAATATAAGAGGATGAAAAGTGAGATAAGATGTATACAAAATATAAGGCAAATCCATGAATTTTTGCATCTACTAATCAATTTTATGATAGGGGTATTGCACATATAATCAGAAAAGAAAGTAGCAGGAAGACGAAAGAGCATGATTTATCTTACCTGATACCAGCAACAATACCAGCAGGCATTATCTTAGAGGTTTGCATATAGCGTTGCCCCATCACAAATGTCAGTATGGCTGCACAAACTGTTTCAAAGGCACATGAATGAATGAATATAATTACAAATTTCCAGACTATTGGAAAACGATGAAGTAATATGAATACAGTTTGAGTAGTAAAGAGAAGGATGCGATGTTTTCTTCATTTTTAACAGTCCTAGTCAACAAAAAAAGATCAGGATCTGAAGCTTCGCAGATGAATATAAAGCATTTCTATCCTCCTCTTCGAAGATCAACAAAAACACCATAGTCTTGACATTCAGAATAGGGAAGAAAATCCAATTAACATTTCAGTCAAAATAAACTGTTAAATGGATATTTTCCCTTCTTGGATTCATATGACCATCAACAAACATACACTTGTACTAAAGGTCATTTTTTTCTGTTTTTCCGCACAATCGATTTTAACGCACAGATTAAACTTGAGAGTAGCTTAGTCCCTCTCATGGAAAATAACGGTCATTTCATTCACCCCGATCGACAAACCAACTTCTCTTCGTAATAGAGAACGCTCCAATCACCAAAAATACACAGAATGATTCAAGTTGAAAACAAAAACCCTTCAATCATCTTAAGCCCAAATGACTACTTCCACTACCCTTTCATCCCGTTCACAAACTAATGCTATTTTCTAGACATAGCATATATAATCACAAACCAAGAGGAACCTATTACAATAATAAATACCATCTCATCTAAATCAAAAAAGGAACCTTATTTACTCCATAAATACTTCAAGCCTTAAACACCATGCCCCTTTCTTTTAATAAGGAAATCCTCACACATACTGTCCGTATCCATTCAATTTTCCATCTTTCACTCATTCCTACTCATAGATTATCAAGATCAACACCATTTCAAACACATAACAAGTTAAATTACAGACACAATCAGGAACGTGAACAGCACCAAACCAAAAAGCTACAACCAAATGGAAGAAACAAAGAAAAGAAACAAAAGGGTCTTACCAGTTTCGATAGCCAAGCCAGGAAATGAATTCTTCCTCTTCTCAAAAGCTTTAAGACTCAAGTACCCAGCAAAGATAAGAACCAATCCAGTGCCAGCACCACCTCCCAATGATGCCATACTCCCTTTCTTCAAATACCCAATAACCCCTCCAATCACAAGAACCAAGCCATAAGGGATTGTGAAGCAGAAATCATGCATCTTTCTTGGTTTTCTTGATTTCCAAGATCGAAACTTTTTCTTCACAGATCAAGCAAAGAATGAGTATTTTTTCTGTTGGTCAACTGTTTGTGGTCGACCAGAAATGAAATGATTTTATTATTTTTGTTTCCTGATTTGCCCTGGGGACTGTCAAGGGAGTTATACAAAACGTGGTCGTTTTGTTAGTTCTAATTGTAAATGGAAAGTGGTGGGGGGACCATTTATCATTATCGGAGTGTGGTAAGCACGGTGGGAAGGAGTGAGTTACTGAGTTATTCGTGATCAAGTTTGGTTACTTGTTGCATTATGGTCCTTGTATTTTCATAGTAATGACAAATTGAACATTCTATAAAAACATTTTGCTTGTTGAGTTTCTCTAGTTTAAAAACAAAATTGAAAAAAATCTAAATTATTAAATCAACCCATGAATCATTCCAATCTATTATTTATATTATATTTTTTTATTTTTTTATTTTTTGTGCTGACTAGATTGGATTTAGTTAAGTCTACCGGATCATTAAAAATTCAGTCAAAAAATAAATCTTGAGAAATAAATTGAGTGCATCCAATCAAAGAGACTAAAAATGTAACAAAGTAGCAGAATATTGAGACACAAACAGGTCCAAATGAACAAAGTCTAATGGGTTTGGGGCAGACAAGAAAACAAAAGCAAAGCTTGCAGCAACCATGAACTTCCAGTGGTGAACAGAAAATAAAGAGCTGAAAAAAGAAAAAGAAAATGCAAGCACGTTTTAAAAATTTCTGTTAGAATGCTGAGTAAAAAAAGTTAAATTTTCTACAAAATAATTTAATTTAAATCAAAGAAATAGCATAACTTGAATAAAAATGGATAGAATATTTTAAAAATAGATGAGATTCATTAATTAAAAACATAGTTATAAAATCAAGAATGATTTGGTGGTAAGTAGATCCAAACTGATTTGATAGATAAATTTAGGATCTTCCGGTTCAAGTTAAAAAAGAAATAGAATAATAAATTGACTTAATTTGACTTAATTTGGGTAAAACCAGGTCAAAATATAATGATTTTAAAAAATAATTATCAAAATAATATTTTTTTTAAATTTTCTTAAAAAAATTAGATTAATCCTCATGAACCGTCAACCAAGCCTCATGCCAAATCAAATTTTAAAATTATAATTAAGAAATTTTGAAAGCTTAAGAGTCAAATTGATATCAATGCTAACATTAAAACTATATATACAAAAATATGGTTATTTTTAAAAATATTTTTTATTTAAAAATATATTATAATTAAAAAAAATTAATAAAAAATATATTTTTATTAATACATGAAAATATCAAAATAATATTAATTTAAAAAAGATTTAGTTTTTTTTTTGTTTTTTTATTTTGTTTTTTGAAAAGGAGTTATATTTCTAAGGTTTGCATGTAAGAGAACGTCGCAACTTTTCAGAGTACTCTAATGCTTGTTTGTTTTGGTAGCCGGATTCAAACCCCAACCCGAACCAACTCGTTATATTCAATCCTCAAATCTCTCCCCTCCGAAACCCCAAACGCTTCAAAAACCCTAATGGCAGCGCCAGGAACCCAATTGAAATCCAAGCGACCCACTTGTCCATCTTGCTCCAAACCCGCAAGTCTCTGTATCTGCATTCGAATCCAGAACCCGGGTCTTCAAAACAAGGTAAACATCACCATTCTCCAACACAGTCTAGAGAGAAAACACGCTCTTAATTCTGCAAGAATCGCAAGAGTAGGGCTTCAAAATGTCACTTTGAGCACTGTTTCTGATGTTAAATTTGATGCCAAGTTCATGATCCATTTGTTTGACCCGGGTCATGATTCGGGTTCGGGTCAAGATGGAGAAAAAAGTTCAGATTTTTATCAAGTTATGGATGATAAAGCTGATGAATTCGATGCCAGTCATGTAACTAAAGGTAGTAAAGAGCCAGTGATTACCTGTAGTGTAGGTAAATATGGAATTGTTACTAATATTAGTATTGGTAATGTATGGATGCCTCATGTTCAGTGGAAAAGAAGGCTAAGTTTTGATAAGATTTTGGCCTCAAAGGTGGCTGTTGATGATTTGGCAAAAGGGTTTGTTGTTAAAAAGTTGCAAAGGAGAAGGGTTGATGGGAGTGAAGAATTGGAAGAGGTAGAAGAGTTTGAAGTTGCGGTGCCTCCAGGGTCAGTGCTTTTATTTCCTAGCAAGAACGCATTGGATGTTGATGGTCTTAAAGCAATGGATTTTGAAGCGAAGAATTTGATTGTTTTAGATGGGACATGGTCAAAGGCAAGGAGAATGTATTGTGAGAATCCGTGGTTGAGGTTCTTGCCGCATTTGAAGTTGGACTTGGATAGGTTGAGTTTGTATAGTGAGGTTAGGCAACAACCAAAAGCTGGCTATTTGTCTACTATTGAGAGCATTGTTTATGCGTTGGAGGAAATAGGGGATTATCCTGAAGGCTTGGATAATCTATTGGGTGTTTTTGAGTCGATGGTTGGTGATCAAAGAAGATTTAGAAATGAGAGGCTGAGCAAGCTCTCTTCTGCATAATCATTCTGC
>Ga0307507_10012155_pt1 | contig 10687 bp, 3 predicted proteins | sample 7_EM_MG_FD_207223 | JGI IMG/M metagenome (GOLD analysis project Ga0307507, IMG submission 207223) | Populus trichocarpa ectomycorrhiza microbial communities from riparian zone in the Pacific Northwest, United States - 7_EM | ecosystem: Host-associated > Plants > Roots > Unclassified | place... | reverse complement strand
AAAATAAAATAAAAAACAAATATAGTGAAAAACAATCATGAAAAAAGAAGAAACAAGTGAAGCTAAGGAGAGAAATTTTTTTTTGTAAAGCATATTAATTAAAAAAAACTAAGAGGATAAAAGAAGAAAGAAGAAGAAGACATACCCGAGCATGGAGGAAAAGAGAAGGAGATGAGGAGAGAAAAGAAGAGAAAGAAATAGATATTGATGTTTTATACATATAGTGAAGAAGAAGAAGAAGTAGAAGAAAAAGAATTATAAGAAATGAGCCTATCTCTTGTGAAATAAGGGCATTCAAGTTTTTTATTGGGGCGTGTTAGCGACGGATTTACCGAAAAATAATTGAATATTAATATTTTTTAATTATTCCGTCGGTAATATTTAATTTAAATTTTCAATTTCATAAAAAGTTTTCAGAAACCGCCAACAATTACCCATTATTTTTCAATCCGTCGGTGATTCCGTCTGTAATATTTAAATGAAAATTTTAAATTAATTGAATTTTTTCAGAAAACCGCCAAATAACATCGACGACTTTTCAATCCGTCGGCGATTTTGTCCGTAAAGAACAACAATTAACAGTGCAATTGGAAGGTGAACAATTCTGGAGCTCTCTGGAAAATACCGACGGAAAATTCCATCGGTGATTCTCTTTGTTATTGACATGATGAACAATGTTCATAGTTTACCAACGGATTTACCAACGAAAAAAATTATGTCGGTAATTCCGTTGGTAAAAATGACACGTTATCATTTTTTTTTTGCTTTGTTTTAATTTTTTTCCCACGGTAATTCCCCCGGTATATACCGAGGGAATATTTCCGTCGGTAAAATCCCTCTGAAATTTTTCGACGGAAACATTCCCTCGGTATTTTCGTTTGTATTTATCGATTTTCCGGTAGTGTGTTCAACACAGTCTCATGGGATTATTTGGATAAGATCATAGGCTATATGGGGTTTGGAAGGAAATGGAGAGATATGATTTATGAATGTTTATCTTCTTCAAAACTTTCAAATCTTATTAACAGTTCTCCATCAAAGGAATTCTCAGTTCAGCGAGGTATTCGTCAAAGGGGTCCTCATTCTTATTTGATTTAGCTATTGAAGGTCTTTTGGTTCTTTTCCATAGGGCATCAATGAGAAATATTTTCAGAGGTTTACAATTGAAAGTAAGAGCTTTCCTCAATCATTTGTAATATGCAAATGACACCTTAGTCTTCATCCTTGCAAAGATTGATCAATTACTTCAAGTCAAAAGAATTCTGAGGTGGTTCACTTTAAGTTAAGGTCTTCACATTAACTTCCATAAGAACTCTATTATCAGAGTCAATATGAAAGATCGTTTTTGTATGAGCCTGGCTTCAACTATTTTTTACAAGATCGATTATCTTCCATGCACTTATCTTGGTATGCCATTGGGTGCAAATCCAAATCGCATCTCTAAGTGGAAGCCAATTATAGACAAATTTTATCGAAAACTAAGTTAGTGGCAAGGTAAGCTTTTAAGCATGGCTGGGTGTCTGAGCCTAATTAAGAGTGTTCTCAATTATCTGTCAATCTATTACATATCAGTTTTCTTGATGCCTCTATTCAACGACGTTTCTTTTGGTGTGGTTGTACTAAGTAGAGCTATTTTTGTAAGGTTCACTGGAGATTGGTAATGCATGCTAAAAAGCAAGGAGGTCTTGGTATAGGCTCTCTTATGTAAAAAAATAGAGCCTTGTCATTTAAATGGATATGAAGACTTTCTTTTCCAGGCTCTGGTTTATGAAAATATATTATTATTAACTTGTACAAACCAGCTTTTGAGAATGGGATCCCAACTTTCAGTAAGCATTTCTCTAAAATTTAGAGGGATATTATGTCCATTATTCAGATAGGTGACCATCACGCTTTCACACAACACTGTAAGTTTCTTGTGGGCAATGGTAGGTTATCATCCTTTTGGTTGGATAATTGGATTAGAGATATTCCTTTAAAATAGCCTTCCCCGGGTTATTTTTTTGTCTTCTTCTCAATTTTCTTTGGTTACTAATATGAGAAACTGGATTAACAGTAATTCGATATGGTCTTTACAATGGTGTTGCTCTATGTTTCAATTTGAGCTTGAGCAACTATTTCCCTTGTTATCCTTATTGGAAACAAAGATCATGCACTGTTTTAGGTCGGATAGGAAGATCTGGACTCTTAATACAAATGGTCTTTATACAGTACAATCTAGTTCCTATCTCTTGGATCAATTGCTTTATGGTGGTGTCCAACCTTTTCAGTCTTCAATATGGTTAAAAGACGCCCCCTAAAAGCTCAATTATTTCTTTGGCTACTTGTCCAAGATAAAGTCTTCACTCGTGATTTCTTGTTTCAGCATGATTTATTTTCCCTTCAGCAAGCTAAATGCATGTTTCGTAAAAGAAGTCTTGAAACTTCAAGCCATCTCTTCATTCAATATGTTTTTTCCTAGAAGTTATGGATAAAATTCCTATCTTGTCACCGGTTTGGATTGAAGGATCAGCTCTAATGGGATCTTTTCAGGGATAATAGAAGCTGATTTTCTAGTTTTTATCCATTATCTGGTCCCTGTTTTCTTCTTCCTATTGTAGATATCGTGCTTCTATATCTTCTTTACTTTCTCTTCCCTGTTATTGCCCTTTTTATTGTTTCATAGGCTATACTCTTTTTAGCTAAAATTTTAATAAAATCTTAATTATTATTTAAAAAACAAAGCACATGAGTTGCTTATGAGAAAAATCACTTTAAATTTCACAAATAAACTTTAGGTGTGTGTGTGAAAGACATAAAAAGTTAGTGTAGAATTTAATAAAACAAATTAATGTTACATTTCATTAATAATTTTTTTCATAAATTAAATTTTTTTGATAATTTAGTATATATGCATGAAGGAAATACTGGTGGAAAAATATAAGTAAATCCTTTTAAGCGATAAAGGAATAAGAAATTGTGTTTCAATAAAATATAAGAATAATTGTTTTATAGAGTTTTTCTAAGGAATTTTGCATTCAAGAATTAAGAAAGCAAAAGACTCTTCCACACTCTTAAAAGGATTGAACACTATAATTCAGATACATTTAGGTTATGAATACTAAGTATGATTCATGTTTAACTAACATGTGACCATGCTTAAGCTAGTGATACAAGTTCCATAAGATATTTTACATGAAATGGATTTTGATCTATATATTAGTTTTTTCAACATTGGTGGTAAAGCTATCTTACTTGTTTACTAAGAGAATGTTTGACACAACTTTTGCTTTTATTTTTATGTGCTTTTGGATTGAAAAGGCATTAAACTGATGCTTTTTTACTACTTTCTAATCGTTCTAACTTGTGACAATAACACCGGTACCAACTACACAACAACCTTCCAAAGTTCCTCCACGTAGACCTAACCTCTAGTAACACCTATTGGGAGCAACTCCATCATATCCCCTGTACCAGTAATGGCAGCTCCAACCTCCATTGAAAAAATTCCCTTTTGTCTCATTTCTTGGTCGAAATCAACTCTTCTAACCAAGCAACGACTATCACTGCAACACTTACAGCAGCTCCAAACAGTATAACACAATGACCATCAGCCTCCCCTCCACCATGACAACCACTCCAACTCATAAAGCATTAATCTCTCCTCCTCTAACCATATCCAACCGACGCTGCCCCCTTCCATGTTCAACCTCTTTCCCGCAACCACACGACCCTTAATATTTTTTTCTTTTTAACCAAACCAAATCACCCAAACTCTAAGCCAACAAGTCACAAACTCGACATTATTGTTAACCCCACTAACCTCTTCCACTAATCCACAACCTATACTATACCTTTTCTCCACCGATTGATTGTTGAAGTAACCAAGAAAGGAAAAAAAATAAAAAAATTAATTATACTAAGAGAAGAAAATAATTGAATCGACCAGTTTATGTGTTTTTTCCTTTTACAGGTAACAATGCTCTTTACCACCAGCACATGAAGAAGGAAAAGAAGAAATCAGTCAAGATCTACCTTTTTTTTGCTTCACTAAAGATGAAGTGTGAACTTACACGCTGCCAGTGGCGGTGACATGTGGAGATCACACGCCACCACTGTTTCCTCATCATTAGTGCACTCTAGTAGCTCCCTAGACCACCTAGAACTCATTTAGTCGCTCTCGTAGTTACAATACTTTGATTTAAAACATATGTTTGTGCTTTGCCAAACATGGTTTTAGTTTAATTTTGATAAATTTTTAAAGTTCTAGAAAAAACTATTTTTGCAATTAATTTTGAGTTCCCTATATTTTTTTACCCTCATGTTTAATATTTTGAATTATGATTTATACATGAGGTGTTTTTTCAGTATTCAATAAATCCATTTCCTTCCATGAAAAAAACAACAACAAAATTCTCTTTAAAAAGTACAGCTTTATTTTAATATTGCATATGACCAAGTCTTTTAAAAATAAAAAAAAAATCATAGTTTTATAAGTAATAAAAAAAATACATGGCATGATTTAGCTTTTTTATATATCAAAATTAAAGAAAAATAGTCTTGTTGATATTTTTGCATGCATTTTTAGGTTGAATAACCAATTTATGAAATCTATGAGAATTCTACTTTTTAAAAATACAAAAAAATTATTTTATTTGTTCTAATATCAAGGATTACAAACTTATATGTAAGATGTATTCTTGGTATTAAAAGAAAAATATATAAAAACATATGTTTTGACTCTAGAATGGCTAGGTTTGACCTTAAAGCTAAGGTCCACTATATCGCGATGAACTGACTTTAACCATTAGACAGCCCAATTGTTAGAAAACACAACAAGATCTTAGTTTATATTAGATAGATAAATAATGCAGCTTACCTTAGATAAGATGTACTAGGGGTGATACGTCATCTCTATACACAACCGGTTCTCTTATCCAGACTCCGAGACTAGTTAGGGTTTTTAGTGATCAAAATACTAGGTAGACTCCATCCTTCTTCTTTTTTATTGATAAAGAAGAAGAATTCCACTCACATCCCGATGATCCCGGTCCAAGAGGACGTTCCCCGCACCATTGTACACGTGCAGCATCATCAATGATGGGTTAATATAGACTATGATCCTATGTAATAAAAGAGTAGGAAGGGAAGTTATCTTGGGGGATAACTTCCCCTCATATAAAAGTAAAACAAAATTGAACATTAAAAGAGTTTTAGAAGAAGAAAGGTATTTTGAGAGTTTTGTAACCAAGAACAAAAAGGATTCGTAGAGTTTTTATAAAAAACTTGGCATTGAAAAAGAAGGAAAGCCTGAAACCCTTTCATACTCTTATAGGGATTAAACACTTCAATTCTAGTACATTTAGGTTGTGAATAATGAGTATTGTTCATGTTCAAATAACATGTGATCATAATTAGATTAGTGATACAAGTTCAATGAAACTTTTTACATGAAAAAGGATTTTAATCCATATATTAGTTTTTTCAATCGTAATTGTAGTCAATTATTTTTTAATTCGAAGGATTAACTCTTTAACCAATGATGAGATGATTGGTTTAATTGCTAAGGGGGATATATTCCTTTTACTTATTAGTCTTCAAATCTCAAATAATATCAAAGAACCAATTCAATCTAAAAGGTTAAGTTGTTAGGTGAGATCTTAAGATATGATTTATATTATTCTTTAACACCCCCTTAAGTGAAAGCCATTTGGGCTTGAAACTTGCACAGACCCACACTATCTTGTGCTTAATTTTTATCAAATAAATGAGGATAGTGAGATTCAAATTCGTAATCGTTTGGTCATCAAAATTCTGATATCATATCAAAGAACCAATTTTAACGCAAAAGCTTAAGCTGTTAGGTGAAGTCTCAAGAAATGATTTATATTATTCTCTAATAAATAACATTAATAAAAATAAAATTCTCATTAATCTTCAAATCATAACATTGCTACAATATTCATTTGATTGTTCCGAAGATATAGATTTACAAAATTTAATTCAACTAAGGTTGTGTTTATTTTGCACCTGCTTTTGTGTTTGCGGTGCAAAAAACATAGTAAGGTGTTTGGTAACTGTAAAAACTGTGTTTTGTACTACGGGACCCACTAAAAAATTGAGTTTGAAATGCAGTTTTCGTGAAGCAATTTTTACATGTTTTTTTAACTGAGTTTTGTAAAACACTGTTTGCTTTTGCGTTTCAAAAGCGCTTTTGAAAAAAATTTTAAAATTTGATATTTTTTTCTTTGTTTCAAATTAATATGTTTTGGTGTTTTTAGATCATTTTGATACGCTGATATCAAAAATAATTTTTTAAAAATAAAAATATATTATTTTAATGCATTTTCAAGTAAAAAGCACTTTGAAAAGCAACCACAATCATACAACTACCAAACATTTTATACATGTTTTTTGCTTCACATAAACTTCAACCATAATTTTTACCAAACATATATCTAAATCCAACTAACTTCAGCCATCCACACTTTTTTTAAAACTTAGTTTTTGAAAACTACAAACCACAAAAGCTACATAAAAAACAAACACACTCTAGATATGAATTTCAAGCCTAAACTCATCATGAATTCAACCGAGTTGAGCCTTGTATAAATTAGGAAAGCTGAGTTCAATCACATAAAAATTAGTCTTTGTTCGATCCCTTTGCAGCCTATATATATCTGTGATTTTGTAAAACTATTTTTCTGAAGTTATAAATAGCAGTTGCTACAGCACTTTGTCACCTTTTTCTCCGCCGGTAATTAAAATATATATGCCCAGCAATAAACTGAATTATTTCAGTAATAAATGAAATGAATAAAATCTATGAAGTTTATGATCCTTTCCATTGCATCAAAGTATGACCCTAATTTCTCGAAAAAAAGATATAATACCCTTTTTTTTTTGTTTTTAGTAACGCCCCGCCCCGCCCCGCCCCGGTTGTGACATCTCCATAAGCATACATCATCTAGATAATTTTGCGTATCTCACCTTCTTATTCTGTTTTTTTTTTTTTTCCTTTCTTTCCATTATAGTGTAGTTAGTGTAAGATTAAGGAGATAAAAGCATGACAGATACTGCATTCCAAATTAACCAAGAAGTCTTCGATTTTGATGCATGTGCATGCTTGAAATGAAGCCAGTCTATTACATTAAGCTCCAACTCGCTGACTAGAGTATATTTATTCACTTTGAATGCATAGGTGGGAATGTTAAGCCAGTCTATCACATAAAACTCCAGCTCGCTCGCTGACTAGAGTATTTATTCCTTTTGAATGAAATAGGTGGGGATGTCATAAGATTTCGGTTTATTGTACCGTAGGAAATTAAATCACTTCATTTGAAAATAAAATTCAACTCGGAGAAGGAAACCGTACAAAAAAAAGGAAAAAAAGTTTAAACAGTTTCGTAGAAGGGTTGAGCTCAATCAAGGAAAGCAGTGCTAATTAAAATTTACTACCTTAATTCAAGACTTGCAATGTTTAAGGTATGTATTATGTTGAAGTTTTGTCTTTGATATCTTTTTTTTTAAAAATTTTTTTTAGTTTAACGTTGGTGTCCGGATCAGCTTTCGCGCACCTCGACTAATCCCACGGACCCTGAAGTAACGACCATATAAACCTCCAGTGGCTATCATATGAACAACCACAGGGCTCGAACCTGAGACCATAAAGGGAACAAACTTCTTAATTCAAAACTCTTATTACTGTTATATCACCTAAATGATTTGTCTTTTATCTTTGATATCTTGATTCGCCCGCTATTGTGGATGATCACTTATGACCAAGGGTTTGATTTCATTACTACCATTTTTTTTCTCCGATTTTGTTGATGATCAGATTGCTTCGGTCAAAGGTTACTACATATCATACTGTGTAGATGGCAATAATAATGCTACCTGTTCTGTCCCTACGTACCCTGTTGTCCAAAAAGAACACCGTTGATTATATGTGCCTAAAATAGTATCAGGTCTAATCGTGATACGTACGTTCCCGTTGCTTATGATCTTCATGTGATCATGTAAATTTGTTTAAGAGTGTGTTTGATATTAAAGTTGTTGTTGTTGTTATAGTTTTAAAAAAATTATTTTATAAAAAGTATAGTATATAACCAAGGGTTGCCTGTTTTGACCGCTAAACTCTGTCTAATTAATCCTGTTAGTTTTTTTATTTTTAATTAATATGAATATCCTAACTAGATTACACCCATTTTAATTAAAATTAAATATTTTAACGGCTAAACTCTACCTAATTGATCCTATTAGTTTTGATGATATTGATTATTGACTTCAACTATTTTTATAAGCTTATTAAGATATTTTCATATAAAATTAATTAAATAGTTCATGTATTAAAAAATATTCAACCTACTCTTGAGCTACTTATGAAAAATATAAACATTTGTTACATTTAAATACCTTTAAACTCGATTATATAACAAAATGAACAATATCATGTTTTTACAGCATTGTCTTCTCTGGAGAGACCAATATTTTTTAGCTTAAATATTCTGTAGAAGAATAAACAATGGTGGAGAAGAATGCTATAACATTCTTAGATATATGAATAAGTTATAATAAAGAATATTCTTAGATATAACATTTTATTATTATTATTTTGAGAATGCTAATCGTACGTAGTTACATTTATTTTATCATAGAATGAATAAAATATATATCTCTGGACAGAATTTATGTTTTTATATATAGTTATTAATTAAAGTATGAATAAGTTACAAAGTCGAATGCAAGGAAAACAAATAGGTGATACAAGATCACATAGATTAAATCTATAGATACGGAAAAAAAAAGTTAATTTAAAATTATGAAAAAAGAAAATATATAGAAAGACTAATCGACGACAACTACTTTATAGAATACTAAGTTTTAAAGAAAGGGAGGATGCGTAATTAAATAATAAAATATTTAACAGTGGAGTTATTTTTGGAAAATAAAGTGGATTCATTATTTATCTTCTGAATTCATTTTATTAAAGAATAATATAAATTATATTTTAAAAACTCACATAACAATTTAAATTATTAGGTTGGGATAATTCTTTAATATGATATCAGAACCTTAAGGACCAAGTGGTTATAAGTTCGAATTTCACCACCCCTATTTATTTGATAAAAATCAAGCACAAGATAATATTGGTCTGTGCAAGTTTCAAGCCTGAAGGGCTTTCACTTGAGGGGTTGTATTAGAGAATAATATAAATCATATCTTGGAACCTCATCTAACAACTTAAGTTATTGGGTTGAGATGGTTCTTTGACATGATATCAGAGCCTTGATGACCAAGTGGTCACAAATTTGAATCTCACCATCCCTATTTATTTGATAAAAATTAAGCACAAGGTAAAATAAATCTGTACAGGTTTCAAGTCCAAAAGACTTTCACTTGAAGGGATGTATTAGAGAATAATATAAATTATATCTTGAAACCTCAACTAATAGTTTAAATTATTAGGGTAAGATGATTTTTTGATAATAATTACCGATTATATTCTTGAAATTTGATTACACGCGCAAGAATATTAAATTTGTTTATTTATCTTTCTAGCTGATCAGAGATAAATAAAATTTCCTGGACTAGCTTACATATCAATGAAAACTAAATTTCTTCCTCCCCACATCAGCATAGTGTATTAAAAAGAATTTACTAAAATTCTTCGAGTACTAGCCCGATAGTTTGAACCTAGAAAGTAAAACAAAAACAAAAGCGAGAGTATTTATTCTTAATCTTCAAGTAAACTCTATAAGGTTATGAATATTAAATTTATACATGTATTTATACTGATGTCTTTTGGAGGATAATAGAAAAATATTTTCTTTAAAAAATAATCCTTCAAAATGTGGCAGATCCCTATTCCCTTTTTTAGAATTAAGAAAAAAAACTTTAAAAAATTTAAAAATTAATAATTGGCCTAAGTGTTTTACGGTTCATTCACTATCTTTTTTTTTTTGTTATTTGATTTTTTTTTCATTCTTTAGTTTTTTTATATTTATTTTTTATTTAATTCTTTTAAATTGAGTTAATTTAAAATTAAAATTGATATTTTGATTCGATTAGCTTAACTCTGCTTATAATAATGTCAAAACAATATTTGATATTAGATTATTGTTTAATTTTACAAAATCAAAATTCACTTTATTGTTTAAGAATAATTAAAAACAGAGGAACTTGAATTGAAATAAAAAAAAAATCCTTTATTGTTTCAAGCACAATTTATTCATTTTTTTCCCATGTCACTTAGTTTTTTTTTTAATTTAATAATTTCACATATAGAAATTGAGTTGAGAATGGTCTTGATAATTTAATTTGATTAACTTACTATTAAATTTCAAACGTGTAAACTTGATGATGTTTTGAATTTATACCTGTTTTTTATTTTAAATAATTTCAACTCACAAGAATATTACTGAAACTTCAAATCCGTAATCACAGCAAAATGTGTGCAACAGAACTAGTCTACGTTATCTAAGGAATTAATCTTTTGATACGCGCACTGGTGCCCTCGATCCATTGTATCATGGATTTTAGAAATTTAGGCCACACTACACGGTAATAGCATCTAGCTAGGACTTTCAGAAGCAAGCAAATAGTTGTATTATATATATATATATATATATATATATATATATATATATATATATATATATATATATATATATATATATATATATATTTTTTTTTATAGTGGTTGTGG
>Ga0307507_10012154_pt1 | contig 10687 bp, 6 predicted proteins | sample 7_EM_MG_FD_207223 | JGI IMG/M metagenome (GOLD analysis project Ga0307507, IMG submission 207223) | Populus trichocarpa ectomycorrhiza microbial communities from riparian zone in the Pacific Northwest, United States - 7_EM | ecosystem: Host-associated > Plants > Roots > Unclassified | place... | reverse complement strand
ACATTAATTAGTCCAGTCCATGATTTCAACATAGACCAACAACAGGATGCTATGTTGTTATGGCTAGAAGAACATGGCCATCGCTTGCACAATGGCATGATCAAACTTCGGGATGAAGGAAATATCAAAAGTATCTCTCTTTTTCCAGAAGAATCTCCTCTCTGCTCAACTGCTGTAACCAATGGTGTAAAGGTAAGCAATTGAATATGGCCATGCACACATAGTTTTATATCAGGGCGTTTATTTTCTTCTTTTCTCCTCTTAAAGCTCGGGGTAGGATTTTTTTTTGTTCCTTGCGCAGCAAGGTTTGTCAAAAATATATGGTTGTCAAATTTATTTGGAATGTACAAATTAATATCATGTGTTTATTTCCAAAGTAATAACACTAACAAACATGTTTTTGGCTCTTTAGCAATATGTTTATTCATACCTGTCTTTGTTAACGTATTGCTATTGCAATTTTTGTTTGCATCCACTGTCTCCCCTACTGGAATTATGACTATCATTATCACTTTTGCAAGAAATATGAGAAAATTTTACATTTCTTTCATACTTGTGTACATTTACTTTTATTCCTTATATAAATAGTTCTGTATCAGATCAAAAGAGCTTTTAATTGTTTCCAGGTCCGCGCATCTGCTATTTTTGTGCCAGAGGCTGTTGATCTCTCTAGAAAATACTTGTTTGCTTATTCAATCCGCATGTCCCTTCCACCAGAAGGATGCATCATCAATGGAATGCGCTTCAGCTCTTGCCAACTGCATTTGAGGCACTGGGTTATCAGCGCCGATGATACTGTCGCATCTAATGTCAATGCAGAGGCTGTGATAGGCAAGGTATGACTTAAGAATTTCTTGGGTTGATATTGCTAACTTGCTCCGAATGAGATTTTTATTTTTGTTTCTTGGGTAAATATTTGGAGTTTGAACTGCACTTGAGCAATCTTTTTTTCCCTTATCTTTTCACTTTGTTCATAGACTTCTCAAGGTCCACCTGTGTGGCCTTCTAGATGCAACAATTGGGAGCTTCTAAAAGGGCCTACGGGTCACAAAGTCGATGATTTGAATCTTATGTAATGCTTAGTTTCCCTTGATTTAAGACAGCTTCTGGGGAGAGTGCACATGACCTTACTGAATCTAATGGATTTTGTGCTGAACATGGATTAGCCATTGTAATATGTACCTTCTGGCAACTTGTACATGGTTGTCCACCCTTTCCTGGACAGCCAAACTCCAGAAAAGAGATGAAGGCATGATAATATTTTATTTTCTTGGATTTAATCAACATGAGCTTTAGGTAATGGAAAAATCATACTGTACTATTGCAACTTCTTGATCCAAACAAGGAAGGGAAAAAATAGGAACTGCTGTAGTTCCTCATGGTATTTTCTGACTCTGCCCATTTGCGAGTTTGATTTCTAGGTAACTGATCTCCATGGATAATATGCTGTGAACTGGGAATTCACAGTGACAATCATGACATAAAAGAAGAACTTCTCTGTGCCTACATATGAAGCAGTTTTTGAAAGGGAAAAAAAGTGAATTTAGTAACTTTTTTGCTGTATGTTAAATTTATAAATCCACACCATGATGCATTGTTTCATGTTTGGAAAAATGTGCGGAGTCTCAGACTTATCTTTTATGTTTGCAGTTCCCACTCTTGCTTCCAGGTGAGAAAGAATTTGTTTATGAGAGTTGCACACCTCTGCGATCTCCTACTGGCTCTGTTGAAGGTTCTTTCACATTTGTCCCTGGCAGGTATTCCGCATGGATCCATGATATCCTCTGAGTTACAATGCTTTCAAATCTTTACAGGAGCAGGGATTGTAAATCCTAGTTGTATTTGAGATGATCTTGCAAAAATGACCTGCTTTCTTTTTATAATGACATTCTATTGCTATGTGGATTTGCCACACTATTGATTTTTGAGTTATCACATGACAGAAACACTTAAATCTCATATACCAGAATCTAGTAGAGATAATTATCATTAAATGTATCTGTTGAAGCACTCCAGGCCGTGCCCTCAAAACTCACATATCGTTATGCTTGATTCATGTTTGCAGTGGCATGGAAGTGAAGTCTTTTGAATTTTTGTAGCCTTGTGATTGCTAAAACCTATTTAATGGGGTTTTATCATTGAACAGGAAATATGAACACTGCTTATCTTAGTTTAATCATTGAACAAGAAATTTGAAAACTGCTCATGGAAGTGAAGTCTTTTGAATTTTTGTAGCCTTGTGATTGCTAAAACCTATTTAATGGGGTTTTATCATTGAACAGGAAATTTGAACACTGCTTATCTTAGTTTAATCATTGAACAAGAAATTTGAAAACTGCTCATTTTAGTCTGACAATGATATTAGCAATAATAATCACATCTTTCTTACACTAGTTTCTAATGCAAAACTATGTTGCTTTGTTTCCTTGTTTGTAATTCTATTTTCTTTTTGTTTCTTCGTTTTTAATTCTATTTTCGTTTTGGTTCCTCAAGATTGATAGATCCAAAAGGAATGCCATTTGAAGCTGAAGTTGCCCGGTTTCCCCTCCAACTGCCGGACTACATTTTCTGATGATCGTTCACCAGGTTGAAAGTCCTCAATAAAGAACAATCGTTTCCTTGTCAATAATTGTAACAAAGCCCTGGTGTCTTGGAAAAAACCTTGTTGCATTTCCTGCCGGGAAAACACATTTCATTACACAACTCCAAAACCAAAATCCCAGTTCAAAACCAACATCCAGAAGCAGAAACTTTAGCTAAAAAGTGTCTCCATGTCTTCCAAACTTTTGTTTCTGGCAAATAGAAGAAATAGAAGACCCAAACTACCAATGTGGATCCCGCAAGGAAGAAAAAGCTAGCTCCATGTGAGCAACTGTGGCGCAATAACAAGAATACTATAGCAATCACTGCAAAAATAATCTTAACAAAAAGACTGGTAATCACTGCAAAAATAATCGTACTCACTCCGGCTCGTACAATGATGCCTGTTGCCTCATCGGAAGGATCTCTGACAGTAAACCCGGGTAATTGCTGAAGAGCTGGCTGAAAGAAATTAACGTATTAGATCTCCTAACAACTTTGATGTGCCCTCGCAACTACTTTTTTAGTTGCCAAGGTACGTGAGAAGTTGCCGGGTGTTCTAGCACTACATGCCTTAATGATAGTATTTTTTGAGCTTGCTTTTAATTGGGGTTAGGGCCTATTCCTAGGGTTTATATCTAAGAGATCCTTTCGACGAGGAAGCAACAGGCAAAGAGCATCACTATGGGGGTCACATTGAGTAAGATTATTTCTGTAGTGTTTTTGTCATTGCACTAGAATTTCTCCAATGGAGTTTGCTTCTTCTTCCTTGCAGGACCCCCCTTGGTAGCTCGGGCCTTCTGTTTCTTCTGTCTGCCAATGGAGTTGACTTCTTCTTCCTTGCGGGTTCCACCATGGTAGCTCGGGCCTTCTGTTTCTTCTATCAGAAGACAGGGAGACAGTCCTTGGTTTTGAAGTGTTGGGTGGTCATGGTACCAGTAGGATCTCTTAACATGAACACAATGAGATGGTGAGGGTACATGAAACGACACAACTTTCCTCATCTTATGTAAGGTTTATGGAGGGAATATTATTTGGATAAATATTCTAAAACTCCATTGGAATTCTGTAAATGTTACTTTAGTATTCTGTGGTGGTGTTAGTATTTGATATTGGATTGTTTTTTAAAATATTTTTTATTTGAAAATTTATTAAAATAATATATATTTTTTATTTTTAATATCATTACATTAAAATAACAAAAAGAAAACAAATTAATTTGAAAAAAAAAATAAACTTTTTAAAAGTCGCGGCATGGTTGCAAAGAAAAACAGGATGGGTTTATTTTTATTCAATCATTTTTCTTCAATTTAATTTAATTTAATATAATTTACGTATCTTACAAGGCAAAACGACTACTTGATATCTTTGACTGTGAACACCTCACCTCCACATGCAAGATTATTATTTTTAAAATGATTTTTAAAGTATTTTTTATTTAAAAATATATTAAAATAATATTTTCTATTTTTTTCACAATTAGCCTATCAAAACAATTAAAAAATGTTAATTTAAAATACTCTTTAAAAAATTAAATTAAAAAAAAAAACATGGTTATATCACAGTACCAAAAAAGTCTTTAGATTCTCCTGATCGTGTGGTGTGAATTATATTAATTTTTTTCCATTTTATTTTATTATTTTATCTTTTTAAATACAGTTGAAAGTGTAGAAAACGGGGGTCTGAAGCATCCTAGTCATAAAATAGTCTTCTTCTCCCATGGAATTTGGCTTCTAGAAATTCCAAATGAACCACAAAGATAGAACCTTCCTAGGATGGCACATGCAATTGTCACAAACATACCATGAGAAGGTGCATTTGAACTTATTCTCCCATTTACTCTCTTAAACCTAATCTTTTCAAAAAAATGCATAAATTACTTTTGTATTTCCGAGCCAACGTTTTAACACAAGAAAGTCGAAATATATATTTTATTAGATACAAACTCTTTTTTCTTGAAGATTCACTATAATAATGAGAAAGATTTCTACATATACGGACAAATCAGTCAGAAATCTCTCAGTTAGTGTCACAGTCTGTTCTACGTACAATAATGTGTTGAACTACTTCAACAAGTCTGCGCGTAAGATATCCAGCATCTGATGTTCGTACAGCAATATCCATAACTTTTAAATTAAATTTGATTAATATTTCAGTACATAAAAGATAAATACAAAAAACACAAAAATTAAGATCTAAAATTAAATTTATTCATGTAATAGTTTTTTTAGCCTAATTATCACTGTTTTTTTTGTTATTAGATAATAACCAAACATTACCTTATATATCATTATTTTAGGATATTTCAAGTTTTACTTTTCAAGATTTTTCAATTTTTTAGGTTTTTAAAATTTTATAGGGTCTTGAAATTAATTTTTCTTTTTAATTTATTTATTATTTAAAATGTTTCCAACAATTTAAATAAATAGCTCAAAATCCATCTTTCTCGCGATACGATATTATATGGAATGATATTTATAACATGATGGTAATATTTTAAAATAAATTACAAAATATTAATTTAATAATAATGGAAGTATTTATTAAATTTTCTTGGAGATGTTTATAAGAACATGATAAAATAATCATCTTCGAGATGTTCATGCCAAAACTTTATATAAATTTGTTTTAAATTTTTTCATAGATTTAGACGATCTCAAGGGCTAAATTCTGTAAATAGATTACTACTTCCAAAACTTTTTTTATCTACAATTTAAATAACAAAATATTTTAATATAGCTCGTTGTTATCTAAAAAATTAAGCAATTATTATAAAAATAAAAAAGTATCATGTTTTATATATTTTTCACTTTTTTTTTAATTTCTTTTAAATAATTACGTATTCCTAGCTATCTTGTATTCTCCCTTCAAACTTTGAATATGAGCAAACTTAGTAGTTTATAATAATGGATATTAATTTTAATCCTAACATGATAAATTTTAATTTAACAGTTTTTTTAAATAATTATTTTATTTTATGAGTAATGAAAAAGCTATAAATATTGTCAAACCTAACCCAACACCTAACCCAAAATGTGTTTGTATTATATAGATATATACATGAAATATTTATATTTTTTTAAAGATAATATAATATATATATCTTAATATTTACATAATACAATAAAATATATACATATTTTAATATTAATATAACACAACCTAGACTTGGAATCACAATCGGTTTAAATTTTATAAAAAATAAAAAAGAATTGTTTAGTGTAACTCAATCAAAAAACAAGTTAACAGCTTGATCCTGTTTGTTTTTTCGTTTTAAAAATATTTTTGAAAAAATTTGAATTTTTTTATTTTTTTTCTTTATTTCAAATTAATATTTTTTTGGTGTTTTTAAATCATTTTGATGCGCTGACATCAAAAATAATTTTTTAAAAATAAAAAATATAATTTTAATAAATTTCTGAATAAAATTACTTTGAAAAGCAACGACAATATACTTTCTTATAAAAATAATTGATTTTTCTTGGATTGTTTTTTGGATTAACCCTATCAATTCATATTCATGACTTGAATTTTATAATGGATTGACTACCGGGTAAAGCTCAATAATTATGATAGCTACATTCACACCCTCTAAGAAGATTCTTTATTTCTACATAAATACGTATATTATCCATGTGTATAAATACATGTATGGTGTATAAAAAAATACTATATATGTATACACGAAAGGTATGGTGAGAGCATGTGAGGTGAGTTGAATAGGAAGGATTCTCCTTTTGTTTTTTACCTTTTTAACCCTTTTGGTTTTTGTTTTTAAAATTAGAATTAGAAGATCTAAAAGCCCCCAAAATCTCTATGGGAGAGAGAATTCATGTCTGAAATATTTTCCTTGAAAGTTATCAGATTTTCCCTGGAAATTTCTGTCTCACTAATCCCAAGGAGCTTTCAGCTGTCTGATTTCTTGGGTTTGCTTGCTTTTCATTGCTTTTAATATCCCCTTCCTGTTTTGTGGAATCTCTCTCTCTCTCTCTCTCTCTCTCTCTCCTGTGTTAATCAGATCTCTCTCATTTTTATAGGGTTTGTTGTTGTTATGTATAAAGTTAGAGACTTTGTGTCAAGTTTGATACTTTATTAGGTTTGTTGTTTGCGTGTCCTTAGTTTGTAGTGTTTTGTGGGAATTAGAGTGGATAATCTTTTGTTTTGAAGTGTAATTTGGGTGTTTATTAGGGTTTGGTTGTGTTCTCTTAGGTGTTTGAATGTCGTGTAGCTTCAAAATCAAGACTTTTTGGCATTTCCCTTTTTGTTGCGTGCAAAATCTACGTTTAGTGGACTCTTTGTTTGTGCCTTCTTGAGTTATTGAACTAGCTGCCCAAAAGTTTGATTAGGGTTTTGGGGTTTTTGTGATTTATTAAGATGGATAAGGATAAATCTGCTAGCCACCATAGTAGTGGTTTACCACCACCTCCAGGCAGGTACTCTAGTTTTTCACCCTCTGGGAGCTCCTTTAATTTGAAACCTGAGCAATCACCTTCTACATTTCCTCCAATGGCTCCCGGTAGTAGTCCAGACCCTAATCATTTCGGTCATGGATCGGATTCTAATCGATTTAGTCATGATATCAGCCGAATGCCTGATAACCCACCAAAGAATTTGGGCCACCGTCGGGCCCATTCTGAGATCCTCACTCTCCCTGATGATATTAGCTTTGATAGTGATCTTGGTGTCGTGGGTGGTGGTGCTGATGGGCCAACTTTTTCTGATGAAACTGAGGAAGATTTGTTGTCAATGTACCTTGATATGGATAAGTTCAATTCGTCCTCGGCCACATCTACTTTTCAAGTTGGGGAGTCTTTGGCTCCAGCAATGGCAGCACAAGCAATGGCACCACTGCCTGCAGCAGTGAGTTTGGGTGCTGGTCCAAGTGAAAGGCCTAGAGTTAGGCATCAACATAGCCAGTCAATGGATGGGTCAACAACAATCAAGCCGGAGATGCTCATGTCAGGTTCTGAAGAGGCCTCTCCTGCAGATTCTAAGAAAGCTGTATCTGCTGCGAAGCTAGCTGAACTTGCACTTATAGATCCCAAGCGTGCAAAAAGGTATCCCATCTCTCTTTCTCTTAAATTTTTCTATTTTTCAAGGTGTGGTTTGTTAAGTTATGGGATTACTCATGATGCTAATTTCAGTAGTAGCAATATCATGTGTGTTTCGCGTGAAATTAAAAATTCGTGCCCGTTCCATGAAATTTAATGTTTTTGAAACGTTTTGTTATGGGGCATCTTTGAGTTTGTTATTGTCTCCATAAAAATAGTCTTATGAAGCACTGAATGTAATTGCACTCACTGTTCATAAGGTACTTCTTGTAGTGAACATACCTGGCATGTACAGGACTTCTTTTAGGAATAGTTTGTTATACAGATAGCATGGAATTTTTGTTAAGCTCAAATGAAGTTTTCTGCTTGTATAAAAATGGTCTTGAATTCCCCTGCTGCAAAGGACTCATCTCTCTCCTCTTTCATCCCTCTTATTTTATTTCCTTCTATCAAAAAAGAGAGAGAAGACATTTCCATTGTTTTATTTATTTTAGATTGACGTCAGACATGTTCATTTCTGTTCCATCTATAGGATTTGGGCCAACAGGCAATCTGCTGCAAGGTCCAAGGAGAGGAAGATGCGTTACATAGCTGAACTTGAAAGGAAAGTGCAGACACTCCAAACAGAAGCGACGTCGTTGTCTGCTCAATTGACTCTTCTTCAGGCAAGTTGCATAAGCTCACTCTTATTTATTTGTGAACTGTATCTGGTTTGACTTGACTGTCCAATGGAAGTTGTAGCCTATGTTTCCTTTTTTCTATACGTTAATTTAGGAAGTAATGTTTCCATCGGGAACACATTAATGCATGTCAAATTGATATTGTTGCTTATTATTTGACAGAGGGATACAAATGGCCTGACCTCTGAAAATAGTGAACTGAAGCTGCGTTTGCAAACGATGGAGCAGCAGGTCCACTTGCAAGATGGTAAGGGTCCCCCCTGAATTTTCTAAATATAATTAGCCAATTTTAGTTGATGTTTTTTTTCCATTAATATTTGTGTTATTTGTATATGATTTTTATGAAGAGGCATTTTGATATGTATAAAAAGCATATGAGTGCACACCGTGATCCACAAACAATGTTGCCCTATTTTATCTCTTCATGCCTGTATCTTCTAATAGTAATATACTGGCAATGTCAGCGTGTGCATGGTCTAGGTATTTGACATTAATTGTGTATGATTCATCATCCTATGACTTACATATTGCCACAAACAGAAGTCTTAACATATATACATATATACATATATACATATACACACACACACACACACACACACATATATATATATATATATATATATACATACATACATATACATAGCAGGCTTTATGATAGGTAACTTTTTTTGGTTGTAAACATTGTTATTTTGTGATCTACATCTTTTTTTCCACTTATGCATTTTCTGTGTTGTACACAATCTAGATTTTGCTTAGAACTGTCGTTCAATATGGCGTCTGCAATTGCTAAACTTTCCTCTTTCTTTCACGTCATTTGATCAGGAAAGGAATTGTAATATGCTCTGTCTAGTGGCCAGGAATGTTCGTAATCTTTTAATTTGGTTACTTGTCATTTATGACACTTTTCATGCCAGAGGATTTTGTAGTTGTTTTTGTTGATTTAAATATGGGATCAGCTGTGTCTCTTTATATGGCTGATTATAATGTCAACCGGTTGATTATTTGTTGATATTTGCATGGCCAAGGGCATGCATTAAAACCACAGTTGTGTGTTATATGTTTCATCCCTGGATTAAGACCTAGGGCTGGGAATTGAGCTGACTTTTCTAAACTAGGAAGATAATAGGTGTTATTTATTTCAGCTCGGAAATTGTCCTCCAAAATGTGCATACTTCAGTCATCTTAGAGTCAGGGATTTTGGGTATTATTTATTTTCAAGTCTTAAAATGTGCACTTGATAGCATTCAATTGATGGTGTGCTTGGCTCGGGATGCGATAATGTTGTGATATGTAAGTAGTTATGGATAACAATAAGAATGTATACTACATGGGGGAAATAAATTTAAAGCTCCGAAGATGATGCAAGACGTAGCCTGTGTAGACTGAGTTGCATGTGAAAGATCTCAAGGATGCTATGCATTGAGTTATAGGGATTTTGTTTTTATAGTAAGCTTGCTGATTGATATTTGATTGCAGAAGTGATTGTAGTCTATAAATTGGTGTTCAAGTAGCTTATAGGGATTTTATTTTTATAGTAAGCTCTTCCACTTCCAAATTTTATGCAAGCACTTTATTTTGTGGAATGGTTTCTCATGAATGCCCAAAAATTATTGCTAACTTAAACCTTATTATTCAAGGTAGTTTCATTGGGAGCAGGTAGTTTCTATTCTCATCTGAGGGTGTGAATTGCCTTTTTTAGTTTTTGTGATGTGAACTAGCTTTGAGTGGGCATTCCAAATATAAGCATTTCCTCATTTGTAAGACTTGTTAGGCACTTAGTGGAGGCATAGCTGTTTAGAACTGCTAAATAGAAGGAAGTCGATAAACTTTGCACCAGTTTTATTTGACACATTGTAGAGACACTTCTGTCTGAGCATAGGCAAAATTTGCTCACGTGGCCTTTCATAAACTTGCAATTGCATCCATATGCAGCTTCTGTACCCTGTATCTTCCATTGATAGGTCCGTTGATGAATTTGGTTGTGCATATTAATTTTGAATTTATTCAGATTCAACTTCTTTTGTTACCGGCCTTAATGATGATTTTTTGTTTTGTGATAGCCTTGAATGACGCGCTGAAAGAAGAAATTCAGCATCTGAAGGTACTGACTGGTCAAACACCAAATGGTGGACCCATGATGAACTATGCATCTTTTGGAGGAGGCCAGCAATTATATCCCAATAATCAAGCAATGCATACTTTCTTAGCTGCACAACAGTTTCAACAGCTCCAAATTCATTCCCAGAAGCAGCAGCAGCAGCAGCAGCAGCAACAGCAACAGTTCCAGCTACATCAGCTTCAGCAGCAACAACTTCAACAGCAGCAGGAGCAACAGCAGCAGCAACAAGGTGGGGATTTGAAAATGAGAGGATC
>Ga0307507_10012153_pt1 | contig 10687 bp, 11 predicted proteins | sample 7_EM_MG_FD_207223 | JGI IMG/M metagenome (GOLD analysis project Ga0307507, IMG submission 207223) | Populus trichocarpa ectomycorrhiza microbial communities from riparian zone in the Pacific Northwest, United States - 7_EM | ecosystem: Host-associated > Plants > Roots > Unclassified | place... | reverse complement strand
AGATTTAAATAAGCCCTGGATCATAAGCAATGGTGGAGAATTGAGTGATCTAGAGCATCTACCTACCAAAACAGAATATATAAAATATCTCCAGATCGCAGACATGCGCACCTCTTGTCTTTTTGGGTGCATTAAACAGCATTATATTAGATTTAAATAAGCCCTAGATCATGAGAAATGGTGGAGAATTGAGTGACCTAGAGTATTTTGCTATGAAAACAGAATATACAGAATATCTCTGGATTGCGGACACGCGCACCTCTCGTCTCTTTGGGCCCACTTATATTAGATTTAAATAAGCCCTAGATCATGAGAAATGGTGGAGAATTGAGTGACCTAGAGTATCTTGCTATGAAAACAGAATATACAAAATATCTCCATATTGTGGACACGCGCACCTCTTGTCTCTGTGGGCCCACCAAACAGCATTATATTAGATTTAAATAAGCCCTAGATCATAGGAAATGGTGTAGAATTGAGTGACCTAGAGTATCTACCTACCAAAACAGAATATCTAGAATATATTGTACTATGTGGACAGGAGGACAAAGCTAAAGATTTGCATGGTATGTGAATTTCCTGCACTTCACTCTCAAACAACTTGCTGACTAGACTCTTTCGAAGTAGGTTTACTGTTTTGCACCTTCAGCCTCTTGCTCGTAGAATGTGAGGTGCACCACCCATGTGCTTCCCCCTCTGCCAGCCCTGCATGCAGCACCTCTGGTGCTGGCTCTCCTCACAGACCTCACCCCTCTGGCATTGACTAGCCGACAACGTAGTGCCGCTGGGTGTGCTGGCTATCATCGCACCCATCCATTTCATGGACTGGATTGTGGATCAAAGCCGGGGGTGGATGATGAGTATGTGGAGGAGGCAGATGTGTGGAGCAGTGGCCATGGTCAGATTTGCAACCTAACGTACACAGAAACAGTCCCTATCTACCTCGCCCCACCTTACGGGTATTCTGACTTTGTGGACTACATACACAACCAATTGGATATGATAGTAGATACAATTTGTACTAGATACTGAAACTAAATGTCATTCTATTTGTCCAAAGTCATTTTGATATCTGAAAGTTATTGAATCAAAGTTTAGCAAAGATGTCAAAGACAAGCACGAAAGTGGTATGGAAAGATGTATTTCAACTTTGGAAAGTTGTTCGGCAACTTTGAAAGTTCTTGTCCCTTACTTTCCAAAGTTGCCCAAAGTTCAGTTGGACATTTTCCTGATGTATACTTGTGGTGGTGATTCACCTGCCACAAATCATTTGCAGTACCACAACTTTATCACAATTTATCATAATGTCATTATGGGGCCACAAACCCAGGCTCTGAAGATCTGAATCATTGCACACATTATCAATGTCAAAATCTCTGTTTTGTATTACTGTACTGTACAGAAACATGTAATACAATTGTAACATACAACCTAACATTGTTGGTGGTTGTCGTTTGCCATTGGGCAGTCATGGTTCATTGTTGCCCTTCTTCATCATTTGTCTGTTGTTGCACTTCATGCCGCCATCGGCAATGTGGCCACTGATTCTTGTATAAAAAAAAGAAAGGAGGAAGAAGGGCCCAGGGGGGTAATATGGCTCACCTTGACATTGTCCATCTTTTGTGGTTGTCATGTGTCATTTGTCCATTGTTGTCCACCACGTTGCTGATGGCCATGTGGCCCTGCTTCTTTTGTGAAAAAAGTAAAGGAGGGGGACTCATGCCAGTCACCTGAACATTGCCCATCCATCATTGTTGTTTACCATGTCACTGACAGCAATGTGGCCCCTGCTTCTTGTGTGAAAAAAGGAGAGGGGGAGGGTTGACATATTGCTCACCTAGATGTTATCCATTGTTTGTCATTGTTGTACATTGTTGTCATTTGTCCATTGTTGGTTGCCACATCGCCGACACCTGGAATCCATGTTAAAGAGATCAGTTATGGGGGAGGTGACCTTGCTCACCTAGGCTTGTCATTTCCATTCCTAGGTACTTGCCATTGTTCATGAGCCATAATGGATTGTCATCATTGTCATTTGTCCATAGTTGTGTACCATGTCACCATCAGCAATGTGGCCCCTGCTTCTTGTATGAACAAAGGAGAGGGGAGGGGAGTCATTTTGCTCACCTGTCCATTGTCTGTCATTGTTCTCTGTCGTTCGTCATCATTGTGTGTTGTTGTTGTTTATCCATTGTGGGTTGTGACATTGCCTGCTTCTTGTGTGAAAAAAGGAGAGGGGGATAGGAGGCACTCACCAGGATTAATGTGGACTGTGTTGTCATGGTCTGGATGACATGGCATGTCCATTGACGTGCCAGGTCATCTTCAACGTACACTGATGACCTGGTAATGTGGTGTTGCCACATTGTCATTGTTGTTGGGATGCGCAGTGGTGGTTGTGTGTGGTTGAACAATGGTTGCAAGGGGCGGTGGTTATTAGTGGCAAAGGTGGTTGCAGTGGATGATGGTTGTGGTTGAGAAAGGTTTGTTTGTTGATGATGGGCATGTGATGTTCCTGGCAAATGATCTATTACATAATACTAATAGTTGTCAATGGTATGTTATTGTGATGTGCATGGCTCAATTTATCTGGAGATCAAAATTGTGGCAGAATGGCACCACATCCATCATTCTGGCCACAGTTGGCCATGCCTTCATGAACTGCCACACATTTGTGATTTTCCTGATGTCCTGAGTATCTGGGTACACAAGTCCCCTAGTGCATAGTCTCTGTAGTTGTCCTATTAATCTCAGTAGCATTAGTAGTTTCCTGAACATGATATATAGCTCTGCATTGTGTCTGTTGCATTGTGTCTACAGAAGCTACCAGGTGAATCAGGGCTCTGTAATCAAGTCTAATCATATGTTGTTCACATTGTTTCTGATCTACAAAGGCTACTGGTTCACAGTACTTAAGTCCTTGGATAGGTAGCTGGTCATTTTTTCGAACCAAAATGACAATAGTGATCTGGAAGCATCAGATGGATATTATTAACATCTGAGGAGTACTATGACACAGCATATACACACAAGCTACCTAACCATAAGCGGATGGAAGCATATAACATATCTAAACATCTGAAACTTCACTATCCATCTCACTGGTTCGACTGTCGAGCTCCACATCAGGAAAAACCCCATTTGCTGATTTGTGGTTATAAGCAAGAATATGTGAAAAATCTACTGATATAAGCAAATATAAGTTCCAAGTAAGTCACATAAGCCAAATCAGCCCAATCAACTATGGGTCCAAAAAATTGGCATTTATTCGTCACTTATCCTGACTGATTCATGCTAATCAATTGTTGATCTGCTCAGAGAAAGTGACCAATTTGAGAGAACAGGTCTTCAATATCACACAGAATTCAATCCAGGATGCATCAAAAAGCTATATATATTGGTGGATGATATTACAATATAATAAATACTAGAATAAATACTAGTCCAACTTGTTCAAGATCACCTTTAATAAGATGGTAACCATAGGCTCCAGGCTCAAACATCATGACCAACCAGCAAACATAAGGATGAGGAGAGGCAGGAGGAAACTGGGGATGAAATGACAACATCTAGAGGCAACAGTGAGTTCTTCTCCACTAAACATGAGCAGATGTAGTGCTTGGAAGTCTGGTCCAGTCTGGTCTTTTGTCAAAATTTGACAAGACCAGGACTGGGACCAGTCCTCACAGGTTGAAGAACCACGAAAAACTGGACTGAACCAACGTCAACCAGTTCAGTGCAGTTTTGGTTGGTTTTTTACAGTTGAAAGACCAGTCTCAACCAGTCTCAGTCTCAACTGGTTGAGGACTGGTTGAGGACCGGTCTTGTAGCTACTAACATGGGGAAAACATGTATGTAATTTAATGTACTGGTACTACATGAGTGTGAACAAGGGGGGGCAGGGGGGCAGCACTCACATGTCCTTGTCATTGTCTGTTGTCATATTCTTCGCATCTTCCTCAGACATCCATTGTCATTGTGGTTGTCTGTCATCATTGGGGTCATCTGTCATCACTGCCACATTGCATCATCATTGTCCACCTGTCTCCATTGTTGTTGTGTGGCCATTGTGGTGTGTTGTCATCAATGCCAAAGGTGGCAGAGGGTGAGGGGGTGACATGGCAGTTGGTGAGTGTTATGTTGGCTGCCCATGCGCCATTGACACAGCAGGTGCTCATTGCCATTGTGGTTGATGTGTGTACATGTCCCAAGGTCAGTGTGATGGCCATGTGGGTGTTGTGCTGAGCCTCCAGCACATGAGGCAGCGGTTGATGTCATTGCATGAGACAGTGGTTGATGTCATTTGGCCCATGGTGGGCACCATGTGAGTCATGGTGATGGGAAGAGAGAGTTTGTGTTTGTATTTGGTTATGAGTTTTGTTTGGTTATGAGTTCCGGTGAAGACCAGTTAAGACTGGTTAGACTGGTCTTTTGTCGGTCTTTAAATTTCCAAGACCGAAGACCAGACTGTGGTTGCAGTCTTTGATGGTCCTGAGAATTTCTGGTATTGGGCAGTCTGGGTCTGGTTCAGTCTCGGTCTTTTTTCAGTCTTGGGACTGGACTTCCAAGCACTAAGCAAATGGTGACTACTTAACATTATCAACCTATCCATAGTCATTCAACCAGACTCTAGGGCACCAAACATCAACCTGAGGTGGCACATCAGCCAACAGGCATGGACTTACTAGTAGCAAGCAAAGACAGTGGTCACATCTGTGTTCAACCAAAATCAGGTAAATGAATTCAAGATATTGACATGGCACATACCTTAGTTCTCCTTCATTATAGGACATGGCCCCAAGTCAAATGACTATGATGACAATCAACAAATGAGTGAATGGTGACCACAACAAGCTTACTTTGCACTGTGGCTTGACAATGACCACAGCCAGCAAACAAGAGAAGAGGAGAGGCAGGAAGGCAGGAAACTTTCATTGATACTTCAGAATACCTGCATTGAGACCAGGGTTGATAGAGGTATAAGGTGAATCAGGGCTGTTAGTGGTGGGTAATGAAGGGGACATGAGTGGCTCATACCAAAATGGGCATGTCACAGTGCAGCAAGTGGGTTGAGAGCCACATTGATACAGGTGGATGAAGAAGCATGGTGGACTTCCACCTCACTAGTGCAAAGTTGAGGTGGAGGTGGTAGGGTGGCAAGAGGGGAGGGATGTAGGGTTCATTCAGTATCAGTGACTGGATCTGTGGTGATTGAGGACAATGTAGGTGGATGTGGGGCTGCATCAAGGCATCAAGGCTGTCTGAGCAGACGGAGGCAGTAGGTCAGTGGGTGTTTGAGGTGGTGGGAGGAGGAACAAAGAAATTGTTTGAGAACTTCCATGTTGGGAATTCAACATGACCACATGATGTCAGAGTTCCAACGGACTTGGAAATAAATCATTGCAACCCCCACCTGTACCATCTTATCTGATGTCTCCTCAATGCCTTGAGAAATGAATTGTAAGTACATTTCATTGTTCTCCTTTATTTTATTTTACTAATCTTATAGGTGTTTACAGCACTTGGACTTCACGACATGAACAAACATCACTGCGCCATGTGCCCCCCTTCCAACTTGAAGGCTGTGAGCCAACGTTTGGATTCTTGAACGGTCTGCAGATAGGCAGCATGAGGGGAAACTGCAACTCACCTCCTGAGGCCAGTTCCACCTGCCACAGCATCATCAATGGTGCTCCATCACGCCCCCACCTCTTGGTTTCCACCACATCATGCACAACATCACATGACCACATTGACCCACTGCATCACAGGGTGCCTGCAAACACAACCAACAGGCACTGTCAGCCAGGAGTAATGAATGAGGAGGAGACAAAGCAGAGGGCAACGAGGAGGAGCACATGTATGAGTGCAGACACCAACACAAGGCGGAGTCATCTCACATGCCTTGTTGGCATCATCGGGTCCTTCTGCAGCATTGTTCAAGTGAGAAGGGGGAGGTAAGACTGACAGGACAGTGTGAATCCCACACACCACCCTGTTTACATCTCCTGCAGCCTCACAAGCAGTATGGGGCAGTGTATATCCCACATGCTGCCTTGTTTCCCCTCCCTCTCATGCCTGAAACATCACCTCCAGTGCCAATGCAGTGACATGCCCCACCTTCACTGATTGGTGCAAGCAGTCAAGGTGGATGCCTCCCTCATCATGCTATCGACACCATTAGCAGTCCCTCCTTTACCATCATCAATGTGGCTGGTTAACACATACACTGTGTGTCCTCTGCTGATATCAGCCCAGTGATGCTGTCCCATGTCTATATCTCTGTTGTTAATTAACTTAGAATTTCTAAATGTTGGTATAGTCAACTAAATCAATACATATGCCTATGAACTAAAACTAGAGTATATTGGAGAATATATGAGGATGCCCAAAAGCAGTCCTTTCTGATCTAAACAGATTTACTGGGCATAAGTGCTGAATAAGTGTTGAATAAGTAATGAGCTGCCGATTGACAACTAATTTCAAATTCATAAGAGCTGATTTCCTCTTGTTAGTTGAAGTCAGCTTGCCCCCAACTTACTGATGCTTATATTAACTTATTTCTACAGATAAACAAATGGGATTTTTCCTGATGCATCTGTACACAGCCCTTGATTACATCCTGAAGGCAAGAGGGTACCTTCAATGTGGCGTCAAGCACACCTGCACTGTGACTAATGCCAATTGATTAGTATGAATGGTCATTGCAGGGATAAAGAGACTTACAGTGCACAATTGAATAGCTTCTTGCAGATATTTTCAATGACAGAAGGATTGATAGCACTCCACACCTCAAGCTCAAGGTGATATGCTTTATGGGTGTTGAGAATGACCTTTTCGAAGAATTTTGACTGGATAAAGATCTCTGTAGACCACTCACATAAACAGAAATCAACCTAGAGTACCATGTCAGTTAAGCTCAAAACAAAACAAGGGGACAAAGTGCATACCATGGTGAGGATAAATGCAAGTGTTTCAAGTGGGATAGGGTTGAAGTATTGCTGGAGGAGTGGCCCTTGAGACATTGTGTCTTCAAACCACACAAGATGTAAGATCTCAGATATAATCTTATTCTGACTAAACCCAGTGAGAGTGTCAGTATCCTGCAAGAATATTGATTAGATAGAAACTAGAGCAATGGGTGAAGTGAATAAAACCTTGTAATGAAATGCCCCATTGTCCAAAAGTGCCTCACATGATTTCTTGTTGCAGGCTTTGGTTTGTGGAGTGACTTTGTGACTGAACCTGTAGATTGCAATGATTTGTGGTTGAACAACTCCCAAGACATGGCCACAAATGTGTGAGCCATGCTTCTTGATCTTTTATATAATAGTTTTGTCAGGGCGCAATAGGATGGACATAAAGAAGAGCTCACAAGATTGCACATTCTATCAGATAGGTCATAGAACTCATCTGCATCCCTAGATGCCATTTTCCAGCAGCCCAAAGCCCATTGGAAACATAGATCAGGACTTGGGAAAGTGTCGTGAGTTGAAACTAAACCTTTGTAGTCAAACATAGTTTGCACAAGAATGGTGTTCACGACATTGACATAGTCAGATGCTTTTGGATGGCTACTGCTCATAACACCATGAAGGAGTTCAGCAGGAGGAAAAGATTCCTTTGTCCATACCTGGGTGGAGGGTGGTGGCAAAGGGCACTGGGTGGATGGCAGTGGTACTGGGATCGACTATCAAAATGAGAAGGTGAGGATGCCACTGCATTGCCTGCATATCCAGGGCTTGATGGGGAGGTATGACAAGATGGGGAGCCTTGGGCAAGGCTTTTGTGATCGACAGGTTCAGGTGAAGCAGACATCAGCTTGTGGGGTATCTTGAGAAATGTACGATTGGAGAGCTGTGAGATTGGAATTAATAGAGTGGATTGTTCCTGGGTAATATTGGAGCGGCACAGTTTGGTGGTTGATTTTGAGGATATGTCCACAGCAGGGGAGTTGGGTAATCTGGCCACAGAAGTTGTCAGCTCAAGGTGCCTTGGGAGTCAGATAAATAGAAATGATGATACCAAAGTTAGAAAGCCTGGAAAATCTCTGGGTCCTTCTCCTCACTTTCATACTCATTGTTGTCACTAGGCTGTGAAGCTAGAAGGGAAAAAATGGGTTACTGAGTGAAAAAAGAAGGAATGGAATCAGCATACAAAGTTGTTTGGCCTTTTTCACATCCTGTTTTGCCTTTGCAAGCTTTTTTTCAAGGTCTTGAACCTTCTTTTCATTGGTGTTAACAGCATTTTCATCTGAAAATGAAAGGGAAGAATATAATGGCAAAAGTATGCAAAGGCAACTTATCCAGAACACTTTGTTTATTGCTGGCTATTCATTTGCATGGGGCATTCACCTCAGAAATGAGTGGTACCTACCACTTATATGATAAACCTTAAACAAATGCCTGCACAGTCATCTGTATCCTGCCAAGTGTAGTTATGAAATGAGAAATTTAGGCAAGTGGAATGAAATGCATTTCATTTAAAGTCTAGATTTTTCATTTCTATCTCAATGTTTGCCTGTGACAATTTCATTATCTGCTGAGGGTTATTTTATACTGCCCCAGTGCAACTTTTTATTCCTTCCTGCTGGGTATTTCATATATCCCACCAGATATTTCATACTGTCCCAGTGTGACTTTTCATTCCTTGCTTGTGGATATTTCATACTGTCCCAGTGCGACATTTCACTTCTTACTTGTGGATATTTCATACCCTCCCAGTGCGACATTTCATTCCTTCCTTATAGATATTTCATACTGTCCTACTGTGACTTTTCATTTCTTGCTTGTGGATATTTCATACCCTTCCAGTGTGACTTTTCATTCCTTGCTTGTAAATATTTCATATATCCCAGTGGAACTTTTCATTCCTTGCTTGTAAATATTTCAAATGTCCTAGTGTGACTTTTCATTCCTTGCTCATAAATATATTATATATCCCAGTGGAACTTTTCATTCCTTGCTTGTGAATATTTCATACTGTCCCAGTGTGGCTTTTCATTCCTTCCTTCTGAATATTTCATATATCCCACTGGATATTTCATACCCTCCCAGTGCAACTTTTCATTCCTTGCTTGTGAGTATTTCATATATCCCAGTGCGACTTTTCATTCCTTGCTTGTAAATATTTCATATATCCCACTGGATATTTCATACCCTCTTTTCATTCCTTGCTTGTGGATATTTCATACTGTCCCAGTGTGACTTTTCATTCCTGCTGGATATTTCATAGCATCCCACTGCGATTTTTCATAGCCATTTCATTTCTGTCTGGCCTCATATTTCATTGTCTGCCTACTGTAATTTTATCTATTTCATTTCTGCCTAATCCTATTTTTCTTTACCTGCCTAGTGCAATATTTTGGGTGGTTCAGGGTTCACTTCCAAATAAGGAAATACTTGCTTTTCAAAATAAAAATGGCAAAACAAAAATAGCAGAAAAAAATAACAGGGATGCTGACAATGGTTGGGCACTATCTTCTGGTTCTAGAGCACACTTCCAAATAAGGAAATGCATGCCTTTTCAAATAGAAAATAGCAATAAAACAGTAGAAAAATCTGGAAAAAAGTAGGGATGGTGCTCACTGTTGGTGACAATATCAGGTACTGGTTTCAGTATTGTTGGGTGGTGTTTTCTGTGTCTAGGGTGGCAAAAAAGGCAATTTGGGTGTTTCTAATAAAAAATAGGGATAATGTATACTCAGGGTCCATGTTAGGGTTTTCTATATATACCTTAAAAAGAAACCTCACCTGGTTTGACCAAAAAAGTGGAGAAAAGCAACATAAGGATGGTTATAACTGTCAGGGTTTATCCAGTGGGCTGTCAGGAGGATGGTCACATGACCAATTGCCAAAAATGGTAAAAAAACAAAAGTTGTAGCCCTGGACTGTAGCTTTCAGAATCAGTTGGAATTATGTTCTAAAGTGCTTCCATTGTGAAGATATGAGGTAAAAGATTTTCAAAAGCACCACATTTTTTTTTTGTTTTTTGCATTTTTCTCAACGAAAACAACACCAAATTACATGATTTGAACACATTTAGAAAGCTAAGAGAAGAGCCTACAATTAATGTAGCATGAGAAAAATGCCAGAAAAGGAAGGCACATAGCCTAAAAGGGAAATTGGCATTGACAAGATCACTGATAGACTACAAAAGTCATATATAGACTACAAAGTTTACTAACAGACTACAAAAGACTATGAAAAGTCAGATATGGATTACAAAGTTTACTGATAGGCTACAAAAGATTACAAAAGTTGGACTTACACTACAAAGTTTGCTAATAGACTACAAGAGACCTCAATAGACTACAAAAGGTTGCCCATACACTACAAAGCTTACTAATAGACTACAAAAGTCGGACTCAGGCTACAAAGTTTACTAATAGACTACAAGAGCCCTTGACAGACTACAAAAGGTTGGACATACACTACAAAGTCTACTAACACTGCAAGCATATCAACATACTGAGGTGAAAATATTTTAAGAGTATTTTGATGGTACATAAATTTTTCTCACAATATTGTCCACCAGGTATGTGGTTAGTATGAAAAAAAATATTTTATTACTTATGCCTAAGTAGTTAATTGGTATTTTGATTATATTTAATGGTTTTCCTCAATACTGGCTCACATACTGTAAGAATACTTCTGTCACAGTATCTTAACTTTTGAGCAAAGTATTT
>Ga0307507_10012152_pt1 | contig 10687 bp, 12 predicted proteins | sample 7_EM_MG_FD_207223 | JGI IMG/M metagenome (GOLD analysis project Ga0307507, IMG submission 207223) | Populus trichocarpa ectomycorrhiza microbial communities from riparian zone in the Pacific Northwest, United States - 7_EM | ecosystem: Host-associated > Plants > Roots > Unclassified | place... | reverse complement strand
ATCTGGTCATATTTATTGGTCCTTACATATGTAACGAACAGCTTCTCGCTCTGTACGCAAATCAGTATGGTTCATCGCTATGTTTACATACATGGCTCTTATCTGTATCATACACTATGACTGGAATGTTATCGCTAATTTTGAGTAAATGCGACATTGCATTCTGGTGTGTCGTCATGTTGTTGATTGTCTCATCTAAATCCTTATCTTGATAGGCTAGAATGCCTTGGAATGCACAAGTATTCATAGATGTCACTATAGGTTAACGGTACTCCACGTGGTCAATTGTACTATGTACTATAAAGCTACCCAAATGGGGCCAATGCTATCTATATATTCTTGGACATAGGTGGGCCCAATGTGTGCTTTTACTCTAATATCACATGGCTCACTATTTTCCCATATAATTACCCTACTTGCAGCTTGGCACCTACTGAAAACAAGACTTCTGAGAGTGCATTGGTGATGATGAGTACACAATCTCCTGCCTATTTAATTTGGAAATTTGTTTGTCAGCTCTGTATGATGGTACTTGGCCTCATGATTTTCTACCAATGTTACCTGTTAGCCTATCACAATCTATCTGACCCTAAGAATGTCAATCCAGGTCAAATGATTAGTCAAAATTGCATTGGAATTTGTTTCTGCTCACGGTTGCATTCACAGACTTTGAAAATTTTAAGAATGGTGGTAAGACAGCCAATAAAATCTTTTGAATCTCCTTACTGCCAGTTTAAGGACCATGGATATATATATTTTTTAACTCTGACAAGGATGTTCATTCTACAAATTTTCTTGTATCCCAGGAATTAATTTATGAGCTTCTGAATGTCCTTTTTTGCTGATGCTAATTCTCCATTACAGTCATATCCTTTCCTCTACAATTGCAGAGTAAGTAAAATATACCTCATTCAAAGTATAAATAGGTTCATGATACAATATGCAGCAGCATGTATAGATACTAAATATTTTGTTGAAAGAGTGTGCTCAATGGAGTCATGGAGTTGTACAGCTCTTTGAAATTTCTGAGATGGAGCAAGAGGGAGCATAAAATATTGTCAATAAAGTGGCTCAGCTTAACATGGATCCCCTTTTCTTCTTCACAAATGTGTGTAGTGCTAAGATCCATAGACACAGGACTTACAATAAATTACCCCCCAGCATTTCAATAATGCTAATGACATTTCGGGTTAAAAGTAGTTTTTATTACTCTTTTATTCTGTATCAGGAGTGCAGTAGATTTGTGGTGAAGAGAATTAAAAGATTTCTCCCAACTGCTTAGGTTTGCTTTGCTATTCTTCAACTTTGCACAGTCTGCAGACACAATTACACCCTGAAAAAGAAGCTTAAATTTTGTTTTGACTAATTTTTTGTCCTGCATTGAATATTGTAATAGCTGCATAAATTGTGACTGGCTGAAAGGTGGTTGGTGTTGGTAGAAAACAATTTAGCAGGAGTATCATAATTCAAAGCTAACAAACAAATTTACAAAGCAAATAGACAGGAGATTGTGCACTTACCATCACCGATGTACTCTCAGCACTGTTATTTTGATAGGTGCTTGACATTTATGAGCTATGACTCTGTGAGTAGGGTAATTTATGCAGGAATATAGTATTTTGTAATAGTTATGTCTGGCATGCAACTCAGCAGGTGGACAAATAGCAGTTTTTGCAGGAAAATGAAGCTGGCTGCTCCCTGTTGCATAGAAAACCATATATTTCAGCTGGTGTTAGTGCCAAATTATTGTATGATAAGCTGGAGGGGTAATGCACACTACAGCCAGAGTCACAGAAATGGTGGCTTGGTACTGCTCTTCCTCATCATTTTTGCATTGTAGGGTTCAGAGATTCTGTAAATGCTCAACCTCAGCATGTTGCTTTTCTTGCTCAAAGAAAATAGTGACAGGATTGTGAGCAGTCATTGCATTGAAAGCAGCTGGAGCCAGCACAGTTGGTACAGCCAATTTACCCTGCTGCTTGGACAAGATCTATGGCTGTATGAGCTGCAGCCAGGTAGCAAGATGCAACATTGTTTGCACATGCAATGCAGACACTGTGTTCATGGTTTTTGCACCCTGGCTTTGCACAGTCAATAACTTGTGATGCTGCAAGACCATCCTGTGTAGCTGTAGGAGGAAAGGGCTGAGGAAGAGGATAAGGAGAGGCCAACATGATGCACTATGTGATAAGTGCGGTGGCATGCCAAGTTGTCAGTCTAACATGCAGCCTGGGTTTAACATCACTCACATGGGTATAATGGTGCCCAGGTGAGTTTACTGGAAGGTGTGATCCACAATTAACACACATGCAAGGCCTGTTGACATCATGCAGGAGAGCCATAACAAGGGTGAAGTGTGTATGTTGGATGTGAATGGGTTGTAAAGATCATCACAAAAGTGTTGAATTAAGATGAGAGAGTAGTATATAAGAATTAGGGTATTGCATAGGGAAGAAGTCACATTGGTGGTGGTGGTGGTGGCAGAATCACCATGAATGAAGTGAGGAGGAGGAAGTCAACAGAGAGGAAAAAACATAGGCAGATTCCCCTCCTTGCATGTTGCTGCCACACCACTTGTGAACAATGCTGGTGTTTGCAAATCCCAGCTTCTTTGCCACCATCTCACACATGTGATGTGCTGGCAATCACTGGCACTCCATAGATGGCAATCTTATGACTTAAAGCAATGGCATGAGAACACATTCTTGAGCACTTAACCTACCCTAACCACTTAACCACCTACCCAGCCTAACCTAGCCAAGAACGTGCTACCATGCTGGGAGAAAAATACCCCCATCCTTAACTACTAACATAACCTCCTAAGCTAACCAAGAACATGCTACCACATGGGGAGAAAAATATCCCCATCCCTAACCATTAACTCTAACCACTAACCACTAACCACTAACCAGTGCTAACCACCTCACCTAACGAATAAAACAAGTAAAGTAATTGTTTTATACATAGAAAAAAAATGGAGGAGGGAGAATCAAATGCTGAATACTTCAGTATGCATGAGAAAGTGTGTGTGAATAACTGCTACACCAAACCAGCATTTATTTGCTTAGTTTGTGGTATAGACCAGAAGTGAAAACGAAATATCTTCCTAGATAGTGATAATGAAATATTACTCTGGATTTTCATTTCTGGGTTTTCGCTGCTGAACCGATTCCAGCCACTTCATTATTATACTTACTTACATACTTACTGTATTTATGTGTATTTACTGGATCCTTCTGTCACACATGCAATGTCACTCATGTGTTGATGATGACATATTTGATGTCACATGTCACTACTGCTCTCTCCTCACAACCCTTCCCTGCAGGCCCTGCCTCGCATACCCCATATTAGCAGACAAAACAGGAACAACCCTCGCGACACTGACCCAACTCACTGACCCAACATCCTGCAATGTATGTCCCCTTCCATATCTCCTGTTTGCTGCTGACCATGGTATTAAGAACCCAAGCATGGCCTGAGCACCACAGTCACAAAGAGTGGTGTCCGAAACCTAGCACAACCCTCAGCATCAAGTGCATACAACCCAACGCCAGCATCTATGAACCAACACCGATGTGTTGAGCCAAAAGCCAGTGTGTACAGCTGGCCCAGATGTCTCTGTTTCAAGCCAAACACTGGCATATACAGCCTAATGCCAGCAAACTGCAGATGGCAAGGATCTGGTGGGAACCCCATGGCATCACTGGCATGGACATTGTGGGGGTCCCTAACTGTTCTCGAGGAGGAGGGGCTACATCCTCCAACATCACCTCTCTCTCCTAGTGTATATAGCATCCCTTCCTGTAGCATAGCTTGCCTATAGAATTTACACTGTTCATTACATGAGTATAGAAAGAGTTTGAAAAAAAAGTACATATGTACTGTATGTACTCCCTCCTCTTAATTCTCGAATGAAGGCCAGTGGAACAGGTGTGTTGCATTGCACAATATCATCACATGCAATTATTTATGTTCACTAAAAAGGAGGAACACATCAGTGTGTTGGCAATTCTGTCACTGACCCAATTTGGGGAGTGTGTTGCTACTCAGAAATCATTTGTGTGATCAAGATAAAGAGATAAGATTTCCGGTTGTCTATGGAAGTTCCAGAGGCAAACAGATAAATAGCTACAATACATGTCCTCGTATATATGCTGTAAACTACAAAATAAAAGGGGATAAACATAAAACACCCCTCAGGATGCACGGAAACAATGAAGGTAGGAATTGGGTAGGTATGTACCTTGAATCCAAATATTGGGCACATTGCGCATGCTCGCCCTCCGGATTCCGGAAATTCCAACACATACTCCTTGAGCAATTGAAATCTGGGTAGTTTTCCAGTGTGCACAATGGAAACAAGGTTATTCTCATCGAGGTCACGCGACACACCCAGGTATTCATGCATTCATGACGTGTCATCATCATCTCGTAACAAGTTATATTCAAACGTTTGTTCAAGGCTGTGATACCGAGAAAGGCAAGGTCACACATTACAAAACAAAAAAATATTGTATTGTTTGTAATTGTTTCCCTGCCTATTAAGGAACTCATTAATTACAAAATGCAGCCGGCACTCCGGCTAGATAACGGACTGGCATCTGACATTATGTTGTGTACGCCAGATTTTCGTTTTCGCTTCTGGTACATACTCCTTAGTTCGTTAGCACTATATCCTCCCACATCCCATCATATTTCCTTTTAAGGAAAGTGAGACGGGGGAGAATTGGGCTGGCTCACGTTCAGCGTTCACGTTTGCAGTTCGTGAACATAAATCCTTTTGGATGAGATTTCCTGAATTCCTTGGCCTGTACACATTAGATGTTGACCATCTGGGTGTAACAATTTTTGGCACTTGTAGCTGCATTGGCTATGGTGAGGTTGTGGCGAAACGAGGTTCCTTGAATTTGGTTTGAACCCTTCCCAGCGTACGGTCAACACCACGTAAATATTCCCCCAGCTCCAGTGGTATCTCAATCAGCTCAAGTGGTAAGTAAACTTGGTCATGGGCCAAACATATATCCTGCCTCAAAGACACGCTACCGAAACCTCTCCTCAAATCGGGAGAACAGAATGGCCGAAAGGGCCGCTACCTGGCTAACATCCAACAGCGTCTACAGTCGCAGCCCAAATCAGCTCAATACACACAATCAAGACAAAGAAAAGGAACAACATACATCCACCATTTCATTAGGAAGCCCATTCAGCGCCAACGAACTCCATCTCGCCAGGCCAGGGAGAAGACCTGCCAGCCGTATCCGGACTTCCTCAGGAGTCGTCCTATCCTCCGCCGTAGCCGTATCAACAAACACGTTCTTCTCCAACCCCTCAAACAACACCTGTGTCGCTCTGTCCAAACACGTTTCCAAGACAGAGGCAAAGTCGGGTGAAGAGATGATACCCCGTGTTTCTTCTATGAGGGTGGTGAACCCCAGGTCTTGTATGTATGTGGGAGGGAGGAAGTCGGATGGGTGAGTGGTGGTGTTGGATGGGACGACGGCGGGCGAGGCTGTGAAGTGATGCGTTATTTGGGAGGAGGTTGAGGAGGTGTATGAGGCGTGTAGGGGAAAGCCGCCTTGGATTAGGACGTGGTGGGTTGTTTCAGGGGTTGGTGGGAGGAGGGTTGATAGGAACCTGAGAAGAAAAGAGAGGGGAGGTTAGATGATGGGAAGGAAGACAATGGTGAGGAGAGGGGGAAGCCAACGTACGTTGTTCTGCGTTCATTGCCTTCGAAGGTAATTTCGTTTTCAATCCTTCTACGAACGTCGCGGATGAGGTGGTGTAGATCCATCAGCGATAGTTTCGTTTTCAGAGATACCCTGTCGCAAAGCTTGTCAATCAGACACCGCGGTAAGCTGCAATGGACATACCCATCAAACACCTCCTCTACACCCCTCCTCACCCGTTCGCCGACGTCCTTCCACCCTACGTGCAGAAGCCACCAGCTGAGTGTGAGGTACTTGTTCTCGAGCTCCTCGCTAATCTTGTATTCGTCTCCTTCCTCCTCTCTCACCTTAACGCCCGAAATCAAGTCCTCCAGCCCCTTACTGCCACCTAGCAGGATATTACTCATAGTAAACTCCGATGCGAGCTGCTCCCGAAGGCGCTCGTCGTGCTCTTGTTGAAAAACGGACTGTATATACTTGGACCGGGCGAGGAGGGTAAGTTGGATGGTGGTGAAGAGGCAGAGAAGGGTTGTTGAGTATAACGTCGTTAGTGTGCGGGTGATCGCTATTGGGGTGTCAGATTTGGAATGTGGATGGTTAAAGAAAGGCTACGCACTAAGGATCTTCGTTTCGTTCCATAACTCGGCTTTCGTACGTGAATCCCCAGAGTCGGAGACGACAGAAGGACTGATGAAGCTTTCGGACTTGGTTGGTTGAGCAAAGTCGCATGAGGAGAGATGCGGCAAGCACATACCAAGGCTGAACCATCCACAGAGGCCGCCTCCCCATTCGCACTCGAGCTATTGGTCGTCACCGACGCAGAAAGTTGTGACCCCATCCCTTCCGGCGAACCGTCTCGCGGTACAGAGGACACCGCCGACGATGGGGGAATGGACTCTACCCAGCTCGATGGCGAGTTCTCACCCCCTTGAGCGGCCGTACCTCCTTCCGACCGTGTTTCGTGCTCATGGACCATCTCAATGCTCGATGCCAAACTCGACGGCGGTCGTTGTTGCAATTGTCGTGAATTGCGCGCTTTCGATCTATTCTGCAGCTCCTTCGTCAGATATTCTACGTCCATCTCTTCTAGGACTTGTTCTGCGAGGGTCGGCAGCATCGCAAGGACCGTGTACGACACATCTTCTTGCGTTTGACGGAATCTACGTTTTAAACTACATAGCCTTCTAGTCAGTTTTGTTCATAAAGAATACCCAAAAGATACGTACCAGTCTCTAGAACTTCTTTCCTGCTCTATTTTATGCCTCACCTCCTCCAGCCGTTCCGTGATGTACGTTTTGGTGAGATATAGACCCCCGACGAAGCCAGCCGCAGTTGAGAAACCTTTTCTGTGGTTATAGACGTAATTTTTCGCAAAATATAGCATATTTCAGCTAGGGAAGGGGTGTTGATGGTTCTCGTAGAATGAGAATGGCCGCGATGGATGTAGTCGCTCGTGAAAAGTTAAAACAAGGAAGTGAGGTTCGACGTCACGTGCCTGGTGATAATTTTAAATAAATTTCATTCCTCTTTTTCCACAACTCACTGTAACTCGGACACTTTGCCTCTTTCTGTCACTACAATTATCTTTTTGAATTTTGGAACCTTCTGGTGAGAGAAACTGCCATCTTGAAATACAATTCCCGGCTGGCATATAGGTTCCAAACTTCAAGCTTGTTGAACTATCTAGGATAATCATCAAATTGTCGAGGAAAGGACCATGAATGTCGACGATAAAGACCTTCGAAGTCATGTATAGCATCTGCTGCATGACTATTCTCTAGCTTACTACCCAACTGACTACTAGGCGTTCACCATAGACGTTGTTGCGGAGGTGCGAACATGGACCATCCAATTATTTTTTACATCAGCTATAATTTGTTCCATAACCCCGTCTCCCTACTAACCCCAACCGATCCGTTCACAGTTTTGTCTCAGATACATCAACTCGATTCTATCCCCCCATACAATGTGGAAAAACGAAGGTTCAACTACAGGAGACAGAAACCGGTCGTCTACCTCAAAACAAGGGGAGAAGAAAGGAACAACATCAGTAATTAGGCATTTTGGTTTCCAGGGGTTTCTCAACTGAGAAAACCAGAAAAAACTGGAAAAAACCGAAAAAAACCCTGAAACATGGCAACATGCATGTCTGTTTTCCAGGAAACCTGCCTGCAGGGTCTTGCCAGGTTAAGCCTAGTGAAGTCAATCCTGACTTGACCCTTTACTATTTGTAGTATATATTCCCATTCTAGGTTTCCCAAGTTTCCAGAAACCAGAAAACTGGTGAAAACCAGAAACTAAATTGCCATATTGCTGATGAAGTGAATTTGGACAAAGGGAGATGTCAAAAGTACTTAGCATACACCACCATTTGTTCAAAATGCTGATGGCATCTGGCATGAATCTCTGCTTGACAGGTTTCTGATGGAGGTTGCTTTGGCATGGATGGCAGGTGTGTCAGAGCTTGGGACATAAATGTTAGCCCCAGCAGCTTGACACCTGGCCCACAGGTTTACAACTCTCCTTGGGAAGACCTGTTCCGCCGATTTTCTTCGGGCAATGAAATAGCATACTTAGGATAGAAATTAATCATAAGACAGTAATAAAATGATACAATGAGCACTTCCAAGTTCTTACAGGTGGAAAAAATGAGGAACTTTGAGCTCAACATGAAAAGGCCCATGCGACAAGCTCTCAAAAATCTTGAAGTTGTTTAAACTCCACACTATGTTTGGTTATTTCCAAATTTCAACCAGAACCAAACTTACCTTCTTCTTCACCACAACCCATCTCCCCTCCCCTGGCTGCTTGCTCCCATCCTTGTTATCAAGGGAGTTGCTGTTTTCATCCATGTTCCATTACCCACTGGCCTGTGCCCCCATGTAATCTCCCTCTTGTTGTATCTTTGTTCCCTACCCATGCACCTGTGTGTGTTCATCACCATTTGTTACTGTTCTGGGCTTTTGTTCCTGCCCATTGCCCTTTGCATTTCCTCCCCAATGAGTACCTGCTCACTAACTCTAACTCTTCCAGATACTTTTAGGTCTGCATTGTGTCATGTAGCAGCAGCCACATTAGATGCCTCTATCACCATCATCAAACCCTAGCCTGGCCCCCCCTTTCACCAAAGACAACACCCCAACGAGCTATGCTCCATCCCCCTCCACTATCCACCTTCCTTCCAGTTGACAAGCCAGAGGCTCTGCTTTGATGCACCTTCTTTGTGAGTTGCACATCCATGGTGGGGGAATGTTTTTTGAATGGAAGAGCATGAACAGGTAGTAACCTGACAACGACTACCACCACCAACAACAAACGGCAATAAGTGCCCACCACCATCCACGAATGGCAAGGCCAGCACCCATGACCACCATCCACGAACTGCAATGACATCCCATCACCACATCCACAAATGGTGACAAGGTCCCATCACCACATCAAAAAACAGTGATGAGGGCCCATAACCACCACCACCCCCAACAACGAGGGCCCAGCAACCACCGTCAATGAATGACGACAAGCGCCCACAACCACCATCAACAAAAGGTGACGAGTGCCCACCACCACCATCAACAAACTGTGTTGAATGCCCACCACCATCACCAACAAACGAAGATGAGCACCCACCACCACCATTAACCAACAGTCACAATCACCACCACTTACAACAATGAGGGCCCAGCACCACTGTCAACAAATGGCAACCAGGGTCTGCAACCACCACCACCTACAACAAGGGCCCAGTACCTGTCAATGAACAGCAACAAGCACTGACCACCAGATGGAGTAGTTGTAAACCCCTGTTGTGTTCCCTTAAAATACAATTCATTCTTTTGTTTATGCTTTCAATCAATCTGAATATCTACCAAATGAATACATGTACCAAGATGAATTTAACAGGTCTAACTAGAAGCTGCTCATAATGCCATGGAATACAGCCCACCTACATATAGACATAGGTGGGCTGAAGCACCCTTGCTGATGGACATCCACCTGGCCCTTCAGCTGTTATCAATATCTGAACTATACCTGACCCCAACTTGGAGGGACAGCTGTCATCAACATCCAACCCAAACATGAGAGGTATTGAGAGCTACATCAACCTGGGGACACGCTGTTGTTGGCCAGTAATGACTGTTGAGAAAAGGTCCCATCAGCATGTCTGACAGCTGCCAAAATATGCTGGTCAAAATTTGTCACCCACATGTCTCTCACATGTTCACCATTTGGTGGTGTAGTACTGTAGTATTTCATTCAATTTGATGGTCACACATCACACAGCCCTCCCAAAAACCAAAATGTAATGGATGTCATGGAGATTTTGGGCAAGTGTTGAAATCATTTAGGAAGTCGAAAAAAACCTCAAAAAAGGCCTAAAAATCCTGAAAAAAAATCCTATACAGCCTTTTTTGCTCTGTCTACATTTATCTAGTTAAATTTTGAATCCAATCTATTGTTATCATCATTCTGTGAGACATCCACACTGGAGGCACACCCCCATGCCAAACACCTGTCTACATTCACATTGATTTCAACCAGCAAATATGTACTTTACTGTTTCCAATGCTATGTATTGTGGCACATTTATCCATTCTATATCCTTGTTGACAGGGCTGTTGCAGCCGCAGTAACACTGCTCACCAAAGAAATTCCTCTCAGGTTTCTGGTCGAAAAAAAAGCTGATGTCACAATGGATTCCAAAGGTTGCCGAAATCAAAATTTCAACAACCCTGTCATGTGTCATGGGTAGGGACTGTCATGGATTGGCAATAACCAGGTATTATCCGTGGCCATTTATACCTGTTATCCACGGATCCAGATCCATGGATATATATAGAAGTCTGTGGATATCTGTGATCCGTACACTATATTTGGATTACTTTGGCGGGAGCAGCAGTTGCAACATACCAACGTGCCACTGCCCTTTGTCAGCCTGTGGAACTTGTAAGTCTCACTCCTTCTTAAAATAAAAACACTCTTTGATGAATTTGAACATGAATTCATTGAAATACAATTAT
>Ga0307507_10012151_pt1 | contig 10689 bp, 8 predicted proteins | sample 7_EM_MG_FD_207223 | JGI IMG/M metagenome (GOLD analysis project Ga0307507, IMG submission 207223) | Populus trichocarpa ectomycorrhiza microbial communities from riparian zone in the Pacific Northwest, United States - 7_EM | ecosystem: Host-associated > Plants > Roots > Unclassified | place... | reverse complement strand
TGAAACTAAGAACAATAATTATCGAGTCATTCAATCAGGTTAGATATGGAGATAGGTTAGGGTTTACCCCACCCACCGAACCCCACCTCACTAGATTTTCTTAAACCTTTATTTTTTTTTAATTTTATGAAATTATAAATTTATTTTTCAATATAATATATAGATTTTTACCTTATATACGAAGGATTTTATGTAAAGATTTGAAATTGAGGTTATTTGTTGTTTTATAATTCATAAAGGAAGATATAATTTTTACCTTTCAAAGACCATGGGTAAAGAAAATCCTCGACTCGACCAAATATAATTGAAATTGTAATAATAATAATGATTTAAAATATTTTTTGTTTAAAAATACATTAAAATAATTTTTTTTATTTTTTTAAAATTATTTTTAATATTAACACATCAAAACAATTTAAAAACATAAAAAAATTTCATATTAAGCAAAAAATTTCAAAATTTAATAAAACATGGTGCCCAAACACACCCTCAATGCGAAGACATGATGCGTTTTGATATTCTGGCTCAGATGCGAGTAAAACAGCCCTAATTGAAACCAAGTTTTTTTTCGAGTCAACGAGTCTTCTTCAGTGGATTGCTGACAACAAAGTTCATATCCTTGGGAATGAAATCTTGCACGTCTCGTTGTGCATATCACGCCATGCAAAGACACCAGTTCAATTACTTTGGATCTTCTCTTCCTACTAATGTAAATGCCAACAGCTCCGAGAAATCAAGTAACGAAAGCATTAATGCAGAATGACATGCAGAGCAAGTTATGGGTATCTGTCTTTCTTTACCCAATGAATACATGTACCCCTCGTTATCTCTCCATCCCTAGGGTTTTCCTTTTCATCTATATCCTCATAATACTTTCCTGTCCTCGCATCAAGCACGCACATAATGTTTTGATGACACTACCCCCTATAAGTTGAGCATGTAGGGCATAGCAATGATGAATCAAAATTATTATTCCTGCTCTACCTCCCGATGAAGCCTAGCCGGTGGAGGATGATGGCTAAGATCAACATGCAAATGGCAAGGATCATACCAGGTCTTCCCAGTAACCAGTTCTTTGCCTTCTTTGCACCTTCAGCTCCTCTTTGGATCCTATCAGCCCATCGCATCTGCAGCAATTAATGGGAAAAATCATTATATATTCATAATGAAGCGGGGCAGTCATAAAAAAGAAGAAGTCATAACTATGAAACTTATGAAACGTTATTTCAGAACAAACGTGTAATAAAAATAAAAGTTTACGTACAGAAGTAATACACGAGAGAGAAAATTCTTGTAGTAATATTTGACCCCACTTAATTTTATAGATAAAAGCTGGACCCAGGTTGGGGTATCTTGAAAGAAAAGCACACAATTTCATTGGAAGTAAGCATGGCAAAGAAGGTACCATTTTATCCAAGTCCTCTGGTGATAAAGATGCCATGGCCTGTTGAGCTTTAGCTGCATCTTCTTGAGAAAGTTTTATTCCAAACTGCTCACTCATGTTAGCCATCATCTCTGGGCTCATATTCTTCATCATTGACGTGAACATCTGCCAATTTGCAAGCAACCAGATATTACAACACAAACACAAACAGCCATGCATTTATATAGTATTCTTATATTGTTTATAAAATTTTTAAGCAAGAAGACAATAGTGTGATGTATATTACAAAAGTTCAAATTATCTCTAAGCCTTTCTTTACTGTAGCATGGAAATTTTCTGCAGGAAATTTATAAGAGTCAGAACAATCTCTAAAAGAGATATTTTGAATTGCAAATAATACATGTTTTGAAAACCTGAAAGTACATCCATGCACGGATCGGATCATTTCAAAATGACCAAAATAAATAAAGAGATTCTATGGCGTGCAAAGGGAAATCTTATTGGGGTAAGAATTTTATAACTCAGAAACACAAAGGAAATAAAAGCCCATACCTGCTGCATAGCTGGATCTTTCATTTGGTTTCTCATCTGTTCTTGCATATCAGAAGTTGAGGCAGGAAAGCTTGATGGAGGAGCATTTCTCGAACTTGAAAAGAAATCATGTGAGGAACTAGTTTCACTGATGCCATTATTACCGTTAACTGCAAATTTTTCTCGAGTTTCTGTTGGTTTTGACCTAGCACCCAAACTTGATCTGTCAGTGTTTAAAGCTGAAGCAACAGCTGGAACTGAGCCATTTCCTCTTAAAGAAGATGCCATTTCAAACATTTTCTGAATCTCTTCTGGTGACATCTTATTCATCGTATCACTTGCTGTTCTGAGCATGTCTGGTGTCACATTTGGAGGAACCACACCAGATTTGAAGCCATTAAAACTGCTATCTGAAGATCCACCTGCAGTAAAAGGAGTCGCCCCTTGGAATGAGGAAGCCATTTGAAGCATTCTTTGAAGCTCTTCGGGTGACATCTTGCCAATCATATTTGAGGCAGCCTTAACCATGTCAGGAGACACCTCTCCAGCTTTTGCCCCATTTAAAGCAGCCAAAGTTTCAGGATTAGCATTAGATATGAAATTTTGGAATGACCTACAATCAGACAGAAGGGAAAAACAGAAAATCAAAACAAATTGAAAACCAAGCTTCATATCTAATTTTATGGTTGATTGACAGCAAAAGAAGGCTACACTAATGCAAGAAAACAACCTCCAGCCTCAAAATGTTAGACAGAAAAATATTAGACATGCTGACCGTGTTTTGTTATTTCATTAATCAAAACAAATTGGGCATGTTTTCATAAGTTTGCCTTGATTCAATGTCAAACTTGCAAATAATTGCCATTACAGTAACACCACCAAAATTAGAGATATTTTGTGACAAATACAACCAAATATGGCAGCAATTATTTTGCAGGAGAGACTGCAATTAACATTCCATGTAATCCTTCATTGCAGAAATAAAATTCCGGTAACTTGCACTAATGAAAAAGAAGGATCGATTAACATAAATTGATCCCTAGGGGGAATAAAAACTTAACATTCCATCTAATATCTCTGCTGTACAATCTCTAGAAAGGAGACAGGAGGATAGTTGAAAACATAATACCAGTGACAACATATAAATACATAAAATCAAGCAATTTTTAGATGTATTAAAAATAACCTCATAGCTTCAGGGTCATCTTTCAAAGCCTCCAAGGGCTCTGAATTAGTTGCTGAACTCCCATTGCGACCTCCCTTTCCACTTTTAGATATATCAGCACTTTCCCGTGGTTGCTTCACTTGATACTCTGTTGATGTACTCTTGAGGTTTTCAGAGGAGACAGTCTCAGCTTCATCAGTTATTTCTTCAAACAAATAGAAATCAATTGTCAATTGCGAATTTGAAAGTGGAACCTGCAACTTTTAGGTGTGTTTGAAGAAAGTCAAGCATCAAGAAAAAATAAAGGAAAATAACATACCCCTTGGTGCATGATGGCCACCTTCTCGAGCCAATGTTTCCTCAGCATTCCTGTATTAGCAATTAACGTTACAATCAACATATTGTATTAAATACTAGCACCATTATTTACTTTTTGTTGGAAATTCTAACACCTTATATACAACACAGAGGAAGGTCAGAAGATTTGGAAATTCCTAAACATCAATCAGAGGACAAGAAACTTAAAAGTGAACTACTGAGGACATGACATCGAGAATACAAAAGCTAAAGCTAAAAACTCCACAGAAAAGACTCCATACTCTTTAACAGTACATATACCATATGGGAAGTAAATATCAAACTGTACAACTTCCAGCCCAGCCAATGGTCTAAGAATTCCAGATGAAATAATACCTTAGAATGTCTGCAATAGTTTCCTCATCCGGGGAAACTTCATGTGCTTTTCTAAGATCAGATACAGCATCCTAACATGTACCAGGGAGTCATTAGATATCTTATCAAACAATAAACAGTGAAATCCTACAACCACTACTACCATTTGCAAGCTATGCACAAACAAACTTACTTCCAGTTGTCCTAGTTCCCTGTAAGCTTGACCCCTTCTATAAAGAGCTTTAACATTATTGGCATCATATCCCAAAACCTGAAGTGATACAGTAATCCAATCAGAAAGAAGAAAGACTCACACAAAAACAAAATGATTTGCAAGCAAAGGAACAAACCCTATTCATATCAACAACGTATATTAAAAGTATAATTATTATTACTATCTGTTCTCTATGTAAACTGAATTTGTTAGTGGATTGTTGTACCTCTGAGCCCTCTTTTATGCATTCATTGTACTGCTTTGTTTTCAAGTAGCAAGACATTAAATTAAGAGAGCATGCTAACCAAAGTGTTCTGCCTTTGGAGGATGTAATTCCTTTTAGATTTTGCTTTGCCTAAGAAATAAGGGAGGAAAAGAATTTCATCAGTTCAAAATCCAAAAGACATGCCAACTAGAAGAGCTGATACTTATAAAATAAGAAAGATAAAGATGCAGCACTTACAAGCAAATATTTCTGCAAAGCATCATTGAACTTTCCCTGGCTATGCAGCTCATTACCCTGCCAAAGGAGATTCAATTACATCAGTAAAATAAACACAAAAACAGCGACATCTTCAATAGCAAAATCAGCACTAGTTACCCTTCTGCATTTACACTAGTAAGTACATTAACCACTACATAAAACACAATATGCACACAAACAGCAAATCATCTGATTTATGATTTAAATTTACCTGTTTCTTCAACATCTGCGCTGCGTTTATTTCATATGTTGCCTGTACATCAGCTCGAGCACGCATAGCAGCAATCTCTTCAGGTGATGCATTCATCATTTTCTCTCCAATCTCCGCCATCTCTTCAGGGTGCGTGTGCTTCAACTGTTCTGCTGCCTGTTTTAAGTCATCAGGCTTCATATTCTTCATACTTTCAGATGCCATTCTCACCAACTCAGGATTAGACATTACCTGCAATCAAAACCAATACGACCAGAGATGTAAACAACACCAGATAAACTGGCAACCAGTTTCTAGTGATCTATTACACAAACTCAGTTCAGGTTATATGTTTAAACAGAACCGCAGCACTACAATCTATTCATCTTGAGTGCTTAATGACCCATTAATGAACAGTTGTTTTCCATCTAAGTCAATGCCCCGAATCAAAGAATTAAACTTGCAGTATCCAAAGACTAAAATCTTCACCGATTCAAACAAAGCAAAGAAAAACAAATAAAACCCATAATTTAAAATCAACAAAAAATCACAAACACAACTAAATATAACTAAACAAACACAAAATTAACAGCCAAGATTCATGCTTTCCATGCTAAAACAATCACCAAAACAAAATTCATAAAGAAAAAGCAGTTCCCCTCAAAATTGAACTAAACTACACGTCAATCCATTCAAATAAAAACAAACCCACATCAAAATTATCCTTAGAACAACAAAAACAAACGAACCTGTTGTTGGATCCTGGCGAAATCCGCGGGCGTCATTCGACTCATTTGTTCCTGAGCAATTTTTATCAGCTCGGGATCCATCATTCCATTAAACATCTTCAACTCTCTTTCTCTCTGTCAACTTATGCTTAAACAGATCAAAAAGAACCGGAGAACAAAAACTAGAAGAACAAGAATATAGGCAAGGAAAAGAAGCTTTTTAAGAGAGCTGTTAATTAGAGAGAGAGAGGAATTTTCCAAAATTTAAAGTAGTGTTTAACATTATGTTTCGGAAATATTTTAAATTTTTTTTAAAGCTTTTTCATTTTTTTATTTTAAATTAATATTTTTTTAATACATTAATATTAAAAATAATTTTTAAAACCTAAAATTTCCCAACACTTTTTAAGTAAATTTGTTATTGGATTCAGGGGTTTTGTTTTTTTTTTTGTTTTTTGTTTTTTTTTGTTTTTTTTTATGTTTTGGATTTTGGAATGGCAAAGCCTCTTCGGAAGCCGACCATAGCAGAATTGAATTCGAATCGTGAACCCTAATATATATAGTGACTAGCGAATAAGTCCTTGATCTTTATGATCTTTCTAATTGTTCCCTTTCCAGGTTTTCCCTTGTTTAATTAGGTCATCTATATCTCATTTTAAATTAATTATAAGAACCTAAGTATTGTATGTTAGTATTGCATCAATCATTAAAAAATCATTGTTATACTATCTTATAATATTTTATTTCAGGTTTGGGATTAAAAATAAGCATAGATTAAATTTCTCTTTGTTAATGCACGGAATAAATTGTATTTACTATTTTTTTTAGTTTGATTTTTGTATAAATAAACACATTTACTATGATTGACTTGATAAATATAATTTTTTTATTTCATTTGAATTATTTTTCAAGTGAAATAAATAATAAAAAATCTCATATGTATGCACGAACAAATCGTCTTTTAATAGACTTCATCTTATAATAGTTTTTACACACATATACTTATACAGTCACAATAATAATAATAATAAAAGTTCTATTTACACCTTCTCTGCATCATGTACTCTAAAATGCAATAGTATAATATTTTAAATTTATAAAAGTAAGTTTAATAAACTGAATTTTCTAGCAAGGAATGAACTTGTTAGACCAGCAAAAGTAAAGGAGTAATTACTAAGATTTTATTGGTTAAGGATAATTAAACAATATATAGTTATATAAGTCATAAATTATAATAATTTTCACCTTGATAAATATCCATCCCTTAAAAGAAAAGTAAAATAACCATAACTTGAAACTATACATGATACATTAAGTTCAAGCAATGCTTGAACTTATTTATGGTAATAAACTTTATCAACATGTCTATTGTATTTTTAGAAATGTGAACTTTATCAAGTATTAGTTTATTAAAAAAACAATTCCTCGATCCTATAAAACCTCACATCTATGTGTTTGGTCCTTGCATGATACACCTGGTTCTTTGCCAAGTAAATGACACTTTGACTGTCACAACGCAACTGAACTTCACCTTACTGAATACCCAGTTCTTTGATCAAACCTATAGGCCATAAGGCTTTTTTAGTAGCCTTAGCCACTGTTATATATTCCGACTCAGTAGTAGATAGTGCAAGTAGAGACTAAACCATAAACCTCCAACAAATAGCTCCTCATATGGTAAACCTTTGCTTTAAGCTTCGACCTTTCCTCACTAAACACATGTATAAAGGCTGAAAATCCAAATACTCTGAAAATAGAGTAATCTACTGGACTGCATATCCCTACCTCTTATGTTACTTTCTCATTTAATAATGCCTTAGGTGATTAGTTAATCAAGAAACATGTCATATTCATTAAGATACATTGTTTTTTTTAGTTATAGATCTGTTCATCCTTCCTGCTGCACAATTATATTGTGTCGTCTTACATACTGTGAAGTGTATTTTTATCCCATGTTGCTCACACAACTCCATGAACTTTGAATATGTGTACTCAATATCATTATTTGATCTGAGACAGTTGATCTTACTCCCTGTTTGGTTTCTACTCCACCTTCTCACACCTTGAACTTGGCAAACGTTTTTGATTTGTATCTCATGAAGTACACTCAAACCTTTCGTGCATAGTTATCAATTAAAATCATAAAATACATATATCATCACCGTGATGCTACCCTTACTAAACCCCAAACATCTGTATGAACATACAAAAAAATCCCCTATGTCTTGTGTGTGGTTGTCTTGAAATGCATTTTATTATGTTTTTCAAGAACAAAATATCTGTAAAAATCAAGCTTACATGTTCTGACACCCTTCAATATATTTTTCTTATAAAGCTCCATCATCCCACGCTCACCCATATGACCTAATCACATATGCCATAAAATTGTGTTATCTTACTCAAATTCTACAATTGCAACTCTACCTACAACTATGGTACCTAGTAGTCTATAAATATTTCCTAGCAATATGTGTCCCTTTATCACTATCATAACACCTTTACTAACTTTCAATACTCCACCTTCAGACTTCAAATTGAACCCATTATAGTTTAAAGTGCCTAATAAAATCAAATTCTTCCTCAAATTTGATATATATTTAACTTCACACGATATTCTAACAACATCATCAAATATTATAATTTTCATATTCCTTATTCCAACAACTTTGCATGGATCATTGTTACCTATTAGAATAGAACTATAATTAACTAACTTGTAGGTGTCTAACCAATCCTTATTGGGTGTTATGTGATAATAGCATGTCGAATATCCAATATCCAAGAATTTATGAGATGATCTAAACTATATGAAATAAAAAAACATATCTCTGTCATTGCTTTCTAAGTCTTCTTCCATTACATTTGCAGACTTTGACGGATCCTTTTTGTACTTTATACCCTTTCTCTTTTTGGATTTTGACTAAGCTTTATTGTTTCTCGATTCGCTTCGAGACTTATTTCTACCATGCTCCTGATTACTCTTCTTCACCAACCCTTCACCTTGTGAATTTTCAGTACTGATTTTCTTCCTCAAATTAAAGCCTAATAGGGCACTTATAATCTCTTCCAATTGAAGTGTTTCTTTTCGCCACATTAGAGTTGTAACTAAATTTTCATACATGAGAGAAATAGATAGAGAATTTAGTAATATCAATGCCTTGCGTTCATCATCAAATTTCACATCAATTTTTTTATATCACTGATGATCTGATTGAACCATAGTTATCAAACCCGGCCTGGGGGTCGGGTCCCGGGTTTCATAGGTTAACTCGAGTCAACCCGAGAAAATTTTTTAAAAAATATTTAAATTTTTAATATTTCATATGAAAAAATTAAAAAAAATCCATATAAATATAGACTATACATGTTGTAAATAATGAAGTTTCAAAGAATATTTTTTTAAAAAATTTATCTTACATTGAAAAGATACTATGTTATGCTTTTAAGTTGAAGTATTTAAATCAAAATTTTTTTTTATTTCACATTGAAAAAACATAACTTTTTTCTTATGAACATAAAGTATATATACTAAAGGGCTTTAAATCCCACATTGAAAAGATATTATGTTATCGTTTTAAGTTGAAGTATTTAAACCAAAAAGTTTTTTATCCCACATTGAAAAAATATAACTTTTTTCTTGTGAACATAGAGTATATATACGAAAGGGCTTCAGATCTCACATTGAAAAAATAACTTTTTTCTTGGAAAAATAGAGTATATATATACTAAAGGGTTTCAAATTCCACATTGAAAATACATAACTTTTTTCTTGTGAACATAAAGTATATATACGAAAGGGTTTCAAATCTCACTTTGAAAAAATAACTTTTTTCTTGGAAACATAGAGTATATATATTAAAGGATTTCAAATCTCACATTGAAAAAATAAAACACTTTTCTAATATTTATATAGTGAACTTTAAAAAGTGTTAATAACTAACTAAAAAAAATATGAAAAAAGAGGAGTATAGGAGAAAAACCACATTTGAAAAAAAAAACTCGGGTCTTAGCCGAGTTCGCCCGAGTCATAGGTCGACCAAGTTTGGCTGGGTTGTTGCACTGACCGGTCTTTTGACAAACCCGGACCGGTCCAACCACCAGGTCGACCCGCCTGGCCGGTCCGGGTTTAATAACAATGGATTGAACACATTGATACTCTGATTCAAATATATGCCCTCTGACATCTTAAGACCAGATTGTTTCTGGTTAAGATAAAGTTTGTTTGTCAACGACTTAGACATATACTGACTTTCAAGTTTTGCTCAAAAACCGTCGCTGATGATTCTTTATCCATGACGTGATACATAACATCATTATCTAGACAAATCCTAATAGTTGTCATAACCCTCGCTTCCAGTTCCTACCAATCTATGTCATTAATACCTTTCAGTTGCTTAGGTATAACGCCTTTACCATGCCCTGTTATACCAACAGATCATTCACCCTCCTCTATTAGGCTTTGATACCGATTATTGTGAAATTTACAACAATAATGATGAGTATTACATAAGAGAGAAAACAAGAAAAACACACTAATTTAACGTGGTTTTACAATGGACCTATATTCATAAGAGTAATGAGCTTTATTTCACATTTTGTCAAGTTAGGATTACATAATGTGTATTTATAATAGACCCTAGCCATCCTAGGTGTATTAGTAATTTTCAATAATACCCATAACTTATCAATTGTATGTGACAATAAAATAATACTTTACATCTAAGAAAAGGTAGATGTTGTCGTCCCACTTCAATATCTATTTATGAGCCATAAATTACAACAGAAGTACTTTTTAATATTCTTTTGTAGAGTTTTGGATAAGTGTATAAATTGGAGAAAAAACCCATTTCCTTGCAAAAACAAGTTGTGTGTGTTAGAGATTAGAATGTTCTAATGTTCTGCTCAACAAATTGTCATTGTTGTCACGTGCACAGTGTCGAACGATGAAGATGCCTCCTGGAATTGAAGGGGTTTTAGGTTCAATTATAAAGTCATGATTTGAGGGAGTTGTCACCTAGTATCATGGTCACTAGAAAACCTATTGTTTGTGAGAGCCTGGGTAAGAGGACTAGTTATGAAAAAGGAAGACCCATCACCTCGGTGCACCTTATCTAAGGTAAGCTGCATTGTTGATTAACTGTTTTTCTAGGTCATGTTTCTATTAGTTGATCTCATTTAAGGTTCAAGGCAGATATCTCTTTGTGAGAAAGTCTCTATATTATTGAATTAAATCCTAATTGTTCTAAGGCCCAAATTTAACATCACATTTATTTTCTATTTTGTATCTTTAATACATGAGGGTATACTTTACAATGTAATTT
>Ga0307507_10012150_pt1 | contig 10690 bp, 1 predicted proteins | sample 7_EM_MG_FD_207223 | JGI IMG/M metagenome (GOLD analysis project Ga0307507, IMG submission 207223) | Populus trichocarpa ectomycorrhiza microbial communities from riparian zone in the Pacific Northwest, United States - 7_EM | ecosystem: Host-associated > Plants > Roots > Unclassified | place... | reverse complement strand
GGCCCACCACTAGCGACTTGGCGGCCGGCCCTACTATTTGTATACAATACCCCCTTTCCACCTTCTTCCCCTCTTCATACCACAACGTAGTTATTCAGTCTACTTCATTGCAGCACTGTAACATTACTGGTCTCTTACACGTCTCCCTTTCTTCTCTATATAGGCCTAGGCCCTAATACAGCACCATTCTTCTTCTGCTTTTTCTACCTGTTTCTCTAATATATCTTCCCTACTTTAGGGTTATTGGTTAGCTCTCCTATAGGGTACTCTAGGGTCCCTCTATAGTTTGTTTAGGCGTAACTTAATATACTTTATAACACTAGAGTTGCGCTCCTTTTACACCCTTTATATTACAGCGGCTTTAATATATAATTATAGAGGGGGGATATTAGCTTCCTTTTTAAGCAGTACTATAGCCGTTTACTTATACCCATCTATTATGCTCTAGAGGCAGGCTGTTTGGACCTTTTAGAGTGCTTTAAGGAGTGCTTTAAAGGGGCCTTTCTTGGTTTCTCCTATGGCCCAAATACTAGATCTATACGTTATGGTTAGCCAGATAACTGCTGTGTATAGTAGACGTGACCTCTAAAAATATAGGCCCCATATAGAATTAACGATTCTAGATATTATAATATACTGCGCTTGGCCCTTATGGGCCGCTTATAATATATATACGCTCTACCAGAGCTTACTATCTACCTATACTCCTAGTACCCTTAGGCCTTAAACTAGTTGGCCCCTAAAGCCTTAAATACGGATTATATACTAAAGATCTATAGATTAGTTGCGTTTTTTTATAAAATAAATTAGCTGGTATTTCTCTGGTAAGAATTAGACTCTATATTATCTTGCCTATTCTATATAGGTATTATAGGCTTTCTTTAGTGTTCTGCAGTTCTCTGCGGCTAATGGCCCGTATATAATTAGGTTTGTATTGTTAATAAAGCCTATCTTCTAGGTCGCCCCTTCCTTAAAGAACTTAAGTAGGTTGCTTATAAAGAAAAGGAAGAGTATAGGTAAGAGGGGTAATCCTTATAGTATTCCTGTTACAACTGCAATAGAGGGGCTTTGGTATCCGCTAAAGACTAGCAACGTTTCTTTCTGGCCTATAAACCCTTAAATAAATTATATAATCTATTCTAAGAAGCCCTTTGCCCTAAAGATGTATAGAAGGCGCTTATGGGGTATGTTATTATAGGCACCACTAATATCTAGGCTAAGCATTAATACTACAAAGTCCCTTCGCATTACCCATTTAATGGTAGCGGTAAGTAATGTAAGTACTAATAGTGTTAAACGGTTCTTTCTTGCCCCTATTTAACTTTATAGTAGTAGGGCGTGTTCCTTAGCCGTGTCTACTATATAGTTCGCTATTACCCTTTCTAGGATCTTACTAAGGGTGTTTTCTAAGGCAATAGGGCGGTAGCTTCCTGGGATTAAGTAGTCTACTTTGCCTTCTTTTTATAGGACAACCGTCATTATGGACCTTCTAAGTTGTGGGTAGTAGCCTATAGTAAAGCATGCTCTAGCTATATCTGCAAGCTAAGGTGCTATAAGTGGTCCACAGGTCTTTAAGGCCTTATTTAGTATCCCAGCTAGTCCTAGTGCTATATTATTTAAAAGGCGGCTAATAGTTCTGGCCATTTCCTCTATTATTATGTCGCTGTTAACCCATAGGAAAGTCACCAGTGTTTTACCTATAATGTCACTAAGGTCTGCTAGAGCCGGTTAAGGGAAAAACCTTTCTATAAGGATCTTTGCCTTTTTATTATTATTATTAGTGGCCTATAACTCCCCTACTCTTTATAGGGGTGGTAGGTGTAGGTCTTCTGCTAAGCGCCCTACCTTTTTCTTTACCTATTTTGCTATAGCCTAAAGGCCCTTATTATGGGGAAGGCTTAAGTTAAAAGTGTGCTTGTTTATAAACCATCTCTAATTATTCCTTACTTCTTTTTTTAGGGTATTCTTTAACTGGTTTCTTATGTCTTTATATTATCTCTCGTCTTTAAGGTTATGGCTACTTATATATTTCCTTTTTGCTTATTATTGGCTGGCAATAAGAACCGCGCATTATGCAGACCATACGTGTCGCGCGTAGGGGCCCAGTTTTAAGACTAGGTAGTACTCTTCTAGCCTATTTTTAATCGCTACCTAAATCCTTTTAAGTCTTTAGTTAATTTCCTTAGGGGTAGCTAATAAGCCTCGCTCGTTTAGTATTGGGTGAATTTCTTCTAGGTCTTAAAGTGTCGGTATACTCGCTTTATCAACGTGCACGAATATCACTGTATTGCGATACGTATGCGGTGTTGAAGTTGGTAGTTATTGATTGTCTAGAAGTAAGGGGTTGCTCCAAGGTCAGATTAGCTAGTCTCGCTTTATGGTCTCGTAACCACGTCACATAACTAACATTCCGACACTGGAGCAACTCTAAAAAGAAGGCTAATCTATACTCCAAAGCCAAGTTTTACTTCTAGACTATTCGTAGCGTATACGCAATAGTTAGAGATCCAATTAATACGCAATAGCTTCCACGCTCCTTTTACAGGTCCATAATTACATAAATAAACTGTGTAATAAAGTCAAGACGTTGCGTAAGAAAAGAAGGTAAGAAAACGGGAAGAAAGGGTATATATCGTTAACTTAGTTGCTTGGTCAACACGTACATAGGGCAGAATAGGATTTAGGTAGTAGTCCTGGCAGAACTTAGCAGGATTTGGTGGACTTGGCAGAATATAGCAGGATTTGGTGGACTTGGCAGAATATAGCAGAATTTGGTGGACTTGGCAGAATATGGCAGAATGCCGTAGATTGCCGTTAGATTGCCATTAGATTGCCATCTTATAGTTAGTCTCCAATTGCTAAGTTAGTGGAAACAGGTGGACGTATATAAGGTATTACAGGGGTGTCCTATAATAATAACCTGTGTTGCGGCTTATATAAATGCCTCTAAACCGAAGCTTGTAGAATGCTGTATTACTGTTAGATAATCTGTATTCTCTAAAGGCATGGGTTACGTGCACGAGTTATATGCACGGAGCACGTGCATTATAAATCTCTTTATCTAAGCTTAGAGCCCAAGGGGCTCACCAGTACAACAAAGAATGATTAAGTTAAGATCATCAATTAATTAACCCATTTCATCAATGAACTGCTCCACACGAACTTCATAACAGTTATAAGCCCAGTCCGCCGACTTAAGAAGCTATTCAGCTATTACTTAATTATTTAAAGAAATTCTACCTTATTGTTAGACTCTGACACCTCATCGTTAAGACATAGACTCTGACAGAAATCCTACCTTAATCATTAAAGGACGATCTTGATAATAAGGACGATCCTAACAACGAATTCCATCTTAATTCCCCTCTGCCTATTAGTCAAAATAACTCCACTAACATTAAGTTTGTTAACTATAATTATCCTTAATAAACTAGAAGACTGGGAGCAATAGATCTAGCAACTATAAGCCCTTATAGATTAGCAAATTTGGGCCCACGTTAACCTAGCTACAGAAGCACCTTAAGAAGGTCTACTTGAAAAACCACCTCTTCCAAAAATCACAGATTTTAATGAGAATGCAACCTTATATGCATAGCTTTTAACGAACCAACAGAGAGCATACAAGAACAGCAGATGATACTACGACTAGGATATAAAGTACTTCCTAAAATAGGAAGAGCATCTGCAATAGATACGCACCTAGATTACGTCCACAGTATTAATTTAGAAGAAGCTACTGCTCAACCCTTCCCTTACAGTCAAGAAATGGCTAATTCGGTTAAAAGAAAACACTAAGCCCTCAAAGAACTTTATAATAAGGAAGGTATAACTGCAGTATATAGAATTACTTAAGGGACTTAAGCAGGCAAAAATTACCCAGTGGCTTAATAGATGGGAGCATGCGATAAAGATAGCAGAGAAGTATAGTCTTCTATAGATAACTAATAGGATCTGGCTAATGGACCTTGCGAATACAATACGACCTATAAGCGAAACCTATTTTGTTATATACACCAAATAGGCAAATAATACCGAAAAGGCTTACTTATTAGAATACCGTAAAGTAGTAATAGAGCTACAGGAAGCATTCGCAAACCTCTTAAAGGTTATACCATCCTCAACTACTAGAGGGAGTGTATTCAACATAGACTTCGTAGGAGAGTCCAAAGAGGATATCTCTATTACTACTAAAGTCTAAAAGGGAAGAGGGAACAGCTTATCTCGCAGTTAAAAAAGGGCAGGGATAAATTTAACTAAAGAGACGTCTTCCAAGAAGTCAAAGAACCTAAAATGCCTAGCATGCAATATAAGGGGACATACCCTTTCTGACTATTAGTATCTATTTAAGTGCAAGAGGCCTAAGGGATTTAATGCTAAGGGTACACGCATAAAAAAGGTGTGTAAAAAGGTAGAACATAACAAGGATCTAGCTGCCTAAGTGGAATAACTTAAGCTTAAGAAATTAAATATCGATAAAGCTTAACAATGATAGGTTAAGAGTTAGGAGACAGTTAGGAAGATTAAAGGAGAAGCCAATATAATATTCCTAGAATTATATTACACCGGTTAACTCCATCCACTAAAGCTATTAACTATTCTTGACTTAGGAACCACTCTCTATATCTTTAATAACCTCTCTCATTTCTACAATTTTAGGAAAGCTCTAAGACACAAATATATTATCGCAGGCAGCTCAGAAGTGCCTATACTAAGTTATAGCGATGTTACTATCCAAGTCACAAAACCAGACAAGAGTAAGGGAATCCTACGTCTCAAGGACGTTGCCTTTTATACGGACTTTAATATAAATCTAGTGTTGTTCCGTCTACTTCGAAAACGAGGGTACTACTAGGATAATAAAGGAGAGAACAATCTTCTAGTTTAAAAGGACGACACAATCCTATGTTAAATAGAAGAACGTTACAGATAACAGACTATCAAATATATCCAACCAGGAAGTCTATTAGCGTTCAATATAAGCCAACTACTATACCAACGGAAGCGTAAAGCATTATTAAGAGACGCTTGTCTAGATTTAAAAGGAGATACATATCTATAGCATCTACATCTAGGTCATCTAGGACCTATAAGCCTTCATTATTTAGGTCTTAACGCCTTAGGAGTTAAGCTTCAAGGCCTAAAGACGACGGAATGTTAACATTGCAGTCTCGCCAAAATTAAGCGTTAGGTCTTAAGAAGGTTCTTAAAACAGAAAATTAATAAACCCTTTCTTAACCTCTATATTGACTGGGCTAACCTTAAGGAAGCGCATGCCGGATTCGTACAAGTTATATTTATCTATAACACTTTCTTAGGAAGAACCTTCCCATATTTTATAATAACGTATAGCAAAGAGAAGGAGACACTATAAGTGCTTAAAGATTTCACCTAATAGATTTGTCTAAGGTACAACCTTAAAGTCAACACTATTAGATTAGATAACGAGCTAGGGAGAAGGAGAACCCTTAAATAGCTACAAACGCAAGAGATTACATTTAAGCCTTTAGCGCCACATACTTAAGCATAAAATGGCACCGCCGAACGCTTAGGGGGTGTTATTATTAAGAAAGGACGTGCTATAAGAATTGCTGCCAATCTACCACATAATCTATAGAACGAGATAGTCAACTATGTAGTCTATCTTCGAGATCAAACGCCACGGGAAAGCAATAGATGGAAATTACTATATAAGAGGTTCCATACCTTCCTAGCTAATGGGTTAAGAAAGCCGCAACTAGCGCACCTAAAAGCCTATAGCTATAGGGCGTACGCGATAACGTCAGACGCCTAGCTAAAGAAGAAAAGACTAAGCAAGCTAGATCCGCAAGCCCATATTAGCTACCTTATTGGCTATAACTCTACCAATATCTACAGGATCTGGATCCCGTATAAAGGTATCATTATCTCTACTAGGGATGTCATCTTTAACAAAAAGACGTTCTTTAATGGCAAGCGAACGGATATCTTAAAGGATCTATACGCCGAATTAGATACGCTGATTAAGAAGATTTAACTCCCTAATACCCTAACTAAGAACAAGGTTCTTCTGGAAGATAAGGACGAAGTATTTAAACCATCAATTTAAGAGGAAGACGACAACGTTAATGAGCCAGTTTAAACCTTTAATAAGTTAGCAGATCTTAAGCTTACAAGAGCTCTTAAAGACGCGTATTATACGCCACCTCTAATAGAAGAAGATAAAGAATCTCTATATGCCTTTTACGTTAAGTATCCTACAAAGTTAGATACTGATTAGGACACTGTTAACCAAGTAGGAGATAGGTTTCACACTTAGGGGGTGTTTAATAACTTAGTTAAAGACTCGTTTAAGGAAGCCGGCAATAATAGGCTTAAAGACTTTGTTACTAAAAGGATCACCTTAGCCTATTATAGCGCCTTTGTAGTAGGAAGGAAGTTCAACCTTAATAGTTGACTTAATGACAGTAAGCTGAAATTAGGCAGAATATGTGATGTTAAATTATATAGAAAGAACTTACCTCTACTACCTTAGTTAATTAAGGACCTTAATACATATCCTCTTTGAGATTAGTTTTAAGAGGCTTAACAAGCCTATCTCTAATCTTATTATTAAATGAGGTTATTTTAGGAAATAGACAAGAAGCACGCAAAGGGATAGCAGATCCTTAGCTTAATATAGATATTCGTCTATAAGATGGATAAGCACGGATTCCTCTAGAAATGCAAGGTACGCTTAGTTATATACAGAAATCAATAGGCTCTAGGAGACCTACCTATAAGAGCTACTATATTAGCCAGTACAACCTTCCGAACCCTTATAGTAATCACCGCAAAATTCGACCTAGAGACGACACAGATAGATGCAGTTAATGCGTTTATCCATTGCGATCTTAACAAAGTCGTCTATATAAAGCTACCGCCAGGATTTAATAACGGAAAGAAAGACAAAGTACTGCGCTTAAGAAAAGCCCTATACAGACTACGACGATCACTACTATTATAGTAAAAGAATCTCACGAGCTCACTAACAGAATTGGGTTTTAAAGAGGTACCCCAGGAGCCGTGTATTATGCTAAAAGGTGGAATAGTCGTCTTCTTCTATGTTAACGATATTGTCTTCTGCTACCGAAAGACAGATAAAAAGAAAGCTTAAGAAGCAATTAAGGAGCTAAGTAAGGAATACCAGATAAGTACCCTTAGCGAGCTAAAATGGTTCCTAGGAATCTATATGCTACGTAATTATAGCCAGAGGCTCCTATAGCTATCCCAGAAAGCCTATATTGAGAAGATAGCTAACTAGTATAAGATAGATCTTAAAGGGCGTCTTCCAGATACTCCGATAGCAGAATTAGAACTCCTCCCTACTGATTACCAATCGATCCGTCTGACGCGTCCGTTCCCTAATATAGACCTATTAGTCCGTCCTATATCCCTACCAGCCTCTACAATGCTATATTAGAGAAAATTGGGTTTAGTACTCTATGCAGCCACTACAACACGTCCGGATATTGCTTTTGTAGTATTAAGGCTAGCAAGGTTTAATTAGGACCTAAGCCAAGAGCATTATTAAGCGGTAGACAGAGTTATCTAATACCTATATAGCACGAGAAGCAGAGCAATCTGCTATAGAGGAGATAAGGAAGGAACAAACGGTAGAGGGAGAGACAAAGGAATACGCGACAAAGGACAAGACGACGAAAGAGACGGTAGAGGTAAAGCGCAATTATTTATCTATACCAGCGATGCATCATTCGCGGATAACTCCGTTGATAGAAAGAGCTCGCAAGGATACATTATAAAGCTATTTAGGGGGCCGATCGCCTGGAGAGCAAACAAGTAGGGTATAGTTACGACGTTAAGCACAGAAGCCGAGTTATTAGCCCTATTACAGACAGTAAAGGAAGCTATCTTTATTAGTAGGTTATTTAAAGCAATAACGTTACAACTAAATAAGCCCTTAATTATTAAATATAATAATACCCAGATGCTCTAACTAATTATAGAAGATATAGTAAAGCTAATTATAAAGCTTTAACACGTTGACATCTATTGACACTAGCTACGTCAGGAATACGCAATGAGACGAGTACGATTTTAATGGATAGTAATGAAGGAGATAATCGCTAATAGACTTACAAAGGCCCTGCCCAAGCAGAGGTTTTAAAGCTTCGTTAATATAATCAGAATAGTAGATATTAAGGAGCGGCTAAATAAGGAGAAGTAATTAGAGGACCTAAGGGATAGTATCAAAGCAAGATGGAAGGATTTAGATGAGATTACGGTCCAATTAACTTATTGATGGACACGAGAAGGTGGCTAGCTTTGACCTTAAAGAGCTCGAAGCTAAGGGGGTGTATTAGATAATCTGTATTCTCTAAAGGCGTGGGTCACGTGCACGAGTCACATGCACGGAGCACGTGCATTGTAAATCTCTTTATCTGAGCTTAGAGCCTAAGGGGCTTACTAGCACAACAAAGAACGATTAAGTTAAGATCATCAATCAATTAACCTATTTCATTAATGAACTGCTCCATACGAACTTCGTGACAATTACAAAGATACTAGGCTAAAGAGAAGAAGAAGAAGAAGAAGAATTATTAAGGGTAGTAGGTTGATATATCGCGAGGGCCGCTAAGGCGCTAGTGGTAAGCGAGCCAATAGCGATTTTCTATGCCCGGCATGGAAAATCCTAATTGGTTGGTAGAAGTTAGGGTCCGTAGAATACGGTAGGTAGCGTGCCCTAGCATTATTGCAGTCTTGGTTACATCCTGGGAGCTCTTAGGGCTGCTAAGGCTAGCCTTTAGCTAGGCCTTGGCCACCCCTTATAAGCTCCTTAGGCTTGCAGCCTCCTTCCTCCCCTATTAGTTCGTCTCTCTCTCTCTCCTGTATAAGGGTATTGCCTACCCCCTACTGTACGCCTAGGCAATACTTTATAGTTTATTCGTTTAACCTACCCCTATAGCCCGATTAAGGCAAGGGAACGTCCTCTTGTAGGTATACTAAAATATCTACCGTGTCCGCCATGGCCGTAGGTTTAGGGTATTTGCGTAGGCGACCTCCGCCTTGTTTGGGTTGTAGTAGTTGCGGTCCGTAAAGAAAGTAGTATACACTCTTTAACTAGGGTGTTTCTTCTCCCATATAACGGTTGGCGACTGTAAAGGAACTCCCTGGCTGTCTATGTATATCTTTACTACTATAGCAGCCCCCCTACCGCATAAGGTTATTCCTCCTACCCCTAGGTCTAATTGCTGCTGTAGGGTAGGTTGTGGTAGGGTAGGCTGCGGTAGGGTAGGCTGCGGTAGGGTAGGTTGCTGTTAGCCAGGTTGCCAAGGGTTGTACTGCTGCTGGGCAGGCTGCTGAAAGTTATATTATTGCTAGGCAGATTACTGGGGTACAAATGCAACGGGTAGTTAAGGTGTTGTGGGGGTAGGTATCTGTGTTCCGGGCAGTGTTATAGCTGGGTCGGTATTAGCAGTACCAGAGTGAAGATACTGGGCAGGAGGAGGACCAGGTGGGGTAGTAGGAGTAGCGGGGGCAGCGATTGGGGTAGCTGGCGGTGCAGCGATCGGAGTAGCTGGCGGTGCAGCGATCAGAGTAGCTGGCGGTGCAGCGATTGGGACAACTGGTAGTGCAGCAGTTGGAATAGCTGGTGGAATTGGCGGAGCAGCTGGTGGTGGGGCTAGAGCAGTAGGTGGTAGGGCTAGAGCAGCTGGTGGTGGGGTAGGCCTAGGTGGTATTGCAACTATAGCTATAGGCTGACCCGATAGACCGTTATAAGTGTGGTTTAACCTGTCTCATAGTGCTACCGTAATTAGTGGTTCTGCTAACTCCTTAATGGTTGCTATGATCTCCTTATCTGTCCATTAATACAGCTTTTCCTGTTGTATAACCTCAAATAACTGGTCCGATATAGTAACTCTGCTGTTGCCTACGTAAACACCTCTTTTAAGTAGATGTCTTTGTAGCTTAGATCTAATATCTGTATATATCTTCTTAAAGTTATCCGCAGTAAAGCCTTCAAAATCTTCCTGGAATAGCAACTATAATATATAATCCGTAAAGTTCTTATATGTATACTTATAGATTTTCGTTTCCACATATTCTTCCAGGTCTTCCTTTAAGGCAGTTGCTATATTAATCCCGTAACCATGTCTAGCGATTCTCTCCTTCTAATTAATTTCCATATTGTCGTGTCTTTGTGTATGTTGTAGTTTAAGGTTGAGGTCAAGGTCGGGGTCGAGTCGAGGTTGAGGGTTGTAGTCGAGGGTTGTGGTTTGAGGTGAGGGTGTCGAGGTAAGGGTGTTAAGGGTATAGGGGTGTGTACGTACTTTACAGCCGTTGGGCCTGTAAAGTGTTCTTAGCAAGACTGCTATTCTCTTAGCGATCTGTTGTATTGGCTGTAAGGCCAGTACAAATTCTCTTAAGCTTAAGGGAGGTCGTAATCTTCTCCAAATAAAGATATAATTCTCTAGGCGATCTGACGCGTCAGCAGTTAAGCTGATACGTGGTCTCAAGCTTTAAGAGTAATATAGCTTTCTCCTTTAACTGAAATAGACAAGGCCAGGCGATCCGTGTACTGTTTCTAGTACGGTTCTTAAGCTCTAGCTTATTGCGTATTTCCTAATCTGTACGTCTACTGATCAGTGTCGGTATACTCGCTTTATCAACGTGCACGAATATCACTGTATTGCGATACGTATGCGGTGTTGAA
>Ga0307507_10012149_pt1 | contig 10691 bp, 10 predicted proteins | sample 7_EM_MG_FD_207223 | JGI IMG/M metagenome (GOLD analysis project Ga0307507, IMG submission 207223) | Populus trichocarpa ectomycorrhiza microbial communities from riparian zone in the Pacific Northwest, United States - 7_EM | ecosystem: Host-associated > Plants > Roots > Unclassified | place... | reverse complement strand
GGCCTGTGCTTCCAGCGTGCTCGTCCCGTAGATCTGCTGAGCTGTCGAGATGTCCGAGTAGCCGTCCGGGTGCTGGCCGACCGTGCTCAGGAACTTGATGGCAGCGCTCGATCCGAACTGCGCATGGCCGCCCGAATCGGTCGGGGAGAACAGGCTGTTCGCCTTGTTGTCGTTCAGCGCCCAGTTCAGATCGTCGATGTAGCCGGCCCCCATACGGCCGAGGCTGTCCGAGATGGGGTCCTGGACGTTCTCCGGGTCGCCGTAGGTCGTCACGACCTTTTCCATGATCGCGGCCGAGACGTCGTCCCGAACCAGCTTGGGCGCCGGGTCGTCGTAGGCGTGCCCCAGCGTCGCCGCCTCCAGTGCGTGCCCGAGCGCGTCCGGACCACTGTCACGGGCGTGCGCGGCGGCGTCACTGCCGGGAGCGACGAGGCTGTCCGGCGGCCACTCGAAGTCCTTCTTCGTCAGCTCGTCGAAGTACGTGTAGTCCAGGGTGCCGCCCTTCACGGTGCCGTCCTCGTTGTACACCTGGGGCTTCATGTCGTCCGAGAAGAACAGCTTCGACGCCTCGGGGCTGTGCCCGAGCCCTTCCAGAACGCTGGTGAGCGGGTCGTAGCCGGCGCCGTCCTTTCCCGACGGGTTGAATCCCCAGTCGAGGTCGGCTCCCCCTGTCATCGGCTTGTTGCCCACGAAGAAGTCGGGCTTCTTGTGGTGCAGTTGGACGATGTGTTCCGCGATGGGGTTAATGAACTTCGGGTCGTAGTTCCCGTACCGAAGCAGCCCACCAAGGATCTGGTAGCCGTAGGGTGAGTTGATCGCGCCCGGATAAAGCGCGATCTGCTTGGTTCCCAGCTTTCTGAACTCGTCGCCCCAAGTGGTCGGCAGATGAGGTTGGTTGCCGCTGTCGGTCGCTGTGGCGAGCGCGATGCCCATGCTGCTCTGGAGCTGCTTCGTCAGGGCCAACCGCTGCTTGTCATCGCCTTCCGTGCCGTCGAGAGCCATACGGCCGTAGAACTCGAGCGTCTCCTCAGCTCCCCCCAGAGACTTGTAGAAGGCGGTGCTGAAGTCGGGGTCCTTCGCGTTCCACTTCATGAGGGAGTCGAACTCGGCGAGCTGCTTGTCGGTCATCTTCGTGCCGAGTTTGGCCAGTTCAGTGGCGCGCTGCTGCTCCGCGTCGTCCAGTGACGTGTACGTATCGTGCCCGAAGTTGTGACCGTCCTTGCCGTGGCTCTTGGTGAGGGCGCGAGCCACCGAGGCGTCGATCTCCTGCGCGTGGGCCACCAGGTTGGCGATGCGACTGGCCAGATGGCGAGCCTCGTCCAGCTGCTCCTGGGTATGCGTGTCGTCCGTGGTGCGATCGTGGGGGAAGAACACGTGGATCACCGGGCTGCCGCCCTCGTTCCCGTAGTCCTCCACCTTTACTCCGAGCCCCGGCGCCTCATTGTGGAGCGCGGTCTCCAACTTCTTCTGGATCTGAACGAGTTCGGTGTGGGCGTCGTCGAGAACCTTGTAGATGCTGCTGGCCTCGGCATGCGCGTCTTTGAACTCCTTGGCCGTCTTTCCCACGAACTCTCGTGTGACGTCCGCGTTCACACCGGCCCAGCGGGCACCGTCCGCCTTGGCCCGCAAGCCGGTTTCAGCTCTGGTCGCCAGATCGTCGAGCTTGTCGACCACGGACTTCCAGTCGGCGACGCTGCTCTCGAGCGTCCCCAGATCGACTTCCGCCAGGTTCGTCATCGTGACGCCGGACACAGCGGCAACCTCCGTTACTTGAAGTACTTGTCGAGCTGTGAGACCGACAGAGCGGAGCCGCCGACGTCTCGCGCCGATGCTGCGATCAGTGCGTCGTCATGAGCGTGCGTCTTCCGGGTGTAGTCAAGGTGGTTCGAAATATGGGCACAGGCCTGAAGGAGTGAATGCACCTGGCCTGTCCATGTCGTGACGGTCTGGGACAGGGCGGGGCCCATGGCGAAGCTCTGCGTCTTCAGCTCGGCAGCGGCCCGCGTCGTGGATCCATTGCCCTGCTTGTCCGTGCCCATACCGTCGACGTCCGCTGCCGTACGGAGATCGTCATGGAGGGTGAACGCCTCATGGCCAACGGCGCCGAGGTCGTCCTGATGCACGACGAGATCGCCGCCCCCACCGGCGCCGCTGTCCGCGGGAAGCTGGTTGAGCCGCATGTGCGCCGAGCTCCTCTGCGCCGCGTCGGCCTTGAGCTGCTCCCACTCGTCCCAGCCCATCGCTCCATGCCCTTCCTCGGTCTCCTGCTCCCCGTTCCCCAGCAACCGGCTCGACCGGCCGTGGGGTTTCTTACCAGATCCTCAACTTACCCAACGGCACGGACGACCGGGGCACTTGAAGGTCACCGCGCATCGATCCTTCACACCTGCGCCGAGCCGCGACTGCCGACGGGCGACCGCTCATGTTTGTCTGCGCCGACGCGCGACGAGTACCACCACACTCCCGCCGACGAGCACCGCGGCACTGACGCCGAGGCGGAGCCAGCGGACGCTCCCGCCGCTGTGCCGCGCGGACGAGAAGGCGGCCGGGAGGTCGTCCCCCTTCGCCGGCACCCCCGCAACGCCGGAAGCCGAGGCCTGCGAGCCCGGAGCCCCCGAGGCCTGTGCGGCAGCAAGGTCAGGGAGCGGGTACTCCCCGGCCGGGCCAGGATCCCCCGGGCTCTGGAGGGCGACCCGCGGTCGGACGATGCCGTACCCGATCGAGTCGTTGCGCTTCGCGCCGTCCGTGGGGGCGCCGATCGTGTTGAGCAGGACGCGGAGGATCTGGTTGTTGGTCCAGGTCGGGTGCCTGGACCAGATGAGGGCGGCGCTGGCGGAGGCCAGAGCGGTGGCGCCGCTGGTGCCGTGGCCGCTGCAGAGTCCGCTCTGGCTCGCGCACGCGTAGACCAGGTCCTCCCCCGGTGCGGCCAGGTCCACCTGGGGGCCGTGTTCCGACTCGGCGGTCCTGCTCAGGTTCTTGCCCACGGCGGCTACGCCGACCACGCCGGGGGTTGCCGCGGGATACTCGACCTGGTTCCCCTTGTCTCCGCTGTTCCCGACCGCCGCGAAGATCAACGAACCCTTCTCCAGGGCGTACCGCACGGCCGCCGTCAGTTTCGCCGAACCCTCGGTCTGTCCCAGCGAGATGTTGATGACCCGCGCGCCCGAGTCCGCCACATAGCGAATCGCCTTCGGTGCCGCCTCGTTGAACTGCCGGGCGGCCTCCCCCTCGCTCGCCGCGGCTTCTGCGTCGGGCATCCGGATCGGGAGGATCTTGGCTCCCGGAGCGAGCCCGAAAGCACCGTTTCCGGAGTCGTAGGCCCCGATCCCGGCAATCAGACCTGCCATTCCCGTGCCATGACCGTCGTAGTCGGTGCGTTCGTCGCCCGCCCGGTCCGTGGCGAAGTCCTTCCCGGGCAGGATGCGGCCCTTCAGATCAGGGTTGTTCTCGTCCACACCGGAGTCGATGACAGCAACGGTCACGCCCTCGCCCGTACTGGTCCGCCACATCCGCTCGGCCTTCATGGCATCGAGGAACCACTGCTGCTGCCGGGTCGAATCCGCATGCGCCGGAACACCCGTGACACCGACCAGCAGCAGCCCGAGCACGGCCGATGCCACCGACTCGCGGCGCCCACGCCGAGCACTGCTGATGAACATGCGTCTCTTCTCGCCTTTCTCTGGAGGTCGATCGGGGAGGGGATCTGGGGGTGGGGGCCATCCGGCGGTCAATCGGTGCGCGGATGTCCGGTACTACCGTGCTTCTCCCGGAGCTGACGATCCTCGGCCGCTCGGTCGGACCGTGAGCCGGAACCGCCCACACGGGTGGAGGACGCCGACGGCGTCGAACGAGGCACGGCCGCGCCGGCCCGGACCGCCCGGGAACGTCCGGCGTTCGATGTGCCGCCCGAGACGCCGTCCCGAACCGCAGCACCCGAGGCGACCGATCCACCAGCGCCACCCGCACCCCGTGGACTGGACGGCACGCGCACGGGCTGCTGCGGGGCGCCGCCCACGACTCCTCTGTAGGGAGACACAGCACGGCCACTGCCTGCCGTGTTGCCCGCCGGACCACGGGCAGTGGGGCTCTCCGCGCCAACCACTGTCCCGCGTGGAATACCTCCCGTCGGCCGGCCCGCGGGCACCGAGGTCGGGCGACCGCCGACGACACCGTTGGCGCTACCGCCGCCTGCTCGGCCGGGACTGGGAACGGGGGCTGCTTGACCAGGCGTGGAGGGAGGCCGACCAGTGACGGTCGGCCGAGCAGACGCTGTCGACCTGGCCACCGCTCCCTCCGGCCTTGATCTTGCCGAACCACTCACCGCTCGGCCCGGCACCCTTTGATCAGGGGTACTCGTACGGCCCCCGAACACCGGCGCCATGCCACCGTCTGTCGTTGTCTCCGCACTGTGGGCCTGACCCATACCGCTCGGACCGTCACTCGTACCCGCACCTGTGATCGGCACTTGAGGCACCGTGCCCAGCGAGTCGACGCCCATCCGAACGGGTGGGTCGACAGGCCTCGGCTCGCGAATTTCACCAACGCCCGAGTGCACAGCAGGCTCCTTCATCCGCGCCTCCGTATGCGTCTGGATCTGGATCTTGGAGCGAGGGGCCGAGTCGCTCCGCACAAAGGTGCGGGAGTCCCCGCCACCGGGACGGGCGGTACCGCTCTGGCTACCGCGTCCACGAGCGTCCGGCGGCTGCACAGCCTTCGGCGGCGGCGGAAACGTCGGCCGCTCCAACCCGTCCAGCTGCGTGGCCGACAGCCGATACGACTGCCCCAGCTTGAGCATCTGGAGTGCGGCCTCCTGGCGGATCTTCTCCTTGGCCGCGACGAGGGCGGCGAGTTCGCCCGCCGACTTGGCGTTGACGGCGGTGCCCGCCGCGGCGTCCGGGGCGTTGTGGGCCAGGGGCGCCGCGTTCAGGTTCGCCCGTGCGCTCTTCGTGTCGCGCGGGATCGCGGCCTGGGCATGGGCGATCGCGTCGGACGCCTGGCCCAGCCACTTCGCCGCGTCGGCGCTGAAGTCGCCCAGGCGCAGGGTGGAGTTGGCCAGATCGCCGGCCCAGGTGCGGAACACGTCGGCGCCCTCGCCCTGCCAATCCACGTACTGCGGGCGGACCTTGAGTTCCTCGCCGATCCTGCGGATCTCCTCGGCGGCCGCGGTCAGACGGTCGGCGGCGAACCGCACCGTGCCCGGGTTCGCCTGGTCGAGCCACGCGAGCATCCGCTCGTGGCTCATCTCCTCGAAGGACGTGCTGCCGGTTCCGGGCACTACGGCGGACATCAGATCGTGCCTCCCGCGTCGCCTCCGGTCGCGGTGCGGGGCTTCTTCGGGAGCTGGGGGTCGTAGGCGCCGCCGTAGTGCTTCGTCGTCTCCGCGCTGATCGCGGTCATACGGTCGCGGAGGTCGAGGTCGATGTTCTGGTAGCCCTTGGGCGAGGCGAGCACCGCGATGTTCATGCCCTCCATCGAGTCGGAGAGCAGCTTCGAGAGTGTTTCGAGTTCGCCGACCACCGTCTCGTACGCGGTGAACAGGCCTGCCGCCTCCGGCCATTGGGCGTCACCACCGCCCAACTGATGCCGTACGAGCTGTTCCTGGCCGACCTTGCCCGGGCCGGCGTCCGAGCCCTTCAGGTCGTGGATCAGCTGGTCGACGCGTTTCCGGAACGCCGTGAAGGACGACAGTTCGGTGGCGACATCGGCAATGCCCTGCAGCACACTGTCCTCCCCGTGCGTTCCTCAACTCCCCAGTACCACTGCCACTTTAGCTACACCCAGTGATATTCTAAACTCGCTCCGTAACGCTAAGCGAGTTCAGGATCCGCCGTCGTCAGTTGGGGGACGGGACCATCCCGGTGAAGAGGAGAAACGAGAACGCGACGATGCTGGGTGCGAGGACGGCGCACACCGCGCGCCGGGCAGCGTTCTCCTCGGTCTGCGGCAGGCACCAGCTGACGAGCAGCAGTACGAGGGAGGCGAGAAGCCCCACCTCGAGAAGCGTGAAGGCGGTGTCGAACCCCTGGTTGAAGTGCTCGGCTTCCGCGCCGTCGCAGGAGTCGCAGGCCATGGGGGTGAGGCAGCCGATGATGTACGCGAAGAAGGCGCCGGGAACGGTGACAACCGACGCGATCAGCGGTCCGACCCATGTACCGCGTACCGAAGTGTCCTGTGTGATCGACATGCTCCCAGCCAACTACAGGGCGCGGGGCGGGACATGAGCGCTCGTACTCATTCATGTACCTGCGGGACTCATTCGTGTACCTGGGGGAACCGGGGCCGGGGCCTGAGGACCTCACGGGGATTCTCTACGGCGGGTCGTTGTGTTCCGTACGTCCGGTCGCTCCCGAAGTCCATGACGTGTACGCGGCCAACGGTGCGCCGCTGGTCCGGATCACCCGTCGGACTGGGCGGTTGCTGCCCTGACCGCGCCGCGTCAGGTGGACCGCCGAGTTCAGCGACGCTACGCAGCCCTGCGTCGGCAAGGTGGGGACCTGGTACTCCTGGCTCGTCTACGTACTGACCGCGCCCCTCTGGCTCCTGTTCGCACGCTGCGTCCTGGCGTACTCGCTGTTCGACGGCGGGTTCACGCGGCCGACCCGAACTCCGTGGCGTGTGCGGGGAGTCGGCACGGTCCTGGACTACCGCGGCATCAACAAGGTCTATCGCCTTGGGAACACGGACGCGGACACTGACGGCAAGCGGCCTTACGGTCACTTGCAGCCCAGGGTTTTGAGCGTCGCCGGGAAGTAGGCCCGCATGAACTTCTCGATGTCCTTGCGGTGGGTCTGGTCCATGAGGCCGATTTGGGGGACTTGGAGGGTGAGGGTGAAGTATTTGCCGCCGTTCGTTTTGCAGGGGGTGGTCGAGATGGCTCCGTCTGTGCCGACGATTGTCTTGTACTCGAACGTGATATTGCGCGGCTCCGCGACGCCCGAAATCGGCCCAGTGTCCTTCGCTAGATACATGAGATCTGCCGCGGTCGGATCCCACGAAAAGCGGAGACGGAGAGCAATATCGTCCCCCGACAGGATCAGGCAGGGGGCCGTGATCTTTTTGGAACGATCGACACGGCTCCATTCGTGCCAGTCCTCAGTGGATGCCACAAGGGGACGCGTGAGATCGGGATCAACGGGCGTGCCACAAATCGACTTCGGGATCTCACGATCACCGGAGGTGCCGCAGGACACGGTGCAGAGAGACAGCGACAACCCCAACAGCCACAACCGCGCACTCATTTGGGTTGTACTCCAGACACGCCAGTTGCATGTGCGATCCCGTCCTCGGCTGCTCTGCCGACCTCTGCATGAGGGTCTACGTATGAGTCGCCGCCGCTTGGACGGGTCTTGCTCCACTCGTCTGCGAACGCCATTAGTTGGCGATTCCTCTTGTCATAGGCGCCGATGTTCCTCTTGGCTTGCTGATCGTCAATTCTCTTCTGCTCATCCGCAAGCCACTCGCCCGTCACATAGTCAAACCCCATCTGTACGTCACCACTAACCACAGGGATATAGCCGATCGCCTTGTCGAACAACGGCTTGCTCTCGAACGCCGCAGTCTTCGGGTCCCCAGCAGCCTGCACCCGGGCCTCCTCGAGAAACCCAACGGTGCGACCTACCTGACTCAAGGAATCGGCCGAGTTCGAGTGGTCGCCATGAATGGCTGACACCATGGCCTGATTCATCCCGCCGTTCAGCGTTCCGTACGCACCCTCGTCCTTGGACACCTGCTTCACGACCTCGAAGATTTGATGCTGATCCAAGGGCGACTTGGCGACGGCGACCTCACTCATGGAGGCATGCACCACATCCCCATGATTAACAAGCACGTTGGCCATCGGCTCCCTCAACGACGCCGGAAACTCATCCCCCTTGTCCGCCAAATACGTGAGCGCCGACTTGAACACCGCATCGTTGGTCGCCCGATCCCCCACCCGACCCCCATGCGGATGCGCAGGATCGATCCCCGTGGCCCCCGCCTGCAACGCCGCCCCGAATCCCGCCCGATCGTCCCCGTCCAACCGGGGTACGTAATGACCGCCCTTCGAAAGCCCCTCGTCGTTCAGGGTGACATTCCAATCACGGTCATTCATCAGGTACTTCATGTGGGCGTCGGAATGGAGATACCGCGCCGCCTCCGCCGGGTCACGGCTCATGATGCCGAGCATCCCGTCGACGGGGTCGTTGGCGAACCAACCGCCACGCGCGCCGGCGTAAGTGCCCTTCACCTGCCAGACTCCGGGGTGTTTCTTCTCCGCCGCGATCATGTCGTCGGTGAGATCCTCGACCACCCCCGGCGCGTACCCGTGCCCCTTCTGCATCAGCGTGACGAGGGACTGGTACCCGACGGCCTTGTCCAGGTGGAGGCCCTGCGCATCCGTGGCGAAGTGCTCCAGACCCGCGTGCCGCATACCCGCACGCCACTTCCGGTACCAGTCCGACTTCGTATGCTTCGTGGCCGTGGCGAGCGCGTTCGCCAGGCCCGTCTCGATCGCCGAGTACGTACCCGCACCCGCACCACCCTGGACGTGGATGCGGTCGTTCAGTTCGTTCGTGAGCTTGATCGTGCCGGTGGGGCCCAGATCGTCCAGGACCATCCGCGAGAACCCCTCGTCCTCGCTGTTGTCGCGGAACGACCGTTGCAGCTCGGCGAGTTGAGTGTCCGTCAACTCACCGCCCCTGCCTAGCTTCCGCAGGTACCTCTCCGTCTCCTCGGCCTCGTACGCCTCGACGTCACCGATCGCCCTGCCGTTGAACCCTCGCCCGCCGGCCAGCAGTTCGGAGTCGATCACGACCCCCGCCAGCGCGATCCGGACACCCTCGTCCGCGTCCGTCACATCGCGTACGGCCTTGGTGATCCGGTCCTGCCACGGCTGTACGGCGTGCGGATCACCGGGAGTGTCCGGCTGGCCCGAACCCGGGCTCACCACCCCGGCCTCCGACACCTTCATGCCCGCCCGGACCGCGTCCCACCGCGCCGCCACCACCCGGCCCCGCAGCTCCACGAACCGCTCGTGCGCGTCCCGCAGCAACGACGCGATCCCCTTGGCCTCCGTCTGCGCGTACTGGAACTCCTTGAGCGTGACGTCGAAGCGGGCGTTCGCCGCGTCGGCGCTGAGCCCGGTCCACGACGTACTCATGGAGATGCCGTGCACATCCCGCCGGTACGCCGCCTCCTGCTTCTCGAACTCGCCCGCCATACCGTCCCAGCGCTCGGCCGCCGTGGTCAGCGCGGCGAGGTCGGTGGTCATGATCTCGTGATACGTCGGCATGCGCCCAGTTGCCCCAATAGCTCCGCTGACCCAGTAACTCCACTGACCCAGTAACTCCACTGACCCGATAACTCCACTGACCCGATAACTCCACTGACCCGACGGCCCGTTGACCTCAGAGCGTGTCCAACGCGGACTGCTCCCGCAGCCTCGACCCCGCCGCCAGATCCGTACTCGTCAGCACCGCGCTCCCACTCCGCAACGCGCCCTTCTCCGCACCCAGCCGGTCCATCAGGTTCCTCACCTGGTCCGCCCACGCCCCGTGCGCCTTCTTCAGAGCCCCCGAAGTGACCCAGCCCTCCCCGTCCTTCGCGGCGAACTCCCGTACAGCGGCACCGTTTTCGTCGTCCACCCAACGCCCCGCCGCACGCGTACCGGGCTCGATGTGATCCTCGATCGCCCGCGCCGCCGCCCGCTTCTCGCCCGGCGAGGAGGCAAGATCCTTCCTCGGCGCCGAAACCCCCAACTCGCCCGGCACACCCCCCACATCCGACACCCGCAGCGCGCTCGACCCACTCGACCCACTCGGCCCACTCCACGCACCCACTGAAGTCCCCTCGCTACACCCGCCGACTCTCCAACGGCCCCAGATACAGCGCCGGCAGACCCCCCGTGTCGATCACGAGCCGCTGCAGCACCACCGTCGGGTCCACCATCCAGAACTTCAACCGGTGAACCCCGGCCTTCGTCACGGAGTGTTTCGTCGCCGTCGCGTTGACGTTGTCGGAGGTGTTACGGGCCCACACCGCGTTCAACAGCCCGTCATCCGCACCGACGTTGATGTCGACGGTCTCGATCGGCCCGGCGTCGAGGGAGACGCCGTAGCGCAGACCGCCCGTCGGCAACGCAGGGTTACGAGGGGACAGGTACGCCCACACCGTCACCTCACCCCCGGAAGGCACCGACACCAGACTCACCTCGTACTCCAACCGCGGCGAATCCACCCCACCCGGCGTCTGCCTGGGCAGCGTCACCGGCCACGGCGTCATCCCCGCCCCGGTCCACCCCGTACGCCCCGTACGCCCCGTACGCCCCGTACGCCCGATGCCGTCGATACGACGCCACCCACCGACCGCCCGGTCGTAGTGCTCCCCGTCGATCGCCACGTAACCGCCCGCCTCCACGAACCCCCGCAGGCCCCGCCCCGACGGCGTCTCCGCTACGCACGAGACAGTCACCGACTCCCCCGCACCGTGCACCGTCAACGACCCCCGCGCACCCGAGCCACCCCAACTCCCCGGCACCCGCGCCCAGTTCACCCCCACCTCCACTCGAACCTGCTGCTCGACCCGCCCCCGCGGCCGATCCACCACCAACCACGGCACCGACGTCTCGATCCGGTAATCGAAGGCCGTACGCCCCCGGTTGAACACCTCGACGAACTGCTGCGGCCGCGTCTGATACGGACTGAAGGCAGGCA
>Ga0307507_10012147_pt1 | contig 10691 bp, 6 predicted proteins | sample 7_EM_MG_FD_207223 | JGI IMG/M metagenome (GOLD analysis project Ga0307507, IMG submission 207223) | Populus trichocarpa ectomycorrhiza microbial communities from riparian zone in the Pacific Northwest, United States - 7_EM | ecosystem: Host-associated > Plants > Roots > Unclassified | place... | reverse complement strand
AGTTATATATATTTTTGTTCTATCACATGGAACCAGTCCATTTATACCGAATATTTATTTTTTGTTCTATCACATTGCACAAGTCCATTTGATTTCTTGCACTTATTCTAGTTCCTCACTTTCTCTTTGATGATCCTAAGGAGAGGGAGTGAAGAAAAAGTGAAAAATCATTTTAATTAATCGAGCAATTCCAACCAAGTTATATATCAAATCATGCATAGGATCTCACTCTCTCTATATTGTCTTAATTATTTGGAAATCTAATTCTGGGATTGTACGTTCACCACATCCTCCAGAACTTATTAGATCATGTTTGAGATTTGCCTCTAAAATATATATATTAGGAAAACAAAAAAGAAAGCAAATTGGAAATAGTGAAAGCAAAGACCACAAATAATCACTAGCCAAGACAGCTATTCGAATTGCCTCATATGTACATGTAAATAAAACTACGTGCGTGCTCTGGACAGTTAGCTGTCTTAATTTTGACATAATAGAGATTCTAATAATTCACAAAAACCAGTGTTAGTGCACAGAGTTTTAAAATCAATGTATTCTGCCACTTCACTATTTATTATCCTCCCATTGCTCACCGGCCCGATGAGTTCAGCGCATAGCAGAAACAGAATTGTACCTTTCTCAGGTCTCATTTCATACCATTTAGACTAACATTAAGGAATATTGTCACATTTCATACCCTTGTACCTTTCTAGCCCTTGCTGTCAATGATCATAACGTGGGTATAAGATCTCTAACTTTCTTGAGGCTTGGCTGTGCTAACAAATATGTTTGATCTTCACCTTGGATTGATAAGTTGGAATTCAATGAAAGATCACTGTAATAAAAGGAAAAACAAACGCGAGTGTACGTGTAAAATTTATGATCTAGAGTAAAAACTATGAGCAGTAAAAACAAAAGTTAAAACATTATTAATTATTTGAAATGTTCTGTGTGGTCGAATTCCACTTTTACATATCGTTGTAACCATAAGGTTACATCATTTCAAAATAGTCAATTAAATCCTGTAGGATCGCAAGGTGGAGCAATAGATCTCTGGGTCCATGAGTGGAGAAAATCAAGGGTCCCCACGGCAGAACATGATGATGATATTTATTTCATTGTGGGGGTGTGATCCCTACTCAACATGTATAATGGCAAATGCAAAATGATATCGAAATTGAATGATCATAACAATCAACTTTGTACGTGTAATTTGAGGCCACAAGAAGGATGACAGTACAACCACGCATAGCTTGTGTAAAGGGCTAAACTTTGATAATTGTGTAGGTTTTGCTACGTAGCCTCAAGACCCAACAGACATAATGGTCTCCACATTCTGTACTTTTTGTGTTTAAATTTTCTGGGAAAAAAAAGTTATTTCCATTAATTGACGTTACACCAGATTTTGTTAGGCTAGTGGAAGACAATCTTCAAATGCCAGTTAAAGAGTAGGCTGGTTCAAAAAGGGCGGTCTAGAATTGCATGGATCAAAAAGAAACCCTAGAAAATTAGATGGTGAAAACCTACTGTGATCTTTGACAATGAGAAATTATTGAAAACAGCTTTTATTGCAATGTACTATTTTTACCCTCAACGTAACACTTTTAGCCTTTGGTGCACCGTGCACCAAGGTTGGGCCACCATAGAAGAATCGCCTCTTACAATGATTGCAATTTAACCTAATTTGTTGGATGCCTACCTCCATTTTTTGCACCCCTCGAATTCCATCCGTCCCACATCCGAAATATTACGAAATATAATTTGGGCTAGATAGAGCACGGCCCATATTCAATCCGCCTTAAGAATGTTCTACTCCCTAATTTCGATACCCACGAAAACTGTAGCGAGAATCAGCCAAGCCCACTCACTTGATCCATAATATCACTAGAGCCATTTCATGGTACTGGGCCTGGTGGCCATATAAGACCAAAATTAGTAATCCCTTGAAGCCACTTTGAATTCACCTTAACTTCCTCTCCAGCAACAAAAGTACAAAAACAACTGCACTGGCTTGTGATAATCAGACGGTAAAACCTCTGCTTCTGAACGAGAAAGATCCCGAAAATTCTCAATCAAGTGGAAGAGATTCTTTTTTATCCCAGTTTCTAGTGTGTTTTTGTTTATTACCTAACAGTTTTCTTAATTATTGAAGATTGAGTTGGGTTACAGAGCTCAGCTGGGACTTGGAATACTATGATCTTTACTATTAAGGTTTCTTTATGTCTTTTCACCTTTCATGTTTTTGTTCTAACCGAACCTAGCTATGTCCCTTCTCCTTATGTTCCTGATGCTGAAGGCGCTGTTGTCCCACCACATCAAGAACCACTCAATAATGTAATTACTATATGAGTGAACATCATAAATTTCATCTCTTTTTATTATTGTACGTGTCTGAATAGTGATGTGTTTGGTGTCCTTTTATTTTATTTTTGATAAAATCGAGGAAAAAGAAGAAAGGTGAAATCTTGAGTGTCATTGTTTGTGTTTTAGATTTGGTTTATAATGTTATATTCTTTGGTTTTGGCTTGGCCGATGAGAAATCAAGGGAAGGATATGTGTATATATTTAGGAGTAAAGTTCAATTATTTATGTCTTTTGTGTTAGAATGAGGAAGTAAATTCATACCTGCTGTGCAAAGATTGAAACCTTGCGCTTTCTGGGCTGCGCTATTGTTTGATGATTTATTTGTTAATTAATTTACTGTGAATTATTTAGGTATATGGTGGTTTTAGTGAATGATTTGGTCTTTTGTTGGCTCAAGTTTAGCTTCTAGGTGGTTTCCATGACAAGGGACGATAAGAAGAATGATGATTTTGGTTTTCATTTCATTTTCTAATTTGATTGCTGGACCATCGTCGTCTTAGAAGCTTTTTGCATGCTCAGGTCATGATAATCAGCTGTGCATTCCAAAAGAACTGGGATTTCAGCGGAAGGATTCCTATGAAGACTTTTTTTCTTGTGTGTGGGTATTTTAATCTTGTACGGCAGCCTTTTGATTGCAGTTCTTTTTTTGGGAGTCGTTTTGCCACATGGTCAGGTCCATTCCCTTATAAGAGTAAAAACCCAAACAAGATCTAAAGTTTTGTGATCCATGCTTTTCTGCTCTTTAGTCTTTACGACTTAAATTCTAGATATGCGAGACCATATCATATGAAGGACAACAACTTGCAAGGTCAAACATGGCCACTGACCACCATAGATTGTGGTCGGAATGACAGTTTTTGCAATACACACTGCTAGAATGGTTCTGAATAGCATCTAAAAAGTCTTAAACTTCTCCATCATCATTCTCATAACTCAAAATTTTGAAAAATGTTTCACAAGATTGCTTAGAAAGTAAATTGAAGCCAGGAATCTTTTGGTTTTTATTCAGCCAATGAATCAATTTTAGACAGGCATATGGCACTTGAGTAAACCTTGTCTAAATTATTCCTATCAGCTAGTACAGATAATTGCATGTTAGTGGTTCCTGACACAATGTCCCTTCTCTTAATATCTGTTCTTTCTTGAGTTTTCATACAATATACTGTTTTTAGTTACCGGGGCTTATTAAGAAATCTGACAATCTATGTATTTTAGGCTGTTTCTGGAGCAATGATGTTTTGCTTGAGCATAACAATTGGAACTCTTTTGGCTTAACATATTTATCTCATCACTCGCAATATGATGACCATAGAATTAAGTTTTCAATTGTATAGTCAGATATGCAACCCAATTTATTTTTTGATGATATCTAGAATGGGTCATTGCCAGCACTATGAAGGAATACTGGCTGCGTGGTTGGCCAGGAAATCTGGACAGAGTTATCGACATCCATTTAACCTTAGTGTCTACAAAAATATCACCCCGGTCTCACTGTATCCTTGTGTTCTTGTTCTTTTCATCCTATAAGTAGCTAAGTAATCTGCTTTTGATCAGGTATTGGGTCTAAACATGCTGAAATGGTTTTGCCCCACAGCAGTGAGCCATCTAAAAGATGGAATGAGCTTCCCAACTGCGCATGATAGTTGATACATATGAAATAATTATAAGTTGCACGTTAAATTTTCTCGTGTAATATACATACCGAAGTACTTGCAGAGTTGCAGTTCATGTAAACCAAGTAACCTAGTACATGCTCTATAGTTTCTTGTCATGAAGGCTATTATTTGCTATATTGTTGATTTAGGTTTTTCAGTCTGCTCCTATCACTCGGTCAATCAATAAAATATTTCCAATCCATAACAACCTCAAAAATGTTTTGAGATAGAGCTGGAGCTGGAGATTTGATCACGTATATTCACATCTGTAGTAGATGGCTGTTGCAAGGAAGAATGAATGGGTCATTCATTTGGTGCAATACGTGACATGGTGAGGGAAATTTAACTAAATATTTACCCGCCGAGTGTTTGATATTTTATTAGAATGTATAAAATAAAAGGACATTACATTGTGGGCTGAGCATTTTTGACACACGATGACGGTGAACTGAATTCTTGGCATGCAGGGCACCCCTGATGACAGACCTGTGGCGTTAATAAATTTAGGACAGAATACGTGGGTTTCTTTGGCGTATCGGTCTTTGGTTGATAATATCTGAAGAAATAGAGTCACAGCAACAGCAGCAAAAGGTTAGTTGGAATCATTTTTGGTGTCGCTAGCTTCGTGCAAACTCTAATGACACTGAACTTTGTATGTGATGGACATTGTGGCTTATCGGGCGTCCACGGTTAACAAAAACACTCATGAGATTTTGACGAGTCAAAGAATCACCCACATTTATAAAAGGGCCTCGTCAATTTGTTCAATATTGAAGGCTCTCGAACAGTAGAAAGTTCTGATCAATCAAAACAACTGTTGACTATTAATTTGTAGACACGTGAAACAATCTTATGATGTTTCTGATGAATTTCGATTAAAACTTTGAAAGGTATGTTCATGAACTCCACGCTTCCTCTGCTGTTATCTATATTGTCTCTGTAATTTTACAGTATGCTTATTTATTGCCTTTCTTACTTTCTGTCTTTCCTCGATACCTTCTGTGGGGAAAGCTAAGTAATTGAATCCTCTGGGGAGAAATAGAGTGAAGTTAATCAGTCTCTCCGACACCACTAGTCTGACTGTAGCACCGTATTTGTCCATTAGCCTCGCTTACTCTCTTCATTCCATGGAGTCGGGCAGCTTGGTAACTCACAACCTTGCAGTTTGGTGAAGGGAAAGAAAATGAAAAGGAAACTTCACCCACAGGCATTGTCCACGTTTGCAACAGCATGATGTCACACTTGAATTTTAGGCTTCTCATGATAAGTTTTATGCGAGACAAGGATTGTTTCTAATCCTTTGAGTGGTGCTAGGAATTGGAGGAACTCGATAGTTAGCTTCTATACTCTCATTGATGAAGTTGTCTGTCAAAAACGTGGACGAATAGAACCATTCACACAAGGAGAGACATTGTGATGGAGATAAAATATCAGTTGACGAGGAAGACAGAATTATGAGAGCTTTGAGACGAGTCCAATTTCTCTTGGCCTACCGAGACATACTTGCAAATGGTTTTAAGGTTCAAGTATAATCATGCCACTCATACTGACTATTTACGTCTTCTAGTTCAGGACAATTTGTTCTCATTCCATGATTTTCCGACCCCAACTTGAATGCAACAACGAACGTTTTCCGTTCATCTAAATTGAACAGCCTATCTTACTGACAATAATTGAGAGAGAAGATTTGTAAGTTGTGTAGGAAAAAAACACTTCTATTTTCTTTCCATGAATGAACTCAGTGCATAAATCATACTTGGTGCTTTGACTGTTGCTTTGATGTTTATCTTTGCTACTGTGATTGTAATAATGAATTCAGGGCAATCATTCAAACTGTGTGATTTGGACAGGTGAAACATGGTTTTCTTAGAAAATTGTTCTTGTGATTTACACGTGGAATGCATTATGTACAGATGGCTTGATCTGGACAAGATTAAGAACATAATTTATCAAAGAAGATTCATCACGAATAAAGTTAAAACGTCAAAAGATTCTTCTATACAGGAATGTACGTGTTTTGCATGGTTCACTTGCATTTGCCTCTTCACCTTTCTGCTATATTATTCCTAAAAGAACTGTATGCTATGTGATTCAGTCACTTGAACGTTTGTTTACACAGCTGCGGGTGCTTTTAACGCAAACCATGTAATCAATACTTTTAGTAACAATAAAACATGAATTATTGTATATGTGGAGCCCGTTTTAAAACATTGTTTCGTGAGAAGCAACTCTCAGCTACTTCTCACGCATCCGTATCTAATGCCCAAGTAAATTAATTTACATAGACACTGAAATAATTCACCTCGGCACTGTTCACTTCAAGAGTGAACAGTACCTTGAAGTGAACAGTGCTATTCACTTGGCACTGTTCACAGTGAAAAAAAATTGTTTTTTTTTGTGTATTTTATTCGAAAAATTAGAAGAAGATTGCTTGATGACGTAACAAAAAATTCAGTTTTTGTTGTTGCGCGCTTAAGAAACCATGAAAAATATAGTTATTGTTTGATAGATTTTGTACGTGATGAAATTGCACATAGTTTAATGGAATGATAAAAAATATTTGAAATCAATATTATTTATTTCATGATGTAATAACAGTAGTTAAATCTACAATATTTAACTTAAAAACCATCAATATATATATATATAACCTCAATTTGAAAAACATTTTTTTAACCAAACACATTAAAATATTTTTTGTCATAGTTTTGAAACTCAACCCGGTAATTGACCTGGTCTAATGATCGGGTCACGAGTCACATGGGTTGACCCGGGTCAACCCAAAAAAATTAATAAAAAAAAGGAAAAATTATTAATCACAGGTAGGGGACGGTTGAGGAGGAGCTCATGTGGGCTTCATTGTCAAATTGACTTAATGAGATGAAATTTGTCTTCCCCTCCAATTTGAAATTTCCTCTTCCTTACCCCAAAAGATCAAATCTTTCACTAATGGAAAAGAATCAATTGATTAGGTTTTTCAAGCTGGTGCAAGGGCACTTGGTTGCCACAGTAGGGGGGGTGGGTACTTCTAGTAATGAGATCCTGACATCCAAACCTTCTCTTTACTAGTAGCATGAATAAGAAAGATGTCGCAGATCAACTGTTAGGAAGAAGAGTTTTGAAGAAGAGGTAGTCGATTACAAACCTTCTTCTAATGAGGTTGCAGCTGAGCCAGAAAGTGCTCCATCAATTCCAACATAAACATATCTAGCATGCCCTTTTCAAGCTGAACGTGGGAATGGAAATGGGTAATGATGAAGAGGAAAGGAAGATGAAGATTTCAGATGAGGATTTGGAGAGGCTATTTGTTGAGTACTTGTCAAAAATGCGTTAAGGCCATTTGTTGGAGATTAGATCGTACAAGACTACTTTTGCCTTTCTTTATCAGGAAGGGAGCCGGGTCTCAACCGGGTTTACCCGGGTCGACCGGGTTTCTCCGGGCCAACTCCCAAACGGGTTTTTACTTAGACCCGGACCGGTTCCAGGCCTGGGTCGACCGGGTCCCGGGTCGACCCGCCGGGCCGGTTCGGGTTTCAAAACTATGTTTTTTTGTTCAACCTCAATTTCAACCACAATTTTAACCAAACATATATTTTTCCAAACCAACCTCAACTAAAAATACTTTTTATAAAATAATTTTTTTCAAACCACAACCACAACAGCTACCGCAATACCAAAGATACTTTTAGAATCACGCTTAGTGTTTTGTGAACTACTGTAGAAAATATGGGGGGCCTTTTTTCTAATAAAAACTTGAATGACACATGACATGAGTCTTTTTCTCTGGTCTCCCACTACGCTCATCCTTTTTCGGTTAATGGATGCTCTTCTCATGTAGTTGTTTGTGTACAGAACTAGCGTTTTCAAAACAGTTCGTATTCGAGTCCTGGATAGCAGATGACATTAGGCTGCATAAAGAGCATGGCATTAGACATCCTTAGCATGATTTGAATCCAGTGGTTTTAAATTCAACGAATATGGTAGAATCACGTAGAGAAAACATGACAGGAATCGCAGGATCCAAACCGCCGGTGCTTTTTTCAATGCATTTCGATGGTCTGGTGACTTTGCAACCTCAAGTGTTTTGAAAAGCACAAAAGCTGCAGTACTAAAAGGTTAGAAATTTAAACCTTTACTGCATATGATGGGTAGGTGTACTCCCTCTCATATATTTATTGACTCCATGCTTGAGGTCCTGTCATGGAACTCGGGGAAAAGTATTGACCTACCTTACCAGTTACCAACAGTTTTTTAAGCCAAAAACTGTGGGGACACTAACACTGATCAAATTTGTCTGTTTCCATGAAATTTCAAAGTTGCTCGCAAAAAATCCAAGAGATTCACAAGTGCTTATCGATTGAAGATTAGTTTTTGATCCAAAAATACCTTGATCATTGAAAAACAAATGTAGAAAAAGGCACGAAATGTTACGCCTTGATGCTCCACGTCTAACACAAGTGCTTTGATTCCCAGAAAACGTGTTTTTTACATGTTCTACTGATCTCGGTTGTCTTTCTCTGTGTCTTTACCAATCATCTGGTTGCAATTATTCTAAATTACTCCAAAGACTTGTAAGTCAATTGTAATTCTTTATTCCTTGTTGACAATCTGTCATCCTCCTTCGAGCAAAGTGAAACTAAAATGCTTCAGCCTTTAATAAGTAAGGATCTCATCAGGTCTTAAGATTCACTGTTGCAAAACCTTGATGATGTGTCGGATATCCTTTTGCTTTCCGATTTAAATTAATAGATATTTTAGATGTGGTAAAGAAACCAGCCTAATAATATGTTCTGTGCTAGTTACATGAGTCCACGATGCCTCTTCTATGCCAGCCATGCATTTTCTTTCCTTAAAAAAAAATATAGATCACTATGCCTTGTCTTAATGTGCATGCATCTGTATATTCTCTACCTGTTTTTCCTATCCTATGAATAAAGCATCAACTCAAGGCTCAATCAATAAGCTCAAGCTCACCCCTCAAACATGAATAAAAAAACAAAAACACTAGCGAGATGCAAACAAATATTTGTATGATCCCTTCACTGGTTCTTTCTGGTATAGCAATGTTTATGCACCACATCATGTTTATTATGAGCTAGCTAGGAGGTATCTTTTGTTGGTCTAGTAAGTTTATCTATGCTCGACTGAGGCTTGGTTCGGGTGTTAGAAAAATATCAACTTAATTTGATCTCATCAAAATTTATTTGGCATTTTTTTAGGGTTTTTTTTTTAAAACAATGTTTATTTTGCTTTTTTAGAAAAATAAAATAATATTTTTTTAATTGATACATGTTCACCTGCATAACTCATGGGTTTTAGACACCGTTTGAGAATTTATTTCAACCTGTATTTTGTTAAAATTTTAAAAAAATTTCTTCAAATTATTTTTTTTAGTGTTTTTGAATTATTTTAATAATCTAATGTAAAAAATAAATTTTTAAAAATAAAAAAATATTTTTTTAACAAAAATTACTTTTAAAAATAATCATTATCACATTTATAAATATCCTCTTAGATTTAATTATTATGGGTGAGGCCATGGATGTTGACACAGAGCGTGTTTGAAAGTGTAATTGCGGTTGTTTTTTAAAATATTTTTCACTTAAAAATTTATTAAAATAATATTATTTTTTTTATTTTTTTAAAATTATTTTTGATATCAACGCATCAAAATAATTTAAACACATTAAAAACATATTAATTTAAAGAAAAATTAAATTATTTTAAAAATACTTTTAAAATACAAAAACAAATAGAATTACAACTAACACTCAACACATGAATTTTACATAAGCCTGATGTGTTGACAATTGATTGGCATTGAGAGCACATGTACAAAATCATACAGTTTTCAGCAGATCAAGTGATAACCCCGCTTAGAACATGTTTGGGAACGTGGTTTAAACCGTGTTTTTAAAATATTTATTTATTTATTTTTGTTAAAATTTAATATAATTTGTACGTTTTGGATCGTTTTGATGTGCTAATGTCAAAAATAATTTTTAAAAAATAAAAAAACATCATTAATATATATTTTGACATAAAAAATTATTTGAAAAGCAACCGCTACCACACTACCAAACACCCTCTTACACATGCAGAAAATAAAAGAGTAGAAAAGGCTCTTTAAAGGCTAGGATATAGATGGAATGCGATTTGTTGCCAGCCCAACTTGTTGTGTTTCAAATGGGAAATTTAACATATGGACCGCACCTCGATGCCAGTTTGATTCCAAAAGCCAAAATGTTATGCTTATGACAACATTAGTTTTGTATATTTTTTATTGCATAGTTTTTGTGGTTTTAATTTTAAAAAAAATTGAAAAAATATTTTTAATTGTAATTTTAAAAAATATTTACTTAATAAGAACCGACAATATAAATTTTAGGTATATCTCCATGAACAAAGAATAAATTACTTTAAAAAATTTATTTTGAGTTTTTCTCTTCAATTCAAACCCCATATTTATCATCTTTTAAATTAATATAACATACAATTTTAACTACATAACTACACTCTCTCTCTATATACTGAAATTCTAATTTCCATGATGACATTCATAATCTTTCCGTCACAGAGACAAACACGTCATCAAATCATGGGGCCTTCCTAATTCGTCAGCCAACTCCCATTGATAATCTATAAAATTGGAAATCACAGCGAGCCACGTGA
>Ga0307507_10012146_pt1 | contig 10691 bp, 7 predicted proteins | sample 7_EM_MG_FD_207223 | JGI IMG/M metagenome (GOLD analysis project Ga0307507, IMG submission 207223) | Populus trichocarpa ectomycorrhiza microbial communities from riparian zone in the Pacific Northwest, United States - 7_EM | ecosystem: Host-associated > Plants > Roots > Unclassified | place... | reverse complement strand
GCCAGAATTTGGCGTTTTTTCTCCAATTTGGGTGGTATGCAATAGCAGTCTTTTCTAAAAACGCTACGACACTACGAGTAGATGACAGAAACCCCCATGTGGGATGATGATGATTTTCAAGCCTCACCGTCCCCAAACAACGTGTCCGGGAAATGGCAAGGAACCCCAGGAATTTGACTCGAGTGTTAAAACGGAAGGACAAAAGTTAGGCAGAATGGCAGTAAATCACGATAAAAAGCAAAATAAAACTAGGAGATCACCGGTAGCGTATCTCCAATTATCACTCGCAACATCTACATTGACTAAGGGAAATTGATCCCCTACCTCCTCCTGATCACCCTCCTCGTCAGGTGAATCAAGGCCATTGACCTTGGGACAGAGCAATTGGTCAATTGCGGGAAATAGAGCTCATATCGTCCCAGAGCGATCATATTCCCGCCAAATAAAGATCTCTCGGCAGGCCTACAACCGAGCGACTTTGTAGACTTCCTCACAATCCAGGCCGACCACGCGTCGACTTGCCCCAGACTACCCCACAAGGTCCCGAACTAGTAATCGGCGTTAAGAAAATTCTTAGATGCCCCCGCATGACAGCCGAATAAAACTACTTCTCTACAGCCCCTGCTTCACGATGTGAGTCTCTTTTACCCTTCTCTTTTCTATAAAAAAATAAAATAAAAAACCGACCCGTCGCAAGAAGAGCAACAGTGACGTGATGTTCGAGAAAATTTCATCAAAGAGAGGGACCCTTCAGAAGGTCCGAGCTTTGGACCCAAGCATGGCTTAGTGGCATGGGAGATTTGCTTGGAGACTCTAAAATGAGGCAAACGGGGGCTCTGGGGCCAACCAGATCGCTAGAATCTGACTCGGGATATGAAGTCGCAAAGCGTCCAATAACCCTTCTATCTAAACTAATTCCACCAAAACAAAAAGCACGTGGGTTTGTTTCGCCTTTTTCTGCTTGTGATTCCTGTCAGAAATCTCTGACCTCGTATGATCTGGTAGAGCCACCGTGCGGGCATTCCGATACCTTACTGACTACTATAATAGGAACCTAAATTTCCATTTAGCCTAAATATGTCAGCCAAGTACTACATTTAGTAAGTTGTGTTTCCTACCATTTTTTAAACATCTTCCCTACAACCCCCGGCGTCGGACACACCATGACACCGAGCACCGCCAGTCACTAAATCTCGGCCAAAATCCTGTACTCGAGTACGGGTAGATGAACAACTATGATAAGAGAAGAAAGTGGAAAAAAAAGAACCCATTTCACCAACGGAAGTTTTCGCAAATCCATAGAGGGGATAAACTAATTTCAAGATCCAATCAATCAGCCTTTATTTCCGGTGAATTTGCACCTTATCGATACTCGTGAGACGGTTCAGGAGGGAATTAGTGACAAACGCTGGCAAAACTTCCCAATTAATTTATAATACATAACCATAATTTACTACTCTCGGTATGATAGTGTAATCCTAGTTTTTCAGTTCTCATATGATGCGGCTTAAACTCAAGTACGGTTACCTAATTTTCCCCGTTTGTCTGTCATGCGCGGCAACCTGCATTCATTCCGATCTCGTTTGTAACGCTACTCGGTGGCCAACATGTAATACCAGATTTCCCGCTCACCATTAGGAAGCATCATACGAGAGCACTCGCAGTATTTGTCACTTGCTTCCTTTTTTTCTTTCCCTTTTGTGGCTCCCGCGGCGCGGAGGGGCCGCGTGGCAAGGAATACGAGGAGGACAGTACCAACAACATAAGATACTTGCCTATCTGCTTTCCCCGTTGTGTGTTCAGCCCGCCGGATAGGTCATAAGCCGGATCAAGCTCAAAATCATATAATAAGCTGACAGAGATAAGTAAACGCCGTGTGCGGAAAGAACAAGTGGATACTACTCACAACATTCTCGAGAGGCGGTGAGGGAGGGAAAAAAATTTTGGTCCGTGAGTTGATTTTTGTTGGCTGATTCAAGCTGGGATATACCACGTCCGCACCTGCGGAGTTCCTCATGACATGTGTTGGACTGGTGGTATCACTTATTAAGTTATCATGTATGGTGACCTTGGTGCCATATGGACCCTGTGCTTTGTAGTGAGTATCCATTCGTACAGTATGTGCAGGGCGTTTGGAAAACAGATTGCGCACTACCATTTTTGAGTGAGCATTCCTAGAGAGACGGCATTGAGGTCTCATGACTGTTTTGCCCTACCAGAAAATATTTGTTCTTTCAAACGAAGCTTCGGTTGACGAGTGGAGTCTTAGATGATATCCGCTATTGTTCGGCCGATCTATCGCCCTACCTCCCTGGTCCCTCATTGGTTCAAGTGACAGCAGATGACCTCTCAACAGTGGTAACGACTCGGAAAGAATTATTCTAACCAGGGATCAATATAGCCTCCCTACCGTGCTAGAAGCAAGCATCTCCAACAATCGACCAGCAGCAAGCAACATTTCAACGGTTTGGGAGGGGATGCGCCTTTTCCGAAATACCGCACCGGTAATCTGCTTGCGCGTTGCAAAAGCATCCGGAAACCCTGGCACGTTTGAGGCCAAGGAAACGCCAAGATTTCTAGATGCTCTTGTAGCACGCAAATATGTTGTTGGATGGGATTTTCACGAAAGAAAAAGGCTCAGTCTACCAAATTTTTTCGCTCTTCCTCCTCTTGTTAATAGATTGCCGTAGTTCAATTTACTTGCCAATTCGTAAAGTCTCCGGAAATGGAAGTGCCAAGATCCTTGAATTTCGACGTAAAACACCAGTCCTTTAGTATTTTTTATATCTAGATGCATTGAAAATTGACTAGCGGTGGCTACATGTGATTCTACAGCGTGGAGTGCTAGACTTCTATGAAGAGTAAATAGCTCCCCTAGTTTCGGCATTGAATCCGATTACCCGCTCTCGTGCGTAGACTGTTGTATTGAATTGTAGGAACGAGTATCATATCCATGGGTGATGTGATCAGTTGAGTGCATATGAGATGTCAGTACCGATTGAGCAAGGGTAAACATTGACCCCTCAGGACTTTCTCCATCGCCTACTCCCAAATTCCAGGAACCGCCATCTGCTGTAGTCTCCTGGACGATTTCGAGGCAGTAGGCCATGAATCCAGCATTAACCATGCATACAGCATGCTAGATTAAGGCCCACCTCCTATAGCGAGGAGTGGGAGTAAAGAAGAGAGTTCACAACTTCCGGGTACGATAGGTTTCACGCTCGGTTCCCGGCAGGCTGCCCTGGCTTGATGCGGGGCTACGGGAACGAGAGGGCAATGCGATAAAGAAAGCAATCGTCGAAAGGTTTCCCGGATACCTACCTGCCTACGAGCGGGCCTATCGACGTCGCCGACATATTTGGGAGCAGAAGCACAGTACTAGCTCCATCTTGCAAAAGTCTAGGCCACCCCGCGCCTTCAATTCCAGTTTCTCATCGCCGGGAACGGCGAAAATAAAATCCCTGCCCTGCCGGGTGATTCCCTTTCGCTTTTTCCATTGCTCCAGGCCATAACTCCTTCAAGTCCTTCGTTGTAGCTGCGGAGGGGACCATCGCCCTTGTGTCACACGGGAGCCGTTGCCAAGGAGTCTGAGTGGATGAGGAACCCTGTTCAGTCAATCCAGGCAAACAAGCGAAAGAAAGAAGCTTAGCACTACTGCAAGGGTGGCTAGCTGAGACCTCCACAAACCTAGACTTGTCCTACCCCAGGACTCCTTCCCATCCCGGAAAAAGAAAAGAAATCATCTTCTCGATTACCAAAGAGGCATACCGGTACATTTTCCCGACCTAAATGGTCTCATTACGTGTTTTATCACGACCAGATTACATCTACCACGAACAATTTGCGAGTGACATAGGGTGTTACGTAGTAATTGAACCCTTCTAGAAGGATTACAATTAATTCCAGCCGAAGCCTTGAAAGAATGCTCCGAAATGACAATACCTGATAAGTCCGCTCGCAGGGGAGAACCCCCGATCCTTCCTTCGGGAACCCTCATTAAGAAGAGAGCATCGGAGATGCACTCATCCGTTTGTGTCCGGTGAGAAAGCCCGTGGCCTACTATTCGTTATTCTATATTCCAACGCTAAGAGCAGAACCGGCAGGGAGGCGGGGGAAGGGCCGATGCAAGTGCTTGAATACGATACCGCACTTAAGTGTTGAGTACGAAAGTGAGGGGCGAAGAGGAAAAGGTTAAAAAGAAAAGACAATAAAAATAAAATATTGAAAGAGTTACAAGGGCACACGAAGCTGAACCGGTTAGAATAACAAACTTTTCGTTGGAAAACCCAGCCAGGAGTGATCTCCGAGTCCTATCGGCGGAATTTGGTTCGTTCTCGGGGGACGGTAAGACAGCCTACTGCACAATACCCGCAGCATGGTCGAAGCGTTCCTTCTTAGAGGGGAGAGAGAACTTGTCCAAGGCGAGAAGTGCCCGAGAACAGGGATTAGAGAGAGATACTAGTCTGGCGAGGAAAAAAGAAATCTGTGGATATCTGAGCGCCAACACAAAATATACCAACCAACCAAGCCAACTAAACTTAGCTGACGATCTCAACGGACAACATGATATCGCGGAACGAATCCGAATTGTAGTCTCGGGATAGATGTGTGAAGTGATGTTCAAGACAAAGTCTTATTCTCCGGAGCCCCCCTTAAAGGGAAGGCTGAAATCTTGCTTATTCCGAGACTTATGCCCCAATGCTCATTTTGGAAGAATCAACCATTGGACAACGACAACTCAGCCAGGAGCAACAAAAAAAAAACCTAGCAGAGATCATCACATCTCACTCGTGGCACAATACTAGATGTAGCGCAGCACAGTCCTCTTCTGTTGTTGCGATACTGTACCCATCACCCCATCTACTCACCCGTCATCTACATCCAACGCCTCGCACCGGATGCGGAGGATGCAGAGATACATTACTCGAGTACTCGCCCAGTAAATCCCTGCAGCAATCTTTGACTCCCAGACACTCTCGGCCAATAACCGCTGCTCCTCGCCTGCCCAATCAGCATCGAGGAATGGTCGAAACAGTCATCAAGGTCATTTAAACAAGCGAGTAAGAAAGGTAAAAAAACAAACAAAAAACAAGTGAGAAGCGAATGAGTAGTCAGCTGTTGGGGCCCAGGGCTCCCTGCCAAAACCTATCAATCTGTAGTTAACAGATAGAGTGCCTTAGCTGCCTCACCCTCTTGACCACTCAATTCTAAATGAGCCCGCAAGTATGATACAACAAATTGCGAGCCTCCTCTTCATAACGGGGTGCAGTTCAAGCACCTCCGAGATGAATTAGACGTGCGTGCGTGTTGTGTGTCTGCGCAGTCTGTGCGCGTGTTGGGTTTTTGGGTTGTATACCCGTAACCTAATATTAAGTTACCCGCACCGATTCTCGGACGATCAGGTGGATGGGAGGTGAACTACGGTACTGTTCCGATTATTGTCGCCCCTCTTATAACTGATTGGCCTGTTTTCTACGACAAACCAATCGATAGAATGCGGGTTCAAAAAGAGAATGACAATGATTTACAAAGTAACTAATCAGCGCGTCAGTCAAATGTTGGGGATTTTCTGTCACGGTATAGCGGCGCGATACTCGAGTCCCGCAGCTATCTTCAAGTGTCCTGTCTGAAGTATCCGAACATTTTGAGGCTCCGTTAAAAGAAAATAAACTCCGATTTAGGTCCCAATTTAGCACGGGTGGCTCGGCTACCCACAGATAATTTACGATACAAGATTCTGATCTCTGTGTTCGGTGCTGGAGTTACTTCATGTCTGGTTGGGACAAAGGCATAAAGTATTGGGACAACCACAAGTAGCCATTTGTGCGTAATTACTTTATTTGGGGACCGAAGATTCAGTTGGGCATTTCTGTGAGCTTTTGATCCAGGTCCTGCACACTTAAGCAGTATCTATAGTAGTATCTTTTCTGGAGGTTTGCGTGATTCCGCCACTGATTCACATCCACACAAAATCCACTTTAAGTCCCAACACTTCCCCCCCTGGGTTTGTACTCCCTGTGGTGTATCAATCGGACGAGTGACCGACCCTGCGGCCGAAAAAATTTCCTCACAACAATTGCAGGTCCATTCCCTGCTCGTGGGACTTCCCGAAACCTTCCAGAAGCCACTGTATCTTCTGAGACCTGAGTCGGAACGACGCCACCCACACTTAAAAAATCTTTAATCGCAAAGGTAGGACCCAGGAAGTGGTCGGACGACTACGGTGCCGCCTCTCCATGTACGTGTACTGTACAGGCACTCCCTAACTGTCATCGGGTCGCCGGGAACTCGGGCTCCCTAGGTATCGTTTCATGGCCTAATTTTGGTTCTGTCATTTATCTTTTCTTTTTTCTCTCTCGCTTTCCATACGGTAACGTTGGGGCGATTGGGAGAGAGGGAGGGACAACCTTGAGCAGCTGGATGAGACGAGGGATTGGGCGCTGCGTGTGAGCGGAGTTGGTCGGCCGTTTGGCTTACTGGAGGGGCAAAGAGACGAAATGAGTCTGAGGGCGGAGGAGGGGAATCCTGGTAAACCATGCTGGTTGATGATCGCGGGAAGGCTGCTCGTGGAAAACTAGGATGGTAGTTATTGACAATGTTGCAACCAACTTGTTGATGCTTTCTCGCTCTGGCTAACAAGGAAGGTTGTTGGAGCTATTGTCCCCTGCTATAATAAATTAATCTGATAAGGGGAAAGGCCTCTCCGTGAGTTACTTGTTAGCGCCAAGGCAGCTCGGGGTTCCGCCGAGAAGGAAGGAAAACCGTTTGAGCTCAGGGCAATAAGAAGAGCAAACTGATTCGGTATAGCTTAAGGTTATTGTTTCAATCATGATGTAAAACGCTCATTACTGTGGTCACGCTAGCACACAGTGGTTCCATATGTTCTCGGTGCTTGTGTCTATCACTCTCATCTTTGCAATGATCGAAGGAAAGAATCGCCTCAGGCTGCTGCAGTCAGTTGGAATAACACCATCGCCAATACTGTATTCGAAACGACGGCGCCATCTCAGTTATGCCCCGTCACTTGCCGCTCTAACTTATAGTAACAAGCATCTGGCTGAATTTCTATTGGCCTGTGGTCGGGGCAAGGGAACCTTCCATATTCAAGAGTAATACCTTTTATTTCGCAAGCAATGTGCAGAGATAATAGAGCATAGTAGCACTGCAGGATACCTATAACTTATCCAAGGCGCCGCGACTCTTCGGAGAAATTCCCAGGACCGTTTTGTGGGAAGCGATTCGCAAGGCCAGACATGCTAAGACCAGGATTTCTTCTAAAGAAACACTTTTTGCCCGACACTGGAACCATTGTAATTGATTGTACTAGTATAGCCCGTGATAGTACCCGAATCATCAGGTTTATGAGCAAGATAACTTAGAAAGTGATCCTCGGCCCCCGGTCGAGTTTCATCATTTGGAGGACGGTGTAGCCTGGCTCTGTGCAGTGTAGGTAAAGAGGTTCGGGGCCCAGTTAAGCTAAGGCTACGAACGGTAGTGTTCTTCATGTTAATCCCCAGCCGAACCCCACCATGCCCACGGCAGAGCGCGAATCACCGCTTCTAGGGATATTTAGTTTATGAGCAAGAGCCAACAAGAGCTAGAGCCTGTTGACGAAGTAATTTTATCCCTCACTAAACATTTTTGATCATCATGGTTTGATAGCTGCCGCTATGCTTACGGTCGCGTAATCATGACCCCCCATCGATACCACTCTACGCTTCGATCCATAGATATAACCAATACACATTTGAGCCACCTCTTTGCCATTAGCCCGCGTACCCATTGAGAAGTATGGGATAGCCAATCACTCCGCAATTTTGGTTCCCTGAGTCCATGCTTCATAACTGTGACAACGTACAGTATCATAATCATTTGGATCTCTGCCAATGTTGCGGATGCCGATGAATTGGCCGCGCTCCTTCTGGCACTTGGAGGAAAAATAGGTTTGTGGGTCGACCTGCGAAAAAGAGGGCCGTCGAGTGATCGTATAGTATCGTAATTCGGAGGACCGGTGTATGGGAGTCGCATGCTATGAGTCTGGCGTGATGCGGGTCTGGGGACTGCCTTTGACGTTTGCGGGCTGGGGAACCTGAGCATGCTGGTGGCCATGACTGTCATTTGCTACAGTATTGGATGTTCTGCTCTGCACGCTGCTTCTCGAGTAGTGGGGTTGAATCGGCTCCCTTGCTCCTCAGCCAAGTGGGGTAGCCAAGCCTCACGCCATGCTCTGTTTTACAAGTGTGATACCTCCATCGTTCCGCCAGGCTGAAAAATTTGAACTGCAGTGTGCAAGTCGGAACTTACCGACTGGCACATTCTCAGATTTACTATGTGAAATCCTAAATATACTGAGTGTGACTCGGCGGAGAGAAAAAGCGAGAATCTTATTGCTTAGATGAGGCCGAAAACTATTCTTGACTTTCTGGACTCTGCGTGGCTTTAGCCCGCCTTTAGTCATCTCTCCGCCCTACCGCCGGTCGCTCCGCTCCTTGAGGTTTCTTCCCCTTCCTCGGTCCGGGAGAATCGATGAATAATAAATTATACAACCTGCCTGGCGGAAAATTGAAAAAAAATAAAAGAAGTGAAGGAAAACTATATGCCAATGCAATCATTACTTTTATTCTCGTCGTCCACTAAAGGCGGTCAATTCTTTTTTCCCAGCCAATTCGAAAAGTAGAGACGCCGTATGCAACCAAGCCCCACCTATGCAGCAAAACTTGTCCTTGGAGAACGCTTCGCCAACTCCATACGCAAAGCACACCTGATAACCTAGTTGGGGGCTAAAAATGGGCGATAAAAGCCCTTGACTTTACATGCTTAAGTAATCAAGCGGCCTGACAGACCAGGCAGCAAACTTCAAATCATGGCAGTATACCGGTACCGACCAATTAGCCAAGGACGTACTTCCTCACCAAGGTCGCTCTTAATGCATCAATATGACAAACAGAGCCAAAAAGAGATCTTACGATTCTCTGAGCATTTATCAACCACTCATGTAGTGCCCTAACTTGCTGCCCTACGGGCACTGTAATGTACCGTACAGTGCTGTGCTGTGGGTACCGAAACTCATCCCTGGTGTATACTCGAGTACAGCACTCCCCTACAGCTTTGCCGGTGCGGTACCAGATGCCTGCACACGCACCTAAAGCGGTCGAGTGTTGTGTGTGAAAGGGAAAGAAAAAATAGCACCGTTTCATGCATATCTCTTTTTGCACGGGATTGAAATTTTTTTAATACATGGTAATTTATGTCTACTGCAGCTGTCTCTAGTAGAGTATTGAAATGTGATCTCAATTGTAACGGGTTAGAAGGAGAAATCGTTGTTCCGGCCAGACTATGCCCCCGTAACTTATCCCCCCGCCCCTCCCCTTTCTACGGTTGCACAATTGAATTCGGTAGCTCCGAGACCTAAGGGCAGACTATTACGATGCCTCTAAAGTCCCGTTTACTTGAAGCAGCAGTGCATGAAGTACTGCATTGGCTTCGACCGGAATAAATGTGCGATATTAGTAGGAAACCAAACCAACCCTGGAAGGGTATCAAAGCTCAGGGTCATCACCCGTCGTCAGCTCACAGATCAATGTCAGATGCAAACTCGAGAACATGCAAAAAACAACAATTCCGGTAAAAGATCGATGATGGGAGGGGGACGGTGGTCACGTCTGTGCCGGACTATCACTATCACTTAATCATGAAATTCGGGCGGACAAGGGATGCAAAGAAGAGTTGTTGATGAATTTTTGCAAACGTTACGGGCTAATGTATGGCAGTCTCTATTCATTCATCTACCTAGCACTGATTGTGCGGGATAATATCTCGCACGATAACTCCCCCCTTTCCATAAGTTTCGGACAACTAAAAGATTATCAGTATCATAGGTTCGGAGATCGGGTGGGTTGGAGACGCATGAATAGTAGGAGAAGATGAAGGAAGGTAAGGAAGGAGAGAGAGTATGGAGCCCGGGATCTGGCCCCGAGGATATTTTATATAGAGCATATAGCCAGCAGCCCTCGGTGATATTAGTTCCGAAGGAATGTTTCTGATACCGCAGTGCGCACAGACGTTTTCTAAACCAAAAAAGTGGAGCTCTCTTTTTTTATTTTTTTTCCTTTCAAACCTAGGAAAGTGGGTTTTTGGGACTCTTGTCCTATTGTGAAATAGCCTATTTCAGGTATGGCTTCTATTTCCTCGCTTCTAAGACGGAGGATTTGAGTAAGGTTCTTGATGCAATCAATCAATCAATCAATCAATTTAAGTCAAAATTAATAATAACAAGGAAGAACCGCATAACGCAACCTCTACTTGAGTATTGCTCTTTTTCGGAGAACTTGAAGGCTGGAAGTGGAGGCTCGTATATTCGTATACGAGTACTAGCACAGGACCGTACGAGTACAATTACGGTTCTCGGGAGATGGCGTTTCAGAGGATTATATTCCCTTTTTCCAAAAAAAAAAAGAGGTGAATTGCTAACCCTCCGTACGGCAATTCTAATCAATTCCCGTACTAAAATCTGTTATTTATTTGTTTTTACCTTCTGTCTGCGGGGTTCCAGCCCCGCATGAACAAAGTGTAACCTTTGCTTGGCTGGGCTTTGGAAGGCCGGGTTGGTATTTGGGGTTAACTTACAGGTGGTCGAATGATAATCTTGATTCCGCATGAGCGTGTAAGGCTGGGGATGGAGGAGAGGGGTC
>Ga0307507_10012144_pt1 | contig 10693 bp, 13 predicted proteins | sample 7_EM_MG_FD_207223 | JGI IMG/M metagenome (GOLD analysis project Ga0307507, IMG submission 207223) | Populus trichocarpa ectomycorrhiza microbial communities from riparian zone in the Pacific Northwest, United States - 7_EM | ecosystem: Host-associated > Plants > Roots > Unclassified | place... | reverse complement strand
ATTTCCCCCCACGCCAGCGCTCAAAGGCCCTGCCTGTTCGTTTTGATGACAACATTTTTTGTTTAATGATACGATTAAAAAAAAATATGCACACACAGTTGCTTTCCGGGAAGGGTTTGGGGCTGGCTCTTATATCTCAAACTTAGCCAATCCCACAAATTGAGTTATGCGGGCAGCAATTTCTTCCTGTGTCAGGTTTCTTAATCTTTCAGATCCAAACTTTTCCACGCAGAATGATGCCAGAGCCGAGCCATAGATGATGGCGTTTTTCATGCTTTCGAAGCTCACAGTGCCCGCTTTGGCCATGTAGCCAATAAATCCACCGGCAAAGGTATCGCCTGCGCCTGTGGGGTCAAAAACCTCTTCTAAGGGAAGTGCAGGTGCGCTGAATATTTTATCCTCATGAAAAAGTAAGGCACCGTGCTCGCCTTTTTTAATGATCAGGTATTGCGGGCCCATGGTTAAAATTTTACGGGCAGCCTTTACCAGCGAAAATTCGCCTGATAGCTGGCGGGCTTCGGCATCGTTGATGGTTAATACATCTACCAGCTTCAAAGTTTTCAGCAATTCATCCAATGCAATATCCATCCAAAAGTTCATGGTATCCATTACAATGAGCTTGGGGCGGTTTTTAAGACGTTCGATAACGCTTTGCTGAACCTGCGGCGATAAATTGCCCAGCATCAGGTATTCGCAGTCCTGGTATGATTCGGGAATTATCGGATCAAAATCGGCCAAAACGTTCAACTCCGTAACCAATGTATCACGGCTGTTCATATCGTTATGGTACCTGCCACTCCAGAAAAACGATTTCTCGCCTTGTTTAATTTGCAGTCCTTCGGTATCTACATTGTGTTTGTTAAGGTCTTCAATCTCGCTTTGCGGAAAGTCATCGCCCACCACGGCAACGATATTTATATCATCAAAAAAGTAAGATGCGCCCAAACTTGCGAAGGTTGCCGACCCGCCGACGATTTTATCCGTCTTCCCGAAGGGGGTCTCAATTGCGTCAAATGCCACAGTACCAATAACTAACAAACTCATGGAAAATATTTTAAATTTTTTTTGCGCAAATATTGTGAAATTACCGCAGAAATTATACTTTTGCACCACTCCAAACGGAAAAATAGTCCTGAGTAGCTCAGCTGGTTAGAGCATCTGACTGTTAATCAGAGGGTCGCTGGTTCGAGCCCAGCCTCAGGAGCCTGAAAATCAATGATTTAACCCCACTCTGGCGAGTGGGGGTTTTTTTATTCTCACACATTTCTCACACAATTTCACAAAAAACACACAAACAACATAGGATTGCCAGGTCTGAATTGGTTTGACAAATAGGGATATTATGTAACTTTGCTCAACTACATACTACCTATTATGCAGCACTTTAAAGAATTTCTGACCCGTATCCAAACATTTGATCTGCGCATCATCGAGGATGATATTCACATGGAATGGGGAACGAATGAAAAGAAGCATGTTCAGGTCTATGACCTAAGTCATCAGACCCAATACTATGACAGTTTTTCTTACCGGAGCGAATTACGGGTATTGAAAGATATGGCCTTTATCGATCTTATGGCATTAGATAAAGAGCGCATCAAGTTACAATTGGAAGAACTCTCCAAAGTCCGGGAACGGTTTAAGGAATTTTGGAGAAATTACCACGACCACCATTCGGAAATGACACAAGTCTATGAACGCCACTTTATTTTTTCCGTCAACCTGGAATATTTATTTATTGTTAACGGCCTGCAATCCACCAATGCAGAAATCGAAGTAAGTAGCAAATTTGCAGAAGACCTTGGCGAATCAGTCAAGCTGCGGGAGAAGTTTCTAAGGGAACTGATCTATGCTACTGAAACAGCCATTAAGCCGAAGCGGTCTGAAGCCGAATTTAAAGAATGGCTGGATGCCGAAAGAGCGAAACAGGAAGCGGCAACGGCTGAAACTACTAACGAGACTTTAATAACTCCAAAATCCGAAACAGCCGACGTACCGGAAACAGCGGCGGTGCAGGAAGCACACACCGAGCCTGAACTAAGTGAAGAACAATTGGCGACTGCTAAATTAGTGGGATACTATCCGACCTTTAAGGAGGGGGCAGCCCGGCAACTATTTGACTTATTGAAAACCTATTTCGTTCCTGAAGAACATTTTTCGCTGGAAAAATTGTTATTAGATGACGAGGCCCCTGCCAGTCCTTTGTTATTCCGTGGTTCCGCCACCCAACTGGCCGATGCTTTTAAACAACTCAAAGAAGCCAACCTGATTGTAGGCTGCCGCATGAGCGACCTTGAAAGATGGATAGCCCCTAAATTCCTATATCTATCCCCGCAGTCCCAACCCAGGGAACTACCCGAGGACTATCTCAATGGATTGATGTCAACTAAAGGTCGTCCCTGTAAGTCGCCCATCCTGACAATTGAACAAAAAGAAGACAAGTTTTTTATTTTGCCCGCTCCCGTAGCAAAAAATAACAAAAAAATGAGGGGGTAGGCGCAGGGTTGCCGCTTACCTACTTGTAACCCTGCAAAACAAGCCCATACCATTGCAGCATTAAACAAAATTAATGCGCAATGAAAGACACACTCACCTTTGACCAGTTACCCCAGGCGGTAACACAAATACAGGAAAAGCTCGACAACATCGAACAGCTTTTACTTCAGCGAAAAGAACAATCGCCGGAGCAGGAGGAACTTATGCCCATCACACAGGCCGCAGCATTTTTAGACCTGGCCGTCCCGACCGTTTACAGTAAAGTATGCCGTAAAGAAATCCCTGTTAATAAGCGCGGGAAGCGCCTGTATTTCTATCGTTCGGAACTCACCGAATGGATTAAGGCTGGCCGGAAGAAAACGGCGGATGAAATCGGGGAAGATGCGTTACAGCATCTGACAACCGGAAGTAAAAAATCCAACGCGTTTTAAGGCCAATGGAGCGCATGGAAACTACCATCATTAGCGGTAATATTAAGTTAACAGCATTACAGGCGATCTTAAGTGCGTCAAAAAGTAAACGGCCTTTTGAACGCAGCCCGATACACCCGCCCTGATTGGGCAGCGTACCGATGGGCACCAATGGTGTCCATCGGTAAAAAGGATCGGCTTTCAGCATACCGCGAGCGGTATGCTGAAAGCCCGACACCCGCAGGCTGGTGTAAAATAGACCCGGCGGCAAGCCACCGGAGAGAACGGGCGGCACCTTTGGTGCCACCGTTTAAACAGCCGATAATCGCAATAGCGATTATCGAAGAACCGCAAAAGCGGCAAGCCGCTTTTGGCGAGGCAGCACCTTGGTGCTGCACAAACAGCCTCTGTATATATGGCGATCGCCATATATACAGATAGCGGAACAGGCCTTTGGCCTGTAAGCGGAGCCAGCTATGTTTCGGCCATGCCGAAACTTGCTGGCCCCCGCTCATGCTATCGCATTCGGGGGGATTTTTTTGAGGATTTTTTAACGAATTGAAGCTTATGGAAAGTGAAGTTAAAAAGAAAATAAGTACAAAAGACCCGGCCCCGTTGGGCCGGGTGAACCGGGGCGGCCGCCCGAGCGTACCACATAAACGGCGCAGTAGCGTGAGCGTAATGTGTACGCTCATCGAGAAAAGAATTATTGAAGCCAACGCGAAACGCGTAGGCATGAACCCGTCGGTTTTCCTGCGGAACCTGGGATTGAATATGCGGATAGAAGTCAAGGTCAAAACCCTGCCCAAGCCTGTTTTAGAAATGCGCGGTACGCTCAATCATATCGCCGCGAACCTCAATCAGATTGCAAGGAGACGCAACCGGGGTGATGACCTGAATGCGATGGAAAGAGCCCTGCTTGACCAGGATGTACGAAGCTTGCGGGCATTGGTAAAGAACATTAATGCATATGTATCATGATCGGGAAAGTAGGTACGGGTAAAAGTTTCCGGGGTGTATTGCACTACCTCTTTGAGGGCAGGCGACAGGAGAGCAAAGAGCTGCAAATGCAGGAGTTGGAAAAGAAGCAGGTGGAGGTTATCGCCTATAACCAGTGCTTTGGCACCCGCCTGGAACTGGTGCGGGAAATGATCGAAGTAGCCAAGCTAAACCCTGACCAATCAAAGCCGGTGTTTCACTTTTCATTAAGCTTCGCCCATAGCGATGCGGGTAGGTTAGGCTTGCAGGACAAGATCGACATCGTGGAAAAGCTGGCAGAAAAATTTGATTTTAAAGATCACCAGTATGTAGTAGTAGCGCACAAAGATACCGATCATGAGCATCTGCATATCGTCGCTAACCGCATCGGCTTTGACGGCAAGACAGCCAGTGACAGCAACAGCTATAAGCATGTTGCCGAGTTCGCCCGGAAGATGGAACTGGAATACAAATTAGAGCAGGTGTTAAGTCCGAACAAGTTTTTAAAGCCGGAGCAAAGGGTTGCACAAAGCCAGCGTGTTGACAACCGTAAGGAAACCCTGAGGAAGCATCTGCAAACAACGATCAAACAAAGTAAAGATGTGCAGCAGGTCAAAAAGTACATGGAGCAGCGCGGCTACGAAGTAGAATTAGGCCGGGGTATCGCTTTTACGGATGCACAGCATGTACGCTTTAAAGGCAGCCAGGTCGGCTACGCCCTGATGGATATTGAGAAGAAACTGAAGCAGGAACAGCTTTTACGACAGCAACAGGAGCAAAACAGGCAGGCGCAGCTACTAAGACAACAGCAGGAGGAATTAAAGAAACAGCAACAGCAGGAAAAGGAACAACAGCAACAACAAGTACATCAGCATACCCCAAGTATAGGCCGGTAAACTATGCTTAATCAACAATGAACAGAATTATGAACCATTTAATGATGACATCATGAAACCAAATGAAGAAACCCCAATTGATGAGATCACCTTAACATCCGTGTTGAACGAGCATGCCACAGACTTAAAGGAGATTAAAAATTTTATAAAAGAGCAACAACAGCAGATCGATCAAAAGAATGCGCTTATTGCAGAAATGGATAATCATACGCAAAAGCTGATCAGCAGCTTTGAACAGAAATATCAGAAGATCGAGGTCACCGTACCCCCACCAAGTACTTTAGCCATTTCCAAAATTGCCAGTGACGGTTTGACCGCCACGAGAACAGCCGTCTTACAGGTATTGCTTGAGCTGTTTTCCAAAAACAGAATTTTGGTATTGCCGGAGGATGCCGGGAAAGGCTTTTTAAAGACGATGGCTAAGCGTAGTATGTACTTAACTGCTTTAGCTATCATCATTGGCTTGGTTAGTTGGTTCGGCTTTCACAATTTGTATAAGGACAGCCAGAACAGCCGCTACCGTAAAGCCTGGTACTGGAACTATTTGATTGCAGACAGCGCTAAAAGGCAGAAATTACAAAGCCAGCTGGACAGTCTGAATATATCAGCGATCAATCAATACCGAACTGACAGTATAGAACGTTACCTCGAAATACAGACAACGGAATTGAGGATTAAGCAGTTGGAAAGGGAGGCAGACAGCTTGAAAGCGTTGAGGCGGACACCCTGAAATGATAAACTTGAAAGATTAAAAGGAAATGAAAAGGGAGTAAAAAGCATACTAAGTAGTTTATTAACTACACGACTATCACAAATTACTATTTTTGAAAACTGATATTTCCTGAATGTAATACCATGAATTTAGAGCGCTATCCATATAACAACAGCAATGACTTTCAAGATTATGAATTTTATAGTGACGGGCCTAAAGGGCGGATTAAAAAAATTGTCATGTTCACAAAAATCCCTAATTCAGAACCACCTATTTATAATTTAGGGTTTGGCGATCAAGACCCATATTCAGGAGAAACAGATGATGTTGTGGTTAGCAATAACGAAGACAGGGACATAGTTCTCGCTACAGTGGCAAACACCATTGTTGAGTTTTGCAACCACTATGGTAACCATTATATTTATGCAAAGGGCAGCACAACTGCACGTACCAGACTATATCAAATGGGGATAGCGGGTTTGTGGGAAGAAATTAGCAAGGATTTTGATGTGTATGGATTAAAAGATGATGGTTGGCATGTGTTTAAGCCCAACACTATCAATTATGAGGCGTTTTTGGTAAAACAGAAGTAATTAATTATATTTGAATATTACCATATGAAAGGAGTAAGTATGCCTACTGTAGAGAAAAAGTTGAAAACGATAAAAGGTTTTGGGCCAGGGATTGTTAGCGACAATGTTAAAAGTCACGCCAATGATCCATTTTTTATCAAAAAATTAGAGGAAGCTACACAAACCCTTCAAAGGGTCGGCTTACCAGGCAAAAAAAAGAAGTAAAGTATTTGAGTATTATAAGTTAAAGGCTGGATTTTAATCCGGCCTTTTTATTTGCGATTATGTACTTTAGAACAATCGGTGCGCATACCTTAGTAATCATATAAATCCTTAAGAGGAATATCCAATGCCTTAGCAATTGCTGTGGCAGTTATTAGCGTAATATTTACTTCGCCTCGCTCAATATTTCCAACTTGATTTTTCGATATTTCAGCCTTCAATTCCAAGTCCTGTTGTGATATTTTCTTAGATAACCTTATTTCTCTAAGATGTTCGCCAAACTTATTTAAAATCTCTTTATCTCTATTGTTTATCACGTAGCTAAGGTGCTTCTATGATAAATCGCAGTCCACCCAATACATTTGGTATTTTTAATTTTGAATTGTTAGATAAATATTAAATATTTGATGTAACTTATTGCCTTTCAATGAATAGATGAATTTTCATCTATTCATTGAATCTAAAGCCCTAATCACATTTTATGGATGGACTAACAAAAGCAACGTTAATATTGGCCGATGACCATCCATTATTTATGAAAGGGTTATTAACCGCATTGCAAGAGGAGTTTTTAATTCTCGGAATTGCTATTAATGGGAAAGAACTACTTGATTTACTGAAAGATCAACAACCCAACGTGGTTTTAAGTGATTTGCAAATGCCCTATTTAGATGGATTAAATGCTGCAAAGCAGATAGCAATTCATTATCCACATATAAAAGTAATTATCCTTTCCGCCTTTTATGATCTTGAGATGGAAAATAAGCTAAGACAGGTAGGTGTAAAGGGCTATTTAACAAAAGATGTTGATAGTGATTTTTTAATTTGCCAAATTAAGCAAGTATTGGAGGGTAAAATTGCTTTTTGCGAACCGAAACAATATGGGCGCTTTTGTATAACCCCTTCTTCTAATAATTTTTTAAGTCAATATAAGCTTTCATCTCGCGAATTGGAGATCATTTCGCTTGTTAGAAAAGGTTTAACAAGCGAAGAAATTGCAACCAAGTTATTTATTAGTATAAACACTGTCGAAGCACATCGTAAGCATATCTATAAAAAACTCAACCTCAAAAACATACAAGGCGTGGTTGAATTTGCTTATAAATACTCGTTATAGGATTTAATGGGGGCTTAAAATAACGGTATGCCGTTATTGATATAATAATCAATCTATTTTAGATTTATTGAAATATTTAAACCTCTTATCAAATCATGGAAACTACTTCAACTCCGCAAAACAATATCATTATTGTTGGCAAACAAAAAAGCGTTGGGACAGCTTTTTTATTAGCTTTTTTGTTTGGCCCACTTGGTTTATTATACGCTTCTGTGCTTGGAGGATTTATAATGTTTGTAGTAGGTATAATACTTTTCTTTCTAATCCCTATTGTTGGTGGAATTTTAGCTTGGGTAGGGTGTATAATATGGGCCGTTATAGCTTCACAGAATGCAAATAAGGTGATTGTAAAGTAACTCCAGCTGTTCTGTAACCCATTCTCTCTGTTTACATAATCAATCACTATGCTTCATTTGAACCGATTTGTTTTAAAAACTCTCATCTTGACAATCTCATTGTTCATTTTTTCTTGTGGACAGAACGATAGAAAGCAAAAGGAACTCGATATAAAAGACAAAGAGCTTGCGTTAAAGCAGAAAGAATTGGATTTAAAAGAAAAGGAAATTTTATTGAAAGAAAGGGATACTATTAAGCATGCTTCTTTGAATACGTCTAAGAGCGATTTTCAAAAAACAAAGACGACTGCGCCAGGCACCAAAATCATGAAAATGACCTTTAAAGAATACAGTGAGGGAGACTTAATGCATCTTATCTTTATGGAGGCGGGAACTGGAAAGGAATACGATTTTGGTAATGATATTGATCAGAAAAAATATAATGGCGCCAAAATTCTTCTTGAAGATCAAACATCCGCATTTGGATATAAAGCCAATCCAAAATATTTAAACAAATCATTTACTATAGAGGCAGTACGGAAGACGGTTCTAACCTCAGATCCAATTACCGGAAAAGCTGTCAAAGAGAAGGCTTGGGTTATAAACGATTTGAAATTAATAGAATAGCTGTAGTTGGTCAGACAATAATTTAAAAGCTTAACCCAATTGAAAGAATGAGATCTCCAGTCAAAAATATACTTCTTTGTACTACGCTCCCTTTTCTTCTAGTCTACACAAATGCCTACGGTCTAAGTACGCATAAGAAATCCATTAAGAATGAACCTCACCGTTCTACGGTCAGCTTTGCTGTCAATAGTCCAACATCGACAATTAAAGAAACAAAACTGCCTCTAAACAAAATTATTTATGCTGGAATAGATATTAATGGATTTGGGAAGTCTTTTAAAAGCGCCTACCGTAGGAAAGACAACAATTCATTAATAAAACTTATTCAATTCCCTATTAGAGAAAATGTCATTAATTCAAAGTACGGCGATAACCCCAGCCTAAGCATGGCTCAATTTTTCGCCGATGCTAATTATCTTAAGAAATACGATCTTGATAATTCATCTCCGGTGATAAACAATGGGCTAAGAATGTATGCTTCTTTTGAACATTATAAATTTAATCCTTCCGACCTTCTTTACGAGGTGAAATTAAGAAGATATTCAAACCCAACATCCGGTTTTGCAATGACATTATATATTAAGGCGAATAATGGAACATTCAAATTATTTGCTTTTGACCCGGAAACATCGTTTAATGATGTCGGAGACTAAAGTTGGTTAAATACATCTTATAATATAACGCATGAGATTTTCCCCTTCCACTTACATCAATTTTAGGCCAATATATTTAGGCTTATTCATGCTCTTATTTTTTAGCTGTAAAAGCAAATTATCTAAGGAAGATGCCTTAATAATAATTAAGTCTTATAAGCATACCCCGATAATGCTCAAAGACAAGATTCCGAAAATTTACGGGATTGAAGCAGGACACTCTCCACTAACAAGGGATGAACAAAACACATTGCAATTACTTAACACATTACAGAATGCTGGTCTTATTACCTTTGTCGAAACTTTTAGCCGAGGATTTTTATCATATCGAATCTTCAATGTTACATTGACCAATAAGGCATTGCCCTTTCTCATTAGCAGTGATGAACACAGTTATTATGTAAAAATTGGTGAAAGTGATGTAACCTCAGTTTCCGGACTTAGCGAAGCTGATCAATCAAGTGGACATATAACTCTGCAATATGACCTTTCTTGCATGAACACTACTCCCTTATACTCCTATTTGGAAGCAGGTAAAACAGGATTTAACTATACAGGAAATAATATTTCTTTAGTTAAGTACGATGATGGATGGCGAGTGGCAGATGGAACAGATAAAGGAGCTTATTAATTATTAAATCCAACTGAACAACAATGAAATACATACTCTTTTATTCGATTATATTTTTGCTTTTTTCTTGCGGCCATACAAACAACTCACAGAATAATCAGGTTTCTGTTCCCCAAAGTAATGTAGATAAATTTGCAGGGGTCTGGTCGTCAGTTACAGATAATAAAGAGGGTAATCCCAACTCTATTTACATAGAGAAGTCAGGCGATATTTACAATTTATACTTCATTGCTTCAAATGGGAATAACACAAATCACAAAGGTATTTTAGACAATAATACTATTAAAGTGGGAAAAGATTATACCTTAAAATATCTTGATAAAAACCAGGAAATATATTTGGTAGAAAATGGGATGGAGTTTCGTAAAATGAAGTCTGTCGAAGAAACAATAAACGAAATCAAAAAAGAAATCAAAGATAATAATGGCGGCAATCTATACACTTTCATTTATATTCCTTTCACAGATGATTATGCTAATTCATACAACAAAACTCCAAATTTCACCCTCACACAACAAAGTAATATAGGTAAAGGTGTTGATGATTTATTCGACAAAACTGTTAAAGATGCATTTTTATCTCCTAAATTAATCAGTCACTATGATTTGCAAAAAAACGGCTCAACTGACCTTTCTGGAAATTGGTTACTACCATGGGAATACCAAGTGGCTTGTAAAAATTCTGCCGGAAGAGATTTGACTTTTGTTTTTTCAATAAGGAATAATGAGTATAAACTTGTAAGAATCCAATATTTCGAATAATGATCTAATTATCACATATACTTAAACAGTTCCTTGGAAATATATAATGAAACAAGACAATAAGGTTATAGTCATTGCTCTTTCTATAGTGTTGCTGTCGGGCTTTTTTATGCCTTGGGTTAAGATATTTATTAGTTTGAGTGCTTGGGATATGGTATTTGGCACAGCAGGGGTGTAGACGGAAAGAAGGAATACAGAGTTTTTGGCAATTAGCACTACAGAACATTCGGCAAGAATGCTGTCGGGAAATCGGCAAGAATGAATGCAGAGTCCGGTCAAAAGT
>Ga0307507_10012143_pt1 | contig 10693 bp, 9 predicted proteins | sample 7_EM_MG_FD_207223 | JGI IMG/M metagenome (GOLD analysis project Ga0307507, IMG submission 207223) | Populus trichocarpa ectomycorrhiza microbial communities from riparian zone in the Pacific Northwest, United States - 7_EM | ecosystem: Host-associated > Plants > Roots > Unclassified | place... | reverse complement strand
AAAATTACGTGCAAGAGCCGGTCTTTTGACGCTTCTCGTCAATCATCTGATCGATCTCGAACTCTTCACCAAGGCTATTCCTCCCGATGCAGTGACGAACGAAGAAGTCATTGAGATGTCAACCACTCATCATGCAGACGAGCCGGCGGTGGAGGAATCTGAATTGACGGAACTGCATCCAGGGGGCGAGATATAGAATCAATAGATGAAATCCACGATCACGCTGTCCTCGATTCCCTCAGCACACGGACAATTTTGCGTTGTGTGTTCAATACCAATCACTTTTGGTTAGCCGCCCAATCTCTGATACATTGCTTCGCTATTTGTGATGGGCTGAGACTGAGAAAAGGACACGATTCCCTGAAACATCAATTGTAATGCCACATCCTTAAAAGCATAAGTCGGACATGCAACTCAAGCACAAACGTCTCTCGTTTACTGCCAACCGTTCAGCCGCCTCAGCAGGGTTATATCCGGGTGTCGAAAATTGACATACCACTCGGCAAGCCGTGTCAATTTAAAAGTCGAAATTTCCTTGGTAGATACAGGACGGCGACATTGCAGCGACACAGAGCTCGACGAACTAATAGGAACCGTGACGCTAATTGGACCTCCAATCTTTTGGTAGGGTATGCGTTCAGGGATCTACAGTCCGCTATATGTTATGAGGATTGACAATCTTTACTCATCACTGATCTGATCGGCAGGCCTGAACTGATGATCCGGATTGTATTCTCAGTTATGCATTGGTTATGCGTGCCACAGTTTGAGTTGTGGAAATCATGGTGGAACGACAATACTAATTAGAAGAACTCACAAGCAATCCTCTAACGACCAACTAGCGACTCGGATTTCCAAATGACAAACAAAGATCAGCTCTCTGACATCTCTGACGAAGAACAAATTTCAATTGAATTTCAATTAACCGATCGGGTCTTGGTAATGATAGAATTGTGGCATTGACATGTACTTTAGGACCTTTGTCCTATTAGGAATTTCAAAAAAGGCATGCCAGTGGGATAGAATCGGAATACCTGTAAAAACTTTGGTCCTTCAATTGACATGGCACCCGCCAGGGTCCATCATATTGCAGTTTTTCCCATCGATTCCACACACGCACGGGCCAAGATCTTTACAGTTATTTGTTGAACAGCTATTATAAGTCATTTTGTTAGCAAATAAAAATATGGCATTTAAACGATCGACTTCTTACAAGCACCGCTTCTCATCGGCACAATGGAGGCGATCATAACCACTCGGGCATGCATTACCACAATTACCCCTGGAACATGGCATCTTGATATCTATACCGTCAGACGAGCCAATTTTCCAGCAAGCTGCACAATCGTGGATGCAATTTAACCCCGCCACCCTCTGGGTAATCACAGCTGCGAAAACCAAGCCGAGGAGTACTTTCATTTGTTGTTGGACAGTCTTTAAATTATTGAAAGTTAGTCCCTCACTCAAGCTGTTGCTGATGAGGCTCACCCGCGTTTCGTGATAATGGTTTGGGTGATGAGGGAGAATGTCTCGAATGTGTTCGGTCGACACCCTCTTTATAGCTGGCTGAAGGCATGGGCGTACACGGGTCTCAAATCTATTCGGATAGCCCAATTTGCCTATATTTTAAAGCGTGCAATATACTGGGATCTGTAGCCGGATGGTGCTTGATGGCCCTAGCGATTGGCCGGATGGATTGGCGAGATGACGGATACGGTGCACTGTAGAGATGGACCGGATCACTTCAAGTTGGAAGTTGTGGTATAGAACTTGAATGGAAAGGCAGAACCTATACATGGATCACCCGGCCTACTAGTAAAAAGAGAGACTCCGACCTTAGACGAAATTCGGTCAATGAAACGTCTGGAAATAGAGATCGGAAAAACATTTATGATGGTTTGTCGACATGAGAAAGGGTGACAACAAAACATGTGAGGTGAATCTCCAGAAGCCTCGTTTGAGGTCACGTATATCCACTATTTCCAGATATTAGAACATAGCTCAGCGGCTCTGCATAGCAAATACGAACGTGCTCTCCGTCCAGAGAGCATTTCAACCGAGACTAGCAACGAGCCAAAGCACATTGCAGGGAAGGAGGAATAGGCTCATCGGAAAGAAAAGTGTGCAAAAAGCCTGGCCTACTTTGAAAAAGAAAGGAGGGTCAAATTTATAGAGGGAGAGCACGAATACTTTATGCGCACCGTTTGCAGGCCATCGCGCAAGTCATATCGAGGATTCCAATCACCATGATCACAGCATGATAAATCAATCAGCACATGACGACATCCATAGACTCTGATGATAACGGTATCTGCGGTTTCCAAGTCCTCCTGCACGAGTCGAGAGCCAAGAACGCAGACGCCAGGAGACTTGAAGGTGGAACCAATGTTGAGGCCATAAATTCAGTCGCAGGTTGACTGGGATTAGTCCTCCAAACTTGAAAGTGGATTGGTGAAGACCCAAACAGCGATAGCTGTTGCTGTTGCCCGCCTCCAAACAGTGAATTAGCGGTAGATAAGCCGAAAAGATGTGTCCCTGCCTGGTTCGAACCAAAAAGGTTGAGCCTGGTGTATTTCCAGACTCGTCGTAATTACTTGCTGGTTGCTGGGTATTTCTTCCTGATCCAAAAAGTTCCCCAGTTGGACTGGACAAATTGAATTATTACAATGTAGATAAGAAAGCAAGCATCTTACTCTCAGCTGTCAGTCGCTACCACGTGGAAATTGCGATGGGTCCATCAGCGAGACAAAAGTATATCTAGAAAATCATTTCTTAACGAGGGCGATGACCTATTTGAATAAGACTTACCTGGCAGTACTCCGCTGCCACATGGCACACACAGGGAATTTGTAAGTTAGGTGATTGAGGTATCCCGTATTTGACATTTGTCCAAAAGAATCCGTACAGGTGGTCTCCGTTGAAGTCACATGGCGGCGAACATGTGCAATGCTCTTTAACCTCGAGCCTAGGCTTGAAGTCAATCAAGCGCTCAATGATTTCTCTCGTCAGTTTGGCTCTGGGAGACTACCTTGAGAACATCCTGACCAAAGTGAGCATTTTTAAAAATTCCATTCGGTGCTTTATTTTCGCCAGAGTTTTGCTAATAAACGTTAGGCTACTCAATATTGGTACTATTGAAGTCAGCCGACATTGTTCGGTGGTACTGATATATCAAAGTACTGGAGGAAGGTTATTTGGAGCGACACACAAACGGAACGAATGCCCCAGGCAAAACTGGGACTGGTCGTCTTATTGGTTCCAATGTAGCAAACCCACCCACCGCTGCCGGGACCAACACAGGAACGACGGAAAATCTAGGCCCCTCTTTGTTAGGGCTTTTAGGAGGTGGATCAACGACGAACACGAATGCTCCAGCACAGGGAGGAACGTCGCTATTTGGGAATTCGGTGGTGCAACATCGTCCACGAATCACGACCCAACCAACGCAGGAAATACTGAACAAATACCACCACCCTTTGGTACTTCCGCCAACAACCGAGGATCGACAGGGGGACTATTTGGAGGCGGTGATACCGGTACCTGCAAGACGAAGTCAACTATCCAAATACGAATATGAATCCCTTTGACTATATTGCCCAACTACCTTATAAACGACTCAATGCCCAAATTTCGAAATACGTGAACAACGTCGTGAAAATTCAGCATTTGGGCATTTGTTAGGCGACAAACTTGTGCTTCGGAAATGATTTGGGGTGCCATCTACCATCCCACTATTGACGGCAGGTCAATTGAAATTTGTCCATGCTCCACGAGCCCATCTCCAGTCGCGACCCTCATTCTTCAGGCTACGATGCTCGCAATCACCACATCCTTTTTGTTCTTCGGTCTTTACATTTCTGTCGCCTCTACGACACCTACCGCTGTCACCCCAGATACTCCAGCACCATTGGCGCCTCGCAGAGTCCCAGCTGATCCTTCGTGCCCGCTTGTGACCGAGCGTATCCCCCGAAGCATGGAGGGAGGCATGGCTCATACATATTTCCATGGAGCGACTGCACTAAGGTGTCGTTATCCCGATGCCCTCTTCCGCAGAGGACGATCTCATCAGTTGGAACCGAGTATCATTGCTGCAATTCTGGCAGTTTCTACTCGACCTCCAGCAATCAGGCTCTCTTGGCGCTCTGGGTGTCTCGCTGCACACTGTGAAGTTGCCGGAGTCCAATAGCGATGATCGGAGAAGGGTTACAAACCCTACCACTCCAACGGATTTCCTTCCCCCACCCAGTCAAAATCTATCATGATGCATCAAGATCTTTTTATGTGCGAAAAGCCGTGGATTCCTGAGGTGCCAAATTCCTAACAACAATTCTGATTTGTTGAAAATTGGCTCATAATTTTGCGACTGATGAACTTTAAATGTGACCGTTCATGACATTTTCCATGGAGGTCGAAGCTCGTGCTGCTTTCCTTCGTTATGTATGCATCTTGCTTCACACAAATTTTCCTTCGACTCCGAATTTCGACATCTGTCACCCCTGGTGTCGATTTCGCCAGGACACCCTCGTCGCAGCATGATCCGGTCACAATTCACTGTACAGTGGATCCACGGAATCGTCACTGACGTTCGCACTGGATTATGCACGCGCTCTCGGTATGTATACGCCGATCGAGAAACCGAATAGTCATCCAGCCCACGCACATACATTGACCACGCACCGGCCAACTCGAATTAGGGTATCTTATACCATAATGCCAGGCTGTCCGCCCCTAAGCCCCCTCGCCACATAACCGTAATCCCGCCTCGGAATTTTGCATATCCATAATATCTTCATTCCACACACCGCCTCCCCATCATCTTCTGACTCGTTCTACGTCTGCACGAAGAAGATTGATCTGGGCATTGGCTACATCCGTGCGGTCGAAGCAAGGATACGAACATTAAAGAGGCAGAGACTTGCCAGGAACCTGCTTTTCCCGATGGTGGATCCATACGAGGGGTGCATGCCCGAGTTCCAACTGGAACTCGGAGATAAATAGGTAAAGGATTTGTTACAAGCAGTGCAAAAGTTGTAGTGACTTCTGTGTACACAGTCAATGATGATGTCTGCGTAGCACGGTTCTAGTACCGCTGCTGTTTCAACTTCAATTGTCGCAGCAGTAAAACTTGCAGCCTGAGACACAGTACTTCCCACTCCCCCAACCATCTCGACCTACTGACGATTGACCAGTAGGACAATACGTACTGCATAATGGGGCTATTGAAAATGGAGATTTAGTGAAGAAAAGGAATATTTGTCACTGAGTGGATTACCTGTTCCCTGCCACTTGCCTAACATTCGAAAGACGATGAGACTCTGAATCATCAAAAAAAAGTAGGCTCACAATTCTTCAGTTTAAGTGTTTTGGGACAGCAAAGCTTTCTTAGTCCTTTTTTACAGACATATCTTTCATCTGGAAGGATGAGCTTGAGTACTTAATAGATTATATATCACTACCAGTACCTGGATTGCAACGTCCGGCTTTTCCTGAAGCGACTTCAACCATGCCAGAAGGACAAGTTTTGGCACCGCAGTCATTTTTATTAAAATCTGTGAAGGAAATGAACAGAGGACATTAAGTCCATTAGTGGGTCACAAATTTACTACGCACCAGCCCAAACACAACCCCGCGCAGTGTTACCACTGCGTTCCGGATCCCCCTCAGAGTCAGGCAGGGCAACAGAGGTACCAAGGAGCAGAAGAAGAGATACTAATGCAAATGCTTTGGAAAACATGAGCTCGAATTTGGACTGACAAATTAATTCTGGGATTTAACGACACCTTTATATTGATTTTCAGGGAGCTTTTAATAGATGATTCGGACTTCAATTTGCATCACAAGAAGTGGCACCAAATTTGGTTAACACTATATGGAGCTGCTAGACCAATTTATAATAGAAAGTTGGTAGTTGGTTGGTAGGCTATATATTGCCATGAAATTGAATAAACGCGACTGCTTCTGAAGACCTATAGAGATGTGACTACGCAAAGTCTCATACTTGAGAAATACCCAAACAACACTGATAGTCCACAAGGCTGGAAGTGAGCCTCACGAATTTGTAGAGGATCTTGTGTCAGAGTCTAACTGTATGGCTCGAGTAAAATGCAGTCAGGTCCACGGTATTTGTCCGGTTGCAACTTGCGAATCACCTGTGATCCGAGTCCTATCTACATAACTTCCATTATTTCTGACCTGTTTCCAGAGGTACTATAATAGCGCAGAATATGATTATAATATCATTCATGAATCGTAGGTTACTCCACCTTCTTCAATGGACGGTCCCAACTCCCTTCTCGGTACCCATGCCATCTCAGAACCACAGTGGGTGGTGTTAGAAGAAATGGAATACATATGTCTGCCGTCTTCTCCCTGTGATCTGGTGCACCTCTGGAGTCTGGATGCACTGTCGATTCTGTGCTTCGACCTCTTTGGATGCAGTTCCTCTCATTGATCATAGTTGGGCCACCCGGGCCCATGTCGCGACAAATGCGAGATTTCACCCCTTGTTACACGGAATCTCGAGATACAATCGGGTACGGAATTCATCCGTTTTGGATAAATCCAACCAGCTGATAATCAGGTCCAACGAAATTACGCGATGCTTGAATGCCTCCACAGAATTACAGTAGCCTAGCTAGTTGACTCCTCGTGCGTTGCACAGAAGGTTCTAACCATAGTGGTCATGGTGAAAAACGGGTCAGATGAAGCACTCTGTGATACCGAAGAGGTTTGCCATTTTTAAGAAGAATAAGACCAATTAAAGGGTTATGGTGTCAACAGAGCATGTCCGAGCAACACGATGTCAATGTAAATATTCGATTCGATTATATCCTATACGAGTCGGGATCCAGGAAACCCATTATGTTGGGTCCCGTGGCGCATGGTACATACGAACGGTGCCAACAGCAGTAGTGAGGCTAACAAACTAACGTCAGAAAAGAGACAAGAGGAAGGCAGGAAGACATTATCTATCCCCAGTCGTGGCTCAAAAGAGACTGGTCCATATTCAAAAAGTTAAGGTCTGACAATGCTTCCGCAATCCGTCGTTGCCACGGTACAGGGAGTTCGACGGCAAAATAATACAACGTCGATTTCAATTGAAGTTGCTACATTTTACTTGCCAACGTGAACGTACTAGGCTAGTGATCTCGCCACCTTTCTTGATTGGTCGGACGGTGCGCAGTTCCATGGAAAAGTGGAAAGATCGAAGCTGCGAGTGGTATCGGATAATGAAGTGTCGTGCGGATTCAGAGGGTCTACTTTTGCCTGACTCAAGCGTCCTTCAAGATGGGTGGGATCTGGCCAAAGTTCAATTCGCTAGAATAAACTTTAAAGGCGTAAGTGAAGCGATGTCCGAGTCGGAATTAACAGAATTTCTCAGGCTGGCAATCCCAGCCAATCAGGATTTCTCACATCGTCCTTCGTAAGATGACATTAGCATTGCGTTGCAGGGGTGGGTAGAGTCGATCATCCCAGCACACGGCCCGGGAGAATTGATGTGTTTACCATTGTGTTGGTGAACCTTCACCCTCTACAAGACTTAAATCATGGTCGCAACAATACTTTACGAGCTTCTGCATTTTTCTATGGCTCTACGAGAAGGTAGAAGGGTATGATAGTATGTAACCGTAATATGTTCAGAGGGTGACATGAACTAAGCTACGTGTTCTAACTTCTACTTAAATTATAGAACAGATCGTCTCTCGCACAGACAACATGATTTCCCAAATCAGATTTCCACTGGTGATATCGAGAGGGTGCAGTTTGTGAAGTACAACAGGGACGAAGATGGTTCTCACAACGATCCTTGAAATACAGGCTTTCGTAACACTGAGACGAAAAAAAAAAAAAGATCAGAAACAGTCGAACGCCGCAGACAAAGTGAGTAATGCCTACATTGAGCCCTCCCAGCACACCTGCGCTTGTGTGTCTTCCAATTCTGCAGGTGGAGACTCTTGGCCTTGCGGTTATCCAGCTGGATGTACTTTTTACAACACAAACAGCGGACTCTGTTCTCCTCCTGCATGATTTGCAAAACAAACGGGTCTTGCTCAAGGGTGGCCAACCTGATGTCGAATGACGAGTATCTCAACCTGAGGTCGCCCCTTCGAGGACGTCGTTTTTTTGGGACAACCTTCTTCTGCTCGGGAGGAGGTTTACTAGCGAACCCGTTGTTGGGCTTGCTACCCGGATGTTCGGTACGTGGCGTCGAGGGAAGAGGTAATTCAGGGACATGGTTGAAGTCCACAGATTCGAAATGGAGGGAGTTTAGCATTGAATTGATATCCTCCGGAAACACGGACTCGATGTGCGTTGGGACCACATCCTCCTGCATGCACGGTCTGTTTGTGGAGTATGGGCCTGCGTCATTATGGATCGTTGGGAAAGCGAAGTTGAAGTTGAACGTTTGGCCAGCAAAATTGAAAGTCGTGGTGTCGGGGAACATGGGGATGGGCTGCGTTGGATAATAAACGGGGTCGTAAGGTGTTATAGAGGGTTCGGGCATGGTAAAGGGATTTGAAGTCTTGGCTGGATCCATGACGACTCTGAACAGATAATCGAAATATGCAGTGTCTGGCTGGTTCATGATGCCACAGGACGTGGGGGTTGAACGAACAGAACAGAGCTCCCCCCTTAAATATATGTCCAGCTACGGCACTGTATATTTTTTGATTGCCTTTTCATGGTGACAACGGAGACGTGAAGAAAAATGCCAATTGGCCCTCTGTAACCCAGACAATGGGCATTGACTCATTGAATGCATGACACGGAGTGGCCTGGAAGTGGCACACCTTTTTTTGGCTGTCGGAGTCCTGGCCATATACGGCCAAACGTCAAAAAACTGGCCCCGTGTTGGCCTTTGGGTTGACGTAAACCGGCATCCAGTATAGTCGATGTAAGGCACAGTAGGAGAGCTGGGTCTCGAGGTTGGAGCTTCCATCTCCGCATATCGGTTCCAGAAGGTAAAAATTACACCGCTGATGGGGAAAATTGTTGCCCTGCCAGTGATCACCGGCACCCCTTTGGTGGACCTGTCCCATCCCGATATTATTGGGGCAGTTATTGGCCCGAGTGCTGCCTGGTTTACAGCATCATGGTTGTCAATAGGATATCATCTTATCTTATCTGCCGTGAGTGGCCGAAAATATGATTTCATTTTCTGTGCATAAAGCCACTCGGAATATGGTCCGACATACTGTCTAAGAAATTCCTGAAAATTTTAAGCGAAATGAATTGGAGGGAAACACAGAATTATTAGATTGACCTGTCAATGGGGCCAATCAAAAGCGGTGTGCGCGCATGCGGCTCAGCATTGTCCCTCCGACTCCGTCCATTGTCCACCATCTGGAAAATAATTATAAGCCGTCCGACGCAGGCCAACTCATTGTAGAAGAAGCTGGAGGCGTCGTTACAGATTCCCGCGGGAAATGTCTCAATTGCTTTGCTTGCAGCAAAGATCTTCAACCCAGGCTTTTGGAGGCGGTGCAGAAGACACTTGCGGAAGGGTGCAAAATCCTGAATTGAGATCGTTTGGAAAAAGAGAATCGGTTCAAGTTGGTTCTTACTTGCTGCGAGCAATATATATATATATTGGCACTCATCTGTCAACAAAATCGCCCTGGATGATTCAGACCTCTCTAACTATTCACGCTCGTCCATGAATGAGATATCGATGAGGTCTCAAATGCTCATACTTGTTACATAATTTATGTAGTTATAGCGAGGTTACATGGGTTAATTTTTGTAGAGATTCCCGGTGCCGTGTCGAGTGTAACTTGAAATGCGCTGCGTTCAACAGCCTCCCTCGAGTCCCTTCTCATACAAGCTCGTTCTGGTCATATCACCCTCAACAAATACCTTCATCGCATCAATAAATCCCCTTCTCCAGACTGCCCTCACTCCAAGAATGACCAACACGACACTCCCCATCACACCCTACTTTCATGCCCTAAATACATAATCCTCTGCAACAACCTCACCTGCAAGTTTGGCAGAGCAGCAGTATGATGTTGCGGCATCCTTCTCCCTCCATGCACTCAAATTACTAGAGTCTTGCCCAGCTGGACCGCCTAATACCTACTCATCGTTAATTTCCACTCCTCCCCACTCCTCCCTTCTCCTCTAGCAACTAGTTCCCATTCTACTGTACTTACTTACCTCCTCTATTCTGTAGTCTATTCATGCTCCTTTCATTTCACTCTGTCCTTTATACCTTGATCTTTGCGTAACATAAGTATACTCTTCTTCTAGCACAATATAAATCTGGATTCAAATAAAATAAAATAAAATAAAAATAAATAAAATAAAAAAACGCTTGTACACCATCTCCACATCTTTGTGACGCCCTTGCATTCCATAGAGGATACCCAGGTTGTTGGCAGCGTTGAGTGTGGATGTGTGATTAGGTCCCCATGCTTTATCATAACCAGCCAGTGCACGTTTGAACATCATCTCCGCATCTTTGTAACGACTTTGATTTAAATAGAGGACACCCAAGTTGTTGACGGTGTCGAGTGTGGAAGTATGATGAGGTCCCCATGCCTTCTCATAACCGGCCAGTGCACGTTTGAACATAATCTCCGCATCTTCGTGACGACTTTGATTTAAATAGAGGACACTCAAGTTGTTGACGGTGTCGAGTGTGGAGGTGTGATCAGGACCCCATGCCTTCTCCTTACCAGCCAGCGCACGC
>Ga0307507_10012142_pt1 | contig 10693 bp, 8 predicted proteins | sample 7_EM_MG_FD_207223 | JGI IMG/M metagenome (GOLD analysis project Ga0307507, IMG submission 207223) | Populus trichocarpa ectomycorrhiza microbial communities from riparian zone in the Pacific Northwest, United States - 7_EM | ecosystem: Host-associated > Plants > Roots > Unclassified | place... | reverse complement strand
CGACGTCGATCCGGCCGGGCTGCAGCCAGTAGTTGAAGACCTCGGGCACGCTGATCACCGCGTCCGCGGTCTCGGCCAGCTCGCCGTCGCCGATCGACAGCGGCAGCCGCGACGGCTTCGCGCCGATGCAGCCGGACTCGTAGATGAGGGTCAGGTTCGGGGCGTGCGAGCGCCGGGCCAGGTTCGCCGCCTTGCTCGGCAGCCCGATCCCGACGAAGCAGGACATGCCGTCGCCGAGCGCGCGGGCGGCCGCCACGGACATCATCTCGTCGGCCGTGTAGTTGCTCATGCGCTAACTCCGGTGAGGTCGTTCAGCCACTTCGTGAACTCGTCCCGGTCACGGCCGATCCGGTCCCAGGCCTGGTAGGCGTCGTTGTCCCGCTCGTAATACCCGGCGGCGTAGGACGGGCTTGCCCCGCCGGGCACCGCGGCGACCGCGGTGACCACCCAGGCCGGCAGCACGATCGCGCCGGGCCGCGGCTCCAGCTCGTCGACGATCTCCTCGACGGTGACCAGCGAGCGTTTCGCGGCCAGCACCGCTTCCTTCTGCACGCCGGTGATGCCCCAGATCTGGACGTTCCCGGCGCGGTCGGCGCGCTGCGCGTGGATGATCGTGACGTCCGGGTTCAGCGCCGGGACCGCGGTCAGCTGCTCACCGGTGAACGGGCAGGTGATCGGCTTGATCGTGTCGGTCTGGGCGGGCAGGTCGGTGCCGGTGTAGCCGCGCAGCACCGCGAACGGCAGCCCGGACGCGCCCGCGACATACCTGTTCGCCATCCCGGCGTGGCTGTGTTCCTCGATCTCGAGCGGGACCGGCCAGTCGTGCTGCACGGCGTCGCGGAAGCGGTGCAGCGAACCGACTCCCGGGTTGCCGCCCCAGGAGAAGATCAGCTTGCTCGCGCAGCCCGCGCCGATGAGCTGGTCGTACACGATGTCCGGGGTCATCCGCACCAGGGTGAGGCCCCGGCGGCCCTGCCGGATGATCTCCTGCCCGGCCGCGACCGGGATGAGGTGCGTGAACCCCTCCAGCGCGACGGTGTCCCCATCGTGCACCAGCCGGGCCACCGCCTCTTCCAGTGACAGCAGGTCTGCCATCTCCACCCTCCGTCGATGTTCGCATCACGAACACTCGTGCTGTACGCGAACATAGCACGGGCACGTTAGGCCGACCAGCCGTCTTCCACCCAATGGATGACGGCTGCAGCTCAGGGCGGGATCGCGAAGTCCGTGAATGGCACATTGAGAGTCTTAAAAGCCCTCAATGTGCCATTCACGGACCAAAGAGCGAGCCTCAGCCCACCCGGATCAGGCGGGAGCCGTGGGCGGGCACCGCGGTGGCGGTCCAGGAGCCGGCGAAAGAGCCCAGGTCGGTCCGGGAGACCAGGTCCCGCACGCGCCGGGGGCCGTACGACCCGAGCGAACCCAGGTCCACAGTCACGTTCGCCGGGGAGGTGCCCAGGTTGTAGACCGCCACGTACCAGCGTCCGTCCGGCGCCTTCTTCTTCCACACCGGCAGCGTCCCGCCGGTCACCTGGGTCGCGTAGGTCCCGGTCTGGTCGACCCCGATCACCTCCGGGTTGGTCAGGATCGAAACCGCCCTCGAGTCCAGGAAGTAGATGTCACTACCGACGTACAGCGGCGACGACGCCATCGACCAGAACGTCATCACGCTCTGCCGCTCGACATCGCTCAACCCGTCCTGGATCCCGTTGCCCACGTTGTTGTTGATGGGCATGGCGTCCAGGTCAGGCCGGTAGTCGCGGCCGAACACGCCCTGCCACGCGGGCAGGTCCGACCAGCGCGCCTTCACCGAGCTGTCCCAGGTGGACACTGTCTCGCAGTAGCACTCGACGTCCGTGTCCACCCGGACACCGTTGGACAGCGAAGACAGCGCGGGACCGATCGACCGCGGCACGGGCCACGCGCTCGCCGTCAGCCACATCGGCCGCCGCGAGTGGTCGATCGCCGCCGACCACGCCGCGACATCCGGCACGTTGTCGGCAGTTGTGCCGTCGACCTTGATGAAGTCGACGCCCCACGATGCGAACCGCGCCACGATCGAGTCGAAGTACTTCTGCGCGCACGGCTTCGTAAAGTCGATCTTCCAGTTGCCGCCCCATCCGTTGGACGGCGTCAGCGGCTGGTACGCGATGTCCTGGGCGTGGCACGAAGTGCCCGACACAGGCGCGTTCTTGTTGTAGACCTCCTTCTCCAGCCCCGTCACGACGTAGAGGCCGAGCTTCAGCCCCTTCGCGTGGACGTACGACGCGAGCGCGCCGATGCCCGACGGGAACCGGACCGGATCGGGGTCCGGGATGCCGTTGACGTCCGTGTGGAACACCCACGACAGATTCGCGTTCCAGCCCGCGTCGATGTTGACGTAGGTGTAGCCGGCGGACTTGAGTTTGGTGGCCAAGGCGTCCGCCGCGCCGCGGACGTGCGACTCGGTCAGCCACGACGTGCCGTACCCAGGGCGGGTCGACGACTCCAGGCTCCAACTGCTCCAGCCCATGAACGGCTTCACGAACGTCGTCCGCGCGGACGCCGGAGCAGCCATGGTGGACAGCCCGGCCAGCAGCACCACGAGCAGGACGAGAAAGCGGGGGGTGCGCTTCATTGAACACTCCTCGAAGAAGGGGAAGGGGGACCTACTCCTTGAGCCCGCTCGCCGCGATCCCGCTGACGATGAAGCGCTGGGCGAGGAGGAACATCGCGACCAGCGGCGCGATGATGATCAGGGCACCGGCGAACAGCGCCGGCAGGTTGATCTGCTGTGCGTTGAGGAACGTCGAGAGCGCGATCTGCGCCGTCCACGACGACGGGTCCTGCCCGATCACCAGCGGCCACAGGAACGCGTTCCAGCTTTCGATGAACATCAGCGCGCCGAGCGAGGCCAGCATGCTTCCGGAGTTCGGCAGCACCAGCCGCCGGTAGACGCCCAGGTAGCCGAGCCCGTCGAGCCGCCCGGCCTCCTCGATCTCACCCGGGAACCGCAGGTAGAAGTTGCGGAAGAGGATCACGGTGAACGCGCTGAACAGGTTCGGCGCGATGATCCCCCACTCGGTGTTGACCCCGCCCATCGCGCCGACCACCACGAACGTCGGCACGAACGTCACCGACTGCGGGATCATCAGTGTGACCAGGATGTAGGTGAACACCGCCCGCCGCCCCGGCACGTCGATCCGGGCCAGCGCATACCCGGCCATCGAACCGAGCATCGTGCCCACCGGCGCGGTGACGATCGCGACCAGGAACGAGTTCCCCAGCGCGTGCGCCATCGGCACCGACGGGTCGGCGAACAGATCGCCGAAGTTCACCCACGACAGCGGGTCCGGCAGCCATGACCAGTCCGGCGAGCTCACCTGCTGCCGCGTCATCAGGGCGTTGCGCAGCATGATGTAGAACGGCAAGAGGAAGATCAGCGCGAGGACGCTCGCGAGGACGTACTTCGGCGCCTTCGCCAGGGCGCCGGGTTTCCTGCCCGCCCGCACCGGCGCGGGCGGCGGCGGGGCCGTCAGCACAGCCATCTCAGTCCTTCTTCCCGAAGCCGACGATCCGTCCTTGCAGCAGCGTGATCACGATGATGATCACCGTCAGCACGAACGCGCCCGCCGAGCCGACGCCGTAGTTCTGGTCCCCGAGCGCGGAGTCGTACAGATAGACGAGCGGCGGTTTCACGGGCGCGGTCGAGGTGCCGGCCAGCCCGGTGCTGAACAGGTTGTAGAACTCGTCGAACGCCTGGAAGGCCGCGATCAGGATGAGCAGCAGCACCGCCACCGAGGTGTTCCGCAGCTGCGGCAGGGTGATGTAGCGGAACGCCTGCCACTTCGACGTGCCGTCCAGCTCGCCGGCCTCGTACAGCGTCGGCGAGATCGCCTGCAGCCCGGCCAGGAACAGGATCATGTACAGCCCGACCTGCAGCCACAGCCGCAGGGTGACGACGGCGACCCAGTACACCGGCGGGTTCTGCTGCGAGAGCCACGGCACCGGGTCGGCGCCGAAGAGCCCGCCGATCACGTTGGCCACGCCGGACGGGAGGCCGTTGAACAGCGCCATCTTCCACACCAGCGCGGCGACCACGTAGGACACCGCGGCCGGCACGAGGAAGACCGTCCGGAAGAACGCCCGGCCCCGGCGGATGCTGTTGATCAGCACCGCCAGCGCCAGCGAGGCGACGAACGTGATCGGCACGATGAACACGGTGAACAGCGCGATCGTCGTCAGCGACGTCCGGAAGGCGTCGTCCTCCAGCAGGAACACGTAGTTCGTCAACCCGGTCCAGTGCCCGAGCGAGATGGTGCCGCGCGCGTCGTTGAAGCTCAGCAGGAAGCTCCAGCCGATCGCGACGTACTTGAACAGTCCCAGCCCGATCACCATCGGCCCGGTGAGCACGGCGAACGCGCCGATCGCACGCCAGTCACGGCGCTTGCGGCGGGTCTTGGGCGCCGCCGCCGTCGCCGGCGGGGCCTCGATCGTCGCGGTCATCTCAGGCGAGCTGCTTGTCGACTTCGGCCTGGGCCTTCTTCGCGGCGTCGCCGAGTTCGGCGGCCGGGTCGGCCTGCCCGTTCGCGATCTTGGTCGCGGCCTGCAGGAACAGCGTCGCGGACGCCTTGTTCCACAGCCCCGAGTAGGAGTGGCCGTTCGACTGGGAGATCGTCACCGCCTCCTTGGCCGCGCCGGTGGAGAACTCGGTGGTCTGGGCCGCGACCTCCTTGCGGGCCGGGATGTGGAAGCCGTACTTGACGCACCATTCCTTCTGCAGGTCCGCCTGCTGGATCCACAGCCAGTTGATGAACTTCTTGGCCGCTTCGAGGTTCTTGCTCTTCGCGTTGGCCAGCTGGTACCAGCCGCCGACGCGGGCGACCTGCTTGCCGCTGTCGCCGAACTTCGGCCACGCGACGACGCCGAAGTCGTCGGCGAGGGACTTCTTGATGTCCGGCAGCGACCACAGCCCGCCCCACTGCATCGCGGTGGCGCCGTTGGCGAACGCGCCCGGGTCGGACCAATCGGTCGGGTAGCCCTGGAGCAGGCCACCGGAGTCGTGCAGCTGCTTGAGCCCGGCGATCGCGGCGACGGCCTCGGGCGCGGCGAAGGAGATCTTCTTGCCGCTGCTGTCGAAGAAGTCGGCGCCGGAGGACCACAGCAGGAGTGTCGCGGCCTCGCCGACGCCGTCGGTGCCGACGTAGAGGCCCTTCTGCTTGCCGGTGTTGAGCTTCTTGGTCGCCTCCAGCAGCTCCGCGAACGTCTGCGGCGGCTGGACACCCGCGGCCTGCAGCGCGCTCTTGCGGTAGAACAGCATCATGACGTCGTCGATCATCTTGACGCCGTAGATCTTGCCGTCGACGGTCACGGTGTCCAGCGCGGCCTGGCTGAAGTCGCCCTTGACCGGGCCGACGATGTCGTCCAGCGGCGCGAGCAGACCGTTCTTGACGTTCTGGTACCGGAAGTCGCCCAGCTCGAACAGGTCGGGCGCCTCCGCGGTGAGCATCGCGGAGTTGAGCTTGGTCTCGTAGTCGCCGGCGATCCAGCTGACGTTGATCGCGATGTCCGGGTTGGCCTTGGTGAACTCCTGCGCGTAACGCTGCACCGCCTGCTGCGTGCCGGACTCGCCGTAGGCGTGATACCACTGCTGCAGCGTCACTTTCGCGCCCGCGACGCTGCCCGCGTTCTTGTTCAGCGGGTCGCTCGTGCAGCCGGCGAGGGCCGCGCCCCCGGCGAACAGGACGGAACCGACCAGGAAGCTTCTGCGATTCATGGGGCTCACGGGAGTTCTCCTTACAGACTGTCGGACACGAAGATGCTTTGGACGGCCACGGCGGCGGCGCCCCGGGCCCACTGCTCGAACGGCAGCGGCCGGATCAGCAGGCCGCAGCGGGCGGCACTGCCGAAAGCCTGGACCGCGAAGGTCCGGCGGATCTGGTCTTCGAAAAGGTCATAGGTGGCAACGCCTTCGCCGGAGACCACGACCCGTTCGGGGCCGAAGAGGTTGACCAGCGCGGCGAGGCCGAGCCCGATCGCGTGGCCCGCGCGGGCGAACACCTCCCGCAGCGGCTCGTCGCCGGAGCGGGCGCGCACCACCGCGTCGTCCATGGTCAACGCCGGATCGTCGGCGACGGACCTGGCTCGCGTGAGGATCGCTTCGGTGGAGGCGATCGCCTCGACGCAGCCCTGGCCGCCGCAGTGGCAGTCCGGGCCGCCGTCGGCGACAGGGACATGACCGATCTCCCCCGCGACGCCGTGCGCGCCGCCGATCAAGTTGCCGCCGACGACCAGCGCGCTGCCGATCCCGGTACCCACCGTGACCAGGGCGAACGATGACGCGCCGACGCCCTCGCCGAACCACTGCTCGGCCACGGCGAGCGCCTTGACGTCGTTCTCCAGCGTGGTCTTGAGGCCGGTGGCCTCGTCGATCAGCGCCGCCAGCGGGACGTCACGCCAGCCGAGGAACGGCGAGTAGCGGACCTGCCCGGTTTCGCGGTCTACGTCGCCGGACACCGCGACGCCGAGGCAGTAGGCGCGGGAGCGGAAGTTGGTGGTGCCGTCGTCGGTACGGCCGGACAGCAGCTCGCCGACGAGATCGGCCAGCGCGCGGACGACGTGGTCGACGTCGTGGCTCTGCAGCGCGTGGTGGGCGGAGGCGCGGACGTGGGCACGCAGGTCGGTGACCACGCCGATGAGGTCGTCGCCGGTGATCTTGACGCCGACGAAGTACTCGCGGTCCGGGCGGATGGCCAGCGGGTTGGCCGGACGGCCCGCGCCCGGCGCCGTCCGGCCTTCGGAGGCGAGCTCCTCGAGGTACCCGGCCTCGATGAACGGCCGTGCGGCCTTGGTGACCGCGGCGGACGAGAGACCCGTGCGCCGGGAGACGTCGACGCGGCTGACCGGCCCCTGGGTCAGGACCGTGGTGAAGACGGTCGCTGCCGCGGGGCTGGTGATCGGCGCCCTTGCCGGTGTTGGCATGGCCGGAAGGGTAGGACGGATTAATTAACTTCGTCAAGAATTTATTTTTTCGCTGGTCAGCTCTACGCTCGGGGGCATGTCGCTCGTGGAACACGATCACGCGCACCGGCTCTGGCTCCTGCGCGCCCCCGGTAGCTCGTACGTCCTGAGGCTCGACGCGCACGACCGGCCCCGGCACGTCCACTGGGGCCCGCCGCTCACGCTCGAGCAGGCCGCGGCGATCGCCGAGCGCCGCAACCCGGCGGATTCGAGCTTCGACGAACCGGGCGACGAGCGGCTCGAACTGCCCGCCGAGGGCGGCGCGTTCTTCGGCGTCGCGGCGCTGGCCGTCCGGTACGACGACGGGACGTCGGCGCTGGAGTGGCGCTACAGCGGCTATTCAGTCGTGGACGACACCCTGGTCGTCCGGCTCGCCGACCGGCACTACCCGCTCGAAGCCTCGCTGCACTACCGCGTCCGCGGCGAGGTCATCGAGCGGTGGACGACCCTGCGGAACACCGGCGACGCGCCGATCTCCTTGCTGCGCACGGATTCCGCGTCCTGGACCTTGCCGCGGCGCGCCGACGCGCGGCTGAGCCGGACGTCGGGTGCGTGGAGCGCCGAGTACGGCGTACACCGCGAAAGCCTGTCGATCGGCGAGACGACATTGACCAGCCGTCGCGGCGTGTCGAGCCACCAGGTCAACCCGTGGGTCATGCTCGACGCGGGCGACGCGACCGAGACGTCCGGGGAGGTGTGGAGCACCGCGCTGGCGTGGAGCGGGAGCTGGCGGATCACCGTCGAACGCTCGCACACCGGGCGCGTCACGTGGACCGGCGGCTTCGGCCACGAGAACGTCCACTGGCGCTTGATGCCCGGCGAGACCTGGGAGACACCGGTGTTCGCCGGCCTCTATGCCGCCGACGGCTTCGGCGGGACGAGCCGGCGCTGGCACGCGTACGTGCGCGAGTTCGTCCAGCCGCATCCCGGGGAGGTGCGGCCGATCGTCTACAACTCCTGGGAAGCGACCGGCTGGGACGTCGACGAGCCCACCGAAACGACCCTCGCCGCCGCGGCCGCGAAGCTCGGCGCCGAACTGTTCGTGATGGACGACGGGTGGTTCGGCGCCCGCAGCGGCGACAGCGCCGGATTGGGCGACTGGTTCGCCAACGCCGAGCGCTTCCCCGCCGGGCTCGGGCCGCTGGTGGACGCGGTGCACGCGCACGGGATGAAGTTCGGCCTGTGGGTCGAGCCGGAGATGGTGAACCCCGACAGCGACCTCTACCGCGCGCATCCGGACTGGGTGCTGCACATGGCGAACCGCTCGCGTACGACGTTGCGCAACCAGCTCGTGCTGAACTTCGCGCGCCCGGATGTCGCGGACTGGGCGCACAAATGGCTCGACCGGCTGGTCGGCGAGCACGGGATCGACTACCTCAAGTGGGACATGAACCGCGCCTTCACGGAGGCCGGGTGGCCTTCTGCCGGATCGGACGCGGCACGGCTGTGGATCGGGCACGTCCGCGCGGTGCACGCCATCCTCGACCGGCTGCGCGCGGACCACCCGGAGCTGCGGATCCAGGGCTGCGCGGGCGGCGGCGGGCGGACCGACCTGCAGATCATGGCGCGCACGGACGAGATCTGGGCATCCGACAACACCGACGCGGCCGACCGGATCACCATCCAGCACGGCTACGGCCAGCTCTACCCGGCGGGCACGATGTCGGCGTGGGTGACCGACGGCCCCAACCCGACCACGGGACGCCTGGCGCCGCTGAGTTTCCGCTTCCACGTGGCCATGGCCGGCGTGCTCGGGCTGGGCGGCGACCTTCCACAGTGGACGGACGACGAGCTCGCCGAGGCAGCTTCGCTGGTGGCTCGCTACAAGGAAATCCGGCACGTCGTGCAGCACGGATCGCTGTACCGCCTGGGAGATCCGGCTTCTTCGGCGTTGACCGGCGTGCAGTACGTGCTCGGCGACGAGGTCGTGGTGCTGGTCTTCCGGCGTCCCACGGAGTTCGCGCGCCCGTTCACGCCGCCGCGTCTGGCCGGCCTCGATCCCGCGGCGCGCTACCGGGCCGGCGACGGCGGGATCCACCACGGCGCGGTGCTGCTCAGCCACGGCCTCGACGTCTCGCTGCCCGGCAGCGGCTACGCGAGTGCCCTCGTCCACCTGACCCGCGTCTGACCGAGGTCCGTGAATGGCACATTGAGGGCCTTTACGACTCTCAATGTGCCATTCACGGACTTGCGGACCTTCCCCACCCCCTGCGCCGGGAAAGTCCGGAATCAGCTTCCCGGGGCTGACGCAATGGCGGCTCCCTCACGCAGGGGACGCGGCTCCCCCGGGAAGGTGACTGTGGCCGAAGTACCTACCCGGTACGGGTGATCTTGACCGATCCCTCGTTGACAACGCGCTGTGACCACCCGGACGCTCAACGCGAAGATGTTTCACTTCGCCGCGGCCAACGGAGGCAGCATGCGCAAGGGCTGGTCGATCCTGCTCGCAGTACCCCTGGTCCTCGCGCTCGCCACTCCGGCGTCGGCGACCACCCGCTACGCCGAATACGTCGCCCTCGGCGATTCGTGGACCGCGGACGTCTTCACGACGTTCCCGCCCACCACCGAGTTCACCCCGTTCGACTGCGCACAGTCCACTTCGGACTATCCGCACGAGGTGGCCGGGGCGCTCGGCGTCGAGACATTCCGCGACGCCAGCTGCGGCGGCGCGACCACAGTGGACTTCTCGAACCCGCAGAAGCTGCCGCTGGGCGGGACGAACCCGCCGCAGTACGACCGGCTCACCGCGACCACCGACCTGGTGACCGTCGGGATCGGCGGCAACGACATCGGCCTCGCCGGCGCGGTGACGAGCTGCCTGAACCTGCTGCCGGTCGACATCGGGCTGCCCACACCGCTCGGCGGGACGTGCAAGGCGAAGTTCACCGCGGGCGGCGTCGACCAGCTCCAGAACGCCGTCGCCGCGACCGAACCGAAGATGACGAACGCCCTGCAGGAGATCAAGAAGCGCTCGCCGCACGCGCGGATCCTGCTGGTCAACTACCTTGCCGGGCTGCCGGCGAGCGGGAAGGGCTGCTGGCCGGTCATCCCGGTGGTCGACGTCGATGTGGCTTACCTGCAGGCGAAGTTCCTGCAGATGAACGCGATGCTCGCGCGGGTGGCGACGGCGAACCACGTCGAGCTCGTCGACACCTACTCGCCCACGCTCGGCCACGACGCCTGCCAAGCCCCGACCGTCCGCTACATCGAAGGCCTGATCCCGCTCTCGGTGAGCAACCCGCTGCTGCTGGCGTTCCCGTTCCACCCCAACGGCGCGGGCGCGGCCGCACAGTCGGAGCTGGTGCTGGCCGCGATTCAGGGGTAGGCAGCAGGGCATCCCGGATGTCCGTGAAGGCCACCTTGAGGGACTTATCGAGGGGGTAAGGCAAAGATGGCGTGGTCGGGTCGGCGCTGCTTCATGTCCCGAACGACGCGTTGGGGACGCTGGGTGTCCCGAACGCGTCGTTGGGGACATTCGGCTTGTGCTGGGCTGTCGTGGGTGGCGTGCTCGGTGAGGGGTGAAGCGAGGGGCACCCTCGTTGCTGCAGACGCAAGGAAAGTCCCCCTCGCTCCACCAAGCCCCCGAGGGCAAGGTCGTGAATGACGCGTTCGGGCAAGGCCGGGTAGTTAGGGCGGGGTGGGTCGTGTGAGGGGGCTTGTGGCTGCGTTGGTGATGGTGATGTGGGTGGTGATT
>Ga0307507_10012141_pt1 | contig 10696 bp, 7 predicted proteins | sample 7_EM_MG_FD_207223 | JGI IMG/M metagenome (GOLD analysis project Ga0307507, IMG submission 207223) | Populus trichocarpa ectomycorrhiza microbial communities from riparian zone in the Pacific Northwest, United States - 7_EM | ecosystem: Host-associated > Plants > Roots > Unclassified | place... | reverse complement strand
GATGCGCCCAGGGCGTGCCGTCGACGAAACGCTGCAGGAACTGCGCGGCGGTGATCGAACCTCCGTGGCGGACCCCGGCGTTTTTCATGTCCGCAAACTGCGAATCGATCAGCTTGTCGTATTCCGCGCCGAGCGGCATGCGCCAGACCCGCTCACCGGTTTCCAGCCCGACCTTGGCCAGGCGCTCCGCCAGTTCGTCGTTGTTGGAGAACAGGCCAGCATATTCGGTGCCGAGCGCCACCATGATCGCGCCGGTGAGCGTCGCCAGATCGACCATGAACTTCGGCTTGAATTTCTGCGCCACGTACCAGAGCACATCCGCCAGCACCAAACGGCCTTCCGCGTCGGTGTTGATGATCTCGATCGTTTGACCCGACATCGACGTGACGATGTCGCCGGGACGTTGCGCGTTGCCGTCAGGCATGTTCTCGACCAGACCGATCGCCCCCACTACATTGGCTTTTGCCTTGCGCGCGGCCAGCGCATGCATCAGGCCGACGACGCATGCGGCGCCGCCCATGTCGCCCTTCATGTCCTCCATACTGCCGGATGGCTTGATGGAAATGCCTCCGGTATCGAAGCACACCCCTTTGCCGATGAAGGCGACCGGCTGCTCGCCGGCCTTGCCGCCGTTCCAGCGCATCACGACCATACGACCCGGCCGCGAAGACCCCTGCGCCACGCCGAGCAGCGCCCCCATGCCGAGTTTGGTCATCGCCTTGACGTTGAGGATCTCGACCACGACGCCCAGCTTGCGCAACGCAGCGGCGCGGCGTGCAAACTCCTCCGGGTAAAGCACGTTCGGCGGCTCGTTGACGAGGTCGCGGGCGATGATGACGCCATCGGCGATATGCGCGCCGGGCGCGAACGCTTTCCGCGTCGCGGCCACATCCTCGACCGCGACCGAAATGTCCGCGCGCAAGGCAGCATCTTCGCCGTCCTTCTTCTTGGTCTTGTAGCGATCGAACTTGTAGGCGCGCAGCCGAACCCCCATTGCAAGCGCCGCGGCCTGATCCGGCGCCATCGCGCCCTCGGCAAGTTCTGCAAGAACGGTCAGCGTGGAACTCGCCGCATTCAGTTTTCCGGCCAACGCGCCGCCGAACTTCAGAAAATCCTTATCCTTGATCTCCGAAGACTTTCCGCATCCCACCACGAGCAAGCGCTGAATCTTGATTCCTTCAGGTGCGAGGATATCGAGAATAGACCCGCTTTTGCCCTTGAACTGATGGGCGGCGGCCGCTCGATTGACCAGATCGGCCGCCTTCCCCAGCGCCTTGCGTGTGGCCGGCCCGAACTTCAACGTTTCGTCGCAAAAGACCACCAGAATGCCGTGCAGGGCCGCGGAAAATGGAACAAAGCCGACCTTGACGGCGTCGGACATAGGGAAATCCTCCAAAGATCTTGGGCTGGGACGGGCGCATGACCAGCCCTTTTCCGGGCGGTTTGCGATTAGCCCGCACTATGGCCCGTAAGCGCTGACGATGCCAAGCGCCGGCGTGACCGGCGGGCCACATTTCCTAAATTTTTACCAAATTCGGTCCACGCCTTCGCCAAGCCATTTTGTCGACGGATCAAAGGGATGATAATGGGGAAGTGAAGCTTCGGGATAACTGGGCGGCGACCAAAGGGGCCCCATTTCTGGGGAGTGGTTGGCGGCCTTCCTGACGTCGGCGGGGCGGGGATCGTGCGGTAGCGATGGGGTCAATCGACAGGTACATCTTCCGCACGACGCTGACGGCGTTTGCGATGGTCCTCGTCAGCCTGACCGGCGTGATCTGGATTACGCAGGCGCTCCGCGGCATCGATCTCATGACCAGCCAGGGGCAAACCATCCTCACCTTCCTTGGCATCACCAGCCTCGTGATTCCGGCGCTGGTGCAGATCATCTCGCCGATCGCGCTGATGGTCGCGATCTCGCATACGCTCAACAAGCTCGCGACTGATTCGGAAATCATCGTCATGAACGCGGCCGGATTTTCGCCGATCCGCCTGTTCCGTCCGTTCGCCTATGCGACCTGTGCGGTCGCGCTACTCGTCGCCTTCATCGCGGTGTTTCTCGCCCCCGATGGCCTGCGCCGGATCAAGCAGTGGGACGCCGAAATCACCGCCGACGTGCTGACCAACATTCTGCAGCCCGGACGCTTCGCCCAGCTCGACCAGAACCTGACCATCCGGATCCGGGAGCGGCAACCCGGCGGCCTGCTCGCCGGCATCTTCATCGACGATCGGCGCGATCCGAAGGAACGCGTCAGCGTCGTCGCCGACCATGGCAACGTCGTGAAAACCGCCGATGGCTCGTTCCTGGTTCTCAAGGACGGCAACATGCAACGCTTCGAGGCGGGAAAGCGCGACCCGGCCCTTGTCGCTTTCGCAAGTTACGCCTTCGACATGTCGCAATTCTCCAAACAGGGCCACGACGTGACCCTCGGTATCCGCGAGCGTTATCTCTGGGAACTGATTTCGCCGCCCGAGGACGATCCAGTCTACAAGCAATTGCCGGGACAATTCCGCGCCGAGTTGCATGACCGTTTTCTGGCTCCGATCTATCCCTTCGCCTTCGCCGCGTTGACCTTTGCCTTTCTCGGAGCCCCGCGCACCACCCGCCAGAGCCGGAATTTTTCGATGGGTGGGTCCATCCTCGCGGTGTTCGGACTGCGCATGGCGGGGTTTGCCTGCTCGGTGATGGCGGTGAAATCCCCCGTGGCGCCCGTCGTGCAGTATCTCATGCTGTTTGCGGCCATCGGTGCCAGTCTCTGGATCATCATCGGCGGCATCGTGCTGGAACCGCCGCCCATGCTGATCGAAGCCATCAACAGATCGAACGCGCGCCTGCTGCGTCTGATCGGGCGACCGGCTACCGCATGAGCATGATCACGAACACACTTGGGCGCTATTTCGCCGGCCGGTTCGTGGTTTCGGCGGTCGGCGTGTTCGCGAGCATTTTCCTGCTGCTCGTGCTTGTCGACTACATCGAGATGGTCAGGAAGACCTCGGGGCTGGCCTCCGCGTCCGCCATCATGGTGGCCGAGACCTCGCTGTTTCGCGTGCCGCAACTGCTCGAGAAGATGATGCCCTTTTGCGTCCTGATCGGCGCCATGACCTGCTACCTCGCGTTGTCGCGACGGCTGGAACTGGTGGTGGCTCGCGCCGCCGGCGTCTCCGCCTGGCAGTTCATCGCGCCCGCCCTGGCGAGCGCGATCCTGATCGGGACGCTTGCGACCGTTATCTACAATCCGGTGTCGGCCAATCTCAGCGAGTTGTCCAAGAGGATGGAAGCGGAATTGTTCGGTTCTGCGCCCGGCGGTGGCGTCCAGGACGCTTCCGGCTTCTGGATCAATCAGGTCAACAGTGATGGCCAGGTCATCATCAACGCGGCGCGAAGCGAGCGACAGGGCGTGCGGCTCACCGGACTGACACTGTTTCGATTTGATACAAACAATCAGTTCAAGGAGCGCCTGGAGGCACGCGAAGCGACCCTTGAGGACGGCCACTGGTTGTTCAAATCGGTGCGCCGTTTCTCGCTTGATTCGCCGCCGGTGGATCAGGAGAGCTGGATCTTGGCCACGACACTGACCCCAGCGCAGGTTCGCAACAGCTTCTCGACCCCGGAAACCGTGTCTTTTTGGCAACTGCCGACGTACATCCGCTCGTCCGAAAGTTCGGGTTTTGCGACCGCGGGCTATCGCCTGCAGTACCAAAAGCTTCTGGCGCAGCCGTTTTTGCTGGCTGCAATGGTGATGCTGGCAGCTGCCGTCAGCCTCCGGTTCTTCCGGATGGGCGGCGTGCAAAAGATGGTTTTGAGTGGCGTGGGCGCAGGCTTTCTGCTCTATGTTCTGTCGAAAGTAACCGAGGATTTGAGCAAGGCTGAGCTGATGCATCCGATCGCTGCGGCGTGGCTGCCCGTATTCGTGGGCGGCCTCACCGGGTTTTTGGCCTTGCTGTATCAGGAGGACGGGTAGTGGCAGTGGTCGCCGCCCGCCAGTGCAGTTTGTCCGCGTCGCAGCGGAGTGCTGACGCGCGCCATCGTGGCCATCACTTGGCTGCGGTCGGCGGGTCGCTGCTGGCGTTTGTTTTGGCTGTCGCGTTCGGCGTCGCATTCAGTGTGACGACGGCGACGCCTGTTTACGCGCAGGGCTTCACCTACAATCCCCGCCCGCCCAAGGCGGCGCCGCCGCGTGGCGCCAACGACGGGCAGATGCTGGTTCAGGCGGTTGAGGTCGATTACGACTACAACAACTCGCGGGTGTCGGCGGTCGGCAACGTGCAGATGTTCTACAACGGCACCAGCGTCGAGGCCGACAAGGTCATCTACGACCAGAAGACCAAGCGGCTGCATGCCGAAGGCAACGTCCGCATGACGGATGCCGACGGCAAGATCACCTATGCCAACAGCCTCGATCTGAGCGACGACTATCGCGACGGCTTCGTCGATTCGCTGCGCGTCGATACCGAGGACCAGACGCGGATGGCCGCCACCCGCGCCGACCGCTCCAACGGCAACTACACCGTGTTCGAAAACGGCGTCTATACCGCCTGCGCGCCGTGCAAGGACGATCCGAAGAAGCCGCCGCTGTGGCAGGTCAAGGGTGCCCGCATCATCCACGACCAAAAAGAAAAGATGCTGTATTTCGAGAACGCCCAGATCGAGTTCTACGGCGTTCCGCTGGCCTATATGCCCTACTTCTCGACGCCGGACCCGACCGTGAAGCGCAAGTCCGGCTTCCTGATGCCGAACTACGTCTCGTCGACGACCTTGGGATATGGCGTCGATATCCCGTACTACTGGGCGATCGCACCGGATATGGACGCCACCTTCAGTCCGCGGATCATGTCCCGCCAGGGCGTGCTGCTGAAGGGCGAGTTCCGTCAGCGACTGCAGGATGGCGCGTACAACGTCACGGCCTACGGCATCGACCAGCTCGATCCCAACGCTTTCGCCGGATTGCCGGGCAATCGCCAGTTCCGCGGCGGCATCGACACCAACGGTCAGTTTGCGATCAACGACAAATGGGTCTGGGGCTGGAACGGCGTCCTGTTGACGGACTATGCCTTCTTCTCGGACTACCATTTGGCGCAGTTCCGGGATCCCTACGCCTCGTTCCTGAGCCTGCCGACCGAAGCGCTTTCGCAGCTCTATCTGACCGGCGTCGGCAACCGCAGCTTCTTCGATGCGCGGACCATGTACTTCCTGAGCTTCTCGGGGAACCAGCAGCAGGTTCCCGTGGTGCATCCGGTCGTCGACTATTCCAACGTCATCAACCGCCCGATCTTCGGCGGCGAGGTCAGCTACAAGACCAACTTCACCAGCCTGACCCGCAACGACGCCGTGTTCGATCCGATCACGACCGTGGCCAACACCAACGGCCTGTGCACGATGGCCTCCGCCGATCCGCTGGCGCGGATCCCGACCCAGTGCCTGCTGCGCGGCGCGCCGGGAACCTTCACCCGGCTCAGCGCGGAAGCGCAGTGGCGGCGCTCCTTCATCGATCCGTTCGGCCAGATCTTCACGCCGTTCGCGATCCTGCGCGCCGACGCGATCGATGCCCATATCTCCAACCAGCCCGGCGTCGCCAACTTCCTGCCCGTCGGCGACACCACCGCACTGCGGGTGATGCCGACCGTCGGCCTCGAATATCGCTACCCGTTCATCAATGTGCAGCCGTGGGGCACCACCACGATCGAGCCGATCGCGCAGGTCATCATCCGCCCGAACGAGACCTATGCCGGGAAGCTGCCCAACGAAGACGCCCAGAGCCTGGTGTTCGACGCCAGCAACCTGTTCAGCGTCGACAAGTTCTCCGGCTATGACCGTGTCGAAGGCGGCGGCCGCGCCAATGTCGGCGTGCAGGCCACCACGCAGTTCGACCGCGGCGGCAGCGTCAACGTGCTGTTCGGACAATCCTACCAGCTGTTCGGCCTGAACTCCTTCGCCGTCCAGGACAGCATCAATACCGGCGTCGACTCCGGCCTCGCCAAGCAGAAATCGGACTATGTCGCCCGCGTCAACTACTCGCCGAACCGGACCTATACCTTCAGCGTCCGCGGCCGGCTCGACCAGCAGACCCTCAACGTCCAGCGCTTCGAGGCCGAGGCGCAAGCCAATTTCGACCGCTGGTCGGTCAGCATGATCTACGGCAACTATGCCCCGCAGGCCGACCTCGGCTACCTCACCCGCCGCGAAGGCTTGCTCGGCTCAGCCTCTGTCAAGGTCGCCACCAACTGGGTCGTCACCGGCGCCGCCCGATGGGACCTCGCGGCCAATAAAATAAATCAATATATCGTCGGCGCGGGCTACGTCGATGATTGCTTCACGCTGGCGGCCAATTACGTGACGTCCTATAGTTACGGTGTAGCCGGAACGGCCCCCGTGCTCAGTCATACGGTGATGTTCCAGCTCGGCCTGCGCACGATCGCAACCGGCTCATTCGGCCTCGCGGCCCCGTAGTGCAATGTTGCTGGACGTCCGGCTATCTGGCGATGGATCGGAACGACATTAAATCGTATCGTTGAGCGACCATGATGATGACGACCGTCTTCCCTCTTCGCCTTTGGGCTCTCGCGGCGGCGAGCGTCGCGGGATTGCTCTTGATCTCCCCAATCTCGCCGTTGCGCGCGCAGACGGTCGCAGTGATGGTGAACGGTGAGCCGATTACCGATTACGATATCGAGCAGCGCAGCAAGCTCAACTTCCTGACTACGCACCAGCAAGCGAACCGCCAGGAGGTCGTCAACGAACTGATCGATGAGAAGGTGAAGATCCGGGAGGCCAAGAAATTCGGCGTCGATCCGAGTTCGTCCGATATCGATCAGTCCTATTCCGCGATGAGCTCGCGGATGCGGTTGTCGGCGGATCAGTTGACGAAGACGCTCGAAAACCAGGGTATCCGTCCCGAAACGCTGAGATCCCGCATCAAGGCCGATATGGTCTGGGGCAGCCTGGTGCGAGGACGTTACAAGGAGCGCCTGCAAGTTGGCGAGAAGGACGTCGTCGCGGCCGTCAAGGCTGATGGTGGTGCCCCGGATCAGACCGACGCATTCGAATACAAGATGCAGCCGGTGGTCCTGATCGTGCCGCAAGGATCCGCGCCGACGGCGGTGCAGGCACGACAGAAGGAGGCGGAGGCGCTGCGTGCCCGCGTGCAGAGCTGCGACGAAGCCAACACCTATTTCAAGTCCATGCAGAACGCGGCGATCCGCGAACCTGTGGTCAAGACGTCGGCCGATATTCCACAGGTCCTGCGCAAGCTGCTCGATGACACTCCGATCGGCCATCTGACCCCGCCCGAGATCACCAAGCAGGGCGTGGAAATGGTCGCATTATGCGCGCGCAAGCCGACGACGATCGATACGCCGAAAAAGCGGGAAATCCGGGACAAGATGTTCGCCCAGAAATATGAGGCAACCTCCAAGGCCTACCTGCAGGAAATTCGTAAAGCCGCCATGATCGAATATCGCTGACGCATGGCCAAGCCGCTCGCCCTGACACTGGGGGAACCCGCAGGCATCGGGCCCGACATCACCATCAGGGCCTGGCAACGCCGCAAGGAAGCCCAGCTACCGCCATTCTACCTCATCGGCGATTCCGGGTTCATCGGCCAGCGCGCGCGTGCCTTAGGCATCGATCTACCTCTCGCAGATGTTCGCCCTGAGGATGCGACGACCGCGTTCGCAGAGTGCCTGCCCGTGGTGGCAACCGGTGATGTGGTGACCGCCAAGCCCGGCCATCCCGACGACAGCAGTGCGAACGCAGCACTTGCCTCCATTCGCCGGGCGGTCGCGGATGTTTCGGCGGGCCACGCCAGCGCGGTCGTAACCAATCCGATCGCCAAGAGCGTGCTCTACCGCGCCGGCTTTCGCCATCCCGGTCATACCGAGTTTCTTGCCGAGCTCGGAGCCAATGGCGGTCCTGCACCGCAGCCGGTGATGATGTTGTGGTCGCCTACGCTGGCCGTGGTTCCGGTGACGATCCATGTGTCGCTGCGCGATGCAATCGCGCAGCTCTCGACCGACTTGATCGTGACCACGGTGCGCATCGTGGTCGATGGCCTGCGACATCGTTTCGGCATCGGCCGTCCGCGCCTGGCCATCTCCGGCCTCAATCCTCATGCCGGCGAGGACGGCACGCTCGGCACGGAAGAGGAAACCATCATCGCGCCGGCGATCGATCTCTTGCGCAAGAGCGACATCGACATCAAGGGCCCCCTGCCCGCCGACACCTTGTTTCACGAGGCGGCCCGCAACACCTATGACTGCGCGATCTGCATGTACCACGACCAGGCGCTGATCCCGATCAAGACGCTGGCGTTCGACGACGCCGTCAACGTCACGCTGGGCCTGCCTTTCGTGCGCACCTCGCCCGATCATGGCACGGCCTTCGATATCGCGGGCACCGGCCGCGCCAATCCGGCAAGCCTGATTGCGGCCTTGCGGCTCGCCGCGCATATGGCGATAAAATAGGGGCATGAGTGCAATCGACGACCTTCCGCCGCTGCGCGAGGTAATCCGACAGCACGGCCTTTCGGCGCGCAAATCGCTCGGCCAGAATTTCCTGCTCGACCTCAATCTGACCGCGAAGATCGCCCGCGCGGCGGCGCCGCTCGAAGATGCGGTCATCGTCGAGATCGGGCCTGGCCCCGGCGGGCTGACGCGCGCGCTGCTCGCATCGGGCGCGCGACGCGTCATCGCCGTCGAGCATGATGCGCGCGCGCTACCCGCACTGGAGGACATCTCCAGGCGTTATCCGGGGCGTCTTGAGGTCGTCTGTGCCGACGCGCAGACGTTCGACCCGCGGCCGCTGCTTCGCGGCGACCGCGCGAAGATCGTCGCCAACCTGCCCTACAATATCGCAACCGCACTGCTGGTCGGCTGGCTGTCGATCGAGCCCTGGCCGCCCTGGTACGACATGATGGTGCTGATGTTCCAGCGCGAGGTCGCCGAGCGCATCGTTGCCCACGAAAGCGACGAGGCTTATGGACGGCTCGGGGTACTGGCAAACTGGCGGGCCGAGACCAAGCTGCTGTTCGATATCTCGCCGGCGGCCTTCGTACCGCAACCCAAGGTCACTTCGTCGCTGGTGCGGCTGATACCACGCCAGGCCCCCGAGGCCTGCGAGCGCCGTGCCCTCGAGCAGGTCTCGGCGGCAGCGTTCGGCCAGCGCCGGAAAATGCTGCGCCAGAGCCTCAAATCGCTGCCGGCCGATCCGGCACGGCTGGCGGCCGCAGCGCATGTCGATCCGACGCGACGCGCGGAGACAGTCCCGGTGAGCGGCTTCGTTGCCATGGCCCGTGAATTGACCGATATACGCAACGAAAAACAAGCCTGAATTCGTTTGAGGAGCAAATGCCATGGCGCTGATGCGTCGCCAATCTCTCGTCAAATTCGATGCGCCGCTTTGCGAAACCATCATCGAGACGCCCAAGCCGAAGGGGCGTGAGGTTTTGATCCGCATCGAACGCTGCGGCCTCTGTCATTCCGACCTGCATATCCAGGATGGCTACGCCGATCTCGGCGGCGGCAGGAGGCTCGACACCACGCGCGGCATGACACTCCCCTTCACGCTCGGACACGAGATTGCAGGGGTCGTCGACGAGGTCGGTCCTGACGTCGAAAAGGATCTGATCGGCGCGAAGAAGGCGGTGTTTCCGTGGATCGGCTGCGGCCAATGCCGCGACTGTCTGAACGGAGATGAGAACCTCTGCGTCAAGCAGCGTTTTCTGGGTGTATCCATTGACGGCGGATTCGCGACCCATGTGCTCGTGCCCGACGCCAGATACCTGCTCGACTACGATCCACTGCCGGTCAATCAGGCGGCGACCCTGATGTGTTCGGGTGTCACCGCCTATGGCGCACTGAAGCGGCTGGTGGACCGGCCGCGCCAGCGCAATCTGCTGCTGATCGGCCTCGGCGGCGTGGGCATGATGGGACTGTCTTTCGCGCAGGCCATGTTCAAGCAGACGATCTCGGTAGCCGATCTCAGTCCGGCCGCGCGCGAAACCGCGCTTCAAAACGGCGCGGCCGTCGCCTACGACCCGTCGGAGCCTGATGTCGTCAAGCGGATCCTGAAGGAAACCGAGGGCGGCTTCGACGAGGTCGTCGATTTCGCCGGAAACGAGAAATCCATGGCGTTCGCGGTCGCGGTCGTGGCGCGCGGCGGCAAGATCGTGGTCTCGGGCCTGATGGGCGGCAATTTCAGCCTGCCCATGGTGCAATGGGTCTACAAGCGCATGACCATCGAGGGTTTCATGGTCGGAACGCTTGCCGAAGCCCACGAGCTGATGGCGCTGGCGCGCGCCGGCAAGATCAAGCCGCCGCCGATGCGCGAAGAGCCGATGGCCGATGTGCAGACATGGATCGACGCCTTGCGGGCCGGCAAGGTGGTCGGCCGTATCGTGCTGACCAACTGAGCAGGGAACGCTCGCCGGTCAGGGGCCGGCCTTTCCGGCCCTGAAATCCGGACTCCGACGTTCGTATTGCGACCCGGAAATCCTCGCATTTCGTGCCGTTCGCGGGCGCGGACGACGCCCGAACAATGACGCCGTTTTTTGGTCAAAAACGATCACCGCACCAGCCCGAATTAAGCCAGATCATCTCCGGATTTGTGACCCATTGCGACCCTAGTTGTCACCGACATTAAGGGCGCGTGAAGCGTTGCGTCGTGTTGCGTAACCGGAGGTCCGCATGGCAAACCGAGCGACGA
>Ga0307507_10012140_pt1 | contig 10696 bp, 4 predicted proteins | sample 7_EM_MG_FD_207223 | JGI IMG/M metagenome (GOLD analysis project Ga0307507, IMG submission 207223) | Populus trichocarpa ectomycorrhiza microbial communities from riparian zone in the Pacific Northwest, United States - 7_EM | ecosystem: Host-associated > Plants > Roots > Unclassified | place... | reverse complement strand
AGGGAAGAACCCCTATATAAGGGCACCCTCGGGGTAGGAGATTTTGGGTTCTTCACGCAACCATCTAAGTTCTTTCATACAATATACTTTCAATACACAAATCTTTATCTATCACGCTTTGGGGAACCAAGACCAGACGGTCTTATATGAGCCTAGCGATCGACGTTGCTAGATAGGAGTCAACGGACTTAGGTATCGCAACAGTTATCGGGAGAGGAAGCAGTGATCGTTAAGCGACTATCGGTTACCTGCTGGAAGTATTACCCGGAGAGGAGAGGATTGTAACAATAGGTGATAGATGGAGAATTGGTAGATGTTGTTGGTGATGAAAAATAGAGAGAATAATGGTTGGAGAAGAAAACAGGCAGAGGTAACAGGTTAATATATTGGATAGAATGATGAAAATCTCGCATTTTGGCTTGGCATCTTGACATTGCCACCCATCACATGTTGGGATCATAAATACCATGTACTCTACCTGTCAGCCCAGATATCAAATCTATCAGATCCTTATATCCATCATTTTTATCAGATAGATCCTACTTTTTGATAAACCCTTCAGTACATATATGAGTAGAAGCCCCTGTGCGTACGGCGCAGCGAGTAGTCTGGTGAATGTAGAGTATCCTGTATCATTATAGTCAGAAATAACCAGAATCATGGAAGTGGCTGTGTCGGTTCAATCTACACCTGGCCACAGATGCAACAGGACTGGAAGCCGGCCTCTCCCTTCATGGTCCCTTTGAGGCTGGCAACTCCACAGTCCAGTAAGATGTATTGCATTCAGTAGCCCTTATATCTCTTCTTCACTCATTATGAGCTGTCCCTGTAGCATGCTGGTCCAATAGCGATAAACATCAGCAAAAACATACCTTGCGTCAGGCACACCGCTGTTGCGTCAGGATACCAGGTACTGTAACTTTGCGCCTTTAACGTTAGGTTCACCCAGAGCTGGGTGGCCGCCTTCTCTTGCGCCAGGTGAGTCAGGAGGTACACTAGCCATACAGCCTTCCCCCAGACACTACTGGCTACACAACCTTACCCCAGACGCTACTGGCTACACAACCTTACACCCCAGGCTTCCTGACGCAGCTCACAACACCATCGCATCTCCAGATGCACCACTCATTCACTCCACATTCAGGGTACCTCTTGAATATGACCCTTATCTCTTTCCAGCCCTCTCTTCTACCTGGAACGGGGGTACCCTTGGCAAAAATAATTGGGTTATTATGGGCGCCAAGTGAGAAAGCCACCGTACCCTTAATCTTAATATGGCACGCTAATTACACCGGCCTGCCAGTGAGCGACAAAGAGTTCCATTTTCAGAACTGGATCTTTCAGAGAGCGAAAATGCCAGCTTACTCCAGTCTGAAAGCGAGTGATACCTATGACAGTCTCTACCCCTAGTACTAGGAGTTGTTGTGGTTTCTCGGCACTTAGCCTTTGATGCGACGCGACTGCTCCCTTTCCCCTTACCGCTCAACATCATCACCCCCACAGCTATCCTGAAGACTCCACCACAACCACGGTACCGATCCTGATTCTGACACCTGCATCATTCTGGGCTCGTCGCCAGCTACACTCTGGTATAGGATTCATCCCAACCTGACAGTTATTGATAGGATTATAGGGCTGGCGATTTCAAAATTCGATGGCTAATTCCTCTACAACTGCTCGACAGATTCCAGTTCTGTTTCTTCAAGGTTGTTGGGCTCTGCATCAGCTACACAATGGTATAAGGCTCATCCCTACGTGGGCAATACCCATGGCGTTGCTGACCCTGCTTTAGGCTGTGGCGGAATTTTGCTCGATGGCTGATTACGCCAGAACCGCTGGACGGATCCCAATTCTGTTTTTCGGAGGTTATTGGGCTCAATGCCAGCTACACGCCGGTATAGGTTACGTCCTTGTGGCATCAAGACTCAGGATTTCGCTGTCTTCTGTGGAGTGGGTCTTAGGGAGAAGGCTGGCGGAACTTTACTCGATGGCTGATTGCTCCACGACCACATAACGGATTTCAACCCCGTTTGCGGGATGTTATTGGGCTCGACGCCAGCTACGTACCGGTATCAGATACGTCTCTGTGGCATCAAAACCCAGGATTTCGCTGACTTCTCTGGAAGGCGTCTGTATAGTAACCCTGGCGGAATTTTGCTCGATGGCAGATTACTCCACCACCGGTGGATGGATTCCAACCCTGTTTGCGGGAGGTTGTTAGGCTTGACGCTAGCTACGCAACGGTATAAGGGACGTCCCTGTGGGAGCAAAACCCAGGATTTCGCTGACTTCTGTGGAGGGGGTCTTGGGGAGCAGGCTGGCGGAATTTTACTCGATGGCTGATTGCTCCACAACCGCATGACGGATTCCAATCTTGTTTGCCGGTGGTTGTTGGGCTTGACGCCAGCTACGCAACGATATAAGGGACGTCCCTGTCGCATCAAGATTCAGGATTTCGCTGACTTCTCTGGAGGCGGTCTCCATAGTAACCCTGGCGGAATTTTGCTCGATTGCAGATTACTCCACAACTGCTGCAGAGATTCCAATTCTCTTTGCGGGAGGTTGTTGGGCTTCACGCCAGCTACGCAACGGTATAAGGGACATCCCTGTGGCATCAAAACCCAGGATGTCACTGTCTTCTGTGGAGGGGCTCTTAGATCGAATGCTGGCGGAATTTTACTCGATGACTGATTACTCCACAACCGCTACACGGATTCCAATTCCGTTTCTGGGAGGTAGTTGGGCTTGATGCCAGCTACGCAAAGGTATAAAGTACGTCCCTGTCCCATGAGAACCCATGAAGTCACTGTCTTTTGTGGAGATATTCTGCTGGCGGAACTTTACTCGATTGCAGATTACTCCACAACCGCTGCAGAGATTCCAATTCTCTTTGCGGGCGGTTGTTGGACTTCACGCCAGCTACGCAACGGTATAAGGGACATCCCTGTCGCATCAAAACCCAGGATTTCGCTGTCTTCTGTAGAGGGGGTCTTAGGCACTATGCAGGCGGAATTTTACTCGATTGCAGATTCCTCCACAACCGCTGGATCGATTGCAATCCTGTTTGCGGGAGGTTGTTGGGCATGACGCCAGCTACACGCCGGTATAAGGCCCATTCCAACGCAGTCAATAACCATGGAGTTAACACTCTGACTGGGAGGGATACCCGGAGCAATACCCGGAGGGATACCTGGAGGACTCAGAGACATAGGTAAGCCATGATTCAGGTGCCGCCTGTATTTAGCAGAATTAGAAATTCAATAGAAGACTATCTAAATGGACTATATGAGTGTAAAATATATTGTGACCTCGGTCACAAAGCAAAGGGGGGACCCTTGACCTATTTCCAGAGTGAATCCTGAACATTAGGTTACGTATCAGGCTGTGCCCGGCAAAAATGATGGTGCCCCAGTGATGCCCAGAATATATGGTGTTTCACCAGGTGATGCCCAGAGGATATGGTGTTGCGCTAGGTGACCCCCTGAAGATATGGGGTTGCCCAAGTTTCGCCCAGTGATAGTTAGTTTAAGTGGATATGTCCTGATTCGCGGTTGACGTTATGTGCACTAGCTGCGCCAGACGCAGTGGGCGCACCAGGCCCCAAGGATTATTTTTGCTGATGAAGGTTCCCATAATGGTCATCCCCCTCCTAACTCATTAGCTGTCAATGGAATCAGCCGTATATTTTCAGCTGGTGCTACTGCACATGTGCTTCTTGCCCCCTCTATCGCTACTCCTTTTTACTCTCTCTGATTAGTTTCACTCATATCCTACCATATACCCAAGAATATTATAAACTTACCAAACACATCTTACATGTTCTAAATAACTGCCCCACTAATTTTCTCAAACTTCAAACCTCCCAGCTCTTTTCGCCCATATTGCCTCCTCTCCTCTGCATTGACGGGTACTATTATCACTATTAAATTTTATTTCCTTGTTACAAAACAGTTTATCTACCTTCTTGGGTCTCACTCAGTACTACGGCACTATCACCTCTGCATGCCCCTGGTGTTCCTAGCCCTGATCTGACGATTAGACTCCAATCATGACACAAATATTAATTCCCTTCACTTCTGGGATCTCACTCAAAATTACTCATTTTCCTCTCATTGCTGCCTAAGTGCCTATCTCTCTTACAGGTATATCTTATTTCACTGCAGCTCCCTGTTTTTAATGCCAGCTACCCCATCTTCTACCGCTTTTCAATCCCTTAGAATATAGTAATTATAAATGTAATGCGTATTCTACTTCGTGGTTGTTTCCTCGCAATTATCCCTTCTTCTCCCTCTTATAGTTGATTCTTATTGTCTTCATGCTTTTGTTAGTTTTCATCTCTGACCTGTGATCAAGATAAAAATATTACCTGGTAATTCTTCCTCCGCTCTGTATTACATTCATCTCCCAGTATTTGTTTCCTTTTGAGTGTTTGTAACTCTGTCTGTTTGTGCAATAGCTTATATCTGAACTGAGAATTATCTTAAAAATGAATCACTGGACTAACCCAGCAAAGTGGACTCATCAGGCCCTTTTGACAGCTCCAACATATCCTCACCCTTCTATCATTATCGAAACCATCAATATTTTTATGCCTTTCCCTGTGAACACATTTTGGCATCTGCTCTTGCTGCTATCAGAAAAAGAACCATTTGTTAATCAGTAACGCAAGTGGCCAGAAAGTATAATGGCTGGTTGTTGAAAACGGTGTATGTAACAAATGTAAAAGATGGAGTGGTTGTGGGAGCAAAAGGAGTAATTGAGAGGTAAATAAATAGGGGAGGGAAAAATTCGCGGGTTCAAACTTGCATCTTGGTTCATTGAGAGTAAAGTCTCGAAGTCGCAGATCACACATCACGGCTACGAGATCATCGAATAGTACTTTTGGATCTGATAAGATTGCGCAGCCAATCAGATCCACTGCTCGGTACATATATGATATATAAAAGTACTTTCTAACATATGTTCAATATGGTATCACCACTAGGAGTGTAGATAATCAAATATACATTTCATATTCCAGTGGTTGCCATGGTGAGCCACGTACGGGTGACTAACCACATCCCCATCAATGACGTCATGGTGTTGTACCAGGTAACAGTGTCAGGATATGGTGTTGAGCCAGGCGTGCCACTGGCAGGTGATAGTAAGTTTAAGCAGTTGCATTCAAATTCACAGTTGACATTATCCGGATCATATGTGCCAGCCGCACAGGTCACAGCTGGTGCTGGATATTAATTTTCTAGATATGTACTTCAGAGTCTGGGCATACTTTTAAGGTACCCTAAGAACTTGCATAATTGAACTGTATCATAGAGGGTTGAAATAAAGTTCCACCCAGGGGGAAGGGGAAATTACTGTCCCCGAGTAACCTTTGAGTGAAACACAGTTTGTGCCCCAAGGGTAAAATCAACGACATCTTAGCAGAGGCTGACTTAGAATACGAGAAGATTAATAAAAATAAAAAACGAGAAAGACTCCTAGTAAAAGAGCAATGGCTCATTTCTCTGTAGATATAAGCATAAGATAGCAAAATCAATATCTAGAATAGAAGAGCATGAAGCGCATTGCAAACTCGAGAAGGGAAGAAGAAACTGCAAAACAAGGTAGAAAGAACACAATGGCAGCAAAACGGGCCAGCCAGGGAAGCTGACGTATCCCTGTCTGGCAAGATATTCCCCCCCTCCCTGTCCACAAATTCTACACTCGTATACAGAAAAAAATAAGCCCAGTACGAAAACCGCTTGTCCAAGTCCTCCGGCGTCTACCATAAGAACTGGGCAATCCCTATCGTTCATCTACTATTAGTTACAAATTATGGGTACTATCATATTGGATTGGAACAAAGATCGCAGGCAGATGATCAAGAAGGGTAAAGGAACCATCAGGGCAGAGGTTGCTGAGAGATTTAAAATTCCAGTGGGGAATTTATCCTGCTGGAAAAAGGGTGCGAAAGAAGTTAAGTTTACAGCCCCGAAGGCTAGACAGGCGTGAACCGGACGTTGAGGAATGGGTAGGATATGGGCGGCAATGGAAAAGGCATTGTTTGGACACTTTCAGGAGTGGAGGGCGATAGGAAGACACATGCGGCGCATTTGGTTTCATAGAGTTAGCAAAGCAGTTATTCCTATCCACCATCCTGGGCAAGATCCTACCCTATTTTGCTTCTCGAATAGGTGGTTGCAAAACTTCCTCTCCTGCTATCAAATTAGTCTTCGGTTTGCGACAACTGCAGCGAGTCAATAGCCAGCAGACTTTGCTGGGGCTATACACAACTGGTTCAAGTTCAACCGCCGGAACTCCCAAACGGTTGAGCAAGATATACACTAGGGCAGGAGCAATGCCTTGGTGCCGGCAGTTGGCCGCTACAGGGTGCAGAACATCTGCAATATAGATCAGATGCCAGTTTCACATCGGTACTTATGGGGACAAACCTAAAATCTTACAGGAGAAAAGTCAGTTTGGTTGCAACCTTCAAAATCCGGTTGGGATAAGAGGCAAGGCAGAATTAAACTTACTCTCTTTGCCGATGGTATTTCTCGTGAGCTACCTTTTATCTTTTTCTTGGGCAGGGCGTTGGCACAACTATAGGAAGGGAGCGGCAGCAGTCTGATCCTGGAGTCGTTGTGAAATTCAATCAAACTGCCTATGCCAGGTCACGCAGTGTTCTCAAGTGGCCAGACGAACAATTGATACATATTCTTGACGGTCAGCCCACTCTACTTCCCATGCTATCAATTTCTTTCAGGCATATCAAACCGCCAAGGTTCTCAATATTTTTCGAGCTAACGACATTACTACAAGCCTAATACCTGGGTGCTGTACTGGAATAGTACAGCCCCTTAATATATCTATAAACCATCCAAGCAAGGACATTTTAAAAATTAGTATATTTTCTATGAGAACCAAGAATCAGAAATGACTCACCTACGCAAAAAAAAGTAAAACAAAAATGGGGGAAAATAGACCCTACATTGGAGGAGATTAAGGCAGATCAGGAGCTAGAGACCAGCGAACTAAAAGCCTTGTCCTGGAGCATGGTGGGGAAGAGGGGGATAGCAATTACCTCGGCAGTTTGAGAGGCATGGGAAACCTACTCATGAGGAAAAGCAGATGTTATCCGGCGTTCCTTCATGGTGGTTGGACTCTGACTCCCACTTGATTGGAGTGAGGATACTAAGTTTTCTATGAAAGTGTTAGCAACTGACTTCATCAGGAAAAATTATTATATGCGTCCCGAGCGTCCTATACATCAGACACTTAGGACACTCTAAAGGTTGACTGCGATTCATGAGATAAGGTTGGGCCGACATTACGTCCGGACGTTTCCACCTCCGTTATGCCACGTCCTGATCCAATCCTGACATCCACCCCCTGCGTCCCCCGCGTCCTGAATACGTCCAATGGTATGCCCTCCCCTCATGACGGCCTCTGATCCTTGGCTCTCAGCTCCTGACGATCTTACTTCTCGATGTCTCTTGTTATGACCTAACCTACGTTAACTATTACCTCCTGACACAACACTATGTTCTTTGGACACCAATAGGATACCGTCGTGATAGCTCTCCAATGCGCTCTCGCCGCCATTCAGATAGCTCTCCAATGTGCTCACGAAGCTGTCGTAATAGCCCTCTTATACGCTGACAACGCCGTCGTGATAGTTTACCTATTGGCTTTGAACGCCGTCGAGAGAGCCATTTCATATTCGGCACGCCGTCATGATGGCTATCGATCTCGATTCTTTACGCCATCTCAATAAATTCACCATTTTGCTTATGGGCTTGGGACTCTTTCATCACTGCGCGCCTCGTATCTTCCGAGATTTATTGTGGTCTTTTATTTTATTTACCACTAAGTACATTGTGATCCCCACGACCTATTCGTTACAGCGATCAGTAAATTTCTTCATCGTTGACCGGATTGAAGATGGGCCAAACAAGGCGCATCTGCGATCCGGCGACTTGCGTATATCTAACCCACCTCATTACGTACTCATCTTCCTGCTATTGACGCTGTTCCTGATCCTGACTATCTCGTATGGCAGCACAGTTTGGCCTACTACTAAATCTGTTTAGTCTACAGGCATCTTATTACCTAATCTCAATTTCCACCACGCTTAGCATCCAGTTTCTAATTGCCTTGTGGACAAACAAAGTCCCCTGACCTTCCTGAGAGTCATCCAGGCTCAGTGAGACGCGATCAACTACATCTGGACTCATAGTGCACCCCCACGCCAGTTCTAGTGGCAATTCCTGCGAGTCAACTAAACTCGGAAGATTAGAATCTAGTATCCCAAGCCCACACGCAATGCTCCTCTGAGTAAGGTCAAATGACCTGTCGCTCTCCTGCGACCCTTCTTGACTATCCCGATATCCTTCTAGACCCCTAGCGTGAGCACTGATTGGGGTCTGTACTCGTCCAACACCCCCTCTAGGATTCCTCCGGCATGGCTGACGCTCAAGTTGTGCGTTGAAGTTGTCATCCTTGTCGATAAAGCCTTGGCGCTGCTACTTCCCCGTTCCAGCATGTAGTTGCTCAACCTTGTCCATGATCGTTTCACGCAGATTCCGCAGTTTCACCTCTTGCGTCACCCTTGGGAACTTGGGTAACGTGTTCCTCTGCTGTAGGAAAAGATCTTGTTAAATCGGTTAGTGTCCTAGGTACTTAACAAATCGTCCAGAGATTCCGAAACTCTTACCCATCACTACCTCGACCTTGGAGTCCAGAGGGTCTTCATAGACTCCAGTCCACGATGGCGGTAGGGTATGGCCGAGAATTGCGCATATGAGACAGACCAGCGTGTCATGGATCTCCTCCAAAAAATCCGGGTCCAGTATCTCCAGCGATTTCTTTGCCACTGAAATACTTACTATATATCGGTTCGGCAATCGGGGGGGCCAGGAACTGGTAAATCTTTCCCTACGCCAAATTAATGACTAGTGGTGATGTGAACTCCAGGTTTGTAATTCCGGGGATACTGACCTGATATCCAAATAGCGGCAATATGACCCTGTTATCTTCTACGAGGTATTTGACCCTACGAGAGACAGCTGTCGCGTCATCCGGCACTTCGTATACCCTGCGGATATTATCTTTTATATGATATACGAATTGCCCGCGCAGGCCTGAGTGTTTTTGCCTTATCTTTGATACTTAGTAAAACACCCTGTATCTTATCATGTCCGAGTCCACTTACAAGGTCAAGACCTTTCTCAGAGGGTTTAATATTCCCAGCATTAGCAATTTCATCCAGGGGGTGACTCCAAATACTATGCACTGCAGATGTTAAAGGAGCTGCGTCCGCCACTGGTTCAAACAAAAGGGTGTACTGGATCCTTAAATACTTTCCCTCGCCTAAAACCTCCCCTTCCACCCCTCTTACCATATTGCGCCGTGAGTTAACCCCATGCTGGATACACCCTGGCGGTGGTGTGCTTGGTTCACATAGTGCTGGACTAGAGCTTCTGACGCCTGACGTGACAGCACTAGTGAGGCCCAGTGAGGATGAATACTATCCTACTCTTGATGACGAGAGAATCGGACGGGTGTAGGCTCAGCCAGGGATTATTCTTACACCAGCCGGGAGGGTTTGTTGGACAAGCGCCGTCTCCTGTGATCCGGAGGTGGTCGAAGATCACACAATCCGTGCGGGCTTGTTTCCCTGTCTCCCAGCCGCTTGACATTCCAGACACCGTCCAGAGGGAGTGTTGTCAGCACTATCGTGGTCTTCTACATCAGCTTAAGTGTCTGGTTCAGTTTCCTCCCCCTGGCGGCAGGCCTGGTATTTATCGCTGTAATCGTTGCTAAGACAAACAGTTTCCATATGTTCTTGTCCATCAGGCTCCGTCTCAGTTTCGGTATTCTCTGTGGTCTAGATTGTACTCCTCCGAGGGTGCTTTGATAGTCTTCCCTGATAACCTCCAATTGGTGGTAAGAAGGAATTCCGACTTGATAACTGGCTATTTAGTAGAGTACTGTGGAAGCTGCCGGATTTGTCCTGCTGCATTCTGGATCCGGTACCCTTGTTCCCGTCTACGACTATGCGTCTTCACCCGTTCAGATATCCCACTCGGGGTTTTGGCTGACTTGATTCCAGCCTGTCGGACACAATGTCGTGCCTACCCCTGCTTAGATTGCCCACTCAAGGAATTGGTTGACTGGATCCCATTATATCGGGTATGATAGGGCGTCTACGCCTGCCCAGATTTCCCACTCAGGGAGTTGGCGGACTCCGGGAATTCGATTGCAGGGTGGGCCTGATACTAGACGGCGAGTGAACAGTGGATAAGAGAGGAATTGGGATGTATCACAATAGAACTGTATCTCGAGTGTGCTGAAAGGCTAGGAGTTGGTGTAGTTTTCTTGTGTTGGATCGGACGTGTTAGGTCTTGTACTAGGAGGCTAGAATTAGGGAGGATGGTAGGCTCACAGACTATCACTCAGTATGCAACATCAGCAAAAGATTACTGTGCGTCAGGTGCACTGCCGTTGCGTCAGGATACCAGGTGGGCTAACCTGGCACCCTTGATGTTAGGTGCGCCCGATGCGGTGTTGCCACTCTCGCTTACCCCAGGTACGTCAGGAGGCACAGTTGCCATACAGACTAACCTCTGGACCCTAGTGGCTACACAACCTTACATCCCATGCTTCCGGACGCAGCTCACAACACCATCTTATCTTCTGATTCACTACTCATTCA
>Ga0307507_10012138_pt1 | contig 10696 bp, 8 predicted proteins | sample 7_EM_MG_FD_207223 | JGI IMG/M metagenome (GOLD analysis project Ga0307507, IMG submission 207223) | Populus trichocarpa ectomycorrhiza microbial communities from riparian zone in the Pacific Northwest, United States - 7_EM | ecosystem: Host-associated > Plants > Roots > Unclassified | place... | reverse complement strand
AACTCTCGAAAATACCCAATTCCAAGCGGCCGCGAGTGAAAAATAACCCTGCTTTGAAATATAGCACGAAAGCTTGGTTCAGTCATTACTCGCGTGGCAATTCAATAAAGGCCGGGTCGATGGACGGGCTTCTAGAAACTTTTAAGCCGAGTTCGCATTGCTTAAGCCTTTCCGATTCGACAACGCTCAAAAGATTCGTTTATTGGTGGGAGCTTTATGGAAGACTACGAAGCGATTTGCATGATAAGGCAAGTACTCAGTTTCGTCTGACTTCAAAGGTTTATGTTTCCTGTAGTGCAATTTAAAAAAGTGCAGCCTAATTTGCTCCGGACTCAACTCAGCGCTTGACCAACACCTACTTTCGTGGTTAGGGGGGTTCTCGTGGACGAAATCAGTGATTGCCCTGTTATGGCTATCACTGTCGTTTGGCACTTGGGAATCAAGGATGTGGAGACCCATTGGCCACTTCACCCTTCTGACAGAGATTGAATGGCTGTGGGATTTCACCGACGAGCATCTTGATGATTTTAGACATGGGGACAAATTTCTCCAGCTCCTGCAGTCCTTTTTGCAAGATCCCAAACGATGTCGTCATCTCTCTGTCGGAAAGGCTGAGTCTATCGGTCATTTCGCTTACCTTTGCGCGCAAACTGTCCTGAACGATTGCTTGAGTTCTCCGGACAATGCGGAAAATCAGGGGTATTTGCGTTCATTTTTTTTTAACGGCGACGAATTAACGAAAATTGGAAGGACAATTTTCTACCTCCACAATATAATGCTATCAATTTTGCTGTGGGGAGATTCCTTCGAAGCTGGAAATTATCAACACCAATCTTCAGATATCGACAATTTTTTTGTTGGAAAACTTGAACATATCAAGGTGAGAGATGACATTCCCTTACGCGATATACGCTGTTGGAAATCTAGAATCTGCCAATCTAGTCGCTACTCAGCAACCCTGAAGCCTTCGCGGAGATAGCGAACAAGAAGTTCCAGGTAGTTCATTTTAAATAATTGCATACCGCCGCTTATTCGCGCAACTACAGGAGGACGAGCCAAGTGAACTTCCTTATAGGCAGAGCGACGAGTTACGCCAAAACACAGAGAGTGTTAAGTTTTATGAGAGCTTCAAAAGCCTCAGGGAGACGCGCCAGAGATCAAGAGCGGGGAGCGCCGGAACGTTGAGAGGCAGTAGAGAAGGAAGGCTTGCTAGAACGTCGAGAGCAGGCGGAATGGCCGGCACGTCGAGAGCGGGCGGTTCCTCCAGAACCTCCAAAGTGGGAAGTCTCCTTTCCAAAACGTCGAGACTCGCAAGAGCATGAGCTCGTTTCGCCTGAAGGCCCTAGAGTTTCTCCAGAACATCAGCGTGGGGGGAGGGGAGGATCCTCGCCAACTTTCTGGGAGGAATATTACGCATTTTCCGAAATTTCGGTGTGTGGAGAATCCTAGATATCAATGGACAGAGTCTGGGAATAGGTATAGGAGAGGGTGGGATGCAGAGGAGGTGAGTACTCTGACTGTTGAATGTCAGAGAAGACGAGGGCGGCATCATGGCAGACTGGTAATCTGTCTGTCCCTGAGAAAGGCAAGTTTGTCGACATCTGCCTTGTCTTGAGAAAGGGACGTCTGCTGTGTCAACAAGCTTGTCTTTCTCACAGACAGACGATCAACGGTCTAACATCGTGGTTTGACGGATGAGGAAGGCAATTTAGATGTACAGTATGGCATCTGTGTGAAAGATGACCGGCCATACCACTCGGGGAGTGTTAGAGTGTTGGTGGCAATTAATCCAAGAGCATTCGAGGTACCAATGTTTCAAGTATCTAATACTACTTGTACGAGGGAATCGCAACTTCGACATTCCCATCGCTCATCTCAAAGCTTATCCAAACTTCAAGTGAAAATCAAAAGTACCAGACAAAGTAAATGAGATAAGGAACAAGGAAGGGCATGTGCAGTACGTGTATAGAGTGAACATTTTGCCTGGGAAAAGCCCTGTGCATGTGAAGGATAGATTTGTCAGAAAACTTGTATATATTAAGGGAGAGATGACCTCGAGTTTCTCCAGAATTTCGAGAGCGGCGACCTCACCAATCTTGCCAAGATAACGTTGAGACAACGACGGCGGGGGAGCCTGCCAGTACGTGTACATGGGCACCACGAAATCTTGTTACAACGTTATGTAAGAGGGCTCTATCATCAACAGTGGGAAGCCGCAGAATTATAGAAGAGGGAGTATAGTCACAAGATAGAGAGCCGGAGCCCCCACCAGAGCATTGAAAGGACGAGAGGGGGAAAAGTCTTGCCCTGATTATAATAACAAGGCGGTGGAGAGTCCTTTAAGATTCGGGAATCTTGCCGGAACAGAACTGGAAGTCACCCCAGATGGTCTTCGACAGAGAATAAATGAACATCCGGGTAGTATCGTCATCGTTCCCATCATGTCAACAAGGGTCCTAGCAAATTTCTGCGATGAATATTATGCCCCTTTTGGTATTTTCGTACAATGTGTGGTGAAACCAAGGGATATAAGTCGAAAAAGTCTGAAAATAATGATAGGAGATGATGAGGGGTAGTTTGCAATACGACGGACGGCTGAGGATTATCAAATCTGTATAAAAGAGGACCTGCCTGACTCCTGAGAGGGCGTTAGTAGCGACTAATTAAGAGCATTTCGACATACCATTTGAAAAGTTTAATACGACGGATCCACCGCAACCCAATGTTCCCACCACCCATGCCCATCCCAAAGTCGATCCAAATCTCCTTCCTCAAGTAAAAGGCATACCACACGATGAAAATACAGAAAGCAATGAGTGCAGCGCGTGGATATGGTGAAGGTGGAGCCGGATTGAATCGCGGGTCGGCCTCGAATGCCATGCGGAGTTGGCGGGTGTTTGCCAAGTATGAGTGATGCGGAGCATCGTGTTCAGGGTCTTCGTCTGTGTCGAAGGGGGATAGTGAACGTGCGCGGAACGGCCTAGAGAGGGAAGGGTCGGAGGTCGGGATGAGCTCGTAGCCTGCAGCGGGGGCCATGATGAGGTTGACGTCGTGTTGGTTGAGAGGAAAGTGCGTTGCCATTGTTTGGCGACGATGACGAAACTCTTGTTGTCTTACCATCGTCGTTTACAGCTCTTTTTCCCCCGGAATCATTGCAGACATTCCGTATCCTAACCTTGAGGAAACTGGTTGAAGATTTGACATCATCGGAGGATGTCGTACAATACCGACTTCACATAGGTGAGGTTTCTTCCAGAGATGGTATATATGTCGTCCCTGCCCGCGCGGGCCTGTAGGTCTTTTCACAGCCTAGACGCAACGTAGGTGAGCACCTTTCGTACCCACCATGAATGCGTAGACTGATGTGCTTTTGTTGCAAATTTTACAGTTGCGGACAAACAAAGTCATCAAATTTGATAACTTGACAACCAAATTTTTTTATCGAAATTCTGACTTCAGATTCGGAATCAGGGACCTCGAGAACATTCAGAAAAGGTGTTGCCTTATTTTTCCCATGCTTTTTTGGTTGTGCCAAATTTTTGGGTGTTTTCAACACACCCAAAAGTGTCCGGAATTGGCCGTCTTTGGATCAATTGTGTGCCATCTGCGACCCTCATGTCACATGTATTAGATAGATGTGTAAAAAAAAGAATCAGGACCCAACTATGTCTTTTTATGGGAGACTTGACCTGGAAAGGGTTTGTCCACATTGTTACAAATCTTTTCCTTATGATACGGACAGACAGTTAGATACCTGCAGACACTTACATATTCCTAAGATGTAGTCTAGACCATTCTGGACAGACTCTAGATACGCATCCCATGACTCATTTCTATTAAATCTTGACTCATTATTTAGATATATTTCTCCTGACTCATACTTACATAGACTGAGTCGTATGACTCCTTTGTCGTCATACAACTCCCTTAGACTTACTTAGACACAGTATGACTCTTATGACTCTACACAAGTCATATAGACTCATACTTCTGACTCATTTCTGACTCGTAGTTTACCCAGGCCCTCAGTATATAAAGAGGGCAGTTTCATTTGTATTCAATAGCTTGAACCTAGGCAATACAAGCTTAGTTCACCCTCACATCTCAGTCGGAACCCCTGTAAGCAAGTCCACCCTCGTATTCTAAGGTCTTTAAGGACTTAGAACATCAGTATATCATTTAATCATTGCGAGTTAACAAGTTCTCGCTTAGTATCCAGGATTGCTCTCCAGGGAGGATCACTGAACCCTGTGTTTCATTAAGTAACACAAACGACAGTCATTCTGGGAAAACCCCGAAGATAGCTGATGGTATCAAGCTATAAGTCGTAACAAGTCATCAGTCATTGAGTCATTAGTCATCAGTAAACCGAGTCATAGTGAACTTAAAGCTTAACAAAGCCCGCTACATGTAAAACCATAACACACATGACAATTTCAGCAAATTTCCCACCATTGTTGAGAGATTTCCAATGAATATTTGGCAAAGATTTTGATGGGATCAGATAGAAGAAACAAAAAGAAGGTGATTGGTATATTTTTCATATTTTTAACTATTTTTTCAGGCGCATGCCAAATTTTTGGGGTATAAAACCCTTAAATCATCATTTCTGGAAATTCTGCTGGTTAGAATTGATGAAGGAGATCAATAGCAACCCATTTATGCCATTATCTACCAATTCCGATGCTTTTCGGAGTCCCAAAAAATCAGTCAGTAAATTTGATGGCTTTGTTTGTCCACAACTGTAGGTCAACGTATATCTCAACCGCGATCGACGGTATCGTAAACGCATACCTGCATGTCAGTCAGGCAAGTAGTCGACCCTCATACGACTTCCCCCGATTCTTTCGTTTGAAGGAGGCAGTGTCTGTTGGTCGGAGGGCTTGACTCGGAATGGCACCTGTTTATGCAATGATTCTTGGACTTTTGGCATATAACATACTTTGTAAGCGGAGTTCAGTTGTGAAGTTCGGTTAAAATTGACCCTAACTAAGACTTACGTTGAAGGATATAACAGGTTGGATCTCAGATTATCCCAAGAGTACACTGCCATTTAGATGAAATGTGTTTTCTTCGTGAAGTTCACACGATGGTGACCTATTTTTGGAAGGTTGTGTCAACATGAGCGAGATGTTGTCAACACATTAAAAATGGATTTGGACATGTAATTTGATAAGCCTTGGATAAAAAATTCCAGCTAAGCTAAATGTGGGCAACAATGTCGAGTGCGGTTTGTTCAACCCATTGCCACTACATGGAATCTGATAAGTTGTTCATGAACCCTGGCACCTCAACCAGTAGGAGGTGACCAGTGACCATCTGCCATGCACCATGTTTGTCTCACCACTACCACATATAATCTGATATGCTGTCCAAAATGCATTGCAAGATATAACTATCAAACTACTCAAATGTACCTAGGCTCACTGTCTGTATCCCCAGTTTGGCCATCAAGCTCCGTTTTCTACTTAACACAGACTGTTCATTGAGGGAGGGTGGAGACCATTTGTTGAGAGAGGAGGCTGTCCATCAAGGGAGGGAGGAGGCTGTTTGTCAAGGGATGGGGCTGTTCGTTGAGGGAAGGAAGCTGTTTGTTGAGGGATGGGGGAAGCCATTCATTGAGGGAGGGAGGAAGCCATTCACTGAGGGAGGGAGGAGTCTGTTCATCGAGGGAGGGAGGAGGCTGTTCATCGAGGGATGGGGCTGTTCATTGAGGGAAGGAAGCCATTCATCAAGGGAGGGAGGAAACCATTTGTTGAGGGATGGGGGAAGCTGTTCATCAAGGGACCATTCATTGAGGGATGGGGGAATCTGTTCATTGAGGGATGGGGGAATAAGCCATTCATTGAGGGAGGGAGGAATCCATTTGTCAAGGGATGGGGGAATAAGCCGTTCATTGAGGGAGGGAGGAATCCATTTGTCAAGGGATGGGGGAAGCCATTCATTGAGGGAGGGAGGAATAAGCCATTCATTGAGGGATGGGGGAAGCCATTCGTTGAGGGAGGGAGGAAGCCGTTCATTGAAGGAGGAAGGAAGCCATTTGTCCAGGGATAGAGGAAGCCATTTGTTGAGGGATGGGAGGAATACCATTTGTCAAGGGATGGGGGAAGCCATTTATCAAGCAAGGGAGGAAGTCATTCGTCAAGGGAGGGAGGAATCCCTTTGTCAAGGGAAGGCTGAGGGAGGAGGCTGTTCGTCAACTCACAAGTTGGAAGGAAGAACAATAATTCAAAATTCAATATGATTATATAAATGATGTCGGAGTTTCAATGGACTTTAACGAATTGCAGCTCTCCTGTTTTTTTTTGAAAATCAGCAGAGGCCTAAGTAGTTACTACCATATGTAGCACATATTTAAGCAATTTGTATGGCTAACTAGCTCAGTTGGAAGTAGTGCTTGAAAGTCTGGTTAGGTCTGGTTATTTGGTGCCTTTGGGCTCTAACCAAGACCGAGACAGGTTAGGCTTCATCCCCAAACCAAAAATAACCTAACTGGACCGAAAATAACTGGTTAGTTGCAGTTAGTTGCAGTTACTAACCAGTTAGGACCGAAAAATGAAAAACCGGTTATAACCGGGCAAGACTGCACATATTTCTCTCAGTAAACATTATTGCCAGATATCGTAGCTTTAAAACGGGCCCAAGAACTTTAAATTTGGTGAAGGATTGACAAAGTTATGATAATATTCTTAAAAGTGTACTCTTTTGGCTGATATTTTAGAGATTTGACCATAACTCAGTCAAATTTTGAGCGTTTTTTACGTTTTTAGGTGCGTTTTGAAGGGGTATAATAGGGTCTGTTATAACCGGTTATAACCGGGTTTTTAACTGTTAGCTAACCGCAAAATAACCAGTTATTTCATTTTTAAAACTGACTAACCACTAACTGCAGTCTGGTTATTTTGCAGTTAGTTCCAGTCCAGTCTCTGATTAATTAACTGGACTTTCAAGCACTAGTTGGAAGAGCATCATGCTCATGACACGGAGGTCTTGGGTTTGAACCCCACATTGGCCAGGTTATTTTTTGACTCTTAAGGGTGGAGGTGTCAGAATGGAGATGTCAAAACTAATATGTAGCACACATATTTAAAGAATTTGTATGGCTGACTAGCTCAGTTGGATAGAGCATCGTGCTAATGACATGAAGGTCTTGGGTCCAACCCCCACATTGGCCATTCTTTCAATTTTGGAAGGCATTTTTAGCAAACAATGCTGATGTAAGTGAGCTCAACTGGTCGAGCTCTATTACATAATATGCTGTCACAGCTAAGACACTGAGTCACATTCTAACAAGTGGTGATGGAGCTGGGAAGATAGGTGGAACAAGACCTCTCAGATGGTCCTGTTGTTTCATGCATATTATATGTAAACATGTGCTGACCAGCAGAGTTAACATTAAATCCTTCAGCTGTGATGGAGATGGTTCCTGATCTGAAAAGTGGGTCAGGGGGGCCCCAAGAATTTATAAGTTACCCAGGGTCATTTTTTATTATTAAGGGCTTGAATACCCCTCCCCCCCCCACCAGTTCCAAAAACATTGTATTTCCAAGAACAACATAGCATTTTCAGCTTGTTTTTACAAGTCAGATGACAATGCTGAACTAATGGGAGAGATTCTAAGCTATGCACACACGTTTTCACATGCAGGCATGATTCTCACAGTGCCACCCCTTCAGTGCAACTTCAAAATTGAGGCATTCTAAATGAAACTGTTATTGGCAGCAGGAAATTGGAATTAGGAAACTTCTGAGATAAAATGTTGGAAATGCATACCCATGACATTTTGCAACCCTCGAACCCACAATGGAGAGCCATATTTGAGCCCATTACTCTCTGATTATCTGCAACAATGCTACCACATATACATGCATAAATATCCACCATGTTGCAAGTCCTTCATGATCATCCACTGCAACAGGTCAGAACGGCCTCCAAGGTAAACTCTGTTTGGTTGGCAGCAAGAAGAGTGACTGCCCTGGAGGTTGAGGGAGCTGGAGCTTGATGGCAATCAACACAGTGCTAGCATAGCCCAAGGGAAAAGCTGCACTTACCAACATCAGGAGGGAAACTTGAAGGTGATGGTACAGATTGTTCCTCCCTCTGCATTTCTTCTGTCTCAGAGTGCCCTACATGAGAAGGAAGATCTAGAATATCCTCTTCATCGCTATCAGTAGCCTCAAAATTGTCATTATCTGTGCTCAATCCCAACTCAGAGATCTCTCCCAAGTCGGAGTCCACAGTTATACTTGTATCTTTTTCTTGCAGTTCAGGAACCATGTTTCTAGTTAATAAGGTGCAATAAATATGACTGACCACCAGTTTGAATTCACAAGATACACTGACTGGTTTGAAAAGACTCGTTGAGTGCTATGAGCTTCAGAAATAATGAGTGGATTTTTCAATTTAGCTGCTCCTTTTTCTTCCACTTCTTGGCATGCTGTTTGGCCCAAATCTTTGCAAGGCCTGCTTGTTCCGATCCAGAAATAGTAAACATAGATGCATACGATCCCTGCAGTGCAGATGGGTGACTGTTTTTGAGATGTGCCAGCATGTTATACTTCCAAATAGCACCTGATGCCGATGGGCAGAGGGGACAGATGAGTGGGACATTTGTACAGGGCAAACTTGTGGACTCTATGGAAGCTGATTGGTACAAAAATCCTTTGATGAGATTAGGGCATCATGATTTTTGGATGTCCACCTGTTGCGATGCACCAGCTCCTTTTCTTTTCACAAGTAAAAGATACAGAGAGGTGATGGATGAAAGCAAAGCCCACAGAGCTCAAGTGAGGTGTCAAGCAAAGTATCAAAAAGAAGGTGAGTGCCGATATGCTCCAGCACCTTATGAGTGCTTTTTCAGTCCAAAATCACAGATGGACAGCATCAAGGGCAACAGTCAGACTTGGGGTCCAACAGATTTTGGTCGAGCCCTTCACTTTCACATATGAAAGCAGCCCCACCTTCATTGTAAAGATAAGCGCTCACAGAATTTGCTCCATATTGATCAAATATGACTTACTTTGCGATCGATAGGGGAAACAATCTGAGTGTTTGAGTGTCAGAAGTTTTGCATATCCATCCTGTGAGATTGAACCAAAGAGAGATGCTGCAAGACCACGTAATTTGTCTGATTTAAATAGATAAATTGGCTCAAAGGGTATGCGCGTTGAAACTGATGGGTCAATGACTTGAATACAACTACCTTTTGTCTTCAGGACTTTCTTTTCCATTTTCTGGTTCCACTTCCAGTTTGCATCATTGTAATCAGGGTCATTAGTGTCTGTAACTTCAACCAGCTGGTAGACCTGAAACTGAATCATAACAATGGGCTCTACAAGGAGCTCAGGACTGATTTCCAGAACAGAAAGGTGATCAACAATAATTTCATTCACCTGAATGATGGCAAGGAATATATTTCCTTTGCACCCGAGGAGTGTTGCAGCTGGATCACCAACAGATAGAGATGGTCCATCCAGAATGAGTTCAGACATGACAGCACTTGTCAGAACAGTGTCAGTAGCTGATGGTTCCTTCACTGTGAACCTTGTAAGTCCAGCAATGCGACCCAGGTGATCGGTTGATCCTGGGAGTGAGGAAATCATCGCTTTGAATAATTCCCTCAATGCACAAGGTTTCGAAACCTTTTTCCCATCAACATCAACAAAGGGGTCAAACTTTCCCTTTCCATCTCAATTTTCCTCGATAGCGACATGATCCTCAAGGTCAAGTAACAGACCTTCTCCAACATCAAAGATGGCCACTTGCAATGCAGACTCAGTTGCAACCTGGGGCATCACATCTTCACCGTCGTCAAGATGACAAGTACCAGCCTCCTCCAGTTCTTCCTTGGTGTCCTCTTTGAGATCACAGCCAAATGGAGTGTACATGTCATACCTGCTCTGATCAAGTCCAGAGAATAGGTTGGCAATTCCTTGAGTCAGATCTTCTGATTCAGCCAGTTCCCGACCAAGGTTCCAAGATGTTGCTAAAGACACATTTGTGACCCTAACATCACCTGTCCATGAGTTTGGATTTATGTGATCAACCTTTGCAAGGATATTGCCATTTCCATCCTCAATTGCAGGAAGCTTGAGTCGCTTTGGACCACGGTCCCATTCAGGATACTTTTAGAAAATATTGAGGCATTTGACGGCATGAGAAAGCTGCGTACCCAGTTGGAGAATATCAGCATTTTTATCTGTCCCAACCATAGATTGGACCAGACCAAATGTGGACTCAAGACGGTCTGTTCCAAGCAAGATAATCCAAAATTTGGTTGGGTGAACTAATTTTGGTTTTTGCAACACAGAAGTAAGCATTTTTCACCAATAGGATAATGTCTCAGAAGGTTAGCAATTGAAGAGCCTTGTTTTTGGCCCCATTTATGGTATAAAGAAAGGTGGCAAGATGAGCTGCAGCACTCAGATGGGAAAGTTGTTCATGTAAGCTGAGGTTAATTTGAATGAAGGGAACAATGATGTGATGAAATAAGGTGCCAAGGAGCTGAAGCGCTCGACAGGCAGCTACAAAACTTGGCTTGTCAGATGGGCTTGGAATGTGTAAGGACCAGTGTGGAAGAACAAATGTTCACCTCAGGAAACAGTAATTGGTCGTCTATCTCGGATAAAGAGGCAGAGGGTAGAGAGAGAGAGAGAGAGAGAGCAAACAGGAACAACGGAGGGAGAAAAACACGTAG
>Ga0307507_10012137_pt1 | contig 10697 bp, 10 predicted proteins | sample 7_EM_MG_FD_207223 | JGI IMG/M metagenome (GOLD analysis project Ga0307507, IMG submission 207223) | Populus trichocarpa ectomycorrhiza microbial communities from riparian zone in the Pacific Northwest, United States - 7_EM | ecosystem: Host-associated > Plants > Roots > Unclassified | place... | reverse complement strand
GAATGCATTTAAAAACGTCATGTCATGCAATGTGAAGATCTTGCGACTGATAAAGTGCTTTTTCGAGCTAGGTTCTTACCTAAGCACAGGAATATACTGCATGATTTTGAATATCTCACTAGGATGTTTGGGTTTTTAGCTTAATGGATCTTGAACATATTCTACAGGGTTTTGTAATGATAATGAATGTTATAACAGTATTCCATGCAATACTAGCAAGGAGTTTTTCTTTTGTTGTTGTTGTTGTTGCTAGTACTCATTTCATGTAGTTCTTGGACTTGAAATTAGTTGCAATATGGGAGTATTGTGATGTTCCTTTGGTTTATTGGATATTGGGTTCATTTCATCCTCTTATTTTAATAACTATAGCCTAGCAGTTTTTCACTAGAATCGGTGTGAAGCTTCTCCTCATTGCTATCTTATCAAGCAGGATAAGAGAAAAGATGCTGTTAAGAAGGTGATTGCCGCAATGACTGTTGGAAAAGATGTATCATCATTGTTCACAGATGTAGTGAACTGCATGCAGACAGAAAATTTGGAGCTCAAGAAGCTAGTTTATTTATATCTTATAAATTATGCTAAAAGCCAACCAGATTTGGCGATACTTGCAGTAAATACATTTGTTAAGGTAAGAACTAGAAGATGAACTTGCTGTCTTCAATGTGTTTAACATTACGACATTGCCTTCTTTGTATCTCCAAGGTACTTGTATTCATGGTCATTTATCCAGGATTCGCAAGATCCAAATCCCTTAATTCGAGCTCTGGCTGTACGGACAATGGGGTGCATTCGTGTTGACAAAATAACAGAGTATCTATGTGATCCACTTCAGAGGTGTCTTAAGGTTGGTTTTAAGGATTGCTATAATTTTCATGCATGCTGCTAGATGGAATTCAGTGGTCTGGTTTACTAGGTTGTATGCAGTCAATATATTCTTAAGAAACATGCAATTTCTTTTTTTTGGTTTCTAGTTCTCTGTCATCTTCTTAATCCATATTTTTTGTAATTATAGGATGATGATCCTTATGTTCGCAAGACAGCAGCCATTTGTGTAGCCAAACTTTATGACATAAATGCTGAGCTTGTCGAGGATAGGGGCTTTTTGGAATCTCTCAAGGATTTGATTTCTGACAACAATCCCATGGTTGTAGCTAATGCTGTGGCAGCGCTTGCAGAAATTCAAGACAATAGTGTCAGGCCCATCTTTGAGATTACTAGTCACACGCTCTCAAAGCTGCTTACTGCCCTTAATGAGTGCACAGAGTAAGCCAACAATATTTTTCTAACTCTGTATTTTTGTTCTAGCTTTCAATCTTGAAGAAAGTGTTGGACTTTGTAGACTTTCTGAGCAATTAATGTGTACCTATACTTGTAGATTTTAGCATTCATAGGTTTTAGCCATTTGATCTTGATGTGCTCTGAATGAATACTACTCATGAGTAATGTATCCGGCAAGATCCATCATTTATGTGAAACTGATTTTTTGCCCTCAACAGTTTTCATCTTGATGTAATTTGATCAGAATGTACTGTTTTTTCTTTCTAGTACTTTTGAACATCTTGTGATAGCTATTGTCTGAATATGATTGAAAGTCAAGGAAGTCCAAGCTGGATTTTAAAATATGGTCTGTATATTATACCAACTCATAGTTGTCTGAAAGTGTGACCACCACCCCCTTATTCTCTGTCATCACATACTTTTCCTAAAGTAACCCAGTACTTTTATGGCCAATGGATTCTGGCCTCCCTGGTCCTTGTGTTGCAAGTTTTATGTATTTCCTGGAATGTCTGCCACTTGGGTATGCTAAGAGATACATATGAGGTGAAGTACATGATAGGATTTAACTGGAAATCGAATGCCTCCATGCTCTAGGATTACCGTGCTTTTGTTACTTTGATTGTTGTGTATTCCTTTGGAAGTTCTTTGCTTGGACTACCTCGTTTGATGCATGCCTTTCCAGGTGGGGCCAAGTTTTTATATTGGATGCACTATCTAGATACAAAGCAGCTGATGCTCGTGAGGCTGAAAATATAGTGGAACGAGTTACTCCACGGCTTCAACATGCTAATTGTGCAGTTGTACTTTCAGCTGTTAAGGTAACAAGCTGCCATTGTTGGTGTTTGCTTCATGTATTTTTATTGTGAATGCCTTTGTTAGCTATCTACTGGTCATAATTCAATCATTTCTCACATTTCTGTTTCCTCTTTCTCCTAATAGATGATTCTCCAACAAATGGAAATTATAACCAGCACCGATGTGGTTCGAAATCTTTGCAAGAAGATGGCTCCTCCTCTCGTGACATTACTCTCTGCAGAACCGGAGATACAGTATGTTGCTTTGCGTAACATCAACCTAATTGTACAAAGACGTCCTACGATCCTTGCCCATGAGATTAAGGTAAATGGAAATATCCTGCCTGCTTGATATAAATTTGCAGACTCGCGTGCTTATGGGAAATTCCTAGGCATGTTCACATTTGTTATTTTGTGATTGAGGAGAGATGCTTATCAAACACTTGTTCTATTATGTCAGGTTTTTTTCTGCAAGTACAATGACCCAATTTATGTGAAGATGGAAAAGCTAGAAATCATGATAAAGCTTGCTTCAGACCGCAATATAGACCAGGTACTATATATATGTATGTATGTATGTATGGGGTGGGGAAGACTAAGTGCACACGCATCTTTTTCATTTATGAGTTGATGAGAAATCATGTAGGTTGTGTTGTCCTTGTGCTGAGCAATTTCCAGGTTCTATTGGAGTTCAAAGAGTATGCCACAGAAGTAGATGTAGATTTTGTTAGAAAGGCTGTTCGTGCCATTGGCCGTTGTGCAATTAAGTTAGAGAGAGCTGCTGAGCGCTGTATCAGTGTTCTCCTAGAGCTGATCAAGATTAAAGTAAATTATGTGGTTCAAGAGGCTATCATAGTTATCAAAGACATCTTTAGAAGATACCCTAACACGTAAGATACAGCTTCTGTTTCCTTGATGCCTTATAAAGGCGAAGTTCTGTTTTTCTTTCCCCCATCCATACTTAAATATGAATTTCCTTTGCAGTTATGAGTCAATCATTGCAACCCTCTGTGAGAGCTTGGACACTCTTGATGAACCTGAAGCTAAGGTACATGTGTTTCTACTTCAGGCTTTTCATTCATGTTTTATTGTCTGAATTCATACTTTATCTGCCTTCTATTCTACCCCTTTTTTTTCTCTCCCCTTTAAGGCTTCAATGATCTGGATTATTGGTGAATATGCTGAAAGAATTGACAATGCTGATGAGCTCCTGGAGAGCTTCTTGGAGAGTTTTCCTGAAGAGCCTGCGCAAGTCCAGTTGCAATTACTGACTGCAACTGTCAAACTCTTCCTTAAGAAGCCAACTGAAGGACCCCAACAGATGATTCAGGTTTTAGTCTTGTGTCTACTCACGTGTTCTTTATATCTGATACAAAGTGGATCTTTATTCCATATTCATTTGACTTTTCATTGTCCTCTAGAATTTTCAGTCCTCTGTTTGGCACCTTTGACATGACTCAAACATGATCTGTCCTTTGGTTGTTCATAACTAATGTAATTCAGCTACACTTGCAGAAATGTCTTTGAGTCAATTCTCACCTCAGGAATTCTCTTACAGGTGGTTTTGAATAATGCCACCATGGAAACTGACAATCCTGATCTAAGGGATCGTGCATACATATATTGGCGTCTGCTATCAACTGATCCTGAGGTGTGATTTTGCTATTGACGAACATATTTTCTGTTTTGTAAGATCAAATGTATGATTGCATGTCTATTTTTGATGTACTGCTTGTAAGTTTTATGTCATGTGCGATGGGTGTACTTTGACCTTTCAGGCAGCTAAAGATGTTGTGTTAGCTGAGAAGCCTGTGATCAGTGACGATTCAAACCAGCTCGATCCATCTCTTCTTGATGAGCTTCTTGCCAACATTGCGACTTTGTCGTCTGTGTATCACAAGCCCCCAGAAGCATTTGTAACCCGTGTAAAGACTGCAGCACAGAAAACTGAAGATGATGAATATGCCGAAGGTAGTGAAGCAGGGTATTCTGAATCATCTGCCCATACTGCTGATGGTGCTGCATCGCCACCTACTAGTGCAAGTAATGTTCCATATGCTGGAGCAAGGCAAGCAGCACCTGCACCATCTACAAGTCCACCTGCTGCTCCTCTGCCAGATTTGATGGGTGATCTGTTGGACATGGATAATAGTGCTATGGTCCCTGTTGACCAGCCTTCTACTCCTGCTAGGTAAGCTTCTTGACTGTACAAACTATCTTATCGACCATTTTTCAATTTGTTGACACTGGTATGGGGTCATTGGGCTGCAATGCTGATTTGCATAGCTTTGTTGAGAACTTGAAGCATATTTATCTAATAATGAGTTTCTCATGATTCGCAACATCCCAACTGTTAGGCTATAAATGTTACTTACTGAATCTTGTGACCATGTTGCAGCCCTCCTTTGCCTGTTTTACTGCCAGCAGCCACTGGTCAGGGTTTACAAATCAGTGCACAGCTTATTAGCCGAGATGGTCAGATCTTTTACAGTTTATTGTTTGAGAACAACTCACAGATTCCCCTGGATGGATTCATGATCCAGTTTAACAAGAACTCGTTCGGTCTTGCAGCTGCTGGACCTTTGCAGGTAATGCTCAACCTTGATTTGTTTCAAGATGGAATTTTTCCTCATTTAGTGTGTAATTGACAAACTGTTATTGATTAGGTTCCCCAATTGCAACCTGGGACATCAGCAGCAACTCTGCTGCCTGTGGCTTTGTTTCAGAATATGTCTGCTGGTCCTCCAAGCTCTCTTTTGCAAGTTGCCGTGAAAAATAATCAACAACCTGTATGGTATTTCAATGACAAAATCTCATTGCATGTATTCTTCACAGAAGATGGGAGGATGGAACGTGGAAGCTTTCTTGAGGTAAAGAGAGAAAAGGCTTGACCAATTTTTCTTGGACTGGCTTTTATTTTTGTGCTAAAAAGTTGATGAAATACTTAAATTTGTGACATTTGATCATTGGAGACTTAGTTTAAAATCATTCTTGTTGTAGCCTGCCTGCTAGTATAGGAAATGTTAATGAAGTATCGAGCGACTAGTCATTCCACTGAAATCTATTTTATTTTCAGTGTTGTGATATTGCGTTTTAGTTGTGGTGTGTCTTCCCTTTTTAAATTCAGAAAAGGAAAGACCGGAAAGAAATTTGTGGTAGGGAAATGCTATCTTAGGACTTGGGATTAGTTGGGTATTCACTTGTCTGATTCTAATAAAGCTCTTGTGGGATATGGGGTAGATTGGGTTGATGAGCAAATTAGTAATTTATCTATAGCCTGAAACTTTTCAGGGAAGCAATTCAGAGACTTCACAAGCAGATATCATTTGATTAGCTATTTTCGCTGTAGCTATTGGAACCTAATATCATATGTTTTTGTTCCCATTTCAGACATGGAGGTCCCTTCCTGATTCAAATGAGGTCTCAAAGGACTTCCCAGGCATTACCGTGAATGGTGTAGAAGCTACTTTAGACCGGCTTGCTGCATCAAACATGTTTTTTATTGCAAAGCGAAAGCATGCAAACCAGGATGTATTCTACTTCTCAGCTAAAATGCCTAGAGGAATTCCTTTCTTGACCGAACTCACAACAGTTGTTGGAATCCCCGGGATCAAGTGTGCCATCAAGACTCCAAACCCTGAGATGGCAAGTCTTTTCTTTGAAGCCATTGAGACCCTCCTTAAGGGTTGATTCAAGGTTCTGCGTCTTCATATTTTTTTCTTTTCTTTTCTTAAATATTTACAATTTTTGGTTTATATTTGTAAAATCCGTATTGTTTAGTGAGGTTTTGATTGATCATTCTGGCCGCCTTAGTTTTTTTCTTCACTCCACCTTGTATTATTTCGCACTCTATTCTTTGGTTGTATTGAATCTGTTATATCGCCAGGGGGACTCAAACTTCTGTATTTTTTAATCATCCCTGGAAACTTGAGTGTAATTGCCACAGCGGAAAAAGATTTTTGAGGGGTTTTCCTCTGGTCAGAGTTGCCAGGTTGGGAGAAATGCTTTTTATTACCCTTTGATATTTTAACTTTTACCTAGGCCTGTGTTTCGCAATCTACGAAGAAGGCATAAAATCACCGAGAGCATTGTATTGGATGGAAGATTGATATAATTCATACTTTTCTCATTACCATTTTGCAAAAGACTCCCACATGCTCTCATATTATGAATTCTGTGTACTAGATTACTTTTCAGGTTTTATCTGATCATTTATAGCAAGCACCCTTCAAGGATTCAAGGAGGAAGACCTGTCCTCCAACGTTTTGCCGTCGTAATTACAGGTTATAATTTTCCTGAAACGAAGGGTAATTCAGGCCTACTGGGAAGGAGAGATAATATGGAAAAGGGTAAAGAAAATCCATTACTCTCAGAAAACTTCGTTTACTGTCCCAATTTCTAAAGACAATAATTAAACTCGAGACAGATTAAGGAAAGAGTGCGAAAGGTGTTTGTTTTATTAATGATTGTTAGAAACTTTTGCGGGCACACTTCTAGTTAATTAAGAAAGAAGAAAAAAACGCAATGATCACACGGCATCTCATCGCACTTGTAATATTGAGTGCGAAACCGAGTTAATGATAAGTCATGTCATTCATAAACCACAGCGGGATTCGAGTACCAATCCGAGGTGCTTAAAAAAAAAGAGAATCAGTACCCAAATCCAAAAAAAAGGAGTCACTTCTTAAAAAGAAAGGGCTTCTTGCACGTGTAAATCACGTTCTAACTTTCGCAGTTCAGAGACTGTTTGGGAGTGTAAAATTTATATCAAAATAATATACTTTATTTTTTAATACTAATATATTATTTAAAAATATATAAAAAAATTGATTTAAAAAAAATAATTTTTTTTTAAATATTATTATAGCTTAATCACCGTAATAGTGGTTGAGTTGAGAGCGCATAGAGAAGCTGTTGCTCCTCGTGTTTTAGCACGGAGGGAGAGAGAGAGAGAGGAGGACCCATAAAACCTGTGTGTAAGTTCATCCGAGTTGACTCAGCCAATAACTCAGGTAATCAAACTCGAGATCTAGGGTTTCCCTTTCGAATTTCAAGTTTATTTCTTCCTGTATGTAACGTTGATGGATCTCTGTTTCTATTCTTATGTTGAGCTTAACAAATATGGTTTTTTACTTCCTCGCACTAGCTAACTCTGTATCATATAATTAACATGCCTTTTTGTGTGTGTAAATTAATGAATGGTTTCTTATATTTGTGTTTTCCTTTTCTATTTGGTAATATTTGTAGATGGCTTACTCAAGAGAAGGAAGGTGAGTCTCTCTCTCTCTCTCTCTCTCTCTCTCTCAATAATTTACTACTACTACTACTATTATTGTTATTGTTGTGAGTATTAGTATTATGTTAGAATTGAGTTGTTTACCTTAGGTCTGTTTCACCACGCAATTCGGGTTCACCTGGTAGAGGCAGGCGGTCAAGATCCTTGTCACGGTCCCGCAGAAGTCGCTCCAGGTAATTGGTCGACTTCTTCTTTTTCTTCCTCTTCTTCTTCTTCCTTGTTGTGTGTGTGTGTGTGTGTGTGTCTGCATGTGAGTGTGTTTTTGTGAGATTTTGAGTTATGGTTGATTTTGGTACTTCAGGAGCAATGATTCTGGTGATGCATCTAACCCTGGAAACAACTTATATGTAACTGGATTATCAACCAGGGTCACGAGCAGTGATCTTGAGAAGTATTTTAGCAGTGAAGGGAAGGTATAGTTGTGGCAAAATCTTTTATCGTGTGTGTCCTGATTGAGTTATCGTGACATGCTATAATCAAGTAATCTTGTTTGCGGAATTCTGAAACATGACTGCAGTTGTACAGGCTGGCATTGATGCATGTGTTGCATAGTCGAAAACTCTTTAGGGAGGAGTTACATTTCTGGATTTGGAAAGGAAATTTTAAATTCTGTGGTTATGGATTTTGAAGATGCTGATGTGATATTGTATCATGATGTGGTGGTCATGCATGCCATTCATTATCTGATATTCCACCGTTTGCTTCATCCTGTTCAATTTCTAGAGTTTATTTATTTTGGCTCCTCTTTCCATGTAGCAAGTTTCCAGTTTGAAGGAGAAACAGCTTAGGACCTACCACTAGTTCTCATTTACAATAAGAAACCATATTATGTTGAAGTGTGTTATCCAAGATTTTTTATACCAAAAAAAAAAACATTATTTTAAGTTATGGTTTCAGGTTTTGGAGTGCCATCTGGTGACAGATCCTCGAACTAGAGAATCTCGTGGATTTGCTTTTGTTACGATGGAAACCGTTGAGGATGCTAACCGTTGCGTCAAGTATTTGAATCGTTCGGTGCTTGAAGGACGAGTGATTACTGTGGAAAAGGTACTGTTCCCATCAATGGATTTTGAAGGGAAACATGTAGGGCGACTGAATTGTTTACCTGTCAATTTTATTTTTTTAAGTTATTTCTTCCGAAAATGTTACCTGATAAGTTTTGCCAGCAGGTCTGGTATATGTAACTTCATCGACTTCACAGTCTAAGGTCTTAACAGTTGAACCTATTCCTTCACGAACCACGACATGAGTTCTGCATCAACATTTCAATCTCATCGATTCAAATCCGACTATTTTGCGGAGGGTTGTATGCCCTATATTCCTATACATCACTAATAAAAATACCTGACCTGGTTGGTTGCTTATTTTTGATTTTCCTATGTTGAAATAGCCTGTGCTGGGCAAGTATACTACTCCCTGTGTATTAGTTTCCTCTTGTCATGTATGTACTAGTGAAAGCTGCTGTCATGTTTGCTAAACAAATAATGATGAATAATGATTCCATGTCCTAAGTGCTAGTCAACATGAGCCATGATGGCGAGAGTAGCAAGGCAACACTCTAAAAAATAAAATACTTGCAGTGGTCCAGACATTGTTTTCAAGGATTATTATGGCTGTTCCAGATGAAAATTCCTAGTCACCTTTAATACAAATGAGTTTCGAAGGGCAGTACATGGGAGGCATTGTAGCTCATTTCAGTTAATCAACCTCTTCTCTTCATTCACCAGTCTTCCTTGATACAATTCTGTTTGGTTCTGCTTTTAATGCAGGCAAAAAGAAAGCGTGGTAGGACACCAACGCCTGGCAGGTATCAGGGACTGAGAGATAAGCGAGGTATGTATCAGTGTTATGCATGTGTGGCAATTCTTTTATCAACTGAACATGGAATATCATATGCGAATGTTGGGTCAATTTGATGTTTACTAGAGAATACTTGGGTCAGAATTGAATAGCTTTCTTTGAATCTTGGGTTCTTGTTGATACCTTGACTTCTGTTTTTCTTACCTGCTAATCTAGCATGACATTTGTATTAGGGTTATGCAGCCTATTTTTCTTACCATTCCAGTCCTAGATATGCATTTCACTGTATGATTGTGCCTGACCTGGAAAGCTGAGGCTATTTGGTCTCCTTTAATTTATACTCATGGGTGTTGCATTTCACTCAGCATTTTCTTTGGTAGGTTCAAAACAGATTGAACATGTGCCAAACTTGGAATTGCTTCTTATCTTTCAGTCCCTATGATCATCATTCCAGCAGATTTACAATCTTAGATTTAAGAAAGCTATGTCATTTTCTTTCAGAAATTCGCATGGTTAATCCAAGTCCCACTCCTATTTTTAGAGGCATGCAAGCTCACTAGTTCAAATATCAAGAAAATGAACTTTTTTTATTTATTTGAGTGCTTTTATTTTTTACCCTTGGCAAGATCTTGTAATTTTTCATCAAAGACCAAAGACATTGCAATTGTTTCTACTTTATTGTGATCAACTGTTTCTTCCTATTATTATTCTTGTATAACTATTGGGTTCAAAAACATGCAGGTCATGGTCATGGCCACAGACGGTCCCGCAGCTACTCACCTCGCCGATGGGATGACAGAGATAGAGACCCTTATTTAAGGGATCGAAGGGGAAGATCACGTTCTCCATATAGTAGGCGGGGAGATGGTTATTATGATTCGTATAAGAGGCGCAGGGATCGCTCTTTGTCAGCTGACCGCAGCCACCGCAGATAGGGCAAGTTGTTTGGTAGCCAGTATTAACCCCTTTTGCCCATGGTTATTGAAGCTTGATTTTGATTCTCATTGAAGCATCAACTCATTGTGTCAGTCACCCATCCCTGCTCCATCTTTCCTGGTTTGCTTGCAACTTCATGTGCTGTTTACATTTAATGGTAACTTGTTTTCCATAAGTGACGCATGAACATACTGAAATGTTGTTAAAAAAACGGTTGTAGGATATGAACCATTTATCATTTTCTTTTGATTTCTTGTAATAATGACTGTTGGACGTGGATAATCCCCATACGGTAGACCCAACAAATTCCATACAGCCAGACCCAACAAATGCCTTTCATGCTCTATAAACTTGATGGAAGTTTGGATAGGGAATGACCTCCCATAGATGATATGCATTAATGTCAATGAATCTGGTATCAATCTTGGCCCATTTCCAATTAAATGCAGCCTAGCTGTATGGAAACCTGCCCCATCAATGGACGAGACACTGATTGGTAGTATTGGAATTCTCAGTGTAATGATGAGTAGGGTAACTGTACTTCTCTATGGTCATAAACTCTTCAGACCAGAAGCAAAAGCTTTTTATGCTCT
>Ga0307507_10012134_pt1 | contig 10698 bp, 3 predicted proteins | sample 7_EM_MG_FD_207223 | JGI IMG/M metagenome (GOLD analysis project Ga0307507, IMG submission 207223) | Populus trichocarpa ectomycorrhiza microbial communities from riparian zone in the Pacific Northwest, United States - 7_EM | ecosystem: Host-associated > Plants > Roots > Unclassified | place... | reverse complement strand
GGCTGCGTGTCAAAAAAACACGACATAGGCTAGTCGGTCGAGTTGCTAAATGACCTCAACTGCGCGCCAATTGCGTCAACCACCAACCATTGAGGCCATTGAAAGGGTACCATATTTTGCCGATGTAAGAAAGAAAAGAATGTATTTCCAGTAACTGGTAGGTTAGTGATGATATGTAAGAGGGAGGAAAGCCAAAGCTCTATAAATATAGGAAAATGCCAAGACAGTAGGCGACGTCTAATCTACACCACCACACTACGTCCCAACTAAAGGCGTAGCTATTAGTAACATTACTAACGCCTTCCTCCGTAAAGTCTACTAATTATATAGGTTACCTAACTTAATTACATCCAACTAAGGTATATAGTTTAACTCTAATATATAGAGACGAATCTACTAACGCCTTGGCATCTCTATTAAGATATCCATATCCTTCTATTACAAAACTGCTAGACAACCGGAAAACGCTAATACTAGCATAAAAGCATATCTATAATAGGTAGTTGCCTATAGTCAAGATAACTGGGTAGATCACCTTCCCCTAGGTAAATTTATAGCAAATAACTATGTCTTAACCACTACAGGTGTAACCGACTATGGTACCCTGCCAAACCACCACTAACTCGCCTGCATATTAACTCGGTCACCGACATGCTTACCAACTCGGTCACCGATACGCTCACCGACTTAGTCAATTTCCCCTTTATTATCTACACCTTTTATGTATATATACTACTTGATTTCCATAGATCTAGAATTAAGTCGCTCACTCAATTCTCCTACACTACACTGTTACAGTTATGAGTCCGGATTGCACTACCTACTAAACCAATCAATCTACTACCTTATTCAAGAAGTCACTACTTCTACCACCTTTGCAAGTGTCTTAAGCTTCTTTACCTACCAAATAAACGGACGGTCGCACCTAACCGACGAACGTACCCAACAGACGAACGAACTGACGAATCAAAAAACGTTAAAATAAGGTTTCGCCAAGACGCTAACCTAAGACCCTACTTAACCTGTTAAAATTCTAAAAATAACAACCAATATAGACGGACCTTATTTAAAATTCAACCTTATCCTTAAAAAGCCATCTAATTAGATGTAATGGTTCTTTATTATTTAAGATACTGCTAAAACAAACAACGTATAGCAGTACATTGACCTATTAAAGAAGAAAGACGAGCTTCCGAAGCTAGAACCTTTAAAACAACTTACACCTATAGACGTACTTCCTGCAGCTACATTAATAGCCAAGCTAGATCCAAACCAACTTATTGCCTATAATCAACTATATGCTAAATATAAGGACGACCTCCGTATACACCAGAAGCAAGAGCAAGCCATAAACAATATCAGCAATTATATCGTCCGCACGACGTTAGTAGCCTACCTCCCTCTTATTAAAGACCTCAGAACGGTATATAAACGCCTTTAAGAGTTAAAGACTATACTCGCCCCTACTACCTCAGGCTAAAAGCGCGACGTCCTAAATTAATACACGGCTCTTAAAGCCTACAACAAAAAGCAGAGCATTAAAAAATGGTTAAACAACTAGAGGAGCGTCTACAAGCTAGCAGAGAAATTGGAGCTTCTAGACATATAGGGATTTAGGCCCCACTACAATTTTATATAAGCCATTAAAGCCATCTCTTCTAGTTTCGCAGGAGCACTAAAAGTAGACCTAATTAGGAAAGAAAGAAAAGACAAAAAAGCCCCATCCATTATCGACCTTATTAAGGAATTTAAGGAGCACTATTATATATAGCAAGCATCGTCTACCTCAGCTGCCAATAACTCTATATTCGCAACTATTTAAGGCAACACAAATTCTAATTCCAATTTAGACTCCAACAGCAATTCCAATTCTAATAGCAATTTAAATTTAAATTTAAGATGGAATAAGGAATGCATATACAGCATTATACATCGGTTTAACAACTGCTATTATATCGCTAAGTATAAGCGCCCTTAAGGATGGAGACCAAGGGTAGATATCCAGAAGAAAGTAGATAAAGCTATCTTATCTACACCTTAGATTAAACGTATTATTAACCAAATTTAAAAAAGAGAACAGAAAGTAAAGGAGAACAATCAGAATATAGAATCTACAATTAATTTTAATTCTAAAACCCTACCTTTTACCAAACCGACTAGCTATACTGCCGTGTTTAGTACTGGTTAAACTTCTTTTAAACTCCAGAACACCTAGATACTTAACCCTAGTATAGATACCTACGTCTGCAATAATAAAGAAGACTTTACCTTCTTATACCCAGTAGTAGAAGACGACTACCTAATTACTAGTGGAAATTTTAAGAAAATTCAAGCCTATGGAATAGTAACCATTACTGTTAATACACCTACTGGAAAGTTGAAAATGAAGCTATCCCATATAGCACTAGTACCCACTATATTTATAAATATTATAGCACTCTTAAGAGCTACTAATAATGATATCTATTTTAACTTGGGACAAAACTTGCTATACTGTCTAGCAACTAGCGAAATAGTATACTATGCGAAACAACTAGAGGGCTACTAGGCACTAATGTATAGAGAGCCTAAAAATACCCTAGACTTAATAACTTAATTAACCTTCTTAATAGGAAGATTTTAGCTAAGCTAAATGGCCTATAAACCAATCGGAGCCACAGCTACAAGATGGTATAAAATACTCGGCTATACAGGACCTAATACTATTGCGCAGCTTCTAAAGTATGTTATTGGCGCAGAGCTGACCGAATTTAAAACCAATAAATAAGCACCGCTTAAAATTAAATATAAAGTTTGCTTACTAGCAAAGCACATATAGTAGATCTCTTAAAGACAATAATATGAATTTCTAGCCACTTAACCATTTAAACGGCTAGCATTTAATATTATCTACCTTAGAGTACCAGGGTATAACGGCGATAGATATATCATATATTTCTATTATACGTATTCTAAATTTAACTTTGTATTTACCTTCAAGAATAGGGATAAAGCTACTATCCTACCTATCATTTGTAAGACCCACTGTTTAATTAAAATACAATTCTACTAAGACGTTACCTTTTTCTAGAGTAATAACAAACAAGTATTTAGACAAACGGAAGATACCCTAGACACGTAGTATATAGATAAAGGCATTACCTTTAAATGCTGAGCACTATATACTAAAGAACAAAATAGTAGAACAGAATAATTGAGACGAACCCTTATAGAATAATTAAGATTTATATAGCTGGAAGTATCCTTACCCCCATTTCTAGGACTAGAAGCTTTCTTTACTACTAGCTATATACTTAATTAAATACTAAATAAGTAACTAGGGTGGAAAACTCTGTATAAGGTCGCTTACGGCAAGCTACTATTACTTACCTATATGTATAAATATGGTTGTAAGACCTATATACTGAATAAATAAGTTAGAAAGGGAGGTAAGCTAGCTCCTTATGTATTAATTAGATACCTAGTCGGCTATAATTTAATAAATATCTATTGAATCTAGATTCTAAGCCTTTATAAAGTTATTTAAACTAGAGACGTTATATTTAACAAGACCTCATTCTATAACCCTAAGGGTTAAAACATTAATTACCTACTCAGGGAAGCATTAGAAGACACCATCTAGGCAATTAGTCTACTAGAACCTCCCCACAAGGACAAATTTAAGGATAAATCTATCCTATATAGATCTACCTTAAATGCAAATTAAACGACTATATTAAACAACTTAGTAGAGCTTTCTACAAAGGACATTGAACAGCTACCAACACCTAGCAGAATAGTATCTCCGGATCTGCTAAAAATAAACACCATACTAGGAGGACTTTAAGATGATATCTTAGATATAATTGAAATAGGTTCTACCTAGCCAAGCAGTTTACCAGAACTGTTAAATATAGCTCCACAAGCTAACGAGGTCTCGGCCGATCCTTCTACTGATCTTGTCCTACCAGAAGGTTCTAAATGAATTTAATGTTAAGCGTACGCAGCAGTACTAGCTAATATACCTACCCTATTTAGTTACTACGCTGGCTTTGCTATAGGACTAGTAAAGGACATTAACTGAACTAGATCCTCCCTGTATAGAGATAATCTTCCTCCTAAACTAAGGAACCTTAAAAAGCTAAGAAAGCACCCTTTAACTACCGGCTTTTAAAAGGCCATAGAAAAAGAATATAACGACCTAAAACGCCGAGGGATATTTAAAACTGTACTAAAAGAAGAAGCATATAATGAGCAGATCTTTTTACTAAAATGGGTCTTTAAATACAAGTTTGATAGCAATGGCTACCTATAAAAGCTAAAAGCTTGACTATGCGTCCGCGGAGACCTGCAGATTACTAAGGAAGAGACCTATATAGCAACCCTAGCTGCTTGAATATTCTGTGCCCTCATGGCTATAGCAGCCGCATTTGATTTAGAGATTTGATAGTATAACGCTATAAACGCATTTATGAATGCAAGACTAGACAAGCTAGTCTACTGTTACTGCCTAGAAGGCTTTAATTAAAATGGATATATCCTAAAGCTACTTATGGCGCCATATAGATTAAAAGTCTCACCACTACTTTAGTATAAAGAGCTTACTAGTACACTAGCCAAATTTGGATTAAAGCCTGTCTTAGGTACTAACTGTCTTTATACTAATAGATGACTTATTATCTTCTTTTATATAGACAATATTACTGTTTTATTTGCCAAAAAGGACCTTTAAAGACTAGAAGAATTTAAAGCTAAACTTCTACATTAATACAAGATCCGTGTACTAGGAGACCTATAATAGTTCCTAGGAATTTAAATTAAACAAGATTGTATAAGCAGAAAGCTCTAGCTCTACCAAGACTTCTATATTAAAAAGATAGCCAGTTAATTTAATATTTAACCAGGAAGATTTCCTAAGTCATTACTTCCTACTAAAAAACTAATTTAGTCTAACTAGCAGACAAACCCTTAAAGAATACTAGCCTACTAGTAACGGGTTGGTTCTCTTATGCACCTTGCCGTATTTAGGAGACCTGATATTACAAAAATATATTTAAAGCTAGCTAAATTTCTTACTAATCCAAATTAAAAGCACCTTAATATATTAAACCAAGCCATTGCCTATTGCCTTAGAACAAAATCTATAGCTATTAAATACTCTAGCGAAGTATTTGGAGTACATGTCTACTTTAGAAACCCTAAAGGAGAAGACGTCACCTTTTACGGAGTATCTAACGCAGCATTTGCGGACTATAAAGAGACTAAATGGAGCTCTTAAGGATACCTGTTTATTCTATTTAGAGGACTAATTAATTAGAAGGTAACCCTATAAAGATTAGTAACTCGTTTAACTACTAAAGCGGAGCTTCTCTCCCTGTCTACGGCTGCTATTAAGATTATCTGGTGGCAGCGTTTCTTTAAGGCAATCAGTCTCAATTTAGAATGCGATTTTACCCTGCTATGCGACAATATACAGACTATACAACTCCTAAGACAGGATATACCAAAGCTTAACACCAAGCTACGACATATCAATGTCTATTAGCACTAGCTTAGATAGGAAGTCCAAGATAAAAAGATCGACGTACAGTGGGTCCCTACAGACAAAATGCCTGCCAATGGCCTTACTAAGATTCTACCCCGTCAAAGGTACGAGGCATAGATAAAGCAACTAAATTTAGTAGATATTCGACATTAAATTGCTACTGCATCAACTAACAAAGACTCTTAAGTACCACCTTATACTACTCCTAAAGTTGTATCTAAATTTCCTATTTTGGTATAGCTTTTATCTTAATTTATTTTCTACAGCTTTAACTGCACCGTCAAACCTAGGGGGGTGTGTAACCGACTATGGTACCCTGCCAAACCACCACTGACTCGCCTGCATATTGACTCGGTCACCGACACGCTTACCGACTCGGTCACCGACACGCTTACCGACTCGGTCACCGACACGCTCACCAACTCAGTCAATTTCCCCTTTATTGTCTACACCTTTTATATATATATACTACCTGATTTCCATAGATCTAGAATTAAGTCGCTCACTCAATTCTCCTACACTACACTATTACAACAGGACTTATACCGTTCTTTACAAATAAGGGTTATCACCCCCAATCTAGCATAGAGCTACCAGAACCTATTAAAAAGAAATTGCTATATAGAAAATACCTTAAGATGCTACTTGCCGACCAGCATACAAACCATATAAAAAATCTACTTGACTACTATAAGGGAGAAATGGCCTAGGCTCAAGCAAAGCAGGCCTACTTCACTAACTATTATAGAACGCCACCACTAGAGATGCGTATTAGCGACTAGGTATAGCTAGATACACATAATATCTCTATATAGAGGCCTATAAGGTCACTTAATTATAAGAACCTCAGCCCCTACCTAATTAAATAAGTTATTAATAGGGGAGCCGTATATAAGCTAGAGCTCCTACCTACCCTAGCCACCCGCGGGATATAGCCCATATTTTACCTATAGCTACTATACCTTTACCAGCCTAAACCCCTACTAAGACAGACACAGCCTAAACCCCTACTAGTACTAATCTAAGACAAGAACAAAAACAAGAACTATAAGGAATGGACCATTAAACAAATTATTAACTCTAAATACTTTGGCAAAGGCAGAGGACAGCAGCTCTACTACAGAGCTATCTATATAGGGTTTAATATAGATTAGCCAGAATGGCAACTATAGGAAGACTTTAAAAATGCAAAGGACCTAATTAGCAATTTTCACTACGCGAACCCACAGAAACTGGGCCTAAGCAGAGATTTTGTACCTAATCCTCTATAGGAGCCCTTATAGAGTTAAACCGTTATATATTGCCATATAAGGGCAAATTACCATTAGATTGCCGCAGATTGCTATTATATAATGGCAAAGTGCGATTACATAACTGGAATATTAATAAGATGTCCAGGAACTTCAACCGGTGGTTAAAGTTGTCTAATTAGTCAGATTCTTAGGTGCCAAGCCTTATTATATAACGTTGTTTTAAGCCCTTAGTAATACCCCTTTACTTTTCCTTCTCTATACCTTAAATATCCCTTCTATATATATATAGCAACCATAGCATCGCCAGAGCTCCGCCTCTATAAGAGGGGGAATAGTATTATAGAACCCTACCGCAGGGGCCTCTATAAGAGAGCCCCGTGCTCTTATATATACCTCGCGTATAGCTTACATCAGCCACGCATAGGTATATTACCTCCTTACGCCCTTAACCCTTACGACCAATTACACAACGTCTTGTAGACTCCTTAAATATATACGTTCTATAGCCATTGCCCCCGTCTTATAACAAACTATCTATAGTTAATACACATTCTAAGTTTTCCGTTCTTCTTTAGTATAAATAATATAGAATATCCTGCTAATAACTGTAACGGTCTAATATATCTCTTTTATAAGTTCTCCTAGATAAACTCCTTTAGCGCTACTAACTTAGTTTTAGTAAGCTTATAAATTAGAAAAAACCTTAAACTTATTCCTAGTTCTAGTTCTATTTTATAGTCCTATACTATATACTTTAATAGCTTTTTACTTCCTAGGCCCCATAACCTTTTACCATACTTATTATAAGGGGACTTTGTAGACAGGGGGCTATAAGGACACGATTGTGGAACAGGATAGATTGGTAAGAGAGACAAATCCTTAAGGAGGTAAGGCCTCTAGGATCGTGGAGACTATATACTACGGGCACGTGCCTCTGGTACGTAACCAGCGACTATTTAAGGGGTGTCCGGAGGTTGTCCTAAAGGCAACCTAAGGTGTCCGTAATAATATCCCTTATATTACCCCCCCCCTTCTTGCGGTTGGCTCCCAATCGCCATTACCTTGTAGTAGGGAGATTATAAGGGCTCGTCCTAAAAGGGGTTTAGAGAGATATTAGGGAGATATTGGTATACCACTATATATCATCTATCTATCTAACCCCTGCTTTAAACTCCTAAAAACCTTAATAAGGAAAAAACATAACTAGAGAAAAGATATAAGAATTACTAGGAGACCCCTTAGAAGCCTACCAGAAACATACCGGTGACTACCTAGGCTAACCTAAGAATTTTTATATAACTCTACTTCTAAGCCTTTATACCGGTCTGTAATTAATTACAAGTATTATAGGCAATTTAGTGTTCCTAATATGGTTCTATAGGACCTTTTAGTATAGAATTTAACATATAGAGCCTTAGCTTGCCGTTATCTTTAACCTTTAAGATATTAATCTATAATCCTTTTTTATTGGTTCTATATTATATATTTAGCATAGCTCTACTACCTAGCAAATAGAAGGGACACTTTGCAATAGCGCCTTTAGCTATTATACAATTTATTAAAAACGTCTATAATATTATTCTTTAATACTGTAGTATTGTTTTAGGTATAATTTCACCTATATACGTCTGTAATTAAAGTCTTAATTGCCTTCCCTAGCCGCGTAATTAGTTTTTATAAGGAAGTGATAACTAAATAGCTTATACGCATATTTCCTTCCTTTTAAATTACGCTATTGTAACGGAGTTATATTAGTAAGGTTGCGGCTATTTACTAAAAGGGTATTAGGAGGTAAAGTATAGAGACACCTTACTTATTAAGCTGCTCCTTTTCTTTAACACCTTACTTCCCATTATTACCCTTCGTCCAAATTTAGACGTATCTTTAATATATTATTAAGATTTTCTTTTTTTCTATTATTAATTTAATATGCCTCTTTGTTCTCTTACTAACTGCTCTTCTAATCCAATTCTATAGCATATTCTAGCCCTACCGCTATATATAGAACCCCAACCTCCGCTAACCCGCAACTAGTGCTAGTTCTACCTAAATAACTTTATATGCACGTCCTTAAAAGACTAGAAGTCTAATAAGAAGATTTTAGATGCTTATAACAAGACCTACTACGTAAGGTCTAACACCTTTAGTTCTTATAATTAATGCATACGTACTAAAAGCAGTAGTTATATTAAGGTAAGCTTTACTATCCTTAATAGGTTTCCATTACTAACTTTAGGCTTTAATATAGCCTAGGCCTAAGTGGCAATAATCCTTTAATGTCCTTAACTACTATATTGCTTGGGCTCTCTCTTATTCTGGCGCCAACGCTAAACGTCTAAGTTAAATTTAAGACTATACTATAGCTATCTATACCACCTATAATTCCTAGTAAGCCAGCCAGCAACACCTAATAAAGGAGCAAGGTTAGTATACTAAGGATAGGGTAAAGGATAGGGATAATAAGAAGAAGGTCGCCGTTTACTATAAGAAGGAGTTTACGCATATATATTAAGTTTTAAAAGAGCACAATATAGTGCGGTATTAGGTAGGTTACCCTTTGGGTACCTAGCAGATAGGTAACTAATAATTACCGTAGCAAGGTCTTAGTAGTTCTAGTTTTTACTAGCCAGCTAACGTCTCTATTTATTCTGGGTTTAAGCGTGTCTTTATTAACTATAAGCTTACGCCTTAAGAACTTTGTTAGTACTAGTTTAGGCCTAATATTAGTGTTAAGCGTTTAAGGATCTCTGCTTTATCTACACCTTATTAGCCTACCCCCGTTTTTATGCCTGCCTATACTCCTACTAAGGGATCTAGATCTAGATCTTATTCCCATTAGCCATCACTTAATAGGCTAATAGATACTAATCCTACACCTAGGGATAAGGCATAGTAGCTTTTAATTTAGGCATTTAGGATTAATTCTTGTATATAGTAGTAATTAGGAAGGCCTTCTAAAGTATTTAGAAAGGTATAGAAACACTATTCCTAATATAGACTAATAAATAGGAATATAATTCTAGCAAAATACCCTATTAATTCTATGCTATATATATAAAAAGGCTAAGGACCTATTCTGCCTTAGGCCGTAGCCCTAATTAATTCTTATGATTTCTAGAGCTTATCCGTTCTATATCCAATTTAACCTATTTACTCTTTAAGGCCTCTCTTAGCCTACCATAAGCTTTCTTTATAGGTTACAATAACACCGTAGTATTAGAGCGCTTTCTATAATTTATAGATTATAGACCTTGGTCCTAATATTCTTTTAGAATATCTTTATAATAATTAAGGTAATCCTCTGGTTCCTATATAGAGTCCTTAGCGGGCCAGCCTAGCTATTTAACTTTATATTAAAGCTTATTCTTAATAGACTTATGGCGTAATATAGCTTCAACCTTATACCGCTCGCCCACCACTTTAGGGTATTTAATTGGGCCTATATAGAAGTTCTTTTCCGGTAGTAGTCTATACTATAGCTCTAATAGATTTACGTAAAATACTAGATATATATAGGCTATAGATAGGGGTAGCTAGAGACAGTAGGCTAGCTTACTAATTCGTTCCTTAATTTAGAAGGGACCTAGGTATCTTGCATTAAGCTTCTTTAATAGTTAATAGGTCTTAATATTTATTAAACGTAATAAAACCTCATTGCCTACGCCAAAATGCTTGTTTTGGTGTTTGCGGTTATACTAAAGTCTCTACTGCTCTTGTGTATCTTATAAGCTCTGCTTTATATGCTTTCATTACTCCTCCTATTCCTTAAGGTATCCTTAAAGCTTTTACCACATATGCAACCTTACCAAAAGGTAGCGCCACACTTCAAAACTTACGCATACCCATCTTACCATCAAAAACAATCGATTTTCCAACTTTTAAGACTTAATTCCCACTGCCTAGCGAGCTAGAGGTGGATTT
>Ga0307507_10012132_pt1 | contig 10700 bp, 12 predicted proteins | sample 7_EM_MG_FD_207223 | JGI IMG/M metagenome (GOLD analysis project Ga0307507, IMG submission 207223) | Populus trichocarpa ectomycorrhiza microbial communities from riparian zone in the Pacific Northwest, United States - 7_EM | ecosystem: Host-associated > Plants > Roots > Unclassified | place... | reverse complement strand
CTTTTGGGCCGGATGCCGCCATGTTTTCGATGTTGACTCTGGTGGAAAGGGGTGGGCAAATAGAGAGTACAATCTTGGTGAAAATAGGAAGAAAAAATAATGGTGTAATTCACATCTGCCAGCTAGTGAGGTTTGCATTAATTACTCTAATAATTTTTGTGTGGAAAGAAAAATAACCCTCGCTGATTATTTGTGAAAATCTATTACTTGCAATTTACCCTAACCTATTTGTTAAATCTGTATGATGTAACATAACCCCAAATCAAGTACGCAAACTCCAAATCAGAATCAGATATCAAATCAGATTATGCAATTGGGCACGCCAAACACCCCCTGATTTCAAATCATGATTTCAAGTCAAATCACGTTTTCAAATCAGAATCATGGGGTGCCAAACACCCCCTAAGTTCTTTCCAGTACCATACTTTCCATACAAAGATCTTTATCTATTACGGTTCTCGGAACCAAAACACGACTGTCTTATATGAGCCTAGCGATCGACGATGCTAGATAGGAGTCAACGCACTTAGCTATCGCAACAGCTATAGGGCTAAGAAGAAGTGATTGTGAGGAGACTATCGGTTACCTGCTGCAAGTATCACCCGGAGAGAAGAGGATTGTAACATTTGGTTGCTTCAACTAGCAGCATCTAACAAACAGACAAAACGGAGACCAACAATGAAAACAACATCTCCCCCCTAGCGGAAAATCTCGACCTTTTATCACCAGGAGAAGGCCTTGAAAGGGCCTTAACGGAAGAGAGGGCACCAAGCCCTATAACCCCAGAGCCACCATTCCCAATTGGATCAGAAGAAACAGAAGAATAAGGAAGGACACGATGAAACACGATGGCGGCTACCGCAGAGCAAGGAGGAGCGACATTCTCAGAAACAACCCCGATCCTAGGCCCGGAACAAATGAGACAAAACCTCATATCACTAAGTGGAGGAACAAGGAAGCCCAAGGCCAAGGAACCAGAGGTTTACCGAGAAGAACGACACCAACTACGAGGATGGCTAGCCCAACTCATAGTATACTAGAGGACAGTAGGGTGGCAGAACGGCTATGATGAGGAAAAAATCCAGTATGCAACAAGCCTCCTAAGAGATGACGCAGGGACCTGGATCACACCTTAGGCAGAAGAACGAATCACCCACCCCTGGGACAATTGGGCAGGATTCAAAGCAGAATTAGAAAGACAATTTGGCGTATTTGACGCCAAAGGAGAAGCGAGAATCAGACTAAAGAACATGAAACAAGGCAAACCAGCAGTCACGGAGTACTGGAACGAATTCCGTGTTGTGGCTAGCGAAGCCGAGTTGGACAGCTCAACCCGAGGAGAGCTACTTCTAGGAGGAATGATTGCAGAATTGCATAACGCCTGGGGAGCTAGCAGTCAAGGATCCAAGACCTCGAGGCCTTAGTCCAATGGGCAATTCGGAAGGAAACCAAGCTGGCGACAGTCAGACATATCCAAGGATTGCCATCGACAAAAAACATCCAAAGGGAGACAACCGCACCACGAAACCCAGACGGGATGTATCGACCAACAAATAATGGTAACCAAAATTACGGCGACCCTATGGAACTGGACGCGACGCGGAGACGACCAAGATTCAATATCTCCAGGGAAGAATTCCAGAGGAGGATACGAGAACACCTATTTCTCAAATGGGGACAACCTGGACACTTGGCCAGGAGCTGCCGGAAAAAAGACGGGCCCAAACCGTTCTAGGCACAAGCAAGGAGTTGGCAACCCGCGAAGAAAGTCCCCCCTTGGCAAAACAGACCTAAGATTAGGGAAATCGAGGTCGAAAAGGAGCCTGAACAGGTGGGAAACGTCGAATGTCCCCAGTAAGAGATGGCCTGAGGGACAGACCCGAAAGAAAACCCTGCATCAGGGAAAACTATTACGCGGCACTCAACTACACAGAAACCCTCGAACACGACAATGACCATATTATGGTCAAGATACAACTACCCGGCGAAAAGGAGTCAGTCACCATCAACGCCATGATTGACTCCGGAGCAACAGAAGACTTCATCGACAGAGAAGTCCGCAACAAACACGGGATCAAGATGATCAAAGTAAAAAGCCCCAGGGAGCTTTATCTTGCGGACGGAAATCTGAGCGCTATGGGACCCGTTACCCATATGACGAAAGTACCTATGGACATTAGTAGCTATAGGGAATTGGCACCCTTGCAAGTGGCAAACCTCCAAAACCCTTAGGTCATCCTCGGGATGCCATGGTTAAGAGAACACAATCCACCAATTGATTGGAACGACAAAAGGATCACATTCAACAACGAACGGTGTACGACTTAGTGTCTAAAAGGTTCGCCCATTGCATATCCGGTACCCGAAGAAAAAGCCCTGGAGGAGAATCTCATCACCAGATTCTCCAAGATCCCGGCCAAGAATGGCCTGACGGCCAAGAGTTGCCCGACCGCCCATGACCAGAGTGTCAGAGTTAAGGAGCTGTCCAACGATGCCAGAGTGTCGATGAAGGGATCAGCAAGGGCGGCAGGACACGACGTGTACGGAATTGAAGGAACCGACATTCCTGCCAGAGGGCAAGCAATTGTGGGGACGGGGATAGCTATTAGATTACCTCACAACACCTATAGGCGAATTGCACCATGGAGCAGTCAGGCAGTCAACCACCGCCACACGACAAATGCAGGTGTGATAGACTCCGATTACAGACGAGAAGTGGAGGTGGTCCTACTCAACCTAGGAGACCAACCAGACTGAGTGGAACAAAGAGACCGGATCGCACAACTGATCATTGAAAACATTGACAACAGGGAGCTACAAGAAGTAACCCAGTTGGGCGATAGCGAAAAGGGAGATGAAGGATTCAGGAGCTCCAACACCACCATGGACCAAGAGGTCTAGGGCCGGAAGGCCAAGTCAAAGATGGAAATCAACGAGCTATCGGCAAGAACTTTGGGACAGTTCTACCGAAGAGGAGAGACAACCGGCATGCTAAGATGGGATGAAGTCGACAACGAAATTCAGCTGGAAGCTATCAACATCAGCACGGAGCTACCAGTAAAAAACAAAAAAGACAACGAAGACCAAGACGTTAGAGACACGGTTCCGCGAGGATATCATCACCTGCTAGATGTATTCGAAAGTGGAGAAAAAACGACTGTACCACCCCACCGACCAGGCATAGATTTCGGAATCGACCCTGAAGGAGGAAAAATGGTACCTATCAAGAAGATATATGCCCTCAGCTACGCCAAATTGGAAGAACTCCATCGAGACATCAAAGAAAATGAAGACCGAGGGTGGATTCAAAGGTTGAAGTCAGGCAGGGCTTCCCCACTTATGTTTGTCAAAAGGAAGGACGGCAAACTCAGACTATGCACCGATTACCGACCAGTCAACGAAGTCATCAAGAACGATCGACATCCACTACCACTCAATAGTGAAGCCCTGGATAGACTGAGAGGAGCCAAATACTTCACCAAGTTGGACATCATGGACGCCTACCACAACATTCGGATCAGAGAGGGAGACGAATGGAAGACAACATTTTCGACAAAACTAGGGACATATGAATAGCTAGTCATGCCATTTGGACTATGCAACTTGCGAGCGGCGTTCCAGAGGTGGATCAACGAGGTCCTTATGGAACACATGAACAAGTGCTGCATTGTCTATTTGGACGACGTACTCGTATATTCGAACACCCTACAACAACACCCAAAAGACGTCAGCAACATCCTCAAGGCAATACGAAAATCAGTGATGAAGGTCAAACCATCCAAATGCCAATTTCACCAAAGCGAAACAGAACACCTAGAATTTATCATTGGACAAGAAGGGGTGAAAACTGACCCAGTCAAGACACAGGCCATGTGGGACTGGACGGCCCCAAAGAAAATCAATGAAATTCAATGTTTCTCAGGTTTCTGCAACTTCTACCCCCGATTTATAGAAGGTTTCAGCAGGACAGCCAGACCACTATACGCAAGGACAAAAAAGGAATGCATCGGCAATTAGGAATGAGGAGACAAAGAGTAAAAAGCATTCGACGAACTAAGGACAAAACTCACCACAGCACCAGTAGTGGTCTATTTCGACCCCCTCGGACCAACCAAGATCGAAACAGAGGCCTCAAGATATGTCTGCTCCGGCATACTGTCTCAACATGCCAGGATGGGAAAGGGAGACCACTTGTATACCGATCCAAGACCATATCGAGTGCCAAATTCAATTACGATATACACGACAAGGAATTACTGGCAATAGTCCAGGCATTCCCCGAATAGAAGCGATACACGAGAGGAAGCCCGAAGCCAGTACGTGTCTTAACAGACCACAAGAGCTTAGTAACCTTGATGACAACGAAGGAACTAAGTGAACGAAAAGCACGATGGATGAAAGAATCAAGGGAATATAACTTCAAAAGCGAATACCGATCAGGAAAGGAAGGGGGAAAGCCAGACGCCCTCACAAGCCCAGAGGGAGACCTACCCACCGCAGGCGACAAGAGACTCACAGGAAATAGGGGAATCTTAGTGCCAAAAGAACCATACTGGGATATCCAAGAGACTGAAGAAATCACACTCGACGTGTTGGAAACAACAGAATTCCAAGACAAGGACGAAGGAGAGCTACAAAAGGCAAGCAACGTCGACAACGAGAACCAAGACATCAAGAAAAACTTGGACAAAGGAAAAAAAGAAATGAAAGAAACAACGCTGGGGCTATGCCGATGGAAGGAGGGCCTCTTATGGTATCAAGGAAAGATATAGGCACCAAAGGACGAAGGGATACGAACCTCTCTTATCGCTAAACATCACGAACCCCTACAAGCGGGACATGGCGGAACGGCAAAAAAATCCGAACTGATCAGGCGACGATATTGTTGGCCAAACATAAGAAAAGATAGCAAACGATTCATAAAGAATTGCGACACATGTCGAAGGACCAAAGTGGTCCGACATGCACCCTATGGATTGCAGGAGTCAAACGAGGCACCCAATCGACCATGGACATCAATATATATGGACCTTATTACGGACCTGCCAAAATCCAAAGGATATGCCAATATACTGGTCGTCATCGAATGGCTGACCAAAATGAGTCATTTCATTCCATGCTCGAAGGACCTCGACGCACGGCAGTTCGCTAATCTCTTCATGAAGGAGGTAGTCAGGCGACACGGACTACCACACGATATCATCGCCGACAGGGGGACACCATTTACCTCAGCCCTATGGAAAGCAACTACGGCGAAATTAGCAATTGAACGAAGACTCAGCACGGCTTTCCATCCACGAACAGACGGCCAAACCGAACGAACCAATGCTATATTGGAACAATACCTCTGAACCTACATCTATTATCAACAAAACAATTGCTGTGGGTACCTGCCACTGGCAGAGTTTACGTACAACAAGGGATATCAGGAGACAATGAAAAATACCCGCTTCTTTGCAAATTACGGAATCAACCTCGAATACGAGATGATTGGTCATCTGTTCGAAGGAAAACAAACAAAACAAGAAGAAATGAGTCGATTACATAAGTGATTAAGAAACGAAATGGTGGCCGCTCAATTACGGCAAAAAAAAGTACTACGAGCTAAACAGAAAACCCGATCCAATCCTACAATCAGGAGATATGGTGAGGTTGTTGCCACGCAACATCAAGACCAGAAGATTATCGAAGAAACTGGACTACGAGAAAATCTGACCATTCAAAATCTGGGCAAGGATTGGGACAAGCGCAAATAAGCTGGCCCTACCACCATCAATGGCAATACACAACACCTTCAACATCTCCTCCTAGAACATTACCAAGACAACCAATTCCCCTCCCAGATCGAAGAACCCCCTCCTCCGATTCAGATAGAGGGAGAAGACGGATACGAACGCGACGAAATCATCGACTCTCGGCTGCACTACAACAAGCTCCAATATCGAGCCAAGGGCAAAGGCTACTCATCCGAACACGATAAAGTCCGGTACCCCGCTGAAAACTTCAACAATGCAGAACACACAGTCCAAGAATTCCACGGGCGCTACTCAGGAAAGCCTGGAGCGGATACACGTCACGATCAACCGATCGTCCTCCACACCTCTCCTCATCCTAAAAGAAGAAAGACGCTCGCGCACCCGGTGATCGACGTTCATGGCGTCGCCCACAACTCTACCTCCACAAGCCCGAATCCTCGGGTTCACCAAAAAAAGAGGTGGCGCACGCCGCCATGAACTGCACGGAGTGCACGGACCATGGATGCCCAATCGATCTCGGAGAAAAACCAGGGTCAGGCTGGTACCCACAATTCAGCAGAAGATCGAGAAATCCAAGTGTCACCCACGACGACGACTGGGGACAGGGAATGAAAGCGAACCCTGGAGAGGACTGGACCTACCAACAACCTCGCTAGCGGAGGGCCAGAAGAGCTCACCGAGACCTCACGAGCTGGGACCACTGTCTTAACAACAACTGCAAGGAACCCTGGTGGCAAAAGGTGGACGCCGGATACTACCCCAGACAAGTGGGAGGAAAAGGTACCCTGTCAAAGAATGACAGGAGGGAATCAAAGATGACAAAAGTCGTGAGGACACGAGTAGGAGGGGAGGGGAGCGAAAATATCCTTGCGGAAGTGGAAGCAATGGAAGCACAGATCTCGGACCTCCGAAGCCAACTGGACCATGTCGCCCAAATTATTGTGGCAAAATACAACGACCTCGAACGACTCAAGAAGGAAAAGGAAAAACTCCAACAAGCCTACGATCGAACCAAACAGGGGATGTGTTAAATCAGAGGTATGCTGTGGAAGGAAGGAGTTGAGCATCGTGTGACCGATGCAAGAGGGGGAAGGGAGCTAATGTCACAAACGGTGACTACCCAAGGCAGACTCTCACATGAGTAATAGTTATTAGTCATCGGTTTATTATCTTTCACGCTATGAGATCAGTTGACTCATAGGATTTGTCATCACGACGCAATAGTGTGTCATTGGTTTATTATGCTTGGTTGATATTTGACATGACGCACGATTGTGGTCATGTGGTTTATGTATTTCGCACATGACTCATAGTTATGAGTCATGGGTTTTACGCATGTGACCCTATTAGGGCACATGACTTATTTTATGGGTTTTGATTGGTTACGAAATAGGGCGCAGCTGACCCGGACGAGTCAGATGACGGATTTCACACTATGACCCACCCTGAGACATGAGTCGTGTGACGCAACAGTATGATCACGCAGGGTTACGGTTGAGTGAAGAACCCCTATATAAGGGCACACGCGGGGCATGGCATTTGGGTTCTTCACGCAACCATCTAAGTTCTTTCATATACTATACTTTCAATACAAGGATCTTTTTCTATCACGGTTCTGGGAACCAAGACACGACTGTCTTATATGAGCCCAGCGATCGACGTTGCTAGATAGGAGTCAACAGACTTTGCTATCGCACCAGCCCTTGGGCTAAGAAGAAGTCATCGTTAGGAGACTATCGGTTACCTGCTGGAAGTATCACCCGGAGAGGAGAGGATTGTAACAAACATACTTGGTTGAAGAGTTACTTCTTCAGTTCGCTTCAAGAATCCACTACGACCCAACTACTTGGTAGTTGCGATATAGTAACAAGTTTGTTACAAGAACTTAGTCTAAGACTCCGGTACTTAGTCTCGTTATATACCGCACTTTGGTATAGAGATAGTATCGGTACCCTATCGATTCCCGCCACCACTCATGAGGCGGTTACCGAGATGGTTCATGACCCAAATCCCCTGCCTTTGTTTATTTCCTTGTTTTATTTCATCTACTTTGTATGAATTATGTAATGGGAACAAAGACAACCTGCAGCGCTAGCTATGGTTATGAAATAACCCCATTCGCTGTTTTTTATCCACCCCGGCCCCAGGGAAAAAGGAATCAACCCAAGTCTCTCTGGTACCAGACCAACCGCACACCAGCCCTGGAAAATAGGAATTCAAACTCCGACTGAAGGGGCTGAATAAGAACATCAAATAAGGACACCGGGAGGAATCAAGAGGAAAACCCTTGCCGTAGACATCAACAAAATAAATAATTGTTATAACCACTAATGAAACCAAAAGTCACCGACAATGAAAGAAGAAGAATGGGCAAGCGGGGGCCACTATCAACCCTTGCGGCGTTGCACACATTACTCAAGAACCCCAGGCGTTGAGATGCGCCAGCGAGGAAGTGCAATCCGACAACTGAGCGTAACCGCGGTGTCCGACCGCGGAGAAATCGCGAGGGCGGGGTAAGGTACAGGGGCAGTAGGCTGCCAGCCGAATGAGTGGATTGTAGCTGTAACCGAGCAACGGGTTGAGGCCTTGTAGCAGAAGAGAAGTGGTATACCCAATAACCCTGCAAACTATCAGTAACCATGTACGTGTCTGACTAGGCCGGCTCTAGGGAGAGTGAAGAGAACCGAGAAATCGACCGTAGCCGGTTGAAAAGTTTTCTCCTACTGTGAACTGTATTCCCAGCCGTCTGTAACATGTGCGAAAGGGTGTTGCCGACCGTCCGAGCGCTCAGTGAGGTAGCGAAACCTGAGCGGAGAGAGAAGAGGGAGTATAGCCAAACAACCTTTTGAAACAAGGACGCCAGGGCCCAAGCACATGATAAGGGAAGTATGGCGAGAGCGGGGGGGTTGCAGCTCATGGAGAGTGCTGGTGCATCTCACTGAGAGGGCGAGGGTGGTGATGTTGACGATAAATTCTCATGGTGGTGAGAGTTCAATTGCCGGGTGTGTAGAGGATATGGTTCGTGACCCAAATCCCACGCCTTTTTTCATGACTTTTTTTTCACTCTTTTTTTTTCATGTGAGTTGTTTTATTGTCATCTAGGTACAAAGCCTACATGCAGCGTAAGATATGGTCAAGAAGAACCTCCGTGAACCCACTAGCGCCAGGGAAAAAGCCATCACCCGAAGTCTCTCTGGTCCGAAACCAACCGCACACCAGCGATCCAAGATAAGAAATCAAATACCGACTAAAGGGGCCAGGTAAGAAACATCAAATAAATACATAGAGAGGAATCACCAGGAAAACCTTTGCCGTAGACACCAACAACATGCAATAATTGATAAACCACTTGCGAAACCTTAGGTAACTGTCAATGAAAGAGGAACAAAGGGGGTGCTGGGGCCAACAAAAACCATCGTGGCGGGGCAAACATTGCTTGAAAACCCAAGGCATTAACATCCGCCACTAAGGCAGTGGAATACGACAACTGACCGTGACCGAGGGGGGCGACCGTGGCAATTGCCAGGGCGGGGAGGGCAGTAGTGTGCCAGCTGAGTGAATGGCCTCTAGCAGTAACTGAGCAAAGGGACGAGACCTGAAGGGGGAGAGGAGGGGTAGACCCAATAACCGTGGAAACTATCGGTGACAGTCTGTGTGTCTGACTAGACATCAGCAAAATGTAAAAACCAGTCCTGGTCCACCAAGGGGGGTTATGGTCCCCCTGGTCCTCCTGGTCCACACTGATCCACCCTGGTCCACATTTTCGGTAAAATTTCAAAAAGTGTGGATCAGAATGGACCGGAGTGGACCAGGTGGACCATGGGGACCACAACCCCCCTTGGTGGACCAGGAGCGTTCAGGACCACCCTGGACCACGCTCCAACATTTTCCTGATGGAGAGTCTCTAAAGATGATGAAGACAATGGAGAAATCGACCGTATCCTGTTGAAAAGTTTTCTCCTACTGCGAACTCTATTCCCAGCTGTCTGTAACATGGGCGAGAGGGTGTTGCCGACCGTACGAACACTATCCGAGGCAGCGAAGCGCAAGGAAAAACAGGCGGTGATAGGGCTAAACGACCCCTAGAAACAAGGACGCCAGGGCCCAAGGACATGATAAGGGGAGTAAGGTGGGAGGGGGAGTGTGCATCACACGGAGAGTGCCTGGTGCAGCGGACGGAGAGTGCCGGGTGCAGCTCACGGAGAGTGTGAAAGAGGATGCTGACGATAAAATCTCATAGTGTTGATATTTCGATCACCAGAGGTGTAGTCGAGTTGGTTCCTGCTCAAATCCCATGACTGTTTTCTTTCTTTTTCTCTTTTTTTTTTTGAATCATGTGCTTTGTATTAATCAACTAATGGGGAACAACGACTATGTGCAGTGCTAGCTATGGTAAAGAAAGAACCCCATCCCCTGTTTTTGTCCACCCTGGCACCAGAGAAAAATGTATCAACCCAAGTCTCTCTGGTACGAGACCAACCGCAGACCCGCCACGAGAAATAAGAAATCCTCCTCTGACTAGCCGGTCGAAAAGAAAAATATAAATAAATAAATTGGAAGGAATCAACTGGAAGACCCTTGCTGTAGACAGCAACAAAATAGATAATTGTTATGACCACCAATTGAACCCAAAGTAACCGAGAATGAAAGAAGAACAATGGGGGAGCGGGGGCCACTATTGTTCCAATCCTCTTCTATCTGGGTGATACTCGCAGCAGGTAACCGATAGTTTCCTAACCATCACTTCTTCAGGTCCTGAAATCACTGTTGCGAGAGCTAAGTCCTTTTCATCAGCAAAAAAATACCTTGCGTCAGATTCGTCGGCGTTGCGCCCTGACGCAAGCGACGTCGCTTCTGCGTTCTCTACGCCCTGTGCGCCCTGAATTTCGTTGCAACGCACGCAAACACCCTGTGCTTCCTGTGTTGCCTGGCAACGCCCTCTAT
>Ga0307507_10012131_pt1 | contig 10702 bp, 9 predicted proteins | sample 7_EM_MG_FD_207223 | JGI IMG/M metagenome (GOLD analysis project Ga0307507, IMG submission 207223) | Populus trichocarpa ectomycorrhiza microbial communities from riparian zone in the Pacific Northwest, United States - 7_EM | ecosystem: Host-associated > Plants > Roots > Unclassified | place... | reverse complement strand
CTGTGGGTTCTAAGGGCAAGCAGTATTGTGGACTATAACAATTCTTCTCATGTGAGGAGGTTCGTTTCTCGTATAGAGTTGGGTTTACTAGGGATCTCCTACAAGATAGGCGAGGGGGGGGGGGGGGTTTCGGTCAGTTAGCTATCAGTTGTGGGTGTATCTGTGGCCTTGGGAGCAAATTTGGCCTGTTTGAGAGTGTGGTTGTAGTTGCTTTTCATTCTGAAATGCATCAAAATGATGTTTTTTCATCTTTTAAAAATTATTTTTGAGATCAACATATTAAAACAATTCAAAAAATACAAAAAAATTAATTTTTAGCAAAAAACAAATTTTGAATTTTTTGGAAACGCGGGTTGGCTTGCGTTTCCAAACGCTCTCTTTGAGGCTAAATGCGTTGGTGGCTCTGTGTAGGGGAGGAGCTGTCTTGGCTTAATGGATGGATCTGGGCGCTTGGGGGTTTTGGCTTGGCTCTGGTTGCTGGTTTGTAGCTGGTCAACGGGTGTTTGGTGTACTGTCATTCTTCTAGTTTGTTGAGTATGGAGGGGAGGTTTGGTATGCTGGTGGCTCTGTATAATGGGGGGTGTTGTCTTGGCTTGATGGATCTGGTTCATTTGTGGGGTTTTGGTTTGGCTTCGAATGCTGGTTTGTGGCTAATCAACGGGTGTTTGGTGGGCTGTCATTCTTCTGATTTGTTGAGTGTGGAAGGGTTGGGCATTAAATGCAAGCCTTACCCGCAATGTACTCGGTTGCTTAGTGATTGTTGAGGTAGTGTATGGCTGGTGCAATAGGATTTGATTTTGGTTGGTTTTGCACGGGATGTCTATGTTTTCTTTTGGTCTTTGAGGCTTGATGGGTTGTTGTTTGGCTTCTTTCTTGGCAGTTAAGCTAACTATCATTTTGCTTAATTGATTCTTTCACTTCTTTCTTTTAGATTTTGCTTGATTATAGGGATCTCAATTGGATTTGGCTACCGGGGTTGGTTAGGGCAGTCATTTTTTTTTGTTCTTGTATGGTTTAAAAGGGAATTGCTTTCTTTTTTATCTTAAAGAGTCACGCAGTCTTTGTATATTTCAGTGGAAACAATTATTTTGTTTCCTGAAACATTTTCCAGAGCTCTAGTTGTTTGGGTCGGGAGGGTTATTTTTGTTCTAGGGAGTTTGGGGTTTTAGGCTGTTAGCATCTCTGTGATCTGGTTGTATTCTTGAAGGTTGTTGATGTTGTTTTGGGTGTTTATCTGTTTTGCAGTTTGTCGTGGGGTGTGTTTGGGCTCTAGTGGTTGCTGCAGTGCTTCTTTGGGTAAAGGTCTCTTTACTGACTATGTTTTGTTGCCTGTGTATTTGCATTAATAGTTGCTTTGTTGTGCTTTTGTTTGATTCATTTTGTTTTTTTAAAACTTGGAGGTTGTTTTGTGATTAAGGAGCATGTTTATTGTTCTGGGATTAGGCAAGCCCCATAGAGTTCCTGGCAGCCTTTGATTGCTATGTTTTTGGTGTTGTTTTCCTTATCTTTCTGGTTTTGATTGCTTTGTGTTTGTTTTTTAAAAAAAATTAATGGATTTTTTTAACTAGTGTCTCAAGTTATTTAATCATTATTTGGTTGATTTTGTGATATCTCTTGTATATGGCATATTGTTGTCTTGGATTTTTTTTTATTTCAGCTTGTGTCTTGGATCTGCTAGTGTTGGGGGTTTTTGGGTCTGCTACTGTGGCAAGTTCATCACTTAAAAAGTCATCAGTTTCCCACGGCTCTAATTCTCTGAGACTTTTTCCAAAGATATGGTTGTCTGGACTGGGTGGGTCATTTTCATTTTAGGTAGTTTGAGATATGTGACTGCCTTCGTTAGCCATGTTTTAGGAGTTGTTTAAGGTTGTTGATGTTGTCTTGGTTACTTATTTGTTTTACGGTTTATCGTAGGGTGTGTTTGAGTTGTGGTGGTTGTTGCAGTGCTTTTTTGGGCAAGGATATCTTTGCTGACCAGGTTAGTTGCTTGTGTATTTACATTGGTTGTTGCTTTGTTATGGTTCTATTTTATTTGTTTTGATTTTTTTTCTAAGCTTAGAGGTCGTTTTGTGGTTGGGGAACATTTTATTGTTCTTGGATTGGACATCCCTCTTGGAGTTCCTAGCAACTGCTTTTGTTTGCTATGTTTTGGGGGTTGTTTCTCTTATCTTTTTGGTTTCAATTGTTTTGTGTTTGCTTATTTTCAAAAAAAAAAAAAAACATTATGGGTTGTTTTAGCCAATATCTTAGGTTATTGGGTCATTGTTTGTTTGGTTTTGTGGTATCTTTTGCGCATGGCATGTTGTTGTCTTAGAAGTTTATTGTTTTGACATTTTTATTTTAGCTTGCGTCTTGGATCTGCTAGTGTTGAGGGTTTTTTGTTCTGCTGTTGGGGCAGGTTCAGCACTTGAAAGGTCATTCTGTTATTACTTCGCATAGACCTCATCACTTAGCTGGCTAGTTTATAATGTGTTTGATATTCGTTTTGTTAGCTTGGTCATTATATGTCCTCTTGTTTTCCAGTGACTGCAATGCTTACTTTTTTCCTGATTTTTTTGTTTATGGTTAGGTTGAGAGATTTCTATTTAGTTACTTGTTGCATGTCCATTCTGATTTGAATATGTTGCTTGCGTAAAATACATTGGTTGTCCTTTAATTTTTTTTCCATGTTTAGTTGGTTTCTAGAATGGTTCCAACTCTATATTAACTTCTTTTTTTTTTAGAGTTTTAGTTTATTTTATCATTGTTTTGAGGATTTTGTTTTGATCTATGTTGTGTTTTTAATTGGCAAGGATTGTCATGTAGGGTTGCTGGTTTTTGTTTTAGTAACTATGATTGCTCTCAAATTTTTGTTTGCCTCTGCATTTTTTGGGCTTGTTTTTTTGTTATCCTATGATCTCAACTTTATGGACTTGCATGAGTTTTGTTTTTCGTTTTTTAAAGGTTATTGGGTGTTGTGTTGTCTTTTAGATCTATATACTCTTTTCAGCTTTTGGTTAGGTATTCATGTTTTTCAAACACATTCCTAGGCTAGGCTTTGTGAAAGAAATACGGGGGGTTATGGATATAAATAAAGGACATGGTCCTTGATATTTCTTTTCATGCATGCTAAGCTTTTTTTAAGTTATTTTGATGGTTAGTTTTTTGGATTATTTTTCTTGCACATTCCAGGCTGGAGTTAGGAAGGAAATAATTTGAAACTTAAATGGTCTTTATTGCATTTCTTGCAGTGTTTTGCACTTTGAATGGCTTTGTCATTGCTTGTTGATGTTTATTGCTTTTCTCAACGTGTTAGGCTTCTACGGATTTAGCAGTTTTGAATGTCTAATTCTTTTAATTTTAAATTGTTAGCATATGTGTGGTTGTGATGGTTTTGATCTGAAATTGATGAGGAACAAATAAGAAATTAGATTGTTTGAGTTGCCTTCCTTGGATTTCTCACATCCTTTTAATGGCTTGGCCTTTTTTTGTTGTTATTTCTTTGTTCTGCTTTTAGCACTAGCCTGCTACAACTTTAATAGCCACTACATGTTTATTCTTTGTTGGATTGCCCAATAAAACAATGTTGGGAGTGACTATAACAATCATTATTGTGGCTAGTGACAGTTGTTATGGCTATTAAACATGGAGGGGTGCCACCAAATTCTATTCAATCACATGATTTTCTTAGTGTTTTTTTTTTTTATGTTCATTGTTTGCCTACAAACCTGTTATGTGATGTTTTAGGTTATATCAATCATGTTTGTATAAATTTTTTGTTTCTTTGATAATGTTCAATCTAACATTTTTATGAGATGTTTTAAGTTATGTCATTTTATGTTTGTGCAAATGCTTTGTTTCTTTAGTGATGTTCAATCAAACATATCATTTTTCAACAAATCACTTTTGTCTATTATGTTTCTATGTGTGCTTCCCTCTATTTCATTTTATTTTTTAGCTAAAAAAAAACTATAACCTGGCCTTGTTTAATTAAGCGAGTTTTATAGAGTCTTCTATGTTTATGCAGGGTTAATGCAAGTTTTTTTTTTAGCAGCTCTGCATTTCCTTTGGCTTTTGGTCCATTTATACAAGCTATTACAGGTTTCAACAAATCGATCCGACATAGTCGTATGAAAAGTTTTCGATAATGTCCCTCAAAGTCACCTTAGGGAGCTTAACCAATAGGTAGCTTCGTAGGTGTCATAACTCATTTTTGGGTTATTCCCCAAATTCAATTTTTTCTTCCAAAAAAATCAAAAATATATATTCGGACTAAAAAACAAAAAAAATTCAAAAAATAATAACAATGAGAAGAGGATGCCAAAACGCCCAGAAATAACTAAAAATTGGTTGAGGACGTTTAAAAATATAAATATTAAAATTTGACAGTATATCGTTGACTGATGAGAGCCTGATTGACAAAGAAAATTCAATTTGAGGAAGAAAAGTCCAAAATCAGATGTTTATGGACTCAATTAAATTTTATTGAAGGTTTAATCAAATTTATGGAGGGTTTGATTGCAAGAAAAATTAATTTTGAAGTCAATTTGGGCTTTAATTGGAAGAAATTAAAGTTCTGGGTCAAATTATAATTTTTGAAGTTAATTTGGTCAAATCAGGGGCTTAATTGCATAAATATTGAAGTTTGATGGCCAATTAGGGACTTAATTGAAGAAACCCGAAACCAAGGACCAAACTGAAAAACACGCGTAAATAGAGGGGCGGTAATTGACCGAATTAGGGACTAAATTGAAGAAATTAGAACTTTATTGATCAATTAAGGGTTCAATTGCATAAATTCGAGACCAAGGATCAATGTGAAAAAGGTGGCCAACTTCAGGGTCGGCAATTGAATTTGGCAGGGATGTAGTTGAATTGATTTTTAAAATAAAAATTGCAATTGAGGACTAGATTGAATAAATCACAAATTGAGGACTGATTTGGATGCTGACATGTTTTTGGCGCCATTTCTTTTAAATGAAACAACGCATTTTGTCCAAAACGGCGCTGTTTCATCCATGTTTCAAAAACAAAAAAGACCCAACGGTGCCATTTTGAACGGCATTATGGGTCTTCTTCTTTCCCTGGACGCACGAGGCAGGGGAAGAAGAAGAATTTTTCTCCCCTGCTTTTCTCTCCCCCTTTCTCCGAAAGCATCAAAAAGATGTCGAACATAACCCCACTTGCATAAACTCTTACCCGTGGCCTACCACGGTGATCTGGGATGATCGTTGGTTGACACCTGGATTGGCCATGCAGAAAAAAATAGTCCCACTAAAGAAGATTTTCAGCAGGAGACTAGCTGTCAGTTTAGTTAGTATCTCACTTCCTCCATATAGTGGAGAAAGACTAGTTCCATAGGAATTGGTCAACCTGATTTGTAGGACTTGCCCACTATTGTAAACTGGAATCTATATATATATATATATATATATATATATAGGAGTGGAGTGGGATGTAATTGGGGAGTTATTAGAAGGAAAATAATAAAAACTCTTCTGTTATGCAATTACATTCTGCTTTAGTATTTTTCCTTCTAACTATAGTTCATTGAACGGATCAAATTTGGTATCAGAGCAATCGTTCCTCACTGTGGCAAAACTTCTGGTTGATGGTGCTGACTAAGTCTGGATATCAGACAATCGGTGAGTCTTTCTCTGTTCTGCAGCTCCATCGACGATCAACAAGGAAGGCTGGAACATCATCAAGCATGTCAGTTGAAGAAGAAGTTACACCAAATCAGTCTGACCTTTCAGATAAGGTTGATATGCTGACCATGCAACTAGAGACCGTTCTAAAATGGATTCAAGCTCAACCGTCATCATCGTCGTCCCTAGGACTGATGACTGTTGGTGACGGGATTTCTCCTCCACGAGCTCGTTTGACGACTGAAAGGGATAAGACTCATAATGATGCCAACTCCCTATTAGTCACAGGAGCACGGCCTCAACCTTTCAAAGTTGAAGCCAGGATAGACATTCCAACATTTGATGGCACCATAGATGCAGAGAAGTTGGACTCTTGGGTGGATCAGTTGGAGACCTATTTCACGCTCTATGGATTCAGTAGTGGCGAGAAAGTTGCATTCGCACGATTGAAATTAACTAGCCATGTATTGGCTTGGTGGAATGCATTCTTGAAGACCAACGATGATAGAGAGATAAGCTGGAAGGAATTTACTCAACTTTTACGCCAAGAATTCTACCCAATGGGGTACTCTCAAGACCGATGGTTGCGTTGGCACAATCTAAGGCAGAGACAGAATCAAACAGTACAAAAATACACTACAGAGTTCCATCGACTAGCAGTAACACTAGGAATTGGCCTTGACAACGAAGATGTTTTCACCAAGTTTGTGGCTGGCTTGTATCAACAAATCCAGAATGAATTACGCTTATACCAGGCTACTAGTGTCTCCAATGCCAGTAGCATTGCTATGGCCATAGAACAGAAGAACAAACCTAGCAGGCAACGTACTACAGACAATGGCAAAGAGAAGAATGGTGGCAACCAAAACTCTAAGAAGTACACCCAAAAAGGTATCTCATCGTCTTTTTCCAAATCTACTAAATTTTGTGAGCATTGCAAAATTTCAGGGCGTGAGAAGAGGGAATGCTGGAAGTTACATCCTGAACTTTTTTCCACAAAATGGAAAAAGGACGACAAAGGCAAACGCACAATGACAACAACAATTTTTGATGATCACATTGAACTTGGACAGGTCAAAAAGGCAGATATGAGTTTGTCTTTGATGGCAATGTCGAAGGAGACAACCTCAAATCTGCTGACCATATCCAACGAGAAAGAGGAGCTATTTACACTACGAATTCAAGTAAAACACGAAATCATTGAAGCAATCGTTGACATCGGTAGTCAAAAGAATTTGATCTCAGCAAGCTTGGTTCAAAAATTAGGACTTGAAACAATTCCACATCCACGACCATACCCACTTGGATGGATACAGAAGGACGTGGAACTCAAGATTGATCGTCAGTGCAAATTCCACTTTGCCATCACTAATCAATACATTGATGAGGTAACTTGTGAAGTGGTACCTTTAGATATTTGCCAAGTGATTTTCGGCAGTCCATATTTGTGGGAGCGAGATGTTATCTACCACCGACGTGCTCAACAGTACCAACTTGAAAAAGATGGGAAGAAGTACATTGTCAACAAAGATCGAGCATGCCAAAAGGTGGACTTAGTAACTGCCTACCAGGCAAGAAGAATGATAAATGCTTCTCAAAAGTTTGTCTTAATGATGATCCGACCAGTAGAAAATGAGGTAAAAGCTTCAAGCATAACATTATCATGTAGAGCACTGGATAGCAAGCTGAATGAATTACTTGGCAAGTATACTAATTTGTTTATAGAAGTAGGAGGACTTCCTCCAAAGCGAGCAGTAGAGCATGAAATCCAACTCATCTCCGACTCCACATTACCTAATCTTCGTATGTATCGCAATTTAGTAATGGAGAATGAAGAGATCAAGCGGCAGGTAACTGAATTATTGGACACAGGTGTCATTAAACCAAGCAGCTCTCATTGCGGCTCACCAATTGTGCTTGTGCCGAAGAAAGATGGAGGTTGGTGCATGTGCATAGATTACAGAGCTCTTAACAAAATTACTATCAAGAACTGATACCCTCTTCCACGTATTGATGACTTATTGGACCAATTAAAGCATGCTACCATTTTCACCAAGCTCGATTTGAAATCTGGATATCATCAAGTTCAAATTCGCAAAGAGGACACATGGAAGACAACATTTAAAACACGATAAGGATTATTTGAGTGGCTTGTAATGCCATTCGACCTCTGCAATGCCCCGGCAACATTCATGCGACTCATGAATGATGTCCTCCGACCCTTCATTGATAACTTTGTCATCGTATACCTCGACGATATCCTGATTTATAGCTGCTCTTGGGAAGAACTCCTTGTGCATGTACAACAGGTGTTTGGGACCTTGGAAGAACATCAATTGCGCCTAAACTGCAAGAAGTGTGAGTTTGGTAAACAAACCTTAATTTATCTTGGGTTTATAGTAGGTGGTGGCGAATTAAGAGTCGATCCTGCCAAGGTGAAAGTGATCACAGAGTGGCCACGTCCCCGCTCGGTGACAGAAATCCGTAGCTTTATGGGAGCTTGTCAGTATCTTCGAAAGTTTATTCAGAATTCTTCTCTTGTTGCTTCTCCTCTCCATTCATTGACTAAAGCCAATCAAGCCTTTGTCTGGACCAATGAACATGAGGACACGTTCCTCTTGTTAAAGAGAAAGATCAGCGAGGCGCCAGTTCTTGCCTTGCCGGATCTGCAGAAGCCATTTGAGATTGAAGCGGATGCATCAGGATATTCAATGGGCGTTGTTCTAATGCAAGAAGGACGACCTGTGGCATATCACTCAGAGATGTTTCAGGGTGCTACGAAGAATTACCCAATATATGACAAGCTGGCCCTACACCAAGCAGTGAAGCATTGGCGCGTCTATCTCCTTGGTAAAGAGACGGTGGTACACACTGACCATCGACCATTACAATATTTGCAGACACTGGCTTAATTACAGCAAGCTCGACACATGAAGTGGATGACATACCTACAACAATTTCACCTGGTGATCAAGTATAAAAAGGGTAGTCATAACAAGTTGGCAGATATGTTGTCCCGACCACCAGTAACAGCACTTTGTTTATCAGTATTCATGCAAGTGCAGCCAACTTTGCATGAGGAGTATATTGACTGGTATAAGGAGGATCCTGACTTTTAAAAAACATTAGCAGAGGTGAAGTTAGGAAGACCATCTGAGTTCATACTACGTGATGGGCTTTTGTATAAAGGGAAACTCCTAGGCATACCACGAGCTGATGAGAGGGTGAGATACATACGGGAGGCACATACATCAAAGATTGCTGGTCACTTTGGGGTGACAAAGACATTATAAAATTTGATTCGCTATGTTTTTTTGCCATGAATACAACAGGACGTGGCCCGCTTCGTAAGAGGATGTGTGATGTGTAGCACATCTAAACCTGCTAATCGTAAGGTTGGATTATACACCCCACTGCCTGTTCCAACACGTCCATGGAAGAGTATCTCTATGGATTTCTTGGGTGGTCTTCCAATGACCCGGCGAGGAAATGACTACCTGTTTGTAGTAGTTGATAAGTTCTAAAAAATGGTGGTACTCATGCCTCGTAAGAAGACGGTCACTGGTGAAGGAGCAGCACGACTCTTCTTTGAAAATGTATGGAAGTTATTTGGCCTCCCTAACTCGATTGTATCTGATCGAGACAACAGATTCTTGAGTAAATTTTGGTGTGCTCTATGGGCAATGATGGACACTAAGCTGAAAAGGAGCACTGCATTCCATCCTCAAAGTGATGGTCAGACTGAAGTGGTTAACAGGATAATTGTTCATCTTCTACGAGGATACAATGCTCGCCGCCCCAAAACCTAGGATGAGAGCATCCCATTTTTGCAGTTCGCCATCAACCACACATTGCACAGCTCAACAAACAAGTCACCATCAGAAGTCTGTTTGGGCTTCTTACCTCAGAGTCCCTTTGATTTGGAGTTCACCATTGAGTCAACCTCACAATTAGAAAAAGGTAAAGGTGACAGGATACGAGCACAGCGGTTTGTAGATCAAATCAGGAAAATTCATCACGAAGTGGAGCAGCAGCTGCAAAAGGCTCAACAAAAATACAAGGAGTGCCACGACAGACATCGCATACAGAGTAATTTCAAGAAGGTGACCTTGTTTGGTTGCATTTGGGCAAGGATAGGCTGCGGGGAGAAGGTAAAAAACTCAAGCCAATCTGGTATGGACCCTTCAAAATTATTCACAAGATTAGAGATAATGCATGTCAACTGGAGCTACCAGCTTATATGGAAATGTACTCCGTAGTCAACGTTGAGAAATTAAAGCTCTTTGAGCCATCCATGCTTGATTATGAGCCAAATGGCACTCTACCTACGGTGGAAGATTTGGTGACTGAGCAAGAAGTTATACTAGCTGAAGATACTATCGTGGAGAGAAAAACAATTACCACCCGACGTGGTGTAAGGGAATCCTTCAGGATTGGAAGAAAAGGCCAACGTCCAAGTGGGGCAAAATGGTTCTCAAGAGAAGCTGGACAAGCTCAGTTTCCTCATCTCCAATTCTAGAACCAGCAGGAGCTGGCTCGTCCTAGTAAGGGAAGCCATGATCTGGGACGATCGTTGGTTGACACCTGGATTGGTCATGCAGAAAAAAATAGTCCCACTAAAGAAGATTTTCGGCAGGAGAAGCTGTCAGTTTAGTTAGTATCCCACTTCCCCCATATAGTGGAGAAAGACTAGTTCCATAGGAATTGGTCAACCTGATTTGTAGGACTTGCCCACTATTGTAAACTGGAATATATATATATATATATATATATATATATATATATATATATATATAGGAGTGGAGGGGGGTGTAATCGGGGAGTTATTAGAAGGAAAATAATAAAAACTCTTCTGTTATGCAGTTACATTCTGCTTTAGTATTTTTCCTTCTAGCTATAGTTCATTGAACGACGATGAAAAATAGAGGGGACGCACCCCTTGGGCAGTCCTGGGGCGACTGCATAGTGGTCGCCCTACCACTGCGCCATGACTGAGCAGGGGTAGTAGGCCTCTCTCCCCTTGTTTTTTGCCTATAAATACAAGGGAGAGAAAGTAGCGAAGAAAAAAAAAAGAG